>ERZ791603.2166-NODE-2166-length-12983-cov-3.147200_pt1 | contig 12983 bp, 10 predicted proteins | sample MGYA00509966_ERZ791603 | MGnify/ENA primary metagenome ERZ791603 (study PRJEB30046, sample SAMN00791931) | human gut metagenome | study: EMG produced TPA metagenomics assembly of the A metagenome-wide association study of gut microbiota in type 2...
AAGCTTCTCTTCTGCCATAGCCTTGATAGCCTCAAACTGCTCTAGAGAGAACTCATCGCAAGATACCATTCCCTTCTTGCGAGCTGTCATCATTACTTCGTAGTCACCCTCACAGGTCATACCGAAGAAGGCAACAGCATTAGTGTCCTTGCTCATTTGAATCAAACTTTTTACAGCACCTTCCTCATGCTTGGTAGGTGTGCATTCTATCTTGTTTTTATTCTGTTTCATTATATTTAAATTGTTACTACCCTACTTTGTTCAAGATGCCAAATTGGCATTTTGAACATAATCTATTATAATTATATTAGTGTTCTTTCATCCATTCATCCACGCTTTTATCTATGCGGAGATATGGAAGAAGTTTCTTTATCTCTTTCACGAATGCTTTGACAGAGCCTAAGGCATCATCACATTCACCTTCCAGGTAATTAAAATACTCATCGACATAATCACCTTCCAGAAAGCCTAGAAGACGACTGTCTTCATTATCTATCTCTCCAGCAATCTGAGGGTACACGTCACCCAGACAGCACCCTACTACGTCTGTATCTCCACTCTCATAGAGAACGTAGAAGATTACGTCTGGTATCTCGATACGCCCATCATCGTGAGCTTTAATGAATTTCTTGTTCGTCTCACAGTTGATGATTTCCTTTATAATATCCATATTCTTTGATTTTAATCATTAATATCTAACTACAGCCACTTTCAAGCCTCGCTTGGTAGCGGTATCTATCATGTTCTTTGTGCCCCGGCTCTTACCATCCCAGAAGGCGATGAGAGCATCGGCACCAGAGGCATGACCACTAATGATTACAACATCTTCCTTCTTTTCGTCTTGAAGGAAATAATCACACTTCTCTTTCAACAACTCATAGTTATCGAAATCTCTGCATCCTGCAATGATGACTCTGTATTTAGAGATTAAATTATGATTAATCTGTTAGCTGCATCTACTTCTTCTATACTCATTATATTGTTTGTTTATAAGTTATACTTCAAGTTAAAGACTCTCGTTTGTATCTAAGCCTTCCTTGCATAAACTATCCACCGAAAATCCAAGTTTGACACCTATTACATAATAAGGCATCATCTACAACTATTCATCTTTAAAGAAGAACAATATCCCTTTCATTCCAATATCAAAGTCCCTACAAAGGTATAAAAAACGAGAGTAACCGCCAAACTATTAGCTAATATTTTTGACTTTTTACACTTTCAAGATGATTAGGAGCTATCAAAAGCAAGAAACAACTAATAAAATACCAAAGGTATCTGTATAATTTTAATCCTTGTTGTAATGGCCGATGGTCTCGTACACCCCGAACCGAACTTTAATTAGCAAGATTTTCAAAAATCTTCGTGCTTACAGCGTATAGCTGCTTAGCACATTATTGAATTATTAACGAACTATTGTTCCATAATCTTCTCCTTTTAAACGTTTAAAACGTCTTTTTGAATATAAAAAGATACATTATTCCCCTCACACCACCAAACTTCTTGCATTATTTTAACGTAAACGATACGTAAACACTTAGAACTACAAGCTTGCTTGATTGTTATGCAGAGGACAATTTTATTCAAGAAGACCAGGTAGGCAATGAACTTGATTTCCTCCTTAATAGCATTCCATTCTCATATAGTAAATCATTTCAGATGGATGGTCTGTGTTTTCCCCGTGATATCAGTTACCACGGCGATCCCTCCATCACGAATCTCCACCTTCTCATATTTGGCATCAACTATCACCTTGCCTTTTAAGGTCATAATACCCCAATATCTTGGAATCTCTTCAAAGGCACAATAGGCACCAACAGGTTGCGCTATGCTGCGATAAAGGGGTGGCACGACAACTCTGCCATCCACTTTTATGCCCCATTTCTTTCCAGCCTGATATAATTCCACATGTCCTGCTACAGACTTCTCATGCAAAAGAAGCATCTCGTTTGCTTCCTTTTTCTTCTCCTGTAACATCATCTCATCATAGTATTTCTTACCAAGGCGAGGCATTACAATATGAAGATCTTCATTTTCATTCTTTGGGTTATTGCATCCAATATAGGTCTTCTTCAAATATGAATCCACCAGGTAGTAGTCCTGCTTGCTGTCCATAACAACGATACGATCACCATATAGGACAGCACATAACCAATACACATGTTCGTAATCATTACGCAGGAAACACACATTCCTGCTCTCTTCATTGCTCATGCGCATCTTCCCTTCACCACCCTCATAATGGTACCATACTTGACAACCGGAAGCAGAAGATTTGGATCTGTATATCAGATAATACCCATAATTCAGAAAATCATATTGTGAAGGACGATAAGGTAGAGAAAACTCTTCTTGGGTTCGAGACATAAAGATGTCGTCATATTCTATAAACTCCCATCCTTTTATGTTGACAACATGGGGAGTTTCTGCTACGTTAGTGCCATCGTCGATGACAGCTTTTGCCAACAGGTCATAATAGCATTTCGCCTTTCTGCGAGGTCGGTAGAACAGGATGTTGCCATCCAACAGTTTCATGTCATAGTAATCGCCTGGCTCCAGAACTTGTTCTCCTTGTCGGTTCACTACCGTCATCTTTCCATCAGGCAGCTTGATGATGGCAAACTCCCCTTTGCTATCCACGAACTCACGATACTGTAGTGTTTGGAGCAATTCTTCATGGCTTATCACCATCATCATTTCCGAGTCTGGATGAATCTGAATACCATCTTGCTTCTCGCTCATCAGGAAAAACTCTTTTTCCTTGGCTGTCTCCTTTTTCTTGCCAACTTTCAGCTTTCCTTCGAACATAGCATTCCAGTTCCATACTTGCGAAGGCAATCCGAACACCCGATACAGTCCCACGTTATCAATAATCACGCAGTTCTTCTTTCCTTTAGCTACTCGCAATCCTCGTCCCACCATCTGCAGATACTTGGCAAGCGACAGCGTTGGTCGAGCCAACTGTACAAACTCCACATCCGGGCAGTCAAATCCCTCCGAGAATATATCCACATTCACCAATACTTGGATGTCACCTTTCTTGAAGGCTTCAATATCTTGTTGTCTTTCCGTAGCAGGAGTCTTCGAGTCAATGGCTATGGCTTTCACGCCATTTTCTTGATACAGTTTTGTGATTTTCTGAGCATGAGAAATATTGATAGCATAGACGATGCCCTTTCTGTCTTTACCAAATTCTTCCAAACTCTGATAGAGCCTTTCGATACTCGGTTTCTTATTCAGCAACATATCCATTTCCTTGTTCTGGTAGTCACCATCAGCCCCTCGCTTCTGCAAGGAGTCGATGAGCCGTTGCGTCATACCATCCGATTTGATACTCACAAAATCGTATGTTGCCAATCTTCCCTTGCTGATAAACTCAGGAACACTCCACGACTGCACCAATACGTCAAACAGATCAGTAAAACCCTTACCGTTCAATCGGCAAGGTGTAGCCGTCAGTCCCAGAAACTTAGCATTCGGGAATCTCTCCCACATCTCCTTATAGGTCTTGGCAAGGGCATGGTGTGCCTCGTCAATCACTATCATTCCTGGTTCTTCCTCTATCTCGTCATAGTGTCTCATCAGCCACTGAATGGACATCGCCTTGACGGATGACAATAGGGAAGAGGTGTTTGATGCGGAAAAGGAATGGAACTTTCTTACAGTTTCGTCAATCTGCGAAACAAGCTCTCTTCTATGGGCTACAATCCATACTTTCTCCATTGGATTGTTGCTCACGAAAGAGTCTATGACTGCTGTTAACAGATAGGTTTTACCTGTACCAGTAGGCATTTGTGCCATTACGGACCGATGAAGGCGCAACGCCTTCTCAATCCGTTCCTTCATATCCTCTTGGTAATCAAATAACTTGATTTCTTTCATTAACAATTTCAAAGAACCAATAATGATTTTATACCAATTTCATAAATCCGATATACATCAAGGCATCAGCGATGCTCTGCTGTACAGGATTTTCCTTATCAGAAGCCCATGAATATTTCGCTTGAATTTTGCGAAGTTCCTCACGCTTCTCTATATATTGCTTCTCCAGTTGGTTCAGAATCATTTTCGAGGCTTGTGACATAGGAATCTTGCCAGCCTCTTTGTCCATCACTTCTTGCAACTTGATGTTACATTCCGTCAAACTCTCCAATACTTTGCGATATTTCATCATGCCGGGAATATCACCAATCTGACTTTCCGTAGTATCTCTTAGTATTGTCCTTATGCAATCAGGCATAAATAACTTCCAAGTATTGCCATCCTCGTATGTCACCACCAAATGCACTTTTTGCATCATAAGATGCTTCTCGTTATTTCTTGGCACTTCAACACACTCGTCAAATTTCAGATTGATGAGTTGAGCAATTAATTTCTGCTCATCCATCGGCAATTGGTTGACCGTATAGAAAGGATCATGCTGAAACAATGTAGCAAGTCCTTCCGCCATTTCTCCTTTACGATAGGATGATGGCAAACTTACATTTATCAACCTTGCATGTTCTTGAATCACTTTCTTCGTGTCATATTCAATCATCATTGCCAAGTTGAGCTTATCTCTAAATGGTAAATTCTTCAGTATAACCATAGTATATGTTCTAAATCAAAATAATCAGTTTCTCAGCAATCGCATCAAAGCAGGACGATTGCCGTAATTGTATTCTACCTCCTCCACAAAATCCAAGATGAGTTTCTTGGAAGCTTCACAACAAGTGTACATACCCTTGATATCATCCACGATATAGCCATAGCTCTTCGATTTTGCATAACTCAAACGCTTACGCAAATCGTCAATAACATGCTTGGTATAAATAGTTTGATCTTCCTCGCTCATATAATGCGCATACTTTTTGAAGAGTGCTACTCGGCTGAATGACATTCTGTTGTCCATCAGAATCTTCAAGAGGCACTGATACTTCTTTTCCTCCACAATCATGTCGCACACTTCGATGCAATCATCATCCGTGATATGTGGAATATCCCCGAAGAGTTTCACAACAAACTCATCCCAATCCTCCTTGGCTACCAACTCTTTCAACTTCTCGAAGTAAGGTCGCTTGTCCACCAAGAACTGACGGAACAATCTGCGGTATTCCTCAATAATACCAACCTTGTCATTACGCTTTTCCAAAATATTAATCTTTTGCAAATGCCAAGACTCTGTGGTATTGTACCCATCATCTCCATACACAGCAATCGCTTTGTCTATCTCTTTCAAGGCATCATTCTTCAATCCCTTTTCAAGAAGTTCATTGATTTTGAAGGAGCAGACATCAGGTACATACTTGTATTCTTCCATGATTGCATCCGTTTCAGACTCTCTACCATGAGTCCGCAGATACTCAATCTTCTTGATGAGCAACTTACCCAACTCCTCAAATCGGAATAGCGAACTCAACTGGTCAAAGTTTTCGTCATTCACCAATCTTTTGTATTCGTGGGTATAATGCTTTATCTGCTTGTCAAGGCCTGCAAGGTATGTATCCGCATCTGCCAATCGAAAGTTAATAGCCTCACGGACATGGTCAAAGAAGCACAGGCAATAATCATCGTATGCCTCCATCTTCTCAATCTCAGCCATCTCTTTCTGTGCCTTAGCAACAGATTCTATCGGTGTGGCTTCATCTCTCAGCACCTGTGCCAGTTCTTTCTCCACTTGATAAGTGAAGAAATCGTCACCATCACATTCTTGGTTGTTATACACTTCCAAGCGGCTGTATTCCTCTGCCACGAAGCGCAGAAAGTCCAAGCCGTTTCGCACTGCTTTCCCATTCTCCTTGGCATCCACCAAGGACTTGAATTGTTTGTATTTTGTGTAGGATTGTATCATACTTATTCTACTTCAAATATTCTATAAATATCTTTTTCACATAGACCAAATTCATTTTCCACCATTGCCAACAAAGTAATGCTGCGATGATGAGTGTTGAAAGGTACAAAGTCCAAGACCAGCCTATTATAATTGTCAAGAGAACAGAAGAGAACATATGTCCAAAGAATAGATTCCTTGCCAAAACTGCTTGATAGTAAAACTCTTGATACTTATCTATTTCTGTTGCTTGTTTTGCCTGTGCCAGACCTTTTGCTGCCTTGGCGTTATCAATGAAACCTGTCTCTGGTAGTTGGAGTTTATGCCGTAAGTCACTGATTTTCTCTATGGAAAACCTTTTGAACGATTTGTTTAATACTAACCGTGAAGGACGTGGCAATCCACAACAATAAAGAATATATTCTATGCCTCCACTGATTATCTCATTGATATAGCCTACAATGAAAGCTCCCAACAATATGAGCATAATCAATATGGCGGAGATTTTACTTATACTCTCACACATATCTTTATCTATCTGATAATGTGTGCAAAAATATCCCATACCGATACTACAAAGAATGTAAAATCCTGGAATAAGGATTTTTATCGTTTCTTGCCATCTATAGCTCATTTCTTTTCTTCTTTAGCTTGTTCAATATATTTTTCGTAATGGTATTCATATCCTGGTGGTGGATTCTTGAATCCATTCAAGGCATCCCTGTCTTCTGATTGTGCCTTCCATAAGGCATCAACAGGTATAGAGACTATTTGTGTGGTAAATAGGTCATGTCCCTCGTGCTTATAGCTGTAACGTTGATATTCATGTTTCGCAGGAGTAAAACAAACGGAGCCTCCGTAATGTCCAGAATTACATATAACGACATTACAATACACCAATCGCGATATGGCCTCTGCCAAGAAGTAAAATGATTTAATGTCCTTATTGTTAGCTATAATCAGAAGATGCTGAATACGACCTTTGTAAATTGCGTAGCGCTCAATATCATAAAAGTCTGCACAGATAGACACTCCAAGTTTCCCATATTTCGCCAAATCAACGATATAGAACTCGTTGCATGGCACAAAAGACATGTTCCAATCTTGATTGATGATTTTCAGTTCCTCTCGTGAGGCAAAATGCTTTCCGAAATAGAAGGATGTCGCTTTGACTTTTCCAACTTGCTTCCCATGTGGCCAATCTCGGGGTACATAAAAAATAGCTCTGTTGCTAACTCTGTTATTATCGTATTGTTTGAAATCCAATCCTGCAACCACAATGGCTCCTGTCTTTTGAGCATAACTTTTTATGCGAGACTCAAAATAAGTTGCTACAGCCAACTCTGGTATGACAACAATATCAGGTTTCTTTGTGTCAGACATCTCTTGGAACGAAGCAAAAGCCGCCTGTATTTGTCTCCAAATAGCATTTGCTTCATATACATCCATTTGTGGAGTATCTGACCAAGCCAAATTGGAATCCACGATTGCTTGTATAATACCAATGTTCAATAACTTCTCCATTAGATTTTAATCATTACAAGTTGACGTGTTTCATGGTGCGCTACGGATATTTGATTTTCTCTGAGTTCAGCTAACGAGGCTTCAATTTCTTTGAGAAGTTCTTCAAGCGTTTCAATTTTTGCATCATTGACTTGTTGAGCACAAGTAACTCCATTCAAGATGCCTTTAAGCTTAATAGTTTCTCTATTTTCCAAAGACAAGCAAGCTGAAATAATATCGTAGTTGTGAGAAGATACCTTTCCTTTTTCCAACAAACGATAAAGCACCGATTGCCACTCGTAGCCATATTCTGGTCTATTGAAAACCCAAGGTAGAGAGTATTCCTTCGTCAATAATTGTAGAAAAATGATACCCAAGCCATATATTGTTCCTATCATTGGAGAGTAATCATTAGACGAGAATGACGGATATCTATACATTGTATTCAGAAAGGAATCTTTTACTGATATTCCAATTTCTTTTTGGTTCGAAAGCCAACTATCCCAATCTGTTAGCTTCAAACACTCCTCTCTTCTTATCAATATCGAAGCAGGATGGAGATGGATTTCTTCTAGATATTCTATATTATCATAAAAATACTTCACGACAGACTTCATTATGAGAGTGGCGCAATATTCTGAATACAAAGCATTACCTAATGCATCATTCTTTTTACCTTCCATCTCTTTTACTTCCCTAATCCATTGTAGCAAGGACAATTTGTTATTAGGACTCGACATTTTCTTTTCTGGAAGTTTAAAACCTTTGACAACCTTAGTTTCTCCTTTCTGCCCCCAAACACTTAGAAGTAAATTTTCCTTTTGCAATCTATCGAGTTTCAACTTTGAAAAATCTTGTTTACCAAAGTTTGATAAAGGAACATAAGAAATGCTACTAAAAAGGAGTTGAGTAAAATATGGAGAAACAACATTAGCCTTATCCAAATCTTTCTTTAAGAAATTTGGCATAAGCAAGTTTGGCGTTGGTTTACTTTTATTGAAACGTTCTATATGCCATAACAGCCAAAATGAAGAATCCAATTCTATTCCGTGGTAATTGCAATCTGTCAAGTAATCATTAACCTCTTCTTTCTCAATATATTTCTTTAATGTCCTTCTTACTCTTTCTTCCAAGAATTTGGCATCATTATATAAATAATGGTGTATACCATTGTATTTATCCTTAAGTTCTGCAATTTGTTCAAGAAACTTTTCATCCGTTATTTTCTTCCATGGGTCTTTATACTTATTTGCAGAAAGTCGAGAAATTGCCTTTAGCACTTGCAAAGCCAAATGAATATCCATAATCGAGACTATATACTCATATCCTAAAGAATGAATACTGCCATCCTTATAAATTCTATTCAAAATCAGATATAATTGCTGTATCTTATCTGGCAAATGATAGATGCAGAAGTCCAAAATCCTCAGCCACATCTTTGGCTTGTCTGGAATTTCCTTGACAGAGTAGACCAACAAATGAAATATTTTCTCTTCTATTTTCTGAATTTCCTTTCTTGAATCTCCAATAGCACTTCTTATTGATTCATAGATTTTTTTGCCTTCATTTGTAATCACATCAAGAATAGGCTGGTCTAAAGTCTCAGGATAATCGTCACCTTTAGTAAAAATCAAAAAGCGCAACATTTTTTCAGTTACTTCATCTTTTAATTTAAGTCCAGAAACAAACTTCAACCATTTTTGCCGTAATTGATGAATCTTATCATAATCTACTTTGATATCAGAGGTTAGGCGCGACAACATGGTACAAGCAAACGAGGTTCTTGTTCCCTTTTTGATTTCTTGTTCTGGAAAATCCGTAACAAGCAACATCTGCAAGTCTCTGAACACCATACTAAATTCATTGGAACTCAATAAGTCCAATGGCATCTTTGCTATTTCTGAGATTTTGTGTAGTGTTTGCGTCAGAAGTGGTGTCGGATAGTGCGAGTCAAGTTCTATGGGTTCTGTATCGGTCTTTGCGGCATTTACATTAAGCCCGATTTTATTAAGCTCTTGAATGTACCAGCCTTTCCACTCAATCAATTTCTCTGCATTTTCTGATAAAAACAAATGGTCATCTACATATCTGAAATGCAAGATGTGGTGCTTATTGTCCTTTCTTAACCTTTCTTCCACCTTCAGGTCTATTTCCAATAGGTACAAATTTGCTAAGGCACCGGCAACCAATAAACCTGTTGGTAACCCATCAAATATAACATCTTTATGTAAATCCATTTCTGCCAGTTCATCATCAGAAAAAGGTTGTCCATCAAATCCATCATAAGCTACTTCAAACTTTGTAATAGTTTCTATCAGTGCGGCGAAGTTTGAATCATCTATAGGAAAAGAGTTTAAAAGTATAGTTTTGATTCTATCCATCTTTACCGATGGGTAAAATTTTTCTAAGTCGATAGACATATAAAACAACTTTGGATGATAACTATCTTTTGGAAAATAATCTTTTTCCAAATAAGGCAACCTAAAAGTCTTATTCACTTGTGCTTCATTTTCTGCAATGGCTTCCAATTCTGAATCATCACAATTCTTCTCATCTATCTCTCCTGAAAAAGCCTTTCTCTTGATACATGCAGCTAACATATGTCTATACAAAGGCCATCCCTGTTGCCATTTTCGATAAAACAACTTGGATGTTGTTCTATAAACACCATTAATCCAATGACCATTTTCATCTTTCCATGTATTCAAGAACAGGCGATTTCCATAGCTCCAGGCAGGCATATTCTCCTCAAAGTAAGGTCCTAATACGCCATATACAGCCATCCATACTATCTGGTCTTCTACATGAATACAGAATGATTGTCTGACACGAAGTTCTTCATGCTCATTTTCTCCATCATCCTTGACAACTTTCTTGCCTTTGGGGTAAGGTGCTGGTTTTATCGGTCTCATTTGATAAGTTCCCGTCTTCATCTTCTCTGACAATTTTTCTATATTGTTCAGAAGATTGAACTTATAAGCAGATAGTTCCAACTCGTCAAACCAGACATCACCATGATGATAAGAGTTCTCAACTCTTCGCCATGCCAATATAAGATTCTCCCTACTACAGATGGTCTCAAATATATTCTTTTGAATCGTTCTCATGACGTTTACTCAAATAATATTCCGAATAATCCTTATATTTATTATCTTTCCTAATATTATGAATGCAATTACCTATTTTCTTTAACGCCTTGTTTATTTTCTCAAACAAAGTATTTCCTGCCTCATCATTGTCAATATACATAAACAGGGTCTTATCCCTCAAAAAATCAGCATATTCCGGACGAAAAGAACCAGCGCCAGGCAAAGCGATAGCTTTCTTACCTTCCGAAAGAAAAGCTATACAATCAGTTACCCCTTCAGCAATATATACTTTATCAAACCTTTCAGATGACTTCAAAATAGGCATATTGAACATAAAAGGACTGATACCTTTGCAGTTATTGAATCGTCTTTTGTCTCCTTTCTCCAACTTTCCGAGATAGCGACTTTGAATATTTTTAATACGTCCTTCCATATCATAATAAGGAAATAATAGGCAAGGCACTCTAAACACAGGGTGCAAACTATTTCGGTATTCCATTAAAACACCTGCTTTTAAACACCTCTCTTTGGAAAATGTCTCAGTTAATACTGTAACGAACTTTTCTGCATCAGATATGCTTCCTACCTTTAAAGAAGAAACTACTTCTTCTGAATATTCTCTATCAACAAATAGAAATTGTCTTGCTTGCTCTGATAATCGAGATTTGTTTATTATCCAATTCAAGACTTCTTCATCTACTTGTTGATAGGTAGTTTCTTTTGGGGTAGATGCGACCTTTCTTATAGGGGCCTTTTTTAATTTTACCCCTTTGCTTTCTGGTATTGATATATTGAATGCCCGAGATAGCCAAACACATGCTTCTTGAAAAGTATAATTGTTGTATCTCTTGACAAGCTCTATACTATGACCACCTATACCACAAACATAACATTTCCAAGAATTATTGCTTTTTTTGAAGTGAAGGCTTGGATTATGGTCTTGATGCATAAAACACAGTGCTTTGTTTCGAGAAACTGTCAAACCCAATTTCTCTGCAACTTTATAGACGCTCACAGCATCTAATTTTTTAACAATATATGGAGGTATATAAACCATTATGTTCTCATTTTGTTTTTGCTATATGCTGTGTTTTGCTAAATGTTAACCAACTGGTATTCTATCCCCAGGCGGTCCCAGCCCGCACAACATGGCGAAGACCTTTGATGGTCCGCCAACCTTAGAGCGTAGCGGTTCCGAGCACCGAGTAGGGCGGTTTTCCTCTTCTTCCCTGAGGGGAGAAGACCGAGATGAGAGGTGGAGCCTTCCTTAAGGGTAAGGAAGGCCGGGTAGGTTTTCGAAAAAAATCCTTTTGGCTAAAGATTTTGCAAATGAGCGCAATGAAAGTTTGCTTTCAAATTGCCGAGTGCAGCTAATCTTATCTAAAGGGAGGCAGAGGGTTTCAAAAGTGCATACCCTCCAATCACCCCATAACAAACCAACGGTATGAGAAAGGTAATCGCCATACTCCCCGTAGTATCTGCTATATACCCCATGATTACTGGAGCAACCGCTCCACCCACTATCGTCATGATAAGCAACGAAGAGGCCAATTTGGTCTTTGTACCCGCATCCCTCAATGCCAGCGAGAATATCGTCGGAAACATGATACTCTCTCCCAGATACAGGGCGAAAAACGCAATGAGAGATAAGGTTCCGCTACATTCCACCACACAAAGTATCATAACAATGTTATGTTTAAAGAAGAAAAAAGGGCTACTAAGCTCCATCACCGAAAAGTAGCTTAAAAATGGGAGAGGGAGCCGTTCGCCCGTAAATCTGTTATTTTATTCCATGTATCTTCTTCCATAAAGCAAACCTAGTTCTGAACAATGGTTCGCTCAATGCCTCAGTAGGATAATGCTTCACGAAGCGTAAGTTGCGCAAACTCATTCTGAGATAGCGATGAAGTTTGCCTTCATTCTCCTTGCTTCCAAGTCGAGTGTCATATTGACCAAAATTGCCTCCTTGCATGATTTCAGCCAACAAAAAACGACCTTCATTCACATCAATAGGTGCAATCATTTTCGCCTCAGGTAACCCCAAAGCTTCATGCAGCACATACATCACAGCCCCAGCAAACTTCCATAAACCAAGATATTTCAGCTCACGCTGCAATGCCGTCAGATTCTTCACTCTTCGTTCTTCACTCTTCACTAAAACAAAGTAGTAGTCTATTAATTGCCGTAAACCAATACCCTCAGTGAACACATGGCGATAGAGGTGAGAGAGGATATATATAACATTGAAGTTCATCGTTGGCACTGTAATTTCCCCATACCCATCTGGTAATGTAACTACATTCGAACATTGCAAATCCATTACCTTCCCGAACCATTTCTGCATCCTGCTATTATGAATAGGGAAAAACATATATGAAGGAGTAAAATGCACCTCTATTGCCGTTTTCATCACAGGAAAGTCCACATGGTGATAGCGCATCACCTGATTCGGGCACACATTATTAATATATTGCATCACTCGTTTCCTGGCACCAGTGAGATAGATGTCTATATCTCCAGGCGTTCTCATATAAGGGTCAGGATAAAGCAACGCATTCCCCTGCCCCTTCAAGATACAGTTA
>ERZ791603.2169-NODE-2169-length-12970-cov-4.059388_pt1 | contig 12970 bp, 12 predicted proteins | sample MGYA00509966_ERZ791603 | MGnify/ENA primary metagenome ERZ791603 (study PRJEB30046, sample SAMN00791931) | human gut metagenome | study: EMG produced TPA metagenomics assembly of the A metagenome-wide association study of gut microbiota in type 2...
TGCAGATTGAAGTAATCACATTTACCACAATCTGCATGAGTTTTTTATATTATTTATCCAATTATTCTATACAAGATTATTTTTAACATATGCCAGTGCTTTATTAACAGAAGGTAGGGATATAACTACAAGAGTTACCACTGCTTCAAGTCCGATATACGAGCCATTGTAAACAACTGAATAAAGTACCGCACTATTAAAAAATTCTGGTGTATACACAGCAAAGAATATCCAGCCGGACAAGAAAGAACATATAAATCTGCCTATAACTCCTATAATATATCCCTTCACTAGACCGTGTTTTGATTTAGAAAATACTCCTGACAACCCAAGTGCTCCAAAGCCTAATATATAATCAAGAAGCACCTGAGGAATATTCAGGATATATGGATCAAGTAATAACTGCAAAACTCCATATGCAAGAGCTGCTGTCAGACCAGTCTTTATTCCATACCAGTATCCTATAAGCACTATGAATAACATACTGAACAGTGTTACAGAACCGCCCATTGGCAGTTTAATAACTTTAATCATGGAAGTCGCAACCGCAAGAGCCATAGCCATTGCTGCAAATGCAGTATGTTTTACATTCAGTTTACTATTATTATCTCTTGCAAAACATCCTATAGTCATTAATAAGACACAGACAATTATTAATACCACATATCCTGAGCCTGTAAGACCATATGAAACGCTACCATCATCAAGTATTTTATTAACTAAAAAATTCATAATCTTCCTTTCATTATCTCTCATTCTTTTATATTCCGTAAAGAATATCCACATTTTCACTAAAAGTCAAGCATTAAAAAAGAGAGCAACAGGTTTTTATCACCTGTTGCTCTCCAATATTTTGTCAATTACTTTTTATTAGAATTTACCGTTCTTAGCAGCTTCCTCAATAGAAACAGCTACAGCTACAGTAGCACCAACCATAGGGTTATTACCCATACCGATTAATCCCATCATTTCAACGTGAGCTGGGACTGATGAAGAACCTGCGAACTGAGCATCTGAGTGCATACGTCCCATAGTATCTGTCATACCATAAGAAGCAGGACCTGCTGCCATGTTATCTGGGTGAAGTGTACGTCCTGTACCACCACCTGAAGCTACTGAAAAGTACTTCTTTCCAGCTTCAAGTCTTTCCTTCTTATATGTACCTGCAACTGGATGCTGGAATCTTGTAGGGTTTGTTGAGTTACCTGTGATAGATATATCAACATTCTCCTTCCACATGATTGCAACACCTTCTGTTACATCGTTAGCGCCATAGCAGTTAACCTTAGAACGAAGACCATCTGAATATGCTGTTCTAGAGATTTCCTTTACTTCGCCTGTTGAATAATCCATCTCTGTCTCAACGAATGTGAATCCGTTAATTCTTGAGATAATCTTAGCAGCATCCTTACCAAGACCGTTAAGGATAACTCTAAGAGGTTTCTGTCTAACCTTGTTAGCCTTCTCTGCAATACCGATAGCACCTTCAGCAGCAGCGAATGATTCATGACCTGCAAGGAATGCAAAACATTCTGTCTCTTCTTCAAGTAACATCTTTCCTAAGTTACCATGTCCAAGACCAACCTTTCTCTGGTCAGCAACTGAACCTGGAATACAGAATGCCTGAAGACCTTCACCGATAGCTGCAGCAGCTTCTGAAGCCTTTCTTGCACCCTTCTTGATAGCGATTGCTGCACCTACTGTGTAAGCCCAGCATGCATTTTCAAAACAAATTGGCTGGATACCCTTAACCATAGCATATACATCTAATCCGGCATCCTTAGTAATCTTTTCAGCTTCTTCAATACTAGCTATACCATAGCTGTTAAGAACTGAAGTAATCTTATCTATTCTTCTCTCATATGATTCAAATAAAGCCATTCTAATTGTCCTCCTTACTTAACTTCTTCATCTGTTCTTGGGTCAATAATCTTAACAGCATCTGCAACTCTTCCGTACTGTCCGCAAGCCTTCTCATATGCTGTTGTAGGGTCATCACCCTTCTTAATGAAGTCTGTCATCTTACCAAGGCTGACAAACTTGTAACCGATAATCTGGTTGTCCTTATCAAGGGCGATACCTGTTACATAACCTTCAGCCATCTCAAGGTAACGAGGACCTTTCTTTAATGTACCATACATAGTACCAACCTGAGAACGAAGTCCCTTACCAAGATCTTCAAGACCGGCACCAACTGCAAGTCCACCCTCAGAGAATGCGCTCTGAGTTCTTCCATAAACAATCTGTAAGAATAACTCTCTCATAGCTGTGTTAATTGCATCACAGACAAGGTCAGTGTTAAGAGCTTCCATAACTGTAAGTCCTGGTAAAATCTCTGCTGCCATAGCTGCTGAATGTGTCATACCTGAACATCCGATAGTCTCAACTAAAGCTTCCTGAATGATACCTTCCTTAACATTAAGAGTAAGCTTACATGCACCCTGCTGAGGAGCACACCAGCCTACACCATGTGTAAAACCTGAAATATCTTCAACCTTCTTATTCTGTACCCATTTACCTTCTGTTGGCACTGGAGCTGCTCCATGATGAACGCCCTGTGCTACTGGACACATATTCTCTACTTCCTGTGTGTAAATCATCTTATTACTCCTTTCGTAATTCATAGTGTTTACTATAAATGAAACGACGGCCAGAAGCCGTCGTCCATGCCTTGACTATTTTCTCACAAACTTTTGCATTAGTCAATGTGAGACACAACATTTTTACATTAATAAAACAAAAATTTCACATAATTATCTCTTAGTTACTACTTCGCCCTGCTTCTTATATATAGAACCTGCCGGAATAAAGCCTCTTACGCTTGAAAGCGGATAAATATTACTCTCTCTTCCAACAATTGTTCCAGGATTAAGTACGCTGCCACAGCCAACCTCAACATTATCTCCAAGAAAAGCACCAATCTTTTTGATACCTGTATCAATATTGCAGTCAGGTCCTTTAATAGTAATAAGCTTCTTGTCAGACTTAACATTAGAAGTTATAGATCCCGCTCCCATATGAGCCTTGAATCCAAGAATTGAATCTCCAACATAATTATAATGTGGAACCTGTACCTTATTAAAAAGAATTACATTCTTAAGCTCAGTTGAATTACCAACAACAGCGCCTTCACCTACAATAGCTTTTCCACGGATAAATGCACAGTGTCTTACCTCGGCATCTTTACCGATAATTGCAGGTCCTGCAATATAAGCTGATGGAAATACATTTGCAGTTCTGTGAACCCATATATTCTCTCCACGCTTCTCATATTCATCTTCTGGCAGTGAATTGCCAAGTTCTACAATAAAATCACCAATCTTTGCAAGTACTTCCCATGGATATGTACAGCCTTCAAACACTTTTGCCGCAATAGTTTCATTAAGGTCATACAGATTACTTATCTTTAATACATCGTTATTCATATCTAATATCCTCTTTATATCAATTATTCAACAGTAACAGATTTTGCAAGGTTTCTTGGCTTATCAACATCGTTACCCTTAAGAACTGCTGTATAGTAGGCAATAAGCTGTAATGGAACTGCCGCAACCATAGGCATAAGAAGCTGGTCTGCCTGTGGAAGCTTAATAACAATATCTGCCACTCCATCCTCAATATCAAGCTCTGGTTCTGCAATAAGCACTACAAATGCACCTCTTGACTTAACTTCCTTAATATTACTTATAGTCTTTTCCTCAAGATTCTTCTGTGTTGCTATTGCAATTACAGGCATCTGTTCTGTAATAAGCGAGATAGTTCCATGCTTAAGCTCTCCTGCTGCATATGATTCAGAATGAATATAAGATATCTCCTTTAACTTAAGAGAACCTTCCATACTGAGCGCATAATCAAGACCTCGTCCTATATATAGAAGACTGTCTGCATTAATAAGCTTGGATGCTGCAAACTGACACCTACTCTCAAGTGCAATGGCTTCTTCAATAACCTCAGGTATTTCTTCAAGCATCTTAGTGTATCTGCTGCATTCTGCCTCATCCATCTTACCATTAGCATAAGCTAATTCAAATGCAATTAAATACATAATTGATACCTGAACCATATATGCCTTCGTTGAAGCAACTGAAATCTCAGGACCCGCATGTGTATATACAACCATATCTGCTTCTCTTGCAATTGATGAACCCTTGACATTAACAATTGCCATAGTATCAGCACCTGCCTGTTTTGCAAGTTCAAGTGCAGCCTTAGTATCAGCAGTCTCACCTGACTGTGATATAACAATCATAAGGTCATCTTCACTAATAAGAGGATCTCTGTATCTGAATTCTGATGCAATATCAACAGTTACAGATACTCTTGCTATCTTTTCTATTATATATTTACCTACCATTCCGGCATGCATTGCAGTACCACAGGCAACAATATATATATTCTTATAATTCTTTAACTTATCAGGATTGAATCCTTCTGCACTGAAATCAGGCATATCGTCCATGATTCTTGGCATGATTGTTCTCTTTACAGAATCTGGCTGCTCATGAATTTCCTTAAGCATAAAGTGCGCATAACCGCCCTTTTCTGCAGCATCAACATCCCAGTCAGCAGTATTTAATTCCTTATGTATCTCATTACCATGAACATCGTATATCTTAACTGAATCCTTCTTAATAACTGCAATCTCATTCTGGTCAAGAAGGTAATAATCTCTTGTGTAGTGAATAATAGCCGGAACATCAGATGCTATGAAATTCTCATGTTCTCCAACGCCAACAATAAGAGGGCTGTCCTTTCTTACTGCAAATATCTCATCAGGGAAATCCCTGAACATAATTCCAAGTGCGTATGAACCCTTAATCTCTGACAGTACCTTTGCAATAGTCTTCATCGGGTCACCATCATAATAGTAATCAAGCAGCTTTGCAGCAACCTCAGTATCTGTTTCACTTGCAAAGCTATATCCCTCTCCGACAAGAAAATCCTTAAGCTTCTTATAGTTCTCAATTATACCGTTATGTACAATAGTAACTCTCTTATTGCCATGTGGATGTGAATTAATGTCTGATGGTTCTCCATGCGTAGCCCATCTTGTATGACCAATTCCAACATGTCCTTGTGGTTTTCCTTCTTCATCCATCTTCTCAACAAGGTTGGCAAGTCTTCCCTTGCACTTCTTGACCTTTATATTACCATGATCAAATACCGCAATACCTGCTGAATCATATCCTCTGTATTCAAGCTTAGATAATGCATCTACAAGTACATCTGCGCTTTCTCTGTCCCCTACATATCCTGCAATTCCGCACATATATTTAATTCCTTTCACTCATTTACTTATAATTCTTAGCGGTCTCGTTAAAAAGTCCTATAAGCCCCGCCTGATTCCTTAATGTCATAACAGCCCTTGTTCTTCTCGAAACAAAACCATCAAGCTTTTCCATATACTCATCTGCTGTAATATTCCCCTCTGCTACACCTGTAAGTCCTTTTTCCCAGCTTGCCGTAAGCTCCGGATTAAGCAGATGCCTGATAGAATTATCTACAACATCATATATTATCTCACCTAAAAATGTAGGTGTAATAATCTGTGTCTTAGAATTAATAGAAATATACTTAATAGTATTAAGTTTTTTAAGGATTTCAGCTCTGGTAGCACTTGTTCCTATTCCACTACCCTTAATCTGGGCACGCAGCTCCTCATCTTCAATAAGCTGTCCTGCATTCTCCATTGCAAGAATAATAGAACCTGAATTATATCTCTTAGGAGGTGATGTTTCACCTTCTTTGATATTAAACCCATTAAATGTGATTGTAGAACCTTTTCTGTATTTTTTCAATACCTCAAATAAAGCTGCATCACATTTATTATCTTCCTTATTATCGACGCTATCATCATCCTTTACTTTTGCATCATTTCTCGCCTTTGCAAATGAGTTCTTAGCTACGCTAAGATACCCTTCATCTACAAGCACTTTAAATGAAGCATACAGCTTTTCATTCTTTACATCACTGGTAATACTTACCTTCTGATAAATAGCCGGTGGATAGAATATACTTAAAAATCTTCTTACAATTATCTCATAGGTTCTCGCAGCTGTAACTGACAAATTCTTTAAATTGTTAAACCCCTGTCCTGTCGGAATAATCGCATAATGGTCTGTTATTGCTTTATCATTGCAGTATCTTGTCTTTTCAATTCCCTTCTGCATATTATTCTGTAATATATGCTCTGCTATCTCCTTCACAGGGGGAAAATTCCTAAGTCCGCCTATATTCTTATGTATTTCCTTACTTACCGCTGTTGATAACACTCTCGCATCAGTTCTTGGATAAGTAACCAGTTTCTTTTCATACAGCTCCTGAATAATATTAAGGGTCTCATCAGGGCTTATCTTAAACAGCTTACTGCATTCGTTCTGAATCTCGGCAAGATTGTACAGAAGCGGTGGATTCTTGGTTTCTTTCTTTCTCTCAATAGAATCAACTACTCCCTGTGCCGGCAGTGGATCAGATAAGAACTTAACCAGTTCCTCAGCCTTTTCCCTGTCCTTAAAACCATTATCCTTATATAAATATGGCGTACCGGCATACATACTTTTATCACTTACGCGCCATTCTGCATCAAATGTTGAATTTTCAGCCTGTGCCTGTCCAATAACTCTGTAGAACGGTGTCTTTACAAAGCTTCTTATCTCCCGTTCTCTTCTTACTACCATTCCAAGAACACATGTCATAACCCTTCCGACAGATACAACTGCCCTGTCAAGGTGCAGGTAATTAGCAATATTGCGTCCATATTTTAATGTAAGAACTCTTGAGAAATTAATTCCCATAAGATAATCTTCCTTCGCACGAAGATACGCTGAATCACTCAGATTATCATATTCAGATATATCTCTGGCTGTATTAATTCCTTTAAGAATCTCTTCCTCGGTCTGCGAATCAATCCACACACGGCGCTCTTTCTTTCCCTTAACGCCTGCCTCCTGCCTCACAAGCCTGTATATATATTCTCCCTCTCGTCCTGAATCGGTACACACATATATATATTCAACATCATCCCTTGTAAGAATGTCTTTAACTATATTAAACTGTTTCGCAACTGCAGGTATAACCTCATACTTAAATTCCTTTGGTATGAATGGCAAGGTGTCAAAGCTCCATCTTTTCAGATTAGGATCATATGCATCCGGGTAGCTCATAGTTACCAGATGTCCTACACACCATGTCACAATATGGTCTCCACCCTCAAGATATCCGTCTTTTCTTGTGAAGTTCACATGCAGTGCCTTGGCAAACTCCTGCGCCACGCTTGGTTTTTCCGCGATATATACGGATTTTCCCATTATATCCCTCATTTCTGTGTCTATTACACAATTATTATTCTCCTGAAGCATCAAGAGTTCCCATATAAGCTGGTATATATTCTTTTATAAAATAATCTGCTTCCGGAATATTCATATCAACAATAGCCTGATATATTGTCTTTTCCGCATCAGCAAAATCCATATTACCAGACTTCTTTTCCTCAAGACATTTGATATAAGCTGACATCTTATCAGCCGCCTTTACATATTTCCAGAGTTCTTCTTCCTCTTCTGTCTCTGATAACACACCCTTATAATGTGCTCTTATATCAGATGACAGACCTGAGAGCATCTGCTCCTCTGCAACATGCTCTACTTCCTTATAAGCATTTCTTATAACCGGATTGTAATACTTTACAGGAGTCGGAAGATCACCCGTAATTATCTCTGTAACATCATGATACATTCCAAGAATTGCAAGCCTTTCAGCATTAATATTCCCACCATATATCTCATTGTTGATAATTCCCAATGCATGTGCTATGAATGCCACTTCAAGACTATGCTCGCACAGATTCTCATGGCGTGTATTCTGCATAAGTCCCCATCTGTTAATATATTTCATTCTCGACAGCATTGCATAAAAATAATTTTCCTTCAATGTAAATGTCCCCTCTTAACTCTTTAAGTCGTTTCATAATTTTATATCATAATAGGTTTTTAAGCAAGTAAAAAGAGATGCCATCTCTGACATCTCTTTTCTGGTATGTGTATTAGAATTTAATTATTCTGCATCCTTAGGAGTGATATAACCCTGTGCCTTAAGAAGCTCTGCACAAAGCACTGCTCCACCGGCTGCACCACGTACTGTGTTGTGTGAGAGTCCGACGAACTTCCAGTCATAGACTGTATCCTCTCTGAGACGTCCGACATTGATTCCCATACCATGCTCATAATCCACATCAAGTGCAACCTGAGGACGATTATCCTCTTCACAGTATCTGATGAACTGCTTTGGTGCGCTTGGAAGTCCAAGCTCCTGTGGTACTCCGCTGAACTTCTCGAGTGCCTCGATGAGCTGCTCCTTTGTAGGGTTCTTTTTGAACTTGACAAATACAGCTGCTGTATGACCGTTTAATACAGGAACACGGATACACTGGCATGTGATAACCGGTGACTCTGCAGGAACAATCTGTTTTTTCTCATCATCCACATATCCCCAGAGACGAAGTGGCTCTTTCTCGGATTTTTCTTCCTCTCCACCGATGAATGGAATGATGTTTCCAACCATCTCAGGCCAGTCCTTGAATGTCTTTCCGGCACCTGAGATTGCCTGATATGTTGTAGCAACAACCTCATATGGCTCAAACTCTTTCCATGCTGTAAGAACCGGAGCATATGACTGGATTGAGCAGTTTGGCTTTACTGCTACGAAGCCTCTCTTTGTACCGAGACGCTCCTTCTGATATTTGATAACCTCCATGTGCTGTGGGTTGATTTCAGGTACAACCATTGGCACATCAGGTGTCCATCTGTGGGCACTATTGTTTGAAACTACAGGAGTCTCTGTCTTTGCGTAGTCCTCCTCGATCTTCTTGATCTCGTCCTTTGACATATCAACGGCTGAGAATACGAAGTCAACCTGTGAAGCAACCTCTTCTACCTCATTGACGTTCTTTACGATGATTTTCTTAACTGCCTCAGGCATTGGTGTGTCCATTTTCCATCTATCACCAACGGCGTCCTCGTATGTCTTGCCTGCACTTCTTGGGCTTGCTGCAATTGTTGTTACCTCAAACCATGGATGATTCTCTAAAAGAGAAATAAATCTCTGTCCTACCATTCCTGTTCCACCGAGGATACCTACTTTAAGCTTTTCACTCATTACTCTAATCTCCCTATCTTCTAGATTTTCTTCGACCATGTCATACACTATACTTTGACATTAAAATCAGGTTTTGTCCGTCTGTCGCGTACAACTGTCTTTATAGGAAATATATTACTTGAAACTCTAATGAAAAACAAGGAAAAAACTATATTAAATTAATAATTTTTCTCCCTGTTTTTTGTAAAATATGCACAAAAACTATACTTCATCCTGCCAATTTGACTTCATATACTCGTCGTAAACGGCAATTACCTTGTCCATTGATGTCTTTGATGGTGCTCCAACTGTACACCTTGTGCTGACACAAGTCTCCAATGAAATGGCATCAAATACATCCTTCTCAAATACCGGAGAGATAGCCTTGAGCTCGTCAATGCTCATATCGTCGATTGCAATACCCTTGTCGATGCAGTAAAGCACTATTCTTCCTACAATACCATGTGCATCCCTAAACGGTACACCCTTTTTAACGAGATAATCAGCTGCATCTGTGGCATTTGTAAAGCCATTGTTTGCACTCTTTCTCATCACGTCCTTGTTAAACTTCATTGTATCAATCATTCCTGTAAAAAGTGCGATACATCCTTTTGCAGTGTCGAATGCATCAAATGCCAGCTCCTTATCCTCCTGCATATCCTTGTTGTACGCAAGCGGAATACCCTTCATGGTGGTGAGAAGCGACATGAGCGCACCGTATACACGGCCTGTCTTTCCTCTGACAAGCTCTGCTATATCAGGATTTTTCTTCTGTGGCATGATTGAGCTTCCTGTGCTGTACGCATCGTCAATCTCAACAAACTGGTACTCGTTTGAATTCCATATGATAATTTCCTCAGAAAAACGTGACAGATGCATCATGATAGTTGAAAGAGCCGATAAAAACTCAATCAGATAATCTCTGTCTGACACACCATCCATACTGTTAAGTGTCGGTCCGTAAAAATCCAGAAGCTGTGCTGTATAGTCCCTATCAAGCGGATATGTAGTGCCTGCGAGTGCTCCTGAGCCAAGCGGACAATAGTTCATTCTCTTATATATATCGCACAGTCTTGATCTGTCCCTCTTAAACATCTCAAAATATGCGCCCATATGGTGAGCCAGAGTGATTGGCTGGGCCTTCTGCAGATGTGTAAAGCCCGGCATATAGGTATCTACATTTTCCTTCATCAGCAGCTCGATAGGCATATAGTTTACCGGCGTAACTTTCTTCTTCAGCACGATGGCCTGGAAGAGCGTGTCTACGCAGGAGTAACCCTGCATGTAGGCGTGCTGGGCGATGAGGAAGGAAATGCTTCCTTCGCGCAGACAGCGGGCGTTTTTCTCTACCATATCATAGCCCATGATCTGAACGTCGCGGCGGTTGGTCTTCAGCAGGAAGTCGCCCACGATGTGCGCCTTCGAAGTCATGGTGATGCAATGGTGGATGTTCGGATGCACGGCAAAGAACTTCTCCAGCATTTTGGCAAATTCTGCACGTGTGCCGCTCAACGGCAGGTCGAGCAAGGTAATCTTCACGTTAGGGAAGTGATCGTGCATGTAATGGCGGAATCCTACCTCTCGGTTGTCCTGCTGCTTGCTGACCACTCTTCCGTCTTTGGTCTGCCTCATGAGCAGGATTTCATCTTCCTTTGCTGCAAGCATCATCAGCATCTTGGCTGCGAAGAAACCGGAACAGAACGAATCCTGACCGAAGAAAGAGAGCGGACGGAGATCGGGCATGTAGGAGTCGAGCAGGATGAACGGGATGCTTTTGTGATGCAACGCCTCGGTAAACTCGCGGGTTACGTCGAGCGATGAAGGCACCACGATGACTCCTTCCGGACTGGCCTCAAGAATCTTGTTGCCTTCTTCGCGGAACGATTCCTCGCTAGAACGCTCATAGAAACGAATCTCTACATCGATATGGAAGTCACGTCGGGTATCTTCACATTTTTTTGCGCCTTCCTCTATTTCCTCCCAGTAAGCCTCCGATTCATGTTTCGGAATCAGCAGGTAGAAGGCATAGGATTTGTTGTAAGCCAGAGCGCTGGCGTACACATTAGGCTGATAATTCATTTCCTTGAGGGCTTTCTCGACCTTGTCGCGAGCAGGTTTCGACACGTTTGGGCGGTCGTGCAGAACTCGGTCTACGGTTCCAACGGATACGCCAGCTCTCTCGGCAATATCCTTGATTCTGATTTTTTCGGCCATTGTTTTTTAGCATTACGGGTCTGGTTGCCTCGCGTGTACTTATTATATAAGGAGCCTCTCCTGAGGGCTACGATAGATAAAACGTCGCAGGTACTTCCTAGCTGTGCACAGACCACAATTAGTATTAAGCAATTCTGTTGTGTGCGACCACAAGTACGAATTTTGCCGCAAATATACAACAATTTTTTGAATTGTGCGAAGACACAGCAACTTTTTTGCACGGAAAACAAAAAAAAATGCGATTTTATTTCGTTATTCGAGAAATTATGGTTATTTTTGCCCTCGAAATTGAACGACAACTGATAATTGCACTTCATTTCTCTACTGAAAAGTGGAATTTAATTTGTTACTCATAACAAACAAAATAAAAACAAAAAAATTAAAACTATCAAACATGGCAAAAATTGTAACATTAGGTGAGATCATGCTTCGTTTATCACCAGAAGGCAATGATTGTTTCATTCAGAGTGAATCACTTCGCATCATCCCTGGTGGTGGTGAGGCTAACGTAGCTGTAAGCTTGGCTAACTATGGTCATGATGCTTACTTCGTATCTAAGCTCCCTAAGCACGAGATCGGTCAGATTGCTGTCAACGGTCTCCGTCGTTACGGCGTTAACACAGAGTTCATCGCTCGTGGTGGCGACCGCGTAGGTCTCTACTATGCCGAGACTGGTGCTTCTATGCGACCATCCAAGGTAATCTACGACCGTGCACACAGCGCAATTGCTGAGGCTGACCCATCTGATTTCGATTTCGACAAGATTATGGAGGGTGCCCAATGGTTCCATTGGAGCGGTATTACTCCAGCTATTAGCGACAAGGCTGCTGAACTTACCAAGTTGGCTTGTGAGGCTGCCAAGCGTCACGGCGTAACTGTTTCTGTTGACCTCAACTTCCGCAAGAAGCTCTGGACTTCTGAGAAGGCTATCTCTATTATGCGTCCTCTGATGAAGTATGTTGATGTTTGCATCGGTAATGAGGAAGATGCTCAGCTCTGCCTGGGCTTCAAGCCAGATGCTGACGTAGAGGGCGGTAAGACTGATGCTGAGGGTTACTACGGAATCTTCAAGGGCATGATGGAGGAGTTCGGATTCAAATATGTTGTTTCTACATTGCGCGAATCTTTCTCCGCAACTCACAACGGTTGGAAAGCTATGATTTACAACGGCGAAGAATTCTATACTTCAAAACGTTATGATATTGATCCGATTATCGACCGTGTAGGTGGTGGTGACTCTTTCTCCGGCGGTATCATCCACGGTTTGATGACTAAACCTAATCAGGGCGAAGCTCTTGAATTTGCAGTGGCTGCGTCTGCCTTGAAACACACTATTAATGGTGATTTTAACCTTGTTTCCGTAGAGGAAGTGGAAGCATTGGCTGGTGGTGATGCAAGCGGCCGTGTACAGAGATAAAGAGATAAGTTGAAAGTTTAAAAACAATTCATTTAAAATAGGAGATTAAAATGGCAAAATTCGATAAAATAGCCGTATTGAATAAAATCGGTTCTACAGGAATGGTTCCTGTATTCTATCACAAAGATGCAGAAGTTGCAAAGAAAGTAGTAAAGGCTTGTTATGACGGTGGTGTTCGTGCTTTCGAATTTACAAACCGTGGTGACT
>ERZ791603.2170-NODE-2170-length-12966-cov-5.609016_pt1 | contig 12966 bp, 8 predicted proteins | sample MGYA00509966_ERZ791603 | MGnify/ENA primary metagenome ERZ791603 (study PRJEB30046, sample SAMN00791931) | human gut metagenome | study: EMG produced TPA metagenomics assembly of the A metagenome-wide association study of gut microbiota in type 2...
AGATCGCTGATCAGGTACGGGGTGCCGGGATATTTCAGCAGGGTGGGGGACGAAAGCCCGCCGCCCGGGCCCGCCCCGTATTCCAGCGCCAGTCCGCCGTGACGGGGACCATGAGGCCGCCCATGGTGAGGGTGGAAAGGTCCGCGCCCTGCGCCGCAGCGGCGGACGCTATCTCCATGGAGGACTGCCCCGCCATGAAAACGCCGATGAAGTTGACCAGGTCGTTTCCGGCAAAGGAGAGCGCCAGGGCCATGGTGCCCGCCAGGACGGATATTTTCAGGATGTTGATTTTGCAAATGTTCTGGAGAACGGCCATCAGGACGGTCCAGAATACCAGGCTGCAGCATACGTACAGCCAGATGTGAGCGTCCAGGTGGCGGATCATGTCCTTGGTGACCAGCGTACTGCCTTTCAGCCCCTTGAAGATGGCGAAGTAGGTGATGGCCGTCAGGGCCAAGCCGCACCAGACGGCCCCCAGGTATTTGAATGATTTTTTGTAGTTGAAGGAGAAGATGAGGCGGGAAATCCACATGACCGTTATCCCGCAAATGAAGGCGACGAAGACGGAGGAGAAGATGCCGGAGATGATCGCCAGCGCCTTGGAGGAGTTGATGTAGCTGGACAGTTCCTGCGCTGCGCCCGGCTCTGCGGACCAGATTTTGAACAGGGCAACCGCCACGGCGCCGCCCAGCAGTTCAAAGACGATGGAGACCGTGGTGGAGGTGGGAAGACCGAAGGTGTTGAAGACGTCCAGCAGAATCACGTCCGTCAGCATCACCGCCAGGAATATCAGCATGATGTCATGGAAGGTGAACTGGGCCGGCATGAATACGCCGCTTCTGGCGATTTCCATCATGCCGCTGGAGAACAGGGAGCCGATGATGATGCCCAGGGCGGCCACCAGTATGATCGTCCTGCGCGGCGCGGCCTTGGAACCGACGGCGGAGTTCAGGAAGTTGGCGGCGTCATTGGAGACCCCGACGACGAGGTCAAAGCAGGAGAGCACCAGAATCAGCCCTATGATGAAGTAATAGATTGGGTCCATAAGCGTAATAAACGGCCCTCTATTACAGGAGGCCGCTTCCGCACGCCCGTTTTAAAACGTGAACATTCCGTCACATTGATACAACAATATGATTTTCAATGAAAACCATAGCGCTACACCTGCTTCCCTTGAAATCTTCCGTTTCTTCCGGGTACTTCCGGAGCCTGGTTTTCCTCCGGTTCTCCGGCAGCCACGGCTCATTTTCCTGAAATCCCTTCCCGCGGAGTGGCGGCTGCCGCCTTCCATACAAAACAAAAAGGCCCCCCGGAAAACCGGGGAGCCTTGAAGTCGATTGCCGTGTCTCGCAGAAACGGACGGGGCTTACATCATGCCCATGCCGCCCATTCCTCCCATGCCGCCCATGTCGGGAGCGCCGGAGCCGCATCCGCAGCCCTTCTTCTCGGGCTTGTCGGCAATGACGCATTCCGTGGTAAGCAGCAGGCCGGCGATGGAAGCCGCGTTCTGCAGGGCGGAACGGGTTACCTTGGTCGGGTCCACCACACCGGCGGTGAGCAGGTCTTCATATTTGTCCGTGGCTACGTTGTAGCCGTCGGCCGCTTTCTTCATCCCCTTCACCTTGGCGACGATGAGGGCGCCTTCACGGCCGGCATTGCTGGCCAGTTGGCGGAGCGGAGCTTCCACCGCACGATAGACGATTTGAGCGCCGGTTTCCTCGTCGCCTTCCAGCTTGAGGGTGTCAATGGCTTTCTGGGCGCGGATCAGGGCCACGCCGCCGCCGGGAACGATGCCTTCTTCCACCGCAGCGCGGGTGGCGTGCAGGGCGTCGTCCACACGGGCCTTCTTTTCCTTCATTTCCGTTTCCGTAGCGGCACCCACATGGATGACGGCCACGCCGCCGGCCAGCTTGGCCAGGCGTTCCTGGAGTTTTTCACGGTCGTAGTCGGACGTGGTGTCCTTGATCTGGTGGCGGATCTGGGAGATGCGGCCTTCAATGTCCGCAGACTTGCCGGCGCCTTCCACGATGACGGTTTCATCCTTGGAGACGACCACGCGCTTGGCCTGGCCGAGGTCTTCAATGCCCACGTTTTCCAGCTTGATGCCCAGGTCTTCCGTGATGCACTTGCCGCCGGTCAGGATGGCAATGTCTTCCATCATGGCCTTGCGGCGGTCGCCGAAGCCGGGAGCCTTCACCGCGCAGATGTTCAGCACGCCGCGCAGGCGGTTGACCACTAGGGTGGCGAGAGCTTCGCCTTCAATGTCTTCCGCGATGACCAGGAAGGGACGGCCGCTCTTGGCCACTTTTTCAAGCAGCGGAAGGAAGTCCTTCAGGTTGTTGATCTTCTTTTCGTGGATGAGGATATAGGGGTTTTCCAGCACGGCTTCCATCGTTTCCGCGTTGGTCACGAAGTAGGGGGACAGGTAGCCTTTGTCGAACTGCATGCCTTCCACCACGTCCAGCGTGGTTTCAATGCCCTTGGCTTCTTCCACGGTAATGGTGCCGTCCTTGCCCACCTTGTCCATGGCTTCCGCGATGATGTGGCCGATTTCGGCGTCCCAGTTGGCGGAAACGGTGGCAACCTGGGCCACTTCCTTGCTGGAGTCAACAGGCTTGCTGATCTTCTTGAGTTCTTCCACCACGGCGTCCGCGGCCTTCATGATGCCCCTCTGGAGGGAGATGGGGTTGGCGCCGGCGGTGACGTTGCGCAGGCCTTCGCGGTAAATGCTTTCAGCCAGCACGGTGGCGGTGGTGGTGCCGTCCCCGGCCACGTCGTTGGTCTTGGAGGAGACTTCCCGGACAAGCTGGGCGCCCATGTTTTCAAACGGGTCTTCCAGTTCGATTTCCTTGGCGACGGTCACGCCGTCCTTGGTGATGAGGGGGGAACCGAATTTCTTGTCGATCACCACGTTGCGGCCGGCAGGCCCCAGCGTGCTCTTGACAGCCTTGGCAATCTGTTCCACGCCGCGGAGCAGAGCCTGGCGCGCGGTTTCGTCAAATTGGATTTGTTTAGCCATAATATCAGGTTATTTTAAAATGATGTTGAGTGAGTGTGTCGTGTGATTTAGCCAATGATGGCCAGAATGTCGTTTTCAGACAGGATAAGGTAGTCTTCTCCGTCCAGCTTGATTTCCGTGCCGCCGTACTTGGAAATAAGAACGTGGTCGCCCGGCTTCACGGTGAATTCAATCAAGGCGCCCTTGTCATCGCGGCCGCCGGTGCCTACGGAGATCACTTCGGCTTCCTGGGGTTTTTCCTTGGCGGTGTCCGGCAGGAACAGGCCGCCGGCCGTCTTGGTTTCAGCTTCAATGCGCTTGACCAGCACACGTTGTCCTAGGGGTTTAATGTTTGCCATAGTATGTTGTTTTTGTGTTGTTATAGATGAATATATGGATGTAATGTTCCGCCGGAGGGGAAGTTGCTCCCCCTCCGGCGGGAAGGGGTTGCTTATTTGTCGTCGTCGACGATTTCGGCGTCCACCACGCGGCCTTTCGCCTTGCGGGGGCCGTCGGAAGCTTCTTCCTCCGGAGCGGCTCCCGGCATAGGGCCGGCTGCACCGGCGGACTGCTGGGCGGCTTCCGCTGCCTTGTAAAGGGCTTCCAGACGGGATTCCAGGTCTTCCTTCCCGGCCTTGATCGCGGTGTATTCCTTTTTGGAGATGGCTTCCTTGAGGTGCATCACCTTGTCTTCGATCTCGCGCTTGAGGTCTGCGGGAATCTTGTCCCCCATGTCCTTGAGCTGGCGTTCCACGGAGAAGCAGAGGGAGTCCGCCTGGTTGACGGTGTCAATTTCCTCGGCGCGCTTCTTGTCTTCTTCCGCATGGGCTTCTGCATCACGCTTGGCGCGTTCGATTTCATCCTTGGAAAGGCCGCTGGAGCCCTGGATGGAAATCTTCTGTTCCTTGCCGGTGCCCTTGTCCTTGGCGGAGACGTGCAGAATGCCGTTGGCGTCAATGTCAAAGGTCACTTCAATCTGCGGCACGCCGCGCGGAGCGGCGGAGATGCCGTCCAGCTTGAAGTTGCCGAGAAGCTTGTTGTCCTCAAACATTTTGCGTTCACCCTGGCAGATGCGGATGTCCACGGCGGGCTGGTTGTCCGCGGCGGTGGAGAACACCTGGCTCTTGCGCACCGGAATGGTCGTGTTGCGCTCGATCATCGGCGTAGCGATGCCGCCCATCGTTTCAATGGACAGGGTCAGCGGGGTCACGTCCAGCAGAAGCACGTCGTTGACGTCCCCCTGGAGCACGCCGCCCTGGATAGCGGCGCCTACGGCCACCACTTCATCCGGGTTCACGCCCTTGTGGGGTTCCTTGCCAGCCAGCGTATGGGCCATTTCCTGCACGGCGGGCATGCGGGTCATGCCGCCCACCAGCACCAGTTCGTCAATGTCCCCGGTCTTCAGGCCGGAGGCGGCGATGCAGTCCAGCACGGGCTTGCGGGTACGGTCCAGCAGGTCTTCCGTGAGCTGTTCCAGCTTGGGACGGCTCAGCGTCAGCTGGATGTGCTTGGGTCCGGAAGCGTCCGCCGTGATGAACGGCAGGCTGATGTCATAGCTCTGGGTGGAGGAAAGGGCGATCTTGGCCTTTTCAGCTTCTTCCTTGATGCGCTGGATGGCGTCCGGCTGGTTGGAAAGATCCATGCCGGAGTCCTTCTTGAACTCGTCCATGATCCAGGTGATGATCGCGTTGTCCCAGTCGTCGCCGCCCAGGTGGGTGTCGCCGTCGGAAGCCTTCACTTCAAACACGCCGTCACCGATTTCCAGCACGGAAATATCGAAGGTGCCGCCGCCGAGGTCGTACACGGCAATGTTTTCATTGGACTTCTTGTCCAGGCCGTAAGCCAGGGCAGCAGCCGTCGGTTCATTGATGATGCGGCGCACCTTCAAGCCGGCGATTTCACCGGCGGCCTTGGTCGCGTTGCGCTGGGCGTCATTGAAATAGGCGGGAACGGTAATCACGGCTTCCGTGATCGTCTCACCCAGCTTGGATTCCGCGTCGGCCTTCAGCTTGGCCAGGACCATGGAGGCGATTTCCTGGGGAGAAAAAGTCTTCTTTTCCCCGCCTACGTCCACGCGGATATAGGCGTCCCCGTTGGGGGCCTCCACAATTTCATAAGGCACCTTCTTATCTTCTTCCGTCAGCTCGCTGTACTTGCGGCCGATGAGGCGCTTGGAGGAAAACACGGTGTTTTTCGGGTTGGTCACCGCCTGACGTTTGGCGGCCTGCCCCACGAGGCGTTCACCGCTCTTGGTGAAGGCAACAATGGAGGGAGTGGTGCGCGCACCTTCGCTGTTTTCAAGTACGGTACCCTGACCGCCTTCCATCACAGCCATGCACGAGTTGGTCGTGCCCAAGTCGATTCCTAATATTTTAGCCATATCGTTATCTTAGATTGTTTTAAATGGATTTCGTTGAGATTTGATTTCCCCATGACCTGAAGTGTCATGCAGGCAAACTCATGTTCTTGCCTCTCTTTCTGCAAATGGCATGCCAGCCTTGTAAGCCCTGTTGAAAAATAAACATAAACAGCATAAATTCATCGTATTATAACATCGCATCATTTCGTCCGCTCTTTTTCCTGCCGAGCAGCAATGGGACATATTGTCACACCAAAAAGAGACAAAATGTCACACGCGGCCATTTTGTCCCACACCCCCCGGACAGCCTATCCCCGGCGCCCGTCACGAAGCTTCCTTGCAGGAGGAAGCTTCCGCTCCGGTTCCGCATTTGCCGTAAGCCAGGCGTTTCATGAAATCCTTGTAAAGCAGCGTTTCCATGCGGCCGTCCCCGTATTCCACCACCGCGCTCATGGTTTCCACCCAGTCCCCGCAATTCAGGTACCGCACCTCCCCCACCATGGTATCCGCCGGATGATGCACATGCCCGGCAATGATACCGTCACACTGCCTTTTCACCGCCAGATTCTGGAGCTGCTCCTCATATTTCCCAATGAAATTGACGGCGGATTTCACGCGGCTCTTGATGGCGCGGGAGACGGAATAATATTCCCTGCCCCGCCAGGCGCGGTATTTATTGTAAAGCCGGTTGACCGTCAGCAGAACGTCGTAGCCCAGGGAGCCGAGCATCGCCAGCCACCGGTGGTTGGTGGAGATGGCGTCAAAACCGTCTCCGTGCACGCACAGGTAACGCCTGCCGTCCGCCGCCCGGTGCACGCACTCCCTGGCCATTTTCAGGCCGCCCAGATGAAAGGGAAGGAATTTTTCCAGAATATCGTCGTGGTTCCCGCGCAGGTACAGCACTTCCACATCCTCCTGCTCCATCTTTTTCAGCAGGGTGCGGATCAGGCGCGTATGCCGCCTGCGCCAGCGGCTGCCGCGGGAGAGGGCCCAGGCGTCCACAATATCCCCTACCAGAACTATTTTTTCCGCACGGACATGCTTCAGGAACCTCCGGCATTCGTCCGCCTTGCAATCCTTCGTGCCCAGATGGAGGTCTGACAAAAAGACCGTGCGGCATTCCAGCACCGCATCCCGCGGGGGGCGGGCGTAGCCGGTTCCATTCTCCTCCCGCGCCACGGAGGCCAGCAGTTCTTCAAACCTGTCATGGATGGAATCCCACGCTCTGGCGCGCACGGTCCTGCGGGCCTGTTCGCCGAGTCTCCGGATCATCCCCCTGTCCTCCAGCAGACGGTGCATGGCGGAGTAAAAACCCTCCGCGTCCCCCTTCTCCGCCTGAAGGCCGTTGATGCCGTCCAGCACCACATCCGCAGAAGCGGCGTACCGGTAGCTGACCGTAGCCAGGCCGCTGGCCATCCCTTCCAGCAGAACGTTCCCGAAGGTCTCCGTCTCACTGGCGAAGAGCAGCACGTCCATGGCGGCGTAATGGCGCGCGAGGTCCTCCCCGCTGCGCATTCCGCAAAACACGGCGTCCGGAAACTCACTGCGCAGGCTGCTCATCATGGGACCGTCCCCCACCACGACCATCTTCATGCCGCAGGCCGGGAACTCCCGCTGCAGGCGCGTGTACAATCCCAGGGCCGTCACCAGGTTCTTCTCTCGGGCCAGACGCCCCACCACGCCGAACACCACTTCATCCCGCCAGGCGCCCCATGACTGGCGCAGGCCGGCATCCCTCCTGGCAGGGTCAAACAAGGCGGCATCCACCCCGCGCCCCATTACGGAGAGGCGTTCAAATCCCAGCCCCTCCAGCGCGCGGCGCATCTCCTCCGTGGGCACCACCGTCATCCCTGCCCGGTTGTGGAGCTTGCGCAGGTAATTCACGGCGGCGGTTTCCAGCCCGGAGAAATGGTAATCCTTCATGTACTGGTGAAAATTGGTGTGGAATCCCATCACCACGGGAATCTCCAGAGCGCGAGCGGCCTTCACGGCGGAGGCCCCCATGGGGCTTTCCGTGGCAACATAAACCACATCCGGCCTCTTCTTCATCCATCTGGAGCGGAACCTTTCTGCGGAAGGCAGCCCTATTTTCACCTCATGATACATGGGGAGGGAGAGAGACGGCATGGCCGTCTCTCCGGGAACGGAAGCTCCGTCCCTCCCGGAAGCCCTCAGCACATGCACCAGATGCCCCCGCGTCCGAAGCCCCCGGACCAGCCGCTCCAGCGTCAGGGCCACTCCATTCACGTCAGGTTCATACGTATCCGTTGCCACATCAATTCTCATGCGCCGGCACCATGGGCAGAAAGGCCTTCCCAGGCAAGCTGAGGAGGGAAACGAAACCGTCACAGGCTGCTGTCATCCGTCCCCGTCCCCAGCAGGAGAAACAACCGTGCCGGACAGATTCCGGCATGTCCCCCCGGCTTTTCCTGCACGGGAAACCGAACAGAGGAGGCGGCCTCCCCCACTCCCTGTTTGGAAGGTGCCGCCGCCAAAACCGCACATTTCCGTAAAAAAACAGACGAATCATTGAATATCAGACGCTCTGAAACTACATGCGGCCATCCGCGCATTATAAATCCGCCGTCAACCAAATTTTTTGAGAAAAAATGATTTTCATCGTATCCAGGACGGGAAAAATCACAATGGAATCCAAAGGCCGTGAAATCTGATATTCTTATTAACCATTGATAATGTTTCTATTATTTATTAAAAAAATTATTCCTTCCCGACAGCCGGATTTATAATCCGCCAAAATGCATGCATACGAGATACATAAAACGGAAATGAAGGAATATTTAGAAAGATTTTTAATAAAAATAATAATGATTCCCATGTTCTGAAAGCCGGGAAAACGTGGCGGAACGCCGGATGCTTATCTCTGCCTTTTCCCGGTCCGGAAACCGCAGCCGGTTATCTCCTTCATTGCTCCTGATACTCTTGCATATTATCCTTCAACCTGCTTTAAACACCCCGGATTAGGAATCCGGCGTCAATACTAGTTTTTCATATCAAGCCTGTTTCTCCAAATCAATCCAGTATTTTCCTAGACGAAAGCCTTGATAAAATATGTTTGTTAGAATAAAGCATAAATACTTGAATATAATGATTGTTCATCTTATTTTAGCGCTGTCGGCCATTTCATCCGGATTCCTAATTCGCTATTGAAACAACCGACCCCCATCCCCTACCCCATTCCCCCAATGAAATTGATAGATTGCTATCGCTATGCAGCCATGCTTTATGCATCCGCCTGCTGTACCGCCTCGCCGCTTTACGGCCCTCTGGAAACAGGCTTGCAGGAAGCCCAGCTTCTGAGTTCCCTGAAAGCCTGCAAATCCCTGGAAGGTCCGGGAACGGACGCCTACCTGAGCCGCACTGGATTGAACGGCGCCTACAAAACGAAAAAGCCCATTGGCGGCCTTTTCTTTTCACTTCATTTTGAGTACAACAAGGATGGAGGCCTGAGAGCCGTCTCCTTTTACTCCAGCACCAAGGCAGGCAAGGATGAATACGATACGCGCCTGAAATCCCTGTACAAGCGCATGCTGAACGGGCTGACGGGCCTCTATGGCCCGCCCATGAATCTGCCGGACTGGATTGAGAAGGAGTCCCTGCCCGCGGAACGCGTGCTGTACATGCACATGTGGCGCATTCAGCCGGGCTGCTTCCTGATGGCCGGCCTGGCCAACATGGGGGCCTCCGGCTACATTCCCGTTTTCCGGATTTCCCCGCCTGCCGGCATGCCGCCCAAGTCCAAAAAGGACAGGGACAAACTCAAATCCGAATGGGCCGCCATTCCCGAATTTTACGAATTCACCAAGGCGGAACGCTTCCTGGCCAATGCGGTGTTCGCCATGTCCCATAAAAAATATCAGGACGCGCTCCAGCTCTTCCAGAAAGCCGCAGACCTGGGCAGCCCCAACGGATACTGGGGACTGGCCTACCTGTACCGGCTGGGACCCGCCGGCGTGGAAAAGAACGCGAGCCTGGCGGATGAACACACCAAAAAAGCGGCCCTGATGGGATTTGCGCGGGCTGCCATGAAATTCGGAAAAACATGGGAGCAATTCTGCAAGAACCAGGATTTCACCGAAGCTGAAGCCAGGGAATGGCAGAACAGGAACCTTCGGGCCGCCAGGGCCGGCTATGCCTCCGAACAATACAACCTGGGCATCATCTACCAGCACGGCTTCGGCGTGGAAAAGAACCTGGCCACTGCCAGGGAATGGCTGGAAAAGGCGGCCTCCCAGGACCATACCCAGGCCAAAGCGGCATTAAAGACGCTGCCGGACACCGGAGCTGGAAACGCGGAACTCTCCTGACCATCTTCCAACAACCAACTCCCCCAATACCAAGCCGGCTGTAGCTTCTCCGGAAGTACACGCAGCCGCTCCGGCAAATCCCTATGAAATGCCAGACCGGCAGGGAGGCGGCCCCAACCGCTTCCCTGCCAAAAAGCCGGAAATGCAACGCCGGAGGAAACCGCGGGAAGCATCAGCAAATGCGGGGCAGCTGCATCCCGGAAGGCATGCCCAGCACCCGTTCCACCCCCAGCTGCCCCGTCATCAGCAGGGGCGCCGTTCCAAACTCTTCCACACGGCCTATGGCGCAGGCCCCGGCGGACACGCCGCAGCCGCGCATCAGGCGCAGGGCCTCTTCCTCATGCTCCCGGGGAAGAATAGCCAGATAACGGCCTTCACAGGCCACTTGAAGAGGGTCCAACCCCAGCAGGCCGCAGGCTGCTCTGACATCCTCCCGCACGGGAATGGACACTTCATCCAGTTTCACCGTCAGGCCGGAGGACTCCGCAATTTCCGAGAGCGTGGCGGTTAACCCGCCACGGGTCACGTCACGCAGGCAATGCACGGGGATTCCGGCCCGGACGACGGCAGCCACGGATTCATGCAGCGGGGCGGAATCACTCTCCAGTCCCTCCCCGAAGGACAACCCGGCCCGCAGGCTCATGATCGTCATGCCGTGCCTCCCCAGATCACCGCTGACCAGCACGGAATCCCCCGGACGGACGGAAGAAGGGCTGATTTCCAACCCATGGCGCACCACGCCCGCCCCGGCGGTATTAATATAAATGCCGTCACCCTTTCCGCGCTCCACCACTTTTGTATCTCCCGTCACGATGCGGACGCCCGCCGCGCGCGCCGCCGCCGCCATATCCTGCACCACGCGGTTCAGCGCCTCCAGCGGAAGCCCTTCTTCCAGGATAAAGCCTGCCGTCAAGTACAACGGGTCCGCGCCGCTCATGGCGAGATCATTCACCGTGCCGTGCACCGCCAGGGAACCGATGCTCCCTCCCGGAAACTCCAGAGGCTGCACCACAAAGCTATCCGTGGTCATCGCCAGCCGCCCCGGCGGAAAATCCAGAACGGCCGCATCATTCTGCACGCCGCCGGAGGGAGTGCCGAATGCGTTCAGAAAGACGGAACGGATCAGGTCATTCATCAGACGGCCTCCGCCGCCGTGGGCCATCTGGATACGGTCGGAAACAGGTTCCGGAACAGGACATTCAAACATGGAATCAACTTCTTTTATAACGGTAATAGGCGGCGCAGGCCCCTTCCCCGGACACCATGGGCGCGCCCAGGGGAGCCAGCGGCGTACAGGACGTGCCGAAAAACGGGCACTCCGCAGGACGAATCAGCCCCCTCAGCACCTGGCCGGCCAGGCATCCGGAAGCTTCATCCGCGCCATGGGCGCTTTTTCCGCATCCGAAACGCAGGGCGGCATCCATGTCCTCCCACTCCCGGCGCAGCCTCATGCCGCCGCCGGGAATCAGGCCCAGGCCGCGCCAATGGCGGTCTTCCGGCTCAAAAACCTCTTTCATCCTTTCCTGCGCCGCCCTGTTCCCCTCCGGCTTCACATAGCGCCCGTAGGCATTCTGCACCGTGCAATCCCCGTTCTCCAACTGGCGGACGCACATCAGGATGCCGCGGAGCAGGTCCGGAGCCTCAAACCCCGTCACCGCCATGGGCGTCCGGTAACGAGCGGCCAAACGGCCGTAATCCCCCTCCCCCATGATGGCGCAGACATGGCCAGGGGCCAGAAAGGCGTCCGGCCTTCCCTCGTCCTGATCCATCAGCCATTCCAGTGCGGGGGGAACCTGAACATGGGCACAGAGCACGGAAAAATTGGCGTAACCCAGCGCGCGGGCCTGCTGCATGGCAAGAGCCGTGGCCGGAGCAGTCGTCTCAAATCCTACGGCGAAAAATACCACTTCCGCTTCCGGATGGCTCCCGGCGAAAGCAACCGCCTCCAGCGGTGAATACATCAAAAGCACGTCCCCGCCGCGAGCCTTGGCGGAAAACAAATCTCCGCGGGAGCCCGGCACCCGCATCATATCCCCGTAGCTGCACAAAACCACGCCGGGCCGCAGGCTTAACTCCACGGCCTGGTCAATCAAATCCACCGAAGTAACGCAAACCGGACAGCCGGGGCCGTGAATCAGACGAAGCCCAGGAGGAAGCAGCTCCTCAAGCCCCAGGGAGGCAATCGCATGCGTCTGTCCCCCGCACACCTCCATCACCGCCCACGGACGCGTCACGGCATGGCGCAGCTCCTCAAGCAACTGCTGAACTTCCTCCTGCATAAGCCATTAAAAATGTTCAATCCGGCAAACGACCCTCCCCTTACACGGGATCGGTATTCTCCACGATCTCCCGCATTTCCCTACGGGTTTGAAGCGCGGTCTTCTCATCCAGCACGCTCAGGGCCATCCCTACATGAACAATAACGTAATCCCCCAGGACGGCCTCCGGCACGCAGGCCAGGTTCACTTCACGGGTCACGCCGCCGAAATCAACCACTCCCAGCCTGAACAGCGGGTCCGTCTCATTAATGCTCACGATCTTTCCGGGAACAGCCAAACACATATTATTATCCTTTCCATTGGCGCACGACTGCCGCAGCCTGCCCCAGGGAAATTCCCCCGTCATTGCACGGCACCCGCTGCGGCAGGGACAACTGGCACCTTCTAGACTGTGCCATTCCCGCCAGGCCTTCAAGCAAAAAGGCATTCTGAAAACATCCGCCGCCCAGCACCAGCCTGTCCAGTGAGAAACGCTCCGCCACGTCAAAAGCCAGGTTCACCAGGCTCTCATGAAACTTGCGGGCGATGCAGCCGCGGGAAACGCCTCTCAGCAGGTCATCGTCCACGGCTTTCAGCATCGGGCGCCAATCCAGTTCCAGCAGGCCGCCCTCCTCATGCATGACCCATTCATACGGTTCCCCCGGCATTTCTTCCCCGGAAACCGCCGCAGCCCATGACTCCAGCATCATGGCGGCATGCCCTTCGCATCCCGCCACGCCGTCAAAGCCGCACCAGAAAGCCATGGCGTCAAACAGGCGCCCCATGGATGAAGTGGCGGGAGCTTGAATATTACGGGCCATCATCGCCTCCAGGGCTTCCCGCTTCTGCAAGGTCATTCCACCCTGCAGACGTTGTTCAAGCCCATCCGTGCGCCACGGCGCCATCTGCCGCGCCAGGGAACAGGCGCACCGGGCAGGTTCCCGGACCGCCTCATCCCCCCCGGGCAGCAAAAACGGCCTGAGCCGCGCCACTCTGCGGGGAGCGCCTTCCTCCTCCATCACAAAA
>ERZ791603.2173-NODE-2173-length-12955-cov-13.426899_pt1 | contig 12955 bp, 9 predicted proteins | sample MGYA00509966_ERZ791603 | MGnify/ENA primary metagenome ERZ791603 (study PRJEB30046, sample SAMN00791931) | human gut metagenome | study: EMG produced TPA metagenomics assembly of the A metagenome-wide association study of gut microbiota in type 2...
CTTATGGGCAGCTAATTACAATCATTCTTTCCATTTATAAGAACTTTTCATTAGGCTTGTTATGCAAAGCTTTCCATAAGAAGCCGCAAGAGGTGGCGTCGGCATGAAAAGAGAACCGCGTTTACAGTTTTCCGACGCCGATCTTGCCGAGCCGAAGCTGGAAAAGACCATCAAGCGGGTAAAAAAAGCTGCGGCCAAGGCGGATAAGGCGCAGGCGAAAATCCCCAAGAAAACCGTGGTCAAAAAGGAGCGTGGCTTTGATCCTGCCACCGGCAAGGTGAAAACGCAGCTCCGATTTGAGGAGGTGGACAAGAAAAAGCCGCCCTCCAAGTTGACCCATGCCGTGCGGGATGCCCCCGCCAACTTTGTTCTCTCTCAGATTCACCGGGAGGTGCGGCAGAGCGAGGATGACAATGTAGGCGTAGAGGCCGCGCACAAGGTAGAGCAAGCCGTGGAGAGCGGCGGGCGGCTGGTGCAGTCTGCCCACCGCGCCCATCAGCTCAAGCCTTATCGTGCTGCCATCCGTGCAGAGAAAAAGCTGGAACGAGCCAATCTTGACGCGCTCCAGAAGAAAGCAGAGATCGACAGCCCCACCAGCAATCCCGTTTCCAAATGGCAGCAGAAGCAGGCAATTAAGAAGCAGTATGCCGCTGCCAAGCACAATCAGACGGCGCAGACTACGGCAAAGGCGGCAGAGAATACCGCCAAGGCCGCGAAAAAGGCCGCTGAAAAGGCTGAGGAAGCGGGCAAATATGTGTGGGAGCACCGGCGCGGCTTTGCCATTGCCGCCGCGATTCTGCTGATGCTGGCGTTTCTGCTCAACGGCCTGTCCTCCTGCTCGGTGATGATGGATGGCGTCGGCTCCGGGATCGCGGCCAGCACCTATCCATCGCAGGACGCCGATATGCTGGGTGCGGAGGCGCAGTATTGCGCGATGGAAGCAGAGCTTCAGCGCTACCTCGACACCTACGAAAGCACCCATGACTACGATGAGTACCACTTTGATCTGGACACCATCGAGCATGACCCCTATGTACTCATTTCCATGATTACGGCGCTGCATCAAGGGGAATGGACGCTGGATGAGGTGCAGGGTACGCTCCAAATGCTCTTTGACCGCCAGTACATTTTGACCGAGGATGTGGTGGTGGAAACCCGCTACCGCACGGAAACCGACACATGGACGGACGCGGACGGCAACACCCATACGGACACCTATCAGGTGCCGTATGACTACTACATCTGCACGGTCACGCTGGAAAACTTCAATCTCTCCCATGTTCCCGTTTACATTATGAGCGAAGAACAGCTCGGAATGTACGCCACCTATATGGCCACCCTCGGCAACCGTCCCGACCTGTTCCCCGGTTCAGGCTACATCGGCAAGTATGTGGAGGGCAGCTATACCGACTACGACATTCCCCCGGAGGCGCTGGACGATGAGGTATTCGCCGCCATCATCAAGGAAGCGGAAAAGTATCTCGGCTACCCCTACGTTTGGGGCGGCAGCAGCCCCTCTACCTCATTTGACTGTTCGGGCTTCGTCAGTTGGGTCATCAATCATTCCGGTTGGGATGTGGGCAGGCTGGGGGCGCAGGGGCTTTGCAACATCTGCACGCCTGTATCCTCTGCCAACGTCAAACCGGGCGATCTGGTGTTTTTCACCGGAACGTATGATACCCCCGGTGTCAGCCATGTGGGTATCTACGTCGGCAACAATATGATGATCCACTGCGGAGATCCGATCTCTTATGCAAACTTAAATTCAAACTATTGGCAGTCCCATTTCTACCGCTATGGGCGCTTGCCGTAAAGGAGAGTGAACGATATGAACCCGAAAATTATGAAGCTCCGTGGAGAGCTGGAGAAGAACAAAGGCAAAATCTCTGATCTGCAAGGCCGCAACCGCGAGCTGGAAAAGCAGATTCGTGAGCTGGAGGACACCGACATCATCGGCATGGTGCGCGAGAACGGCATGACGATGGAGCAGTTTGCCGAGCTGTTCCGCCGTATGCAGGCCGCGCCTGCACCGGCCACTTCGGAAAAGGAGGCGTTGAACCATGACTAAAAACACACCGCGCATTTTTATCAGTCTGCTGCTGATGCTCCTGTGTATCGGGATTCTCCCCGTTTCCGCCTTTGCCAGCGGCGGTGATTATCCTGATAATGCGCTGCCCACCGCCGAAAGCAGCGCCGCAGACGCACAGGAAACAAAACAGATCGGCACGGTCACGACCAACGGCGGCAACCTGAACGTCCGCACCGGCGCGGGACTGGACAATACCGCGTTTACGCAGCTCCCCAACGGCACGGTGGTCGATGTGATTGGCAGGGATGGCGATTGGGTAAAAATCCTGCTGCCTGCCCGTGTGGGCTATGTGTACGGCAGCTATCTGACCATTACCGATGCCGCTGACAGTACCGCGAGCATCGGCGGCATGACGGGCGGCAGCGATGCGCTGACACCGGACGGCAACCTGACGCTGATCGATGATATTGGCACCAGCACCAAGGCGGGAAAACAGTTCATTACGCTGGAAAGCAAAAACGGCAATACGTTTTACCTGATTATTGACCGTGACGATGAGGGCGAAGAAACGGTCCACTTCTTGAATCAGGTGGATGAGGCTGACCTGATGGCGCTGACCGGCGAGGAAGAAACGTCCGCCACTTGCTCCTGCACCACAAAATGCGTGGCCGGTACGGTCAATACATCCTGCCCCGTCTGCGCGGTCAACATGACCGAGTGCGTGGGCAAGGAGGCTAAGCCCGAAGTCCCCACCGAGCCGACAGAACCCGCCGCCGAGGAACCGGAGAAAAAGAGCGGCGTGGGCGGCATCCTTGCCGTTCTGCTGATCGTCTCGCTGGGCGGCGGTGCCGCGTTCTACATTTTCAAGCAGAAAAAGGCCAGGCCGCAGACCAAAGGCAGCGCCGATCTGGACGATTATGACTACGGCGAGGACGAATATGAGTTTGAGCCGTATGAGGGCGAACCGGAACAGGATACTACGGAGGATACGGACGCATGAGATATTTCACCAATAATCCGCTGGAACGCCTGATGATGCAGAAGCCGAAAGCAGCGTGGGAGGACAGCCCTCCCGCCGCTGCCAAGGAACATTTCTGCTATGGCTGCAAGCGCTTCGGACAGAGCTGCGTTCGCCCCTGCTACCGTGACGTAAAGAGAATGGAGGCTGCACCATGCGCCTTGTGATCGCCGAAAAACCCTCCGTGGCGCAGAGCATCGCCGCCGTGCTGGGTGCTAAATCACGGCATGACGGGTATCTGGAGGGCAGCGGTTATATCGTGTCGTGGTGCTTTGGGCATCTGGCAGAGCTGGCCGACGCCGCCGTTTACAATGCCGATGATGCCAAATGGACGCTGGCGGCGCTGCCCATCATTCCTACCTCGTTCCGCTTCATCGTCCATGCGGACAAGCAGAAGCAGTTTGACATTCTGCGGGAGCTGATGCGCCGGGAGGATGTGACCGAAGTGGTCAACGCCTGCGACGCTGGGCGCGAGGGTGAGCTGATCTTCCGCACGGTTTACTGCCTTGCGGGATGCTCCAAGCCGATTCTGCGGCTTTGGATTTCCTCCATGGAGGATGATGCCATCCGCAGCGGCTTCCAGCAGCTTAAGTCTGGGTGCGACTATGACGGCCTGCATCAATCCGCCCTGTGCCGTGCCAAGGCTGATTGGCTGGTTGGCATCAACGCCACGCGGTATTTCTCCCTGACGTATGGCCGCACATTGAACATCGGGCGCGTCATGTCGCCCACGCTGGCGCTGCTGGTACAGCGCGAGGCGGAGATCTCCGCATTTGTGGCAGAACCGTTCTACACCGTCCAGCTCGATTGCGGCTTTCCCGCCACGACAGGCCGAATGAAGGACAGGAAGGACGCCGACGCCATCGCCAACGCCTGCAAGGGCAAGGCAGTAACCGTCAAAAGCGTGGAGCGCAAGGAAAAGTCTGAGAAAGCGCCCGCGCTCTACGATTTGACCTCCCTCCAGCGCGACGCCAACCGCGTTCTCGGCTACACCTCTCAGCAGACCCTCGACTATCTCCAAGCGCTCTATGAAAAGAAGCTCTGTACCTACCCGCGCACCGACAGCCGCTATCTGACCGACGATATGGAGGGCAGCGTCCCCGGCCTTGTCGCCGCCGCTGCCGCTGTCTGCGGCATGGAGAAGCCTCCGACCATCTGCGCCAAGCAGGTATGCAGCAGTAAAAAAGTCACCGATCACCACGCCATTGTTCCCACCATCAGCGCGGAAAAGGTAGATATGGCCTCTCTGCCGCTGGGCGAACGCGAGGTGCTGAAGCTGGCGGCAAGAGGCTTGCTTCGTGCGGTGGATGAACCACATCGCTACGCAGAAACGGTCATTACGGTGGACTGTGCCGGTCAGAGCTTCACCGCCAAGGGCAAAACCGTCCTTGCTCCCGGCTGGAAGCGCTATGAGCAGGAGCAGACGGAGGCAGCGCCCGCGCTGCCGGTGGTAACGGAGAATCAGACGCTTTCCGTATCTGCCGCATCGGTCAAGACCGGAAAAACCACGCCGCCCAAGCATTTCACCGAGGATACGCTGCTGGCTGCGATGGAGAACGCGGGCAAGGAGGATATGCCAGATGATGCCGAGCGCAAGGGCATTGGCACCCCGGCGACCCGTTCCGGTATCATTGAAAAGCTGGTGTCCTCCGGTTTTGTGGAGCGCAGGAAGTCCAAGAAGATCACAAATCTGATGCCCACCTCTACCGGCACGGCACTTATTACGGTTCTTCCCGAACAGCTCCAGTCACCGCAGCTCACCGCCGAATGGGAACACCGCCTGAAAGAGATCGAGCGCGGCGAAATCGCCCCGGACAGCTTCATGGATGGGATCGCCGCCATGCTGAATGAGCTGGTGCAGACCTACAAACCCATCCCCGGTACGGAAGTCCTGTTCCCCTCCGGGCGTGAGGTAGTCGGCAGGTGTCCCCGCTGCGGAGCCGAGGTGACGGAATCACCGAAAGGCTTTTTCTGTGAGAACCGTGCCTGTTCCTTTGTTCTCTGGAAAAACAGCCGCTTTTTCACCGCCAAGAAAAAGGCGCTGACAAAATCCCTTGCCGCTGCGCTTTTGAAAAATGGCCGCGCCCCGCTGAAAGGCTGCTACTCGGAAAAGACCGGGAAAACCTATGATGCCAGCGTTTTTTTGGAGGACGATGGGCAGCGCGCGGGCTATAAGCTGGTGTTCGACAATGACTGATACGCCGCGTATGGATCACAAGCAGCTCCGCCGCGCCAAGAAGCTCATTCGGAAGCTCTGCTGTAATTACGATCATGGCAACTGCCTCGCGCTGGACGATGGAGAGCCTTGCGTCTGCGTACAGGGTATTTCCTACTTGCTGCTGTGCAACTGGTTCCGAAACGCGGTGCTTCCCGCCGACCATGAGCTGCTGGCCGACGTGATGCGGGAAAGGCCGGGAAAGCGCTGCGCCGTCTGCGGTAAGCCGGTCTATTCTTCCTCCAATCGCGCCAAATATTGCCCCGCCTGCGCCAAGCAGGAACGCCGAAAGCAGGACGCCAAACGAAAGCGTGAACAATACTGGAACCTCCGCAAATAGAGGGCGTAAAAGCCCCGTGCCGCAAGGCTTTTTCCATGCGGAATCACAAGGGGCTGCGTCATTCTATCCGCAAGCTCAAAAACAACGTCTATCTGCGGAGAATCGCCCCTGTGCAGGATGTGTTTTCTTCTGCGCAGGGGCGCTATTTTTTCTGAAAGGAGATCATCATGGCTGAAAAACAAACCAGCAAAGACCGGATGCGGGAGATCGTTGACAGCATCGAAAAAGGCATCAAGGAGCTGTTCGAGAGCGATAAGTACCGGCAGTATCTCTCCACTATGAGCCGCTTTCACCGCTACTCGGTCAACAACACCATGCTCATCTATATGCAGCGCCCCGACGCCACCCATGTGGCGGGCTTCAACAAGTGGCGTGATCAGTTCGGCAGGAACGTCCTGAAAGGCGAAAAAGGTATCCGCATCATCGCTCCTACTCCCTATAAGAAAAAGGTCGAGGAAATCAAGACCGACCCCGAAACCAACGCGCCGATACTGGATGCAGACGGCAAGGCCATCATTGAGGAAAAGGAAATCCGTATTCCTATGTTCAAGGTGGTGTCCGTCTTTGATGTGTCACAGACTGCGGGAAAGCCCTTGCCCCAGCTTGCCGCCGATCTGAGCGGCAATGTGCAGCAGTATGAGGTTTTCATGGAGGCGCTGCGCCGCGCTTCTCCCGTTCCGATGGAGATAAAGCCCGTTGCGCGGGATACGGACGGCTTTTTCAGCATTAAGGCGCAGAGCATCACCATCCGCGCCGGTATGAGTGAGGTGCAGACGGTATGCGCCGCCGTCCATGAGATTGCCCACGCCAAGCTCCACGACTACGAACACATGACGGAGCTTGCGGACGATGGTGAGACGATCCTTGTCCCCGGCGAAAAGAGCCGTAACACCGAGGAGGTCGAGGCTGAAAGCATCTCCTATGCGGTCTGCCAGTATTACGGTATTGAAACGGGAGAAAACAGCTTCGGCTATATCGCCACATGGTCAAAGGGCAAGGAGCTGAAAGAACTTCGCGCCAGTCTGGAAACCATCAACAAGACTGCCTCCGAGCTGATTACGGACATTGACCGGCACTTTGCGGAGATTTGCAAGGAGCGCGGCATCAATCGTGAAGAAGTGAGCGCCACACAAACAGACGAAGCGCTTTATCTTGTGGATGGCTCGGTATATCTCCATGTGCAGCATACAGACGGCGGTTGGGACTATTCGCTCTACGACAAGGAAAGCAAAAAGCTGCTGGATGGCGGTGTTATTGACAGCAGCTCCATCGAAGATTCGCCGGTTGCATCTGTTGCCGGGGCTGTCCGAACGGAGGTGTTTGCCATTCAGGGCATGACACCAACCAAGGTGACATTTGCAGATATGAAAATTCTGGAGGATTTACAGGAGGCGCAGATTACGCCGCCCTTGGACAGCGAACAGATCACCGGCGCAGTCGCTGTTCCCACCGATGCGGCAGATAATATGCTCCCGGAGCTGGAACAGGCCGTCCCGATGCCTGACCCCACGCTGACGGTGGACGATATGCGCAACTATGGGTATCTGGATAGTGATATGCTCCCGCTTTCCAAGGATCGGGCGGTGGAGCTTCTGGAACATGACATCACGGTTTATATGCTCTATCCCGACAACGCCGAGGAAATGGTCTTTGAAGCCGAGGACATCATCAAGCACGACGGAATGTTCGGCGTCACAAGACCGGATTGGGATGCGGTCAAAGGCCATATCCCACCCCGCGATGTGGAGCAGCGTTTTTTGAACAGTCTCACCGATTCTATGGCGATCTACCAACTGCGCCGGGATGCGCCGGTGGAGCTGCGTTTTGCCAACCTCGGCAGTCTGGCCGCGCCGCCTGACCCGGCCAACTATGAAGCCGTCTATACCCGTGAGGTGTACCCGGACGATGATACCGGCAGAATCCTTGAAAACTTCTACTACATTTTCAACGACGAGCGCCCCGGCGATTTTGTGGGACACAGCCTCTCCGTCAGCGACATCGTTGCGCTGAAACAGGACGGCAAGGTATCCTATCACTACTGTGACAGCATGGGATTTCAGGAGCTGCCCACCTTTCAGAAACCGGAGAATTATCTGAAAGCCGCCGAGATGTCGATGGAAGATGATTACGGCATGATCGACGGCATTATCAACAACGGCCCCAAACAGCCCACCATCGCCGACCTTGAAGCACAGGTCAAGGCCGGTATGTCCATCTCCTTGATGGATTTGGCAGAGGCGGCACACCGGGAAAAGAAGAAATCTGTGCTGGAGCAGCTTAAAAGCCAACCGGCCCAAGAACGTCCACACAAAACAGCGCCCAAAAAGAGCGCGGAAAAGGAGCTTTGATATGAACATCACCTTTGAAGAACAGCAGCTTATGAGCCTCTACAACACCGGCACCCGCACGGGCTTGATCGCGGCGCTGGAGGAAATGCGCGGCTACCTCGCTGCGGATGAAACGGAGCTGCGGGAGCTGACGGACAGCGCCATCGCAAAGCTGCGCAGGATGAGCAACGAGGAATATGACGCGCTTGACCTGTTCCCCGATTTTGAAAAGGAGGATATGGATGCCGAGTAAAGTACAGCTCTATGCGCAGATGGCAGACCGCACGGCGGAGCAGATCACGGGAAACTACCAGAAGTGGACGGCATTTCTGACCACCGCCGCAAGGCTGTATAAGTACCCCTACAACGAGCAGCTCATGATCTTCGCCCAGCGCCCGGAAGCCACGGCCTGCGCGGAATACGACCTTTGGAATAAGCAGATGCGCCGCTATGTGCGGCGAGGCAGCAAGGGCATCGCCCTTGTGGATACCAGCAGCGACCAACCCAAACTCCGATATGTATTCGATGTTTCCGATACCAGCGGCGGCGAGAACTCTCGCCGCCCTTATCTTTGGGAATACCGGCAAGAGCATCGTGAGGTGGTATCTGCGGCGCTGGAACAGCGCTTCGACGTTTCCGGTGAAAGCGGGCTTGCCGATCAGTTGGAGCGTGTGGCGGCGCAGCTTGTAGATGAATACTGGCACGACAATCGGCGCGATATTGTCGGCATCGTTGACGGTTCCTTTCTGGAAGGTTATGATGATTTCAACATCGGAGCCGCTTTTCGGAACGCCGCCGTTGTCAGCACCACCTATGCGCTGCTGTCCCGCTGCGGGATGCAGCCGGGAGATTACTTCGAGCATGAGGATTTTCTGAACGTCTTTGATTTCAACACCCCTCAGACCGTCGCCGCTCTTGGAACGGCCATCAGCCAGTCCAGCGAGCTGGTGTTGCGGCAGATCGAAGTCACCATCAAGAATTATGAGCGCGAGAAAATCGCGGAAAGGAGCGAAAGCCATGAGCGAACTGACCTACACCCGCAGCGGGGATTATCTGATTCCCGACCTGAGCCTGACAGAGCAGCCGCAAGCCCCGCTGGGCAAGTACGGCAGGATGCGGAAGGATTACCTGAAGGAGCATCGTCCGGTGCTGTGGAACAGCCTGCTGCTGTCCGAGAGGCTGTACCCCCATCTGCGGGAGATCGACGAGGCGGCGGACAACCGGCTGGAACAGATGATGCCGGAGCTGATGAAGTCGGCGGGCGTGACGGAATCGCTGAAAGCCAGCGACCCGATGAAGTGGGTAGGGCTGATGAACACGCTGAAGGCGCAGGCCGAGGAAACGATCCTCACGGAACTGGTGTTCAGCTAAATATGTTCGATGCCCCTGCTGGGGCGCAGATGTCCTTCTTCCCCTCAGAGGCAGAACAAATTCAATCCATCGCAGAAGCGGAGAGTGTAACACCCTCCGCTTTTTCTATGTTCATTTCTCAGGATGATATTGACCACATCCTGCGCGCGGGCGGTAATGCGGATGCAGCGAGGATGAAAATTGCTGCGGAATTCTCCAAGCAAAAACCTTTAGAGGATCGCGCGGCATTTCTGAAAGCTCTTTACCACGGCGGCAACGGCCTGATTACGGATAACGGCAGGCTTTCCGCATGGTACGGGGACGATGGTATCCATATTGCAACCGGAGATACCTCTCGCTATCTTCGTTCTGCCCAAGTGATAGGCTGGGCAGATGCGGCGGAGCGTATTGAGGAGCTTCTGGACGGCGGCGCATTTGCCACCAATCTTGAGGTCACGGAAGCCCCGCGCTATGAGCGGCTGGGTATTGCTGTGGATGTCTGGAACCTTTATCACGATTTCTCGGATGAAGCAAAGTCGCTGGGGTATCTGTCCTGCTTGGGCAATATCCATAGCACCAGCTTTCCAGAGGAAACGGAGCGTCTGACGGACGATCTGCTGAATCCGGCGTTTCGTGAAAGGCTTCTGTTGGAATACAAGGTATTCATGGACGCATACCGCGAATACCGTGCGCTTCTGCGTTTCCATTTCCACCGTCCGCAGGCGCTTCTTACACGTATGGAAGATCTGTCATTGCCGCGCAAAGAATATCACTTCGATATGGCGGCTGTTCCGAAGACGGGCCGGTTTATCACTGAAGATGAAATTGCGGCTTCTCTTGCAAATGGAAGCGGCTTTGAGGGTGGAAAGACCCGCATCTATGAGTTTTTCCAGACTCCGCACACGACAAAAGAGAGCGCTGATTTTCTGAAAAAGGAGTACGGCATCGGCGGGCATACCCATGCCGTATCCAGAGAAAGCGGCAGCTATGAAGATCACGGCAGCAAAGGCATCACGCTGAAAAAAGCGGGCTGTGCAGATGTTCAGATGAATTGGAACAAGGTCGCTTCGCGTATCTCTGAGCTGATTCGGATGAACCGCTATTTTACACCAGACGAACAGGCGCTTTATGATAAGGCGCAGGCACAGGATGTGGTGCGAAACACCGCCTACGACAGCTATAACGCCATCAAGGAAGCCCACCCGGACAACATCGTGCTGTTTCAGGTGGGCGATTTCTTTGAGATGTATGGCGGGGACGCAAAACAGGCGGTGGAGCTACTGGATATGAACCTGACCACCCGCAATATCCCCGGCGCTGGCCGTGTGGAAATGTGCGGCGTTCCGGCGCACAATTTAGAGATGTATGTAGAGAAATTGCGCGATAAGTATGATGTGACGATTGCCGAAGCGCCAGACTTTAGAGGTGAGCGCCACATTTACACGCTGCGCTCTATTGACCATGAAGCAGAAGCCTCCATCGACGTACAGGAAACGGAGTTTGGCGCTGACGGTTCAAACGTGTTCCATGATCCTGCCGCCGATGTGACGCAGCCCACGGTACGGGAGCTGTTTGACGGGTACAAGCTGACCGTTGGCAACGAGCTTTCCAAAGATACGGCTTTTGTCAATGCCTGCCGCAATTCAGACCGCCAGAACGCTTATCTGGAGGGTGCGGACGCTATCCGTCGTATTGTCACGGCATCTGATGATCTCCAGCTTGTCCGCCTGTACTTTGATATGCCCGCGTTCCATAACCGGCTGCATCAGGAGCTTTTGGAGGAACTGTATCCCACGCTGGCAGCGACGGTCGCACCCTCTCCCTATCAGATCACACAGGAGGACATTGACAACGCGCTTCTGGATTGGCACAACAACCTAAAGGGCAAGCAGGAAGTCGCACTATATATGCAGGCGCATGGGCGAGAACGCAGCACCGCCGCATGGCTGGCTGCAAAATATGGCTGGGAAGATAGCAAAACTCCCATGTATATCCATGTAGGAAACGCCGAGCCGGTGACGCTCACATGGGCGCAGGTACAGCGGCGGTTGGCACAGCTCATCCGAGAGAATAAATTTTACGACGAGAATGAGCGACTGCGGTTATTTTCACCTGACCGATACTCCATTCGTCTGCATCCCGGCGAGGGCGGAATTACCGGCATTTGGGATGAGGTGTTGGAACGGTTCTGCGGAGATGGGGAACAAACGCTCCGCTTTGCAGAACAGAATAACGCCATTGCTTACTTGGATGGCATCAAACGGGATATGGGAATTGAGCTATCCCCTCCGGCGTTTACAACACCGCTTGGCTATACCTATCATATTGGAGATCGCATTTCATCCATAGAGTTAGACCACATAGCAGCAGTCGGCGTTATCGCGCTTGTAGATGAAGATCACGTCTGGCACACGTTACCGAACGTACCCGGACAGGAACCTGTCAGCATTGACCGCAATTCCTTTGAACGCTACCTCGACACCAGATATTTCGAGGTTTCTGAACCGGAGCCGCAGCGCGTCATTGCGGCGCAGCACACAGAACAGCCAACCCCGGAGACGCCGCAAGCGGTTCAAAACCTTATGGGGCAGCGCGTGGAAATTGATGGTAAGCTCTATAATGTTGATTCCGCAGATGAAACTGTCGCGCATCTCAGCGTCGTTTCATCCTCCAGCGAGAGCAATCACGATCCGGAACACAGAACCGAACCGGTTTCTGCTGTCCTCACACGAATTGCAGATCAGGGTCGTGAGCTTGCGCCGAATATTTCGGCATATCAGGCACTTCGTGCAGAGCATCCCGAAAAGCTCATCGGTGTCCGTGTCGGAGAACGGCTGCTTTTTTATGGCGCGGATGCAGAACGAGCCGCCAGCGCTTTGAATCGCCGCCTGCTGCAACGCGATATTCCCGGTATGGGCGAAACCGCTGTGACCGGCTATGATTTTGGACAATGGGCAAGCGCCGCAAAGCGGCTGCTGGAGCATGGACACAGCTTCGTGTTTGCGCAGCCAAATGAAACCGACGGCTATGATGTTATCAACGAGGCCGATGCCAAGGAGTATATCCCCATTGGCATGGAGCTGGAGATTGACGGACGGAAGTTTGTCATTGACAGCGTAAATTTCGGCACGGATGAAGTATCTCTGCGCGATGTGACTTTTCAAAACAGGCATGGCTTTCCCATCTTCCGCGCTGAACACATTGCGTTTATACGCTCGTTTGTTGAAGAGCAGGAACGGGAGCAGCCGCAGCCTGTCACCAAACCCGCCGCGTTCTATCCTGCCGAGAAAACGCACTTGCCCTACGACATAGAAATCCAAACGCTGCACATCCCGGAACCGGAGCATGACCCGCCCTCTGCGGAACCTGTCGAGCCTGAACCACCCGCCATGAGCGAGGAAGAAAGGCTGACTCTGGAGCAGGAAGGACGCGCGGCGCTTTCGGAAATGGGCGAGTTTGTGCCTGATTTTGATGATGCCATCTCTCAGGCCGAGATCGACGAGCCTCCCGCACACCGTCCTGCGGTATCCATCCCCATTGACGGCGAGTGGCAGGACTTTCCCAGCGTTGCCGCTGCGGAGCAGGCCGCTTACGCTGACTTCAAGGCGGCAAGCCACCGCGACGCGCAGAATTTCCACATCACCGATGATGCCCTCGGCGTCGGCGGCGCAAAAGC
>ERZ791603.2183-NODE-2183-length-12898-cov-2.634587_pt1 | contig 12898 bp, 12 predicted proteins | sample MGYA00509966_ERZ791603 | MGnify/ENA primary metagenome ERZ791603 (study PRJEB30046, sample SAMN00791931) | human gut metagenome | study: EMG produced TPA metagenomics assembly of the A metagenome-wide association study of gut microbiota in type 2...
TACGACCGTTGAACGGGTTCATCGAAACCAGGCTGCCCTTTCTGGTGCCCATCTTTTCCATGACCGAGCCGGTTGCAAAGTCAGGAACATCGACCACCAGCTGCTCCATTGGCTCGAGAGTCTTGCCGTTTTCCTGCTGGAACAGAACCTGTGGGGTGCTGACCTGGAACTCATAGCCTTCACGGCGCATGGTTTCAATCAGGATGGACAGGTGCATCTCACCACGTCCTGCCACACGGAAGGATTCGGTGCTGTCGGTTTCATAAACGTGCAGCGAAACATCCTTGAGAGTTTCCTTGAACAGACGGTCACGCAGGTGGCGGGAGGTCAAGAACTTGCCCTCCTTGCCCGCAAATGGGCTGTTGTTGACCGAGAAGGTCATCTCAACGGTCGGTGCGGAAATTTTGACAAATTCCAGCGGCTCTACTGCCTGCGGTGCACAGATGGTCTGACCGATGGTCAGGTTTTCGATACCGGAGATACAGACGATGTCGCCCACCGTTGCGGTCTGTGCCTGTACTCTCTGCAAGCCTTCGATCTGATAAAGGGTGACAATCTTTGCACGGTAGGAAACGCTTGGGTCGTGGAAATCACAAACAATGACCTGGTCGTTGACGTTGACGGTACCGCGGGTGATTCTGCCAATACCGATCCTGCCGACAAAGTCGTTGTAGTCGATGGAAGAAACCAGCATCTGTGCCGGTGCATCCGGGTCACCCTGCGGAGCCGGAATCTCTTCAAGGATGGTGTCAAACAGCAGGTCCAGATTTTCGCCCATCTTGCCCGGCTCCAGGGAAGCGGTGCCCTCTTTGCCCGAGCAGTAGAGGATCTTGCTTTCCAGCTGCTCCTCGTTTGCATCCAGATCGAACAGCAGGTCATAGACCTCCTCGGTGACCTCTTCGTTTCTTGCGTCAGGGCGGTCGGTCTTGTTGACTACGATGATGACCTTGTGTCCGAGTGACAGTGCCTTGGAGAGAACAAAGCGGGTCTGCGGCATCGGACCCTCAAAGGAGTCTACCAGCAGGATAACGCCGTCCACCATCTTCAGGATACGCTCAACCTCGCCTCCGAAGTCCGCATGTCCCGGGGTGTCAATGATGTTGATTTTGGTGCCTTTATAGTTGATTGCCGTATTTTTCGCGAGGATGGTGATGCCTCTTTCACGCTCGAGGTCTCCGTTGTCCATAACACGGTCCTGTACAGACTGGTTGTCACGGAAGGTACCGCTCTGTTTGAGCATCTGGTCAACCAGAGTGGTCTTTCCATGGTCAACGTGCGCGATGATGGCGATATTTCTCAAATCGGTTCTAATCACGTCAATTTCTCCTTCTTCCAAATCCCGTTTGCAGGCGTTTTGCCCTGCGGTGTTTTTCGTTGGAACATCCCTTTTTAAACCTTAAAAAAGTATACGGTCCGACTCATTGCTTTTCTCATTATATCTCGAAATCATGCCATTTTCCAGCATTTTTTGAATTTCCCTTGTATTGCATAAAGCCTACCGCTCTGACCAAATGGTTTTTGTTAAGAATGTTAAATCCAAAGCCGATTTTTCGGCGTATTTTCCAAGGATTTGTTGGCAGTTTTCTTTCGTATAATTTGCCTTTTTTATGGAAAACGTGCTATACTGTGCATAATCTTTGTATTTCTGCCATTGGAGGTGTCTGTCATGCCCGATCGTCCTAAGCGGGTCGCTGCTATCCACGACCTGTCCGGCTTCGGACGCTGCTCCCTTTCGGTCATCCTGCCCACCCTGTCGGTGATGGGTGTACAGGTTTGCCCGGTGCCGACCACCGTTTTTTCCACCCACACCGGCGGATTGGGCTCGGTGGAGCAGCGCGACCTGTCCGATTTCACCCTTCCCTGCCTGGAGCACTACCGGCGATTGGGGCTGGAATTTGAGTGCGTATACAGCGGTTTTTTAAGCTCACAGGAACAAATCGACCACTGTCTGAAATTTTTTTCCACCTATCAGGATGCCCTTGCGGTGGTGGACCCGGTGATGGGCGACCACGGACGACCCTACCGCACCATCACACCGCAGATGCGCAGCCGACTGGGTGAACTGGTGCGGGTGGCGGACATCATCACCCCCAACCTGACCGAGGCGTGTATGCTGTTGAAGATCCCCTACTTTAACGAAGGGCTTTCCCGCGCGCAGGCAAAAAGTCTGCTGGTGCGTTTAAGCAAACTGGGACCGAATTATGTGGTCATCACCGGCGCTCCGATGGCATCCGGCAGCATTGCCAACATCGGCTATGACCGACAGAACAACTCCTTTTGGTACATCGACTGTGACTATGTGCCGGTTTCCTATCCCGGGACCGGCGACCTGTTTGCCAGCGTGCTGACCGGCGGCTTTTTGACCGGCGACAGCCTGCCGATGGCGATGGGTCGGGCAGCCTACTTTGTGGAGCGCTGCATCAAGACCACCTTCAGCTACTCCTCCGACACCCGCTACGGGGTCATGCTGGAAAAGGAACTGGGCGTGCTGATCGACCGGCAGAACATCAAGGACTTTTCGCTGTTATAAGCTCAGAAGGCTTTTGCACTTCTTTACTTTTGTCCCGCTTTGTGGTATCGTTATAAAAATCATCCTGCTCCCTGTCTAAAGGAAGCACGGCTATCTTTTCAAAACGAAAGGTTGTAATCATCATGCCTCATGCAGCAACCGAACAGGCTGTATATAAACAGATTGCCATCGACATCGCTTCCAAGGTGGTCAACGGCAGGTATCGCCCGGGACAAAAGATTCACGGACGCTCCACCCTTGCCAGCCAGTACAATGTCTCCCCGGAAACGGTGCGGCGGGCGGTCTTTCTGCTCAACCAGGTCGGAGTCCTTCAGGTTCGGCAGGGAGCAGGCATCACCATTTTGTCGGTGGAAAATGCCGAGGAATTTTTATCCAAGTCCAACGAGCGGCAGTCATTGGACACCATCAAAAACCACATCGACCGGCTGATGCTCGAGCAAAAGCAGCTCAACAGCCGCTTGCAGGAAAACATCAACATCCTGCTGGATGCCAACGACCGCTTCAACTACCTCAATCCTTTGACTCCCTTTGAGCTTGCTATCGAAGAAGGCTGCCCGCTGGTCGGACAAACCATCGCTTCGGTGCATTTTTGGAACAACACCGGAGCCACCATCATTGCCATCCGCCGCAAGGGCAGCACCATCCTTTCCCCCGGACCGCACGCCCAATTTTTTGCAGGAGACCACATCCTGATTGTCGGGGACGAGGCAGCCTACCAGAAAACCCGTCAGCTGCTGGACGAACGGGTACAGTAGACCCACACCTTACAGCGACTGTGGCTGTTTCCATTTTTTTTGCGTTGTCATTCCTGTGTGCTCCTGATATAATAAGAATACAAATCATGATATTTGTAAAACCAAAGAGCAGAAAGGAAGTTATTTCGATGTCAAAAAACGAACAGAGCCACAAGGAAAAGCCGGTCAGCGAACTGCTGCAGGAACAGTCCAAGGAGTTAAAGACCTACATCGACACCAAGCACCGCGAAATGGAGGAGCTGCTGGCAGAAAGCGAAGGCAGGCTTTCCGAGCAACTGCGAGAACATACCCGCCGTTAGGCGTTCCGTTAGGCGTTCCGTTAGGCGTTCCGATGGGCAGCATCTGTCGGAATCAGAAAGCGCAAAGGTGGACGGAAATGATTTGAAACCGTAAAAGCCAGCCCTGAAATTTTTTCAAGGCTGGCTTTTTTATAGTTGGCAATAGATTCCTGCTTGCTGTTCAAGCCGATTACTCAAGCGACCTGCTCCAACTGCTGTCCGTCACCATCCAAAAAAGCTTGGAGCTGCTCTGCCAGAGCTTCCATCTGTCCCTCCTCAAAGGGAGAACGCAGGGTCTTGCTGTCCCCCACTGCTTGCAGTACGCTGAGAAAATCCAGATCCGATGGCTGCTGCACCAGCTGATGATACAGCTGCAAGGCAGTTTCTTCGTCCTGCTGCATCAGCTGCAAAAACTGCATGGCAACACAGCCGGACAGGGCGTAGTCGATTGCATAAAACGGGGTGTCGAAGTACTGATTGGTGGTAAACCAGCTCTTTGCAAAGGTGTTGGCATCGACATAGGGCGAAGATACCACCAGCCCGTACTCCTGCGCCAGCTGATAATAGAGTTCATCCAGCTGTTCCGCAGTAACGGTGGGGTCATCATAGATTTTTTCCTGAAATTCATCGTTTAATGCTGCTGTCAAAATTCCTGCTGCCATCGTGTAAACATCGTACCGGCGGGCAACCTGCGCCTGGTCTCCGTAAAAAATCTCATAGTACGGGAAAATCAGCAGTTGCATCGCCTGTGAGTGAATCTCACAGACATCCATGCTGCGTCCTTCGCTGTGGGAACCTGCCTTCAGCTGCTGCCACATGGCAAAGCAGTGCCCGAACTCATGGGAGATGCTGAAGACATCCTGCTCGCTGCCGTCCATGTTCGCAAACAAAAAGGGCGTATTCAAGGTGTACAGCATGGTGCTGAAGGTGACGTTTGCCTTGGAGGCAGAGGGAGCAGCGTCAATCATCTGATGGGACAGCAGATAGGAAAAGCACTCTCCCATCTGTTCATCCATCTGTGTGTACAGCTCTTCAAAGCCCTCCAGCGTCTGCTGCCAGTTTCCCTGCGGGGTCGGCGCCGGCTGTTCGAGCAGATAGACATACCCCGGCTGTGTGCGGTTTTCTGCGCGGTGATAAAAGTCCTCCAAATAGGAGCGATAGACTGGCGCCAGCGTCTGCTTGAGCTGCTCGCGGAAGCTGCGGATCTCCTCCCGGGTGTAGCCAATGCGCAGCATCTCCAGATCTGCCACCCGGGTATAGCTTTCATATCCCAGCGCCTGTGCCATCTGACGGCGCAGCTGCACCAGCTGCATGAACAGCTCTCCCATCTGTGCACTATACCGTTGGATAAACGATTCATAGTACGCCTGTTGTCCCTCCGGCTCCAAATCGGCGTAGAGCACCTCCCCCTCCGGTGTCTCCACTGTTGCCTGCGCATAGGTGTAGTAATACTGCGCTTCCAGCTCCTTCTCCTGTTCCTGCAAGGACAAGATTTCCTGCGAACTTGCCTGTGCGCTCATCTGAAGGTCCTCTACACCGCTTTCTCCAAAGATACGGTCGCTCATCGAACCAAAGCGGGAGGTTTCGATCTGTTCAAACAGCTGGTCATAGGCGTTTTGGATGCGGGCATCCCATCGGTTGAGGTACTCCATCTCCTCGCTGTAAAAGCTGTCGTTGACATCTGCATAGTTGCGCACCTGCGCGATTGCCATGCTGCCGTAAAACTCCTGGGTCGCGCTGCTGATTTTGCGCAGGGAAGCAATCAACCCAAACGGCAGAAAATCCTCCTGTGCCTTCTTTTGCGCCTGTGCAATCAACTCCAGCACCGCTTCTCCGTCGGGTCGCCGGTATTCCACCTGGTCAAACTGCTGGTCGGTCGGCTGTAAAGCAGGCTGTAGCATACAGCCTCCCAGTGTGGTCAACAGCATCGACAGGCTCAGCAGCAAGGCGGTCAGCCGTATCCTGCCGCGGGCTGTTTTGCAAATCGCTTTTTTCAAACGATCCACTCCTTTCTTCTTTCCTTCCAGTATATCATAGGACAGCTGTCCTAAATGCAAATTTTCCGAAAACATCCTGTTTTCCATCCAGAAACTGCATGGATTAAGCCATCCTTTTTGCGGCACAATAACAGCGATGCTCCTCTTTTAAAAAGAGAAGCAAAATTCCAGTCAGGAGTGATTGTTATGGCAATGAACCTTCCTACCATTCTCACCGGTGCAGCTGTCACCGCCGCTGTGGGCACCGCTGCTTATATGATGACCGGTAAAAAGAAAAATACCGCCAAGCAGCTCAAGAAAAAAGCGGGCAAGGCGGTGCAGGCAGTCGGCGACATCGTCGAAGGAATTTCCAACATTATGGGTTAAAACCGGATAGAGGCAGAAAGCCTTTGGCTTTCTGCCTCTATCCGGTTTTTTGCGAAAATTTTTCCCTTATTCCCAAAACCACGGCGCGCGTGCTGTCTGAACCAACTGCTGCCGACAGGAGCGCCAATCGGGGACCACCCGCTCCACCTCCTGCCAGAAGGCTGCGCTGTGGTCGTGGTGAAGGATGTGGCAAAGCTCGTGTACCACCACATAGTCAATGCAGTGTTCCGGTGCCAACATCAATCGCCAGCTGAAGTTGAGCCGATTTTTACCCGAGCAGGAGCCCCACCTGCCCTTTGCTCCATTGATGCGCAGGGAAGCGGGCTGTACACCCAGCTTTAGTGCAAAATGCTCCACCCTGCTTTGCAGCGTCTGCCGGGCAACCTGACGATACAGCTGCTCGGCGCTGCTCTTTAACTGCTGCTCGTCACCCTCCGGCAGAAAAACGACCGTTTGCTGCCAGCAGGGCGCCTTCTCTTGGGTCATCTGCATCGGAAGCATCCGACCGAACAGTGGAAATTGCCCGTCCGAAAGGCAAAAGCTCTCCTTTTGCCTTTGCTGCTCCTGCAATCGTTTTTGATGCTGTTCAATCCAGTTCTGCTTTTCTTTGATAAAGGCTTCGATGCGGTATACCGCCAGCCGCTTGGGTGCGCGCACGATTACACTTCCATCCTTTTGCAGCTGGATCGCCACCGTCTTTCGATTGGAACGAATCAGTTTGTAGTCCATTTTTCTCCTTTCCCGCCCATTTTTCTTCATACAAAACTGCCAAATAGATGGCGTAATTATGCGCTTTCTTCCAATCTTTCTCAAAAGGCGCAAAAGTTGATTGTTAATCTCTTGACAATTTGGACAGCTTGGTTATAATAGGTGGCAGAAGGTAAAACAAAATCCCCGTTCAAACACAAACTATTTAGAAGAGAAATTTTTGGAGGCATTATTATGGCAAGATTTACATTACCAAGAGATCTTTATCATGGCGAAAATGCTCTGGAAGCACTCAAAACACTGGACGGCAAACGTGCCATCGTCGTTGTTGGCGGCGGCAGCATGAAACGTTTTGGATTCCTTGACAAGGTTTGCGACTACCTCAAGCAGGCCGGCATGGAGGTTTGCCTGTTTGAAGGAGTCGAGGCAGACCCATCGGTCGAAACCGTTATGAGAGGCGCTGAAAAAATGCGCGAATTCCAGCCGGACTGGATCGTTTCGGTCGGCGGCGGTTCTCCAATCGATGCTGCAAAGGCAATGTGGGCATTCTATGAATATCCTGACACCACCTTCGAGCAGCTGTGCATCCCCTTTAACTTCCCGAAACTGCGCACCAAAGCAAAATTCTGTGCAATCCCATCCACTTCTGGTACCGCTACCGAGGTCACTGCTTTCTCGGTCATCACCGACTACCAGAAGGGAATCAAATATCCGCTGGCAGACTTCAACATCACCCCGGATGTTGCCATCGTCGACCCGGCTCTGGCAGAAACCATGCCCAAGAAGCTGACCGCTCACACCGGTATGGATGCCATGACCCACGCAATCGAAGCTTATGTTTCCACCCTGCACTGCGACTACACCGACCCACTGGCTCTGCACGCAATCAAGATGATCAGCCGCGACCTGGTCAACAGCTACAACGGCGACATGAGCGCACGCGCAAGCATGCATAACGCACAGTGCCTGGCTGGTATGGCATTCTCCAACGCTCTGCTGGGTATCGTTCATTCGATGGCACACAAGACCGGTGCTGCTTACAGCGGCGGTCATATCGTTCACGGATGTGCCAATGCGATGTACCTGCCAAAGGTCATCAAATTCAACAGCAAAAATCCTGAAGCAGACAAACGTTACAGTGAAATCGCAGCCTCCCTCGGTCTGGAGCCAACCACCGATGCGCTGATTGCACACATCAACGAGATGAACAAACAGCTGGACATCCCGACCTGCATCCGCGACTACGAAGGCGGCATCATCGACGAGAAGGAATTCATGGATAAGCTGCCACAGGTTGCCGAACTTGCCGTAGGCGATGCCTGCACCGGTTCCAACCCTCGTCCAATCACGCCGGCTGAGATGGAAAAGCTGCTGAAATGCTGCTTCTACGACGAAGAGGTCAACTTCTAATCAACCATTCTCATAGAGATTCATCAACATATTGATTTCAACCATTTCTCTTCTCTGAGCTGTTCGGGAAATTTCCCGAACAGCTCATCTTTTTTGTCTGCTTCCGCTTTGCACCAGCGGATAGGGCATCGTCTGGCGGCACTGTGGAAAATTGGGACAGCCATAAAACTGTCTGCCGGCATACGCTCCCTTTTGAGCGGTGCGCAGCACCATCTCGATTCCGCAGTCGGGACAAATCGGTACCTCTTCCATCGGCTCATCAACGACCTTCAATAATCCTTGTGTCAAAAAGTCGCACAGCTCTCCCAACTCCCCGGCACCATAGCTTCTTTTACAGGGGATATGAAACAGCGGCAGCTTCGCTTTACGAAACGCTTTGTCCATAAAAGCATCCCTTTGCCGCCGGTCGCTGCGCCGGTGGCTGCTGTCGTCCAGCTCCACCGCACACAGCACCTGCATGGTCGCCCGGTCGCACAGCACAAAATCCACGTGCTTTTGCGAAATCCAGTTGAAATACTTCTGACGGTCCCGCCGCACCTGCGGGCGCACCCGCAGGATTTCCCGGACCGCAGGCTTTGGGCAGATGGCAATATCCTCTCCGACCAACTGGTCCAGCACCTGATAAAACGCCAACTCCGCCGGACTTAAAAAAGCATCCTGCTGCTCATAGGGCGTGCGGCTCCAGGGATTGGCGCGGCGCAGCACCCGCCACAGCAGAAAAATTGCCACACCCAGTAAAATCAACCCAACGGGCAGCAGATATTCCTTCATCTGTTTTCTCCTCTGTTCGCTTATTATACCGCACGGATGACGGTGTGATGGGTGGTAAAAAATTCCACGTCCGCAAACTGCTTTGTCAGATATTCCCATAGAGGCTCGATGACCACGTCCTCAGTGTCAAAATGTCCGGCATCAAAGATGCTGATGCCAGCCGCTGCCGCTGCCAGGTATTCATGCTGCTTGACCTCCGAGGTCAGCAGCGCATCGGCGCCCACACGGATGGCATCCTCCAGACAGTCCGCGCCCGCACCGCCGCACAGCGCCACCGTTTTCACCGTCCGGTCCGCTGCCGCAAATTTTACGCTGGGCGCACCCAACCGCTGTTTCAGATACTGCGCAAACTGCTGCGGCTCCATCCCTTCGGGAAGGCTGCCGATCCTGCCGAGGAAAAATGTTCCCTGCGCATCCATCGGCTGCAAGCCACGGCAGTCGCTCAAGCCGATGCGCTTTGCCAGCAGGTCGTTCACACCGCCCTGTGCGATGTCCAGGTTGGTGTGCGCGCTGATGACGGCGATGTCGCTGCGCAGCAGATGGTAAACCAGCGAATCCTCGTTGACCCGCTTGATTGGATGAAAGATAATGGGATGGTGGGTAATAATCAACTGTGCGCCCAGCTCCTTTGCCTGGCGCAGCACCTCCTTGGTGCAGTCCAACGCCAGCAACGCACGCCCCACCTTCTTCTGACGGTCACCCACCAGGATACCGGTGTTATCAAAATCCATCGACAGGGAAAAGGGCGCCAGCCGGTCGATTGCTTCATAGATTTGCAAAACCGTAGACATTCGAGTTCCTCCTTTGCATTGCAATTAAAGATAAAAGCTTCCAATCAGCGACAGGATTTCGCCGGAGGTTTGCAGATATTCGGCAGCAAGCGCCGTTTCCCCCTCCTGGAACAACCCTTTTGAACGCTCTGCCAGATGGCAGGCGGTCATCCGCAGTTTTTCACACGCCTGCGGTGTGCAGTTGTCGGTCAGCTTTCCGCAGAATTTTTCCATCAAAGAAAGGCTGCGGCAACAACCGGTGTATTCTGCCACCATGACCACATAGAGATATTTCCCGGAAGACACCACCTCTTCTTCTATCACAGCAAATCCGTTGTTTGCCAGAAAATCCCGCAGGACCTGCTCTCTTGTCTGCGGTTGCAGCACCAGACGGATTCCCTCCTGCTGTAAAAAAGGAGCGCGCTCCAAAATCCCGCTGATAACTTCTCCTCCGATGCCGGCAATGACCACATCGGTCACTCCGCTTTGCTCCATACCGGCAAGTCCATCGGTCAGCACCGTCTGCACCCGCTCGGCAAAGCCTGCCTTTTCCAGATTGCGCTTTGCCGCCTGCAACGGTCCTTCCTTGATGTCACAGGCAAAGCCTCGCTGTGCGCCGCGCCGCATCAGCTCCACCGACAGATGTCCGTGGTCGCAGCCAACATCGGCAAACAATGCACCCGGTCGTACAAAGTCTGCTACCCGTTCCAGACGCGGGTCCAGCTGCGCCATGCGTTTTTCTTCCATCATCGTTTCCTCCTTTTCTGTCATTGCTTTCATTTTTACATTAGTATAACACATGATATTTCTTTGAACAAGAAAAAACTCCCCGAACCGCGCGATTCGGAGAGAAAGACATGAAAAAGAAAAACAAGAAAATGAAAAATGAAAAAGATACAACCATATTATAGCGTTTAGATTACGCCTTTGTAAAGGGAAAACTTTACCAAAAATAAACAAAATTTTAGTTTCTGTATAAAAATTTCTGGTGATAAAATAGGCAGTTATTCCATTTTTTTCGTTAAAGTGCGGAGTAAGCCCTATAGAAACCTAAGCAAATCTCATAGCTTTTCTACACCGACAGCTCCAAGCCAACCGGACAATGGTCGCTTCCCAAAACCTCTGTATAAATTTGGGTAGAGGTCACCTGCGGCATCAAGCGGTCAGAAACCAGGAAGTAGTCGATTCTCCATCCTGCATTTTTTGCACGCGCCTGAAAACGGTAGCTCCACCAGGAGTAAACGCCGGTGGTTTCCGGATTTTGCGCTCTCCATGTGTCGGTAAAACCGCTTTCCAGCAGCTGGGTCATCTTCTGCCGCTCCTCGTCGGTAAAGCCGGCATTTTTGCGGTTGGTCTTGGGGTTCTTCAGGTCGATTTCCTGATGTGCCACATTCATATCGCCGCAGATTACCACCGGTTTTTTCTGGTCGAGCGCACAGACATAGGCTCGAAAGTCATCCTCCCACTTCATTCGGTAATCCAGGCGTGCCAGCTCATTCTGTGAATTGGGCACATAGACGTTGACCAGATAAAAGGACTCAAACTCCAACGTCAGTACCCGCCCTTCGTGGTCGTGTTCGTCGATGCCCAGTCCATACGCCACCGACAGCGGCTGATGTTTGGTAAAGACCGCTACCCCCGAATAACCCTTCTTTTCTGCGCTGTTCCAGTACGGATAATACCCTTCAAAGGAAAAATCCGCCTGTTCCGGCTGCATCTTGGTTTCACCCAGACAGAAGATGTCGGCATCCTCCTCCTTAAAAAAGTCAAAAAAGCCCTTGCCCACGCAGGCGCGCAAGCCGTTGACGTTCCATGAAATCAGTTTCATTGTAAGCCTCCTTTTGTAAAAGCCGCTGCTCCTGCATTGAGGTCTTCTGTGCGGCTGATTCGTTTTTTATAATGCAGATGATGATTCCTCTGGGAATCGGGCGGCAAACAGCCTGCGCAGCAGCAGGACGCTCAGCAGCAGGGTCAATCCCTCGCAAACCGGAACGGTTGCCCAGATGCCGTTGACACCAAACACCTCTCCCAACAAAAACAGCGCCGGCACCAAAAATATCAGACCCCTTGCCAGCGAGATGAGTGTCGCTTCCCGGAAGGATTCCAACGACTGGTGGAAGGTGGAGGTGATGATGTTGATTCCCATTGGCAGATAGGCGATGAAGTAGATGCGGATTGCATAAACCGCCATGCTGACTACCTGTGGTGTCGGATCGGTAAAGATGCCCACAATCACCCTGGGGAACAGTTCCCCTACCAGCACAAACAATCCCGATGCCACCAGCACCGTCTTAACTCCCAGGTGAAAGAATTGGCGCACCCTTTGATAACATCCGGCTCCCAGATTGACACTGCAAAGCGGTTGGAGGGTGGCACTGGCTCCGTTGTACACTGCCAAAAACAGATATGCAATGTTGGAGATAATGCTATAACAGGTCACAGCTGTTACACCGCCCTTGTTCATCAGCTGGATATTAAACAGCAGAATAATCAATCCTGCGGAACACTCTGCAATCAGGCTGGAAACACCGTTCTGGCAGATGCGCTTTAAGCGGGAAAACAGCTGCAAATCCGAAAAGCACAGATGCAGCCGACAGCTTTTGCTTTTAAAATGGGTCAGCATAATCAGGATGCTGATAAATCCAGAAAAAGCAGTTGCTCCGGCTGCTCCAGCCATTCCCCAGTTAAACAGGAAGATGCAGACATAGTCCAACACAATATTGAGAAGACAGCTCACAATACCCGCTGCCATAACACGCTGTGGGTCATGGTCGTTGCGGATAAACACACCTAAAAAATTGTTCACTACAAACAGAATAGCGCCACCGTTTAAGATGCGCAGATATTGGCCCACCAGCTCGATGATGGAATCATCTGCTCCGCCAAGATAGGCGATAGGACGCCAGAAAACAGCGCCCCAAATACCGATAATCAGAGAAAAGATACAGGTAAACAGTACAGCTGCCGTAAAATAGCTGTTTGCTTCCTCTTTCTTTCCCTGACCGCGGCAGATAGAAAGGGCGGTTGCTCCGCCCATGCCCATCATCTGGGCAAACCCGATCTCTAGGGAGTAACAAGGAAGGGTGATATTGAGCGCAGCAAGTCCCTGGCTGCCGACACCCCAACCGATAAAGATCGTATCAAACAAGACATACACTGCCAGCATCAGCGAGGAAACCAGATTGCTTCGAAAATATTGAAAAAATAATCTGGAGACCGGCTGTGTCAGCAGTGTTTCAGAAGAAGGCTGATTGGTTTCACTCATGATTTTGGCTCCTGATACAGAATTTTTGGATGCTGGTAACACAAAGAG
>ERZ791603.2190-NODE-2190-length-12878-cov-3.366607_pt1 | contig 12878 bp, 8 predicted proteins | sample MGYA00509966_ERZ791603 | MGnify/ENA primary metagenome ERZ791603 (study PRJEB30046, sample SAMN00791931) | human gut metagenome | study: EMG produced TPA metagenomics assembly of the A metagenome-wide association study of gut microbiota in type 2...
CTCTCCCAAATAGTACAAACGGTCTTTCATATTGCGTCCCAGATACATTTTGAAAAGTGCAATTACTGCTGCAATCATGAGCGCGAAAAACAGAAAATAAAGTACTTTATTCCAGGGAAAAAAACCGGCACAGACTCCCAACATCTTAACATCACCGGCTCCTATGGCTCCGATCCAAAAAACAAAATAAAGTAATATCGTTGTCAGTAATGCACTTGCCAGATATTCCAAAACGCCTTTGTACCCGCCGCTGATCAACCGATACCCCAGGCCTGCAAACATGCAGCATACGATCAGCCAATTGGGTATCCTGTGCGTTTTGTAATCAAAACAGCAAGCTATTGCCAAAAGTATACATAATACCCCAAATATCTCATCTCCTTCTCCTGATTTCACATTATTTTCCTGCGTATAGTCCTGTCGTCACCTTCCTCCCAACTATTCAAAATCAGTCTTCTGGTAATGCGGGATGAATCTATCCCAAAATAGAAATTCTAAAAGATCTTATAAGATGCTCTGAACAACCATCGCGATTGGTTGTAAGATGAATTATAAATGCTCACTTTCCGTCTGGCAATACCTTTTTCGTAAAAAGATAAACTTTAGTACATTTTAACAAACAGAATTGTTTTTCATATTTTCAGTCATCCTGAAATACGCTATTTTACACGCTTTCCGTATGTCAAAACACCTTTTTATAATATTTCATAAATACTTAGCCCGTACAGCATCACAATGCCCGGAATTCCAAGGATTCCCGTTGTCAAAATACTTACTGCATTGATTCCAACCACTGTAGTAAATCCAAGGAAAGTCACACCCATATTAATAAAATAAATGGCAATGGTTCCCATAATGCCCCGCAATGCAAAATTGAGGAGCCACTCTGCCTTTTTCCCCAAAAAGCTTATGCGCAGCAATAATGCCGCCACTGCTATCAGCCATAATAAATTTTCCGGATGTTCCACTGTTGTTCTCGCATTCCCGACAATTCTTTATCCTAATCTATTCCTCTTTCCGTGCAAAAATGTCTTCCGTTTTCCTCCATGTCAGGTATATTTTTCCTTTTTTGTTCCTATACTGTTAGCAGAAAGGACGGTTAATGTTATGAAAATCTTTTTTAGTCAGGCAGATGCCTCCCCGGAAATCATTGAAGAGGATTTCTCTCCCATAGATCTGAAAGAATCCATAAGAAAAACCCGCCAGGCGTTGGAAATCGCCTATGCGGGTTTCGATAATGCTTTGGAAAGTGATCTCATTGACAGTTATATTTATGAAATCAATGCGTTACAAAAAAGGTATCAGCATCTCACAGAGCTGGCCGCTCTGCAGCCGGCGGATCAGGAAAAAAATCTATACCAACATTCCCCGATTCGTGCCCTGGTCAGCCATGTTTTCGGTTAACTGGTTCCTGCCGTAAGTCAGTCCGGCATATACTGTCTGAGAATTGTTCATCACCGGGCCGGAAGTATCCTGATCCTGGATCTGCCTGTACGCATCGCAGAGAGGTGCAATCACTTTGCGAATCTCTTCCAATATTGTGCGGTCTCTGCGGACTTCACATACAGCAAGTCTGCGAAGGCAGAACAGGTACAGTCTGGAAAGCTCTCCTGCCGGGCTGTATTCTCTGTGCAGAGAGTTCAGGAGCTCTTTGATACATCCCCTGGCTCTGTGAACAGCTTCCGCCAGTCCGGCATCATCTGCTGCCTGCTCTCCGTCTGCCAGATATTGTAAGGTCATTTCATACAGGATCACGATCAACTGCGTGGAATTCGCCTGTGTGATCCGAAGTGTAAATTGTTGTTTGCATTCTTTTGTCATTCTGCCATGTCCTCTTATTCAGAACTTTCCTACTGTAACAACTGCAGTACCTGAGACGGTCTCTCGTTGGCCTGTGCCAGCATGGAGGTTCCTGCCTGTGCCAAGATCTGATAAGTCGTATAAGAAGTCATTTCTTCCGCCATATCTACATCCATAATACGGGAATATGCGGAAGTCATATTTTCGCTGGTAATATCCAGACTGTTGATCGTAGATTCCAGACGGTTCTGGAATGCACCCAGTCTGCCTCGAACGGAAGATACATATTTGATGGCGCCGTCTACGCGATCAATGGCATCGTCCGCACCTTCTGCAGTACTGACATCAACATTCTCGATTCCCATATTCTGTAAAGAAACCGCAGGAATATTTACTTCCAGCACCTGATGTTCATTAGCTCCGATCTGTAAGCGCATAGCGCCGATACCTGTGGCATTGATCTTCAGATCCTGAACCGTTGTTCCTGTCTGTGCTCCATTCAAAGTTCCGCTCACATCAAGGCGCATCTCAAATCCGTTTTCTCCGGTGATGGTCAAAAGATCATCCTTCAGTTCAGTCTTCAGTGTCTTCGCATCCGGGAAACCATCTCCGAACGTCACATCTCCGTCCAGCACAATATTGCCGTCCGCATCCTTTGTCAGCGGTATAGACTTTATGGTATATTCTTTTACCGGCACGTCGGTAGAATAGTAGTTCACCTTAACTTCCTGCTTGTTGGTATATCCCTTCAGATCGTACTCCCCATTCAGCAGTTTCTGTCCGTTGAACTCTGTTACGTCAGAAATTCTGGTGATTTCCTCTTTCAGTTGCTTTACTTCATCCTGTACGGTAGCCCGGTCATCATCCGTCATTATACCGTTCGCAGCCTTGACGGAGAGCTCATTGATTCGCTGCAGCATCTCACTGATCTCGGTCATGGCGCCATCTGCAATCTCGATAATGGATACGCCGTCGCTGGCATTCTGGTTTGCCACGGACAGGCCCTCGATCTGGGCATTCATACGTTTGGACATTGCCAGTCCTGCCGGATTATCCTTTGCATGATTGATCTTTAATCCGGAAGAAAGTCTCTCTAATGATTTGGACAGCAGGTCATCATTGGTAGATAAGGCATTGTTGGATAACATTGCCGATACATTGTAATTAATTCTCATGTGTTGTTACTCCTTACTTTCCGCTGCTGTCTGCGACAGCCTGCAGGAATCCTTTTGCCAGGCGGTACAGTTGCGCCGCATCTGCCCGGCTCTCTATTGTTTCTGCATTTTGCGTCTCACCGGCAGCCATCCTTGTCATATCCCGGGAGCTGACAACAGAAAGCTTTTCCGCTTTCCAGTCTGCAGAGGTATCTGTCTGAATCCATTCAAGGAATATATCGGAGGTCTTTTCCAGTTTCGTAACCTCTTCCGGGGTATTTCCTACGAGATAACCTTCGATGTGTTCTCCGTTGACCTGTAAATGCGCTTCCAGCTGTTCGTCTCCCGCATCTACCCGGATATCCACAGCCGAGGTCTCTCCGGTTCCCTGCTGTAGGGTAAGATGCACTCCTGCCAGCTGGTCTCCCAGATACATCGGTAGGAAATACTCCTGCCTGTTCTGAAGATTTCCTGCAAGGCGCAGCTGTTTGTGTACCAGCTGTAACTGTTTCACATCCAGATGGCTCTCTGCCTGTTCCAGACTGATCGTCTCTGTCTCCTGTAAAGCATCCTGAAGCATGGTCCGGTAATCATCTGCAAAATTCTGCTGATCCAGCTGTTCCCACAATCCGGAGGCTTCTGTTCCGGCAGGCTCCTCTCCGGTTGCCGCCACAGGTATTTCTTTCTCTTTGTTGTATTTCTTACGATAGCGTTGCAGGTCGCTGAACAGTTCCGCCGGATCCTCCAGCAGAGCCTGAGCTGCCAGCAGGTTAGAAGTACTGGTATTTACCTCTCCCCTTTCCAACATTTGTGCTGCTCCCGGTTCGGTCTCTACCGCTTCCCGCATCTGCTGCAGACATTCCTGATAATATGCGTCTCTGCTCTCAGTGTCTTCTGACACATCTGTCAATATTTCTTTTGCCATCCCTACAGAAATCTGCTCTGAAATATTGTTCTCCGATAAACGTACTTCCTGTGTCAGTCCGGTATCATCCGACACTTTCCAGTCCATATGGGAGGTTCTTCTGCTCCTGGAAGCTGCCAGGAGTGTGGAAAATTGCAATTCTGCGCCGGTATTTACCACCGCACCTACTGCGGCACCATCTTCTCTCTCAATCTGGTGTACCATACGATAGATACCGATATAAGCTTTCCGCTCATTCTCCGTGATATCTTTCTTTTGTTCCAGCTGATACAGGAAACGGCTGTAGTCCTCCGCCTCTTCCTCATAACTCTGAGGATTTTCGGCAAAATAGGACTCCAGTTCCCCAAAAGTCTTCTCCAACGGATTTACGCCGTCCCGGATCATCTGCAATACATTCTTCGGTGTCAGTTTCTCAATCACTGCAGTGACCTGTTTGTCTGCTTCTTTGACTCTTTCGATATTTTCTGCAGTAATCTCCATCCGGTTATACGCGAGGATGCGGACCGCCCGCTGGTTCTCCAGTGTTTTATCCAATGACATATCTGTCAGAATGTCATCTACATTGGAAAATGCCTTGCGGATGCTGTCCCCCAGATCTCTTCTGGGGGCTGTCATCAGTGTCTCATAACGTTCATTTGCTTCTGTATAGGCCGTCTGCAACGCCTTACCTTCGCTGTGAAATTCTGCCACGGTCTCCTGCGAAACTTTCTGTTTCAGGCTATAGGGTCCCAACACGCTGACCGGCAGTCCCGGCAGTTCGTTTGTCACCTGTACGGTCTGTGTATAGGTCTCATATTTTGCCACGGCATCCGCATCGTTGGGGAAATACTTATCCGCAACTTCTGCCTCCGCTCTACGCAGTGCTTCGATCAGCTGCTCCATAGGGGCCGTATCAATGGAAAAATCACTCTGTAAGAGTTTCACATTCACTTCCGCTGTCATGCGCAGCCGGATCTCTTCCAGTTGTTTTCTGGCCGCCAGATTCTCCGCCGTGACATCCCATTTTGCATCCGAGAACCAGTCCTGTACCATTTCTGTGGCTTTCTCGTATATATTTTCCTGCCGTGCCAGATTCGCATGAACAGGGGATTTCCCCTCCGCGAGTGCCGATGCCGCTGCCTGTGCAAAAGCATCCTCACTGACGGGATAGTCAATCGTATCCAGTTCTGCCAGCTGCTGCAAGGTATCCGTTGTCAGCGGCAAACCTGCTCCCACCAGCCACTGCGCTTTCTGGCGGTTCTCATCATTGACCGGCAGGCCGGCATCCGTGATCACCTTATCCATCTGGTCCTGCAGTTCCTGCGGTACGGTATTCTGCTGTACTTTCGCGCCGCTGTTCTCTGCCACATACAAGTTCCAGATCTCCGGCTCCAATCCATTATCTACAAGATACCCGACCTCGCCTTCCTGGGGCTGCTGCAGAGAAGATGCCAGCTCCCAGGCGGTTTTTAATTCATCTACATTTTCAGGAGTCAGAGGTATATCCGTTGCCCGGAACTGTTCTTCAATACTTTGTGCCAGTGTATCGCTGCCCACAGCTGCCGCCAGGGTGTCCAGATCTATGTCGTCCGTGTATCCGGCAATGTTCTGTCCGGAACGCACCAGTTCTGCTTTGATCCTGTCCACGATGGTAACTGCGGTATCCTGATCCAGTTCTCTGGGGTCAAATCCGTCCTCACAAGCCTTCGCATAATCCTCCTGGGACATAGTATGTGACAGTAGTGTCATGTAATCCTGCTGTAATGCCACATTGGTGTTCCCGGCATCCTGCTGTAGTTCAATCAGGGATTTTCCCTTATTATTCTCTTCATTTCCCACAGGCATTGGGATCTGCCCACTCTCGTATACGGCTCCAAAAGTATTTGCATTCACACTTTTTTTATTGCGCTGTATTTTATCTCTGCCCCAGGTATTTTTCTCCGTCTGGATACTTTCTGTTCTATTTTCTGTATCAGTTACCGTCTGATTCTGAAATGTTATCTTCACGCTTGTCGTCCTTCCTGGTAATAACTCTTGAAATAACTATTCAGAGACTCATTCGCAAAATCGCTCTTTCAGAGCTTTCCTTTTGCCCATTGAGGCTATATCGCCCTATAAATATCACTAAATCCTCTTACGAATGCAAGCATTCAAAGAGGCCTTAGTGATATTTACATGTCTCTGAATAGTTAAGAAAAAAGATGAGTGCACCTTTGGGTCACACTCATCTTTTATTTCGGTCGTTTCTTATAATTTCTTAACCGGACTTAGAACAGAAATACAGCAGCTCCGTAAGGGGGCAGATCAAAGCTGATAGAATAATCCTTGTAATGGTAAGGCTTTTTCTCTGCCATGATCTCTGCGGGAATTTCATTGCCCCAGCCGCCGAAACGCTCCTCATCGCTGTTGAGCAGCAGCTTATATTTCTTCTTTTTCGGCACGGGTACGATATAATTCTCCCATTTCATCGGAGTCATATTCAATACAAACAGCAGATTGTTCTTGCTGCTGGAACATTTTCTCACAAAGCAATAGGTGCTGTGTTCTGCATCATCCGCATTCATCCACTCGAAACCGTCCCAGGTATTGTCGATCTCATACATTGCAGGATACTTGCGGTACAGTTCCAACAGTTCCTTTACATAGGTATGTACGCCCTGATTCAGCTTCTCACCTAACAGATACCAGTCCAGTTCGCGCTCTTCACTCCACTCACGCTCCTGTCCGAAATCCTGTCCCATGAACAGCAGCTTTTTGCCGGAATGTCCGAACATGTAGGTATAGCCCACACGCAGATTTGCGTATTTATCCGCAGTATAACCTGGCATCTTATTTACCATGGAACACTTCAGATGTACCACTTCGTCATGAGACAGGGGCAGAATGTAGTTCTCACTGTCATTGTAGCTCATGGCAAAGGTCATAGCGTAATGATTGCCCTTACGATACAGAGGATCCAGCTTCATGTATTCACAGAAATCATGCATCCAGCCCATATTCCATTTAAAGGAGAAGCCTAATCCCTCGCCTCCGATATCGCTGGTCACATTCGGCCACGCCGTGGATTCCTCGGCAATTGTCACAAATCCGGGATACGTTCCACGGATGACAGAATTCAGATGGTGGAAGAACTCAATGGCCTCCAGATTCTTGTTGCCACCGAATTTATTCGGCAGCCACTCACCTTCTTTTTTACCATAATCCAGATATAGCATGGATGCCACCGCATCTACACGGATGCCGTCCACATGGAACTCTCTGAGCCAGAACAAGGCATTGGCTACCAGGAAGTTCTTTACTTCATTTTTGCCGTAATTGAAGATTTTGGTTCCCCATTCGGGATGCTCTCCCAGACGGGGATCGGGATGTTCAAAAATGCACTGACCGTCAAATTCAGCCAAGCCATGGGCATCAGTTGCAAAATGCGCAGGTACCCAGTCCAGAATCACGCCGACTCCGGCCTTGTGCAGTTCGTTGATCAGGTACATGAAATCTTTCGGCGTTCCGTAACGGGAAGTCGGTGCATAGTAGCCGGTCACCTGATATCCCCAGGAACCGTCAAACGGATGCTCTGCAATTCCCATCAGTTCTACATGGGTATACTTCATCTCCTTCAGATATTCTATGATCCGGTCCGCAAACTCCCGGTAATTGTAGAATCCTTCGGCGGTACCGTTGTTAGGATGCTTCATAAAAGAACCGATATGGCATTCGTAGATCGCCATAGGCTCTTTATTCATATCCTTTTTGTCCCGGGCTTCCATCCACTTGGAATCTCTCCAGTCAAAGCCTGTAATATCGGTGACGATAGATGCCGTACCCGGCCGGTACTCCGCATAATTGGCAAAAGGATCTGCTTTGTAGAGCTTTCTGCCATCCCTTGCATAGATCAGGAACTTATACATCGTTCCCTCTTCCACGCCGGGAATGAACAGCCCCCAGATACCGCCTTCTCCCAGCTTCTGCATGGGATGGGATTCCTCATTCCATTCATTGAATGTGCCAATGACATTCACCTGTGCTGCATTTGGTGCCCATACTCCGAAATAGACTCCCTGCACGCCGTCTTCCACCGACAGATGTGCACCCAGTTTTTTGTAAATATCATAATGGGTCCCCTGGGCAAAAAGATACTGATCTGCTTCGGAAATAAATACCTTCTCCTTCGTCATGACCGCGCCTCCCGCTATACAAAGTCTTTCTCGGTGAGGATGATCATATCCTCATCGTCATATCTCTTGGCAAACAGGACATCGAAGAAATGCTTCAATGTCTTTTTATTTGCATGAGCGATCGCTTCATCCACGATCTGCTTTACATCCACTACCGTAACCACATGATCTATCGTCTGCATATCTTCGATTCTGGTATGTAACGCCAGCTCTCCGAGTTCGTCAATAGAGTATTCCATCTCCCGTGCATACTGTTTGCCGAATGCCACCAGTGTGTTATTGCTGAGGGCTTCCACATCCATTCGTGCGGTAAAGCACTCTCTCAATTTTTCATGTTTCTCGAGGAATTTATCAATATCCCTCTTCGTATCTTCCAGAATAATTACGATTCCCTGACTCTCCTGCTGCAATGCCTTGTGAAGTACATTTGCCGTAGCATCGTTCATTTCGGATGCCTTGCAGATGATCAGCGCGCCGTTTTTCAGCTTGGATAAGGTATCTGCGGTATCCTTTTTATTCAATGCATGTCCAGAGATCTTTGCCACTTTTCCGGAGAAATTGCTGTCGGTTGCCTGAATTTCGCGAACCATGTTCTTCGCCAGAGATAAGGTATCCATACCCTCTTCTCCAGTGATGATCACGTTGCCGGTGTAGGCTGCCAGACTGATATTATCAATGGCCTTGACTAACTGCTCTCTGGCAGATCTGCTCTGGATAAAGGGTGCATACAGCTCTCTCTCTTCTCTGGTAAGCGCACGAACCTTTGCTTTGTCTCGCTCTACTGCGGGGCGCTCCGGCTGTTCCGGTGCCTCCCCGGCTTCCGGCGTTTCCTCAGCCGTCAGTTCTATCTCTTCCCTGGCTGTTTCCTCATCTGCCGATTCTACTGCTTCCGCCGTGGGCTCCTCTACAGGCTCGTCATCCATTGCCCCTTCCGGTTCTGCCTGTTCCTCGTCTACGATTTCTTCCTGCTCATAGATTTCTGCTTCCGGTTCCGCAGATTCCTCAAATTCTTCTGCTTCCGGCTCATATGCAGGTTCTTCCGCGAGTTCTTCTACAGTATCCTCTTCCGGAAGCTCTTCTACAGGCTCTTGTTCCGCTTCCTCTGCAGGAGCAGCCTCCGTCAGTTCTTCCACGGGTTCCTCTGTGGCAGGCTCTTCCGTGATCTCTTCCAGCTCTTCTACCTCATCGGTATCTGTTGTATCTTCTGCCACGGTATCTGCCGTGTCCGCAGCTTTTTCTTTTTCCAGTTTTTCCAGCAATCCGTCTCTTACCGCCTGCTCAAACTCCGTGAACATGGCTCCGGTCTGCTGTAATACATGTTGGCGAACCTCTTCTTCTCTCTTCTCCAGATTCTCCTTCTTCTTGCGTTCCCACTCTGCCAGAATATCCTCGATATTCATCTGGCCGGTGATCTGTTTCTCAATGCTCTCTGCCTCCGGCATTACCAGGCTGATCTGACCGTCGGATTCCTGTGCCAGCACATCGGCCAGTTCCTTGGGTGGCTCTACGGGAGCTTCCGGTACTTTCTGTGTTTCCGGTTCCTTCACGATTTCCTGTACTTCCGGTGTCTTCTGTACTTCGGATAGCTCCGGTACTACATCGGTTCTTCTTGCAACAACAGGCTCTTCCGGCAGAATCTCTTCCGTCTCTACCTGGGGCACCTGTGACAGATCGCCGATTTCTCCGGTCTCCCCAAAGAATACTTCCGAGCTCTCCATCTGCTCCGTCTCCGGCTCCAGATCGTCTTCACTGACATCTGCGATCTCTGGATAATCCAGAGACTCCGTATCGGAATCCCCGGGATCGATCATGGGTGCCACGATAGAACGGGTAATGGAATCCGAAGTCTCCTTCGCATGGTCCTCACTCAGTACCTCCCGCAGGCCTGCTGCCAGTTCTGCCTGTAGATTGATCGTATTATATTGTCCCACATCCATGGTCTTCACATGAATGTCGAAATCATCTTCCGCCGGCTGCGCGGGTGCCTGTTGGGGCTGCACCGGTTCATAGACTCTGGTGTCATCAATCACCTGATCATAAGCCCCCTCCTGCACATTGTCCGGATTGGAGTCGTAACTTCCATCCTGTGCATAGCCCTGGTTCGGGTCATAACTTCCGCCCTGTGCATAGCCCTGATTCGGGTCATAACTTCCGTCTTGCACATAGCCCTGATTCGGATCATAAGTTTCGTTCTGTCCATAACCGGGATCCTGCGCATAATTCTGAGAATACTGCTGCGTACCGGGCGCGTCAAAACGATGATCGTATTTTTCCTGCTGTTCCGGTGTTAGCGGCTGATGGAGCATTTTCAGCTCCATTGCCTTGATAACGTATTTGCCCTCGCCAAACCAAAGGATCAGCTCATCACATTCCTCTACACATCTGGCAGCAAGTCCTACTCTATGATATAGATAAGCCAACTCATATGCCCATTTTTCTCTGTAATCTCTCTTTTTCAGTTCTTCCAGAACAGCAATGCGCTCTTCCAGACTGACATCCTGCGCCTCATATAATTTGTACTGCAAAATATATCTGCCGGGATCCTTGGGCGCTACCTGCACAAACTCTTTGTAATACTCGATAGCCTGTACATACTCTTCCATTTTAATGGAAAGTTCGCACAGAGAATAGCAGATCGTCCTTCCTCCCGGACGGCGTTCATATGCCAGAAGCAGCATATCTCTGGCATCCTCGTATCTTCGATTGATCTTGTAAAGGTCACTGATGGTGCACAGCATCATAACACTTTTGACTCTGCGCCAGTCAATGGTATCCGCAATCTCCGCAGCCTGCGCATACTCCCCACGGCTGATCAAGTCTTTGATTTCTTCCGCTCTTAATTTATATTCACTCTTATCCAAGGTATTTCGCTCCCTTAACCTTTTCTTATCCTAAGCTTCTCATTTCCCCGGGTATACTACCCCACTATTTTCTTATTCAGTGTACCATAGTACCCATTGATATGTCAAAATCAAACTGGGCAAAATGTATGGAAATCTCCCCTTCGGAATACTACCCGCGAAAGTGGGATGACTTCTTGGGCTTTTGACGTTTTTTCGCCTGTCGGATTGCTTCTTTGCGTCGGTTACGAAGGTCCTGATCCACCGAACGATACCGGGATCTGGAACGATTTCTTCTGCGGTTAAATCTCCAGGTCAGGCGGGTACTGCGGTGGGCAAAATGATAATTCTTGAAAAACGTACGTAATAACAGTGCAAGGAAGATCAATACCGCAATTCCCACGATACAGAAAAATACTTTTACCACATTAATGAAAATAACCGCAGGACCGCCGGAAGTGCTGTTTTCCTCCTCCAGGGATGTCTCCTGTGCAACCGTTGGAATTCCACCATTGTTTCCGGTGTTATCTCCTGCTGTTTCGGTTGTCTCTGTATTGTCTGCCTCTGTGGTCGTTGTGCCTGACTGCGTTTCATCGGTTGCACCGCTTTCCTCTGCAGACTCCGTGGTCTCTGCCGTATTTTCGCGGAAGACACTACTGCCCTTTTCCGCTGCCGTAAAGTCCAGGGATGCCGTTCCCAGTACCACATCATTGTAAGTATAAGTGATCACAGCCACCTGTCCTGGTTCTGTATTATCATAGGAAATACTGGACACCGCATCCTGAAAGGTGATGGTGTTCGGCAAAGTGATGCTGTCCGTCTGGTTCAGTTCCAAAATCGGTTTGGAGTTGCCGAAAATATCATTCCCACTGTAAAAAGATCCTGCATTCTCGATATTATACTTGGTCTCTGTCTGAGAAATGTTCACTCTCTGAAAATTGCTGAAACCATAATCAAACAGAGTGATTGTATCTTCATAGTAATTCGGATTTTCGTCTTTCATGACCACACAGATCAGCTTCATGCCGTCTTTTTCCGCACAGGACACCAGTGTACTGCGGGCAACATCGGTGTAACCGGTCTTACAGCCTACCAGATACGGATATGCATATTTACCGCCGGGGATCAGTTCCATCTTGTTGACTTCCATAATATCATCTGGTTGGCGTTCCGACGGCAAAATGTGCAGCATATGTGTCATTGTCATTTTACACAGCGCTTCGTTGGCAAAAAAAGCTCTTCCGATCATCGCCAGGTCATAGGCACTGGTGTAATGATCCTCATTGGGAAGTCCGTTGGGATTGACGAAATTGGAATCAACACACCCCAGTTCCTTGGCTCTTTCATTCATGATCGGTGCAAAGTCCTGCCAGGTCGTTCCGGAAATATGCTCTGCTACCGCGAAAGAAACTTCATTGGCGGAGCGGATCAGAATGGCATTCAGACATTCCTCCATGGTCAGCTGCTCGCCGGGGTCAATAGCGATATGGTTGCTTCCGGGATCAATATCGTGTACCGCATCATAGGAGAAATCCACGATCTCATCCATGCTGCAGCGCTCGGATGCGATCAATGTTGTCAGAATTTTGGTGGTACTGGCAGGGTATTCCTGCTGATGGATATTTTTGGCATAAAGGATCGCTCCGGTATCCGCATCCATCAAAATGGCGGATTCTGCGCTGATTACCGGTCCCGTAGGCCAGCTTGCCACTTCATTGGACTGAATGGCCAGTGCCTGATTGCGGGCGATGTTCTCTTCTTTGATCGTTGCAGCAGAGACACTAAGCCCCTGAGATGCAAAAAGGCAGAGAGCGCTGATTCCCATCACTGCCCTGGTTAAAAAACTTCTATATGAAAAATGCCTGAAAAACTGCATGTATAAATCCTTCCTGATATCTTCAAAATAAAATGGTGTATGATAATGCGCATTCTTTATCATACACCATTTTACCTAAAAACCAAAGTCTTATCTCTATTTTTTAATTCTTTTTAAGACCTTCTGCGAACG
>ERZ791603.2194-NODE-2194-length-12821-cov-5.100893_pt1 | contig 12821 bp, 15 predicted proteins | sample MGYA00509966_ERZ791603 | MGnify/ENA primary metagenome ERZ791603 (study PRJEB30046, sample SAMN00791931) | human gut metagenome | study: EMG produced TPA metagenomics assembly of the A metagenome-wide association study of gut microbiota in type 2...
CCAGCGTCCCGACCGGCAGCTCCGGCGGGCCGAATTTCCCGTTTTCCGACCACGCGCCCACACAGATGCAGGGGCTTTTCTCCAGCGCCGCGGCGATCTCCGCCTGCGCCGGCGAGACGAGGCAGGGCATGGTCTTTTCGGGGTAGATATGCGTCGTGGTGCAGACGATGACGCGGGCCTTCCCAGAAAGCTCATGCGCGAGCCGCTCCATGAGCGTGGTCTTTCCGCCGCCGCCGATGATGGCCGTCACACCGGGTCTTATCTGCAGCGCTTCCGACAAGTTCACGGCGCATACCTCCCTTCTGTTTCCTTTCTTAAGGATAACACCCGCGCGGTTCTTCGTCAAGAATATCGGAAGAATGTTGACAATCCCGAACCGAACATGGTAAAATTCAGACATGGAAAATAACTTTCGGCCTGTCCTGACGATTCGGATCTTCGGCGAGGACAAATGCTTCGGCCCCGGCGTAGCCGTGCTGCTGCGCAGAGTCCGCGAGCTGCACTCGCTGCGCGCGGCGGCCATGTCGATCGGCATGGCCTATTCGAAAGCCTGGACCATCCTCAAAAACGCCCAGCTGTCGCTGGGCTTCAAGCTGCTCGATTCCACAACCGGCGGAAAACACGGAGGAGGTGCGACTTTGACGCCGGAGGGCGAAAAACTGCTTGATGCTTACGACAGCTACTGCACCCGGCTCCGCGCCTATGCGCAGGAGCTGTTCGGCGAGACCTTTGATGAAATTCTTCCGTAAAGCGTCCTTCTCTGCGCGCCTCCGGCAAAAAACTTTCGTTTTTTCCGCCGGGGGTGTTGTCTTGCGCAGAGCTGCGTTGTATAATGGAGACTAGATAATTGCGGGATTTCCGCAAAATGGAGGTAACACACCATGTTTACAAAACTGATCAGCGCCCTCAAGGCGACCCGCCGCACCATCGTCTTCACCGAAGGCCCCGACGCCCGCATCCTCGAAGCGGCCGACCGCCTGATCAAGGACGATCTGATGGACGTCATCCTCATCGGCAACGTCGACGAGGTCAAGGCTGCCGCAGCCAAGGGCGGCTTCGACATTGCCAAGGCCGAGATCATCGACCCGGCCACCTACGCCGGTATGGATGAGATGGTTGCAAAGATGGTCGAGCTGCGCAAGGGCAAGATGTCTGAGGAAGACTGCCGCGCTGCGCTGGCCAAGGGCAACTATTTCGGCACCATGCTCGTCAAGATGGGCAAGGCCGACGCGTTGCTCGGCGGCGCGACCTACTCCACCGCCGATACCGTCCGTCCGGCTCTGCAGCTGGTCAAGACGAAGAAGGGCGCGCACCTCGTTTCCTCCTCCTTCATCCTCTTCCGCAAGGACAAGGACGGCAACGACGAGAAGTACTGCATGGGCGACTGCGCCATCAACATCGACTATCAGGACACCGTTGACAAGGCGACCGGCGCCGTGACCTTCACCGCAGCCCAGAAGCTGGCGGAAGTGGCCGTCGAGTCCGCCCGCACGGCAGAGTTCTTCGGCATCGACCCGAAGGTCGCCATGCTGAGCTTCTCCACCAAGGGCTCCGGCAAGGGCGGCACGGTCAAGCTGAGCCACGACGCCACCATCGAGGCCCAGAAGCTCGCGCCCGAGCTCGCCATCGACGGCGAAATGCAGTTTGACGCGGCGGTCTCCCCTGTCGTCGGTCAGCTGAAGTTCCCCGGCTCCAAGGTCGCAGGCTACGCCAACACCTTCATCTTCCCGTGCATCGAGGCCGGCAACATCGGCTACAAGATCGCACAGCGCCTCGGCGGCTTCGAGGCCTACGGCCCCATTCTTCAGGGTCTGAACGCCCCCATCAACGACCTCTCACGCGGCTGCAACGCGGACGAGGTCTATAAGATGGCCATCATCACTGCCGGCATGGCATAATAGGTCACTCACGCGACCGTCTGAAAAACTTCGTGGGGATACTGCTTTTGAGCAGCATCCCCACTTTTTCACCGTTTTCTGCGGAAGCTCTGACAAAACGGCCGAACCTGGCGGTTCGGAGCTTCCCTCATGGAGTGTTTTTATGAAATGGAGCAAATATCTCGGTGACAAGCCGTTCTGGCGCGTCACACTTGCGCTGGCCATCCCGGTCGCGCTGCAAAACGTGCTGACCAGCTCGTTCCAGCTCGTCGATACCATGATGGTCTCGCGTCTGGGCAGCATTGCGCTGTCCTCCGTCGGCATGGCCGCCCAGTGGGGCTGGCTGTGCGCACTGCTCGGCTTCGGGCTTTGCTCGGGCATGAGCGTATTCATCTCGCAGTATTGGGGCATCAAGGACTACAAGGGCATCCGGCGGGTGCTGGGCATGGGCGTCCTGACGAGCCTGGTGCTGACCGTTCTGTTCCTGATCGTGGCGAGGCTTGCACCCGCGTGGGTGCTCGGGCTTTTCAACGAGGACCCGGACGTTGTCGCCGCAGGCTGCGAGTATCTTTCGATCGTCTGCTTCTCCTACCCCGCCGTCACGCTGACGAATGTGCTCTGCACCGTCCTGCGCAACACGGAGCGCGTGCGTCTGCCGCTCTATGTTTCCATCTTCACGACCATCGCCAACGCCTTTGTGGACTACGGTCTGATCTTCGGCGCGTTCGGCTTCCCGGAGATGGGCATTGCCGGCGCGGCCCTCGCCACTTGCATTTCCTCATGGCTCGGTCCGGTGCTGATCCTGCTGTTCTCGCTTTTCGAGAAAAACCTGCTGATTGGCCCCATCCGTGAGCTGACAGCCTTCGGGCTGAAAAACCTCGGCGCCTTTTACCGCCGGGCTATGCCCGTCGTGTTCAACGAGGGTATGTGGGCGCTCGGTATTCTGATCGTCAACATGATCTATTCCAACATCGGCTATGAATACTACGCCGGTATGACCATTTTCAAGACCTTTGCCGATCTGGCCTTTGCGTTTTACGTTGGCCTCGGAAATTCCTGCGTCATCATGGTCGGCAAATCGATCGGCAGCGGAAAGATCCGGCGCGGTGTGGAGGACGCGCGGCGCTTCTCGGTGCTCATCCCGCTTCTGGGCATGGTCATCGGCGGGCTGGTCATTCTTTTCCGCTATCCCCTCATTTCGATCTTCTCCTCCGGCAGCAATCTTTCGCAGCTGACGCTTGACACGGCGCTGGCCGTGACGGTGTTCTGTTCGCTGGAGGTCTGGTTCCGCAACATCTCCTATGTGCAGGTCGTCGGCGTATTCCGCTCCGGCGGCGATACGCTGTGCGGTATGCTTTATGACATGGGCAGCCTCTGGCTGGTCTCTATCCCGCTGACGTATCTGGCCGCAAACGTTCTGAAGCTGCCGTTCGTCGGCGTGGTCATGGTCGCCTACCTCGCGGAGGATATCCCGAAGTCCATCGCCTGCCTTATCCACTTCAAGAGCATGAAGTGGCTCAAGCCCGTCACGGACGAGGGCCGCGAGGGCCTTCGCGCCTATCGGGATTCGGAATAGGCGCTCCGCGCAGGAGGCTCCTCCTATCACAAAAAACTCCCGGAGCACTTCAAATATGTGCTCCGGGAGTTTTTATGCTTCGTTTTACGCTCAGAAGGTCGCTACCTGCTGCGCGGCAGGCTCCGCCGGCTCGACGGTGAGCGCCGTCAGGATCGGGCCGATGCCCTTGTAGAGGCTGTGGTACTTGACCTCCACCGTCGCCGTCACCGTCACCCACGATTTGACCATCAGCCCGGCGCTTCCGACGAATTTGCACGGGATGCCCATGAAGGTGATATCCGCCTCACAGCAGGTCATGACGAATCGTCCCGGCGCGAACATACCGTTTTTCTCCTTGCGCAGGCGGGCCACCTGCCCCTTGAAGCGCACGGTCTTTCCGGCGTATTTCTTCGGCTCCTCCGTGATATCGCGGTAGAAAAGCGCGTAATCCTCGTCGGCGATCTCCACGACCGGCGCGTTGAGGTCGAACGGGAGCGGATCTTCGATCTCGTCGTACTGCGTCGTGCCGTCGGAGAACTCATAGATAATGTCGATCTTGCGGTTGACCGCACGGGCGATCTTATGGAACGGCATGATGTCGGCGCCCGGCGTCATGCGGTTGAACACGACCAGCTCCGCTCCGGCCAGCTTGTCCACGACGAGCTGGCGCATATTCGCGTTGTAGCTCATAAAGGTCTGCGCGTCGGCAAACATGACCTCCTGCGCGATCTGCCACGAATCCGGCGTTTTCAGGTAGAAATCCGCCGCAAGGTGCATTCCGTTCAGCTCCGCCACCACGCGCTCGGCGCGATGCTTTTTGAGCAGCTCCTCAAGCTTTTCCTGACTCAGCTCGTCATAGTCGAGCGTCTCGATATAGACATTCTTGGAGGGATAGGTGGAGAGGTCGTATTCCTCCTCGCCCTCCTCCAGCACCAGCAGCAGCGTCCGTTCCCCGGAGTTGAAGCGAGGATCCTCCAGCGTCTGCTGGATAAAGCGGGTCTTACCGGACTCCAGAAAGCCGGTGAAAACGTACATCGGAACAGCCGTCATGGTTTTTCCTCTCATTCCGCTGTGCCGAACAGCTCGGCAACAGCCTTCTCATTCAGTTTCGAGCCGATCACGCAGATGCGGCCCGTGACCATCGCGCAGCCGTCGCGGATGTCCGGCTCGCCGGGAACATAGTCGAAGTGGATCCACTTTTCGCCCTCGGCATTGGCGACATAGCCCTTCGCACGCAGGACGATGCCGTACTTCTCCGCATCCTCCAGCGCCTTCAGGCAGCCTTCGATCTCCGCCTTGGTGTACTTCTTATGCGTCTCCTCGCCCCAGCTGATGAACACCTCGTCGGCGTCGTGGCCGTGGTGATGATGGTGGTGATGATGGTGTTCGTGGCCTTCCTCGTCCTCGTCATGATGATGGTGGCAGCTGCACTTGGGATCGTCACACTCTTCGTCATCGTCGTGATGGTGATGGTGATGATGCTCATGCTCGTCCTCGTCGTCATCCTCGTCATGGTGATGTCCGCAGCAGCAGTCATGCTCCTCGTCGTCATCGTGGTGATGGTGATGGTGGTGATGCTCATGCTCGTCCTCGTCGTCATCATCGTCATGATGGTGATGGCAGCTGCACTCCGGGTCATCGCACTCGTCATCGTCCTCGTCGTCATGGTCATGATGGTGGTGATGCGCCTCTTCCTCGAGCTTTGCAAGCTCAATGGCGATGGTACTGCGCTGCTCCATGGCCTCCATCAGCTGTTCGCCGGTCAGCTCGTCCCACGGCGTCGTGACAATGACCGCGTCCTTGTTGTGCTCACGGATCATGGCCACACACTGGTCGAGCTTCTCTTCCTTCATGCCGTCGGTACGGCTGAGGATAATAGTGTTGGCGGTCTCGATCTGGTTGTTATAGAACTCGCCGAAGTTCTTCATATACATTTTGCACTTCGTCGCGTCCGCCACCGTCACAAAATTACCGAGCTGCACGTCGTCGCTCGTGACCTTGCGCACCGCGCCGATCACGTCGGAGAGCTTGCCCACGCCGGACGGCTCGATCAGGATGCGATCCGGATGGTACTCGTCAATGACCTTGTGCAGCGCGCGGCCGAAATCGCCCACCAGCGAGCAGCAGATGCAGCCGGAGTTCATCTCCGTGATCTGGATGCCGGCCTCCTGCAAAAAGCCGCCGTCAATACCGATCTCGCCGAACTCATTCTCGATCAGGACGAGCTTCTGGCCGTGATAGGCCTCCTTGATCATCTTTTTGATCAGAGTCGTTTTGCCCGCGCCGAGAAAGCCGGAATAAATATCAATTTTCGTCATAAAAACACCCTCTATGTGAATTTCTTTCTTTGAATATTATAGCACGTTTGTCAAGCGCTTTGTCCCCCTCACGCGATTTTTCCGGAGGAAGCACCGAAAACAGATTGACAAACCGGATTTTGTATGGTAAAATTATCACCGTCTTTGAGACAGTGATTCGGAGAGATGTCCGAGCGGTTTAAGGAGCTGGTCTTGAAAACCAGTGACACAGCGATGTGCCGTGGGTTCGAATCCCACTCTCTCCGCCATTCTTTCCCTCATATGTTTTGATTCGACCTGCGGAAGTACCCAAGAGGCCGAAGGGGCTCCCCTGCTAAGGGAGTAGTCGTCTAAAAAGCGAGCGAGAGTTCGAATCTCTCCTTCCGCGCCAGGAAAAAGACCTTGAAAACACTACGTTTTCGAGGTCTTTTCTTTGCTCAAAAGCGCAGTTTTCCCCTATGTTTTCCCCTTACAGGCTGGAAGCGGCCTTTTTTGTGCTCTGAAACAGGGCTTCCATGCGGTTCTCAGAATCCCGTTTCATGCGCTCCGTTGCATGGGCGTAAACATCCAGCGTGAACGCCGCCGTCGCGTGTCCAAGGTTTTCCTGCACGATCTTCGGGCTGTCGCCCGCCTGCAGGGAATTGACAGCGAACGAATGACGAAGATCATGAAAACGCGCTTCCGGTACGCCGATGCTTTCCACGGCCCTCTTGAAATGCTTGCGCACGGTCACATGGGACAGATGGCGTCCCAGCTCATCCGTAAACACCAACCCGGAGTCTTCCCAAAGTTCCCCGGCCTTCAATCTCCATTCCGTCTGTACCCGCCGTTGCTCTCTGAGTGCCTTCATCACCGAAGGCGCCGGGGTCAGCAGGCGGGTTTTGTCGTTTTTCAGAGAGCCGAAGAAATACGCTCCGCCCTTTTCCTTGGATTTGAGAAGCTGCTGCGCGACGGTCACTGTCCCGGCGTCGAAGCCCACGTCTTTCCAGCGCAGGCCGAGAAGCTCCCCTTGCCGCAGTCCCGTCAGCAGATCGACGATAAACAGCCGCTCGAACGGCTGACCGTGGATCGCATTCAGGAAGGCGGCGGTCTGCGCTTCGTCCAATGGCTTGATTTCTGGGTGCTCCACACGCGGTAGCTTGCAGGCATCGGAAGGATTGATCCGCAGATAGCCGACCTCGACGGCCTGCTCCAGCGCCCGGTGCAGAATGCCGTAGATATCCCGAACCGTTTTTGCAGAAAGCGGCTTGCGCCCGCTCGTGCCGCGCTGGGGGTCGTTAAGCATCTTCTGGATCTGCGGGGCTTTGAGCGCCTGCAGCTTGACAGCGCCGAGTGCGGGTTTGATCGTGCTTTCCATCTTGTTCTTGTAGGTCGAGCGGGTCAGCGGCTTCACATCGCCCGTGTATTCGGCAAGCCAGACGTCGAGCCAGTCGGACACGGTCAGTTTCGTCGGCTCCTGATAGGTCGAATCATTGACCGTCACAGCCGCGGCCTGCATCTTCTCACGGACTTCTTTCTGCGTCTTGCCGGAGAAGCTGCGGCGGATCTGCTTGCCCGTCCCTGGATCAACTCCGACCGTCAGCCGTGCTTCCCAATACACATATTCCCGGCCGTCCCGAAGGACGGTCTTTTTTCGTATGCTGCCCGCTCCCGCAGCGTTTCGTTTAGCCATCTTGCATCCCCTCCTTCCGAATTACGATATCCGTCAAATGGTCTGTCGTCGTTCTCTTTCGTTCGTCCCAACGCAGAATTTCATTTGGCGAAATGCCCAGATCATCGCATATTTGGCACGCATCTTCAAAACTGAAGCCTGATTCGCCAGCGGCAACTTTTCTCATATATGCGGCATCAATACCAGAAGCATCAAAAGAATCGACGTGCTCCAGTTCGTTCTGCAGCCCTTCGCGGAAAGCATCTGTCCAGAATGTTTGACTGCAAAATGAAGATAGATCCAGAAGTCTGGCAAGTGGTATTTCCATGGCGTTTGCGAGTTTTTCCAGCGTCCCCCATTTTGGTTTCCTTGCATATGGAGCGCTGCTTTCATATTGCGCGATCATCGAACCGGAAACGCCAATTCTTGCGCCAAGTTCAGCCTGGGTCAGTCCAGCCTTTTTTCGTTCAAATCTAATATTCTCTGCTACTTTTTTAGAGATTTCCTCCGCTAATGCAGACGTGATTTCTGCCATGCTTGAATTATCACACATATTCATCACCTTTTTTATATTAACCCAGCTAGTTTGTAAAATCAACATCTGTTTTAGCAAATGATAATATTTTATTTGGCTTTAGCTTTTGCTTTATCTATAATAAAATTAGCAAACGCTAAAGACCGGAGGAATTTGAAAATGAGAATCGACAGAATCATGTTTGCGGTTGAGCAAGTGCGTAAAGGACTTTCAGTTACAGAAATTGCGGAACGGTCTGGACTTTCACGCTGCACCGTCACAGCCGTAAAGAACGGAAAAAGCTGTTCTCGCCAGACTGCGGAAAAACTAATTTCCGTACTCGGTGAAGGCATCTTGGAAAGCGGTGAACGATATGGAACCCACTCCTGATAAGCCGTATACTGACCGGCCGCTGTAGGCTTAAAATGGCGCGCTTCTCGTTTACATAACGATGTACAAAAAACATTTGTGGCGGTTCGTATGATGGAAATATAGGGAGCGATGAGTTTGCCTCGGACTGCAACCACTGCTTTGACTACAATTAAGGAGGATCGGTAAAAATGAGAAAACTTAACAGAGACATCCGCGATTATGCTGCTGCGCATGGAATTTGGCTCTGGCGCGTAGCAGAGCGAGTCGGTCTCAGCGACTACAGGCTGTCCCGGCTCATGCGCCGGGAGCTTTCGCCCGACTTCAAGGCGAAGCTTTTCGAGGCCATCGATCAATTAGCAACGGAGGATTTGGAAAATGATTGAAAATTCGGAGAAATTAGCGATTTCCGTTCCGGAAACTGCAAAAGTTCTGGGTGTGAGTGTTCCGACGGCCTATGAGCTGACGCGCCGGGCAGACTTTCCGGCCTTCCGCATCGGCCGGCGGACGCTGGTTGATCGGGCTGGACTGGAGCGTTGGGTTTCGCTGCAAGCAGGTGCAGCGCGAAATTCGGAGGCTGCGGTTCTGGAGAGGGGGAGCCGCACTTGAAGAAACGTGAAAAACGTGCAACTTGGTTTAAGTGCTTCCTGTCGTCGAAGGCCACCATTGACGCAGTCCCAGATGAAAACGTTGGCAAAGGGTTAAAGGCCGCATTTGCCTATTTTCAAAACAAATCTGTTCCTGTGCTAGATCCCTTATCGAACGTCGTTTTTTGCGCCATGAGGCCATACATCGATGAGGCGTTTGAAGATTATTCCAATTCACAGAAACATGGGCGTGACGGAGCGAATGCTCGGTATGGGTCTAATGGGTAGCCCCCCTATACCCTGCCTATACCGTCTCTATGGAAGGCTTATAGGGTCACGTGCAGATACAGATACAGATGCAGATGCAGACGTACGAGAGTTTTACAGTTAAAGAGGATAAAGCTGGATGCCGCAGGAGAAGCCGCCATGTGGGAAGCACTTCGCTTGTGAAAGAAGCAGAAAGGAACGTTCTTTTCGGAACGTTCCCTTTCTTTTAATAGCGACTCTTGGGCGGTGTAACGAACCGTTCTCCCGTCTGACTGTAACGGAATCAACAGCCAATAGTTGGGAAATGCAGCCTTTGAAAATTCATCACAGAAAATGTCGGTGCGCTCGTTCACCCATCGGCAGCTTGCTGACGCGCCCAACTTTGGTTTTGTTGTCCGGATTTCGGACGTGCAGACCAACACGACGAAATTCGTCTGCTTGGTTATAGGCGCAGCAGCCAACGAAAAAATCCGTTCGTTGATTTCATTGCGCGCAATTTTGCGCTGAGTAACTGCTGCTGAATCCAAAACTGGATTTTGTGAGATAGCAACCCGGTCAAAAATGTACGGGTTGAAAGTCGTTCAATACAGGGATGTGTCACAAATATGCCCGCCGCACGGTGCTTTACTGTAAAGAGGCTAATGGGCAAAATTGTCCATTACTCAAAAATGAGTAAAACGCGAAAAAGTCCGCGAAAGTCTTTCCCGGAACATTGAGAACCCTCTCAAAAAAGAGCAGGTATCGTTTCCCCCCGCTTGTGGGGGAATGACGCACGGCGGTTCGTCCGTTTTTCGGACATACCACAGAGGCGGCGCTTTACCGCCCCATTGGGGTCTACAGCATTTTACCGCAGACTGGCAGAGGGAGCCGCTGGCACGTACAGCCGTCCGAATTTCGGATGTTTGTTCTAAGCTTGCCTATGCCCTTCTGTGCGGCGATACGCCATGTGCATAGGTGGGGTTCTCACGCCGAGCGCGCAAACGCCGCACAGAACGGCGTGTGCGCCGTCACAGAAGCATTTACAGAACACGGGTGTGCGTGGAACACTTCCCCCACACCCACATTCGTGCCCCGTTTTCGGTGTCAAAATGCCTTGTCATCCGCGAATATGGTAAATAATAGCGTTCTGTTGTCTGGCGCAAATCCAGGAAAGTCACGCTTTTCAGCGTAAAAACTTCAATATCCTTCGATTCGGCTCACTCCGTCCAGATCATCCGGAGGGAACTCGACAAATTCAGACGGCTCCAGTCGTTGACCGCGCGCTGCATACCGGCCGGTGCGGGTCTCGGATTTCTACGGCTTTGCGCCATGCAGAAAGGCAAGCAGCGTTTCTTCGAAAACCATGACCTGCCCGCTGACGCTGTAAGACGGAAGCTTTCCGCTTTTGCAGTATCGGTATGCGGTTTTCCGGGAGACATTCAAAACCTCTGCCACTTCGTCGAGATCCAGAAGCGTAGCTCTGCTGTTCAGCAGATATGCGATATATGGCACAAAACCAGCTCCTTTCCGCAATAATTATAATATTTTTCTCCGGTATATGCAAGAATTCCAGCTTTTCCGTTTTCAGGCTGCCGTTTATAAATTTTTTTGACGCTAATTGCAAGTGCAAGTTGGACACCTGCACGGTAGAACTTAGTGAATCAGAGCGTTGGTCAGGATGGAAGCCGCTGGCTTCCGTCCTGGGCGATGCTGCCGCAGCCTTCGGCTGCGTAAACAGAGTCGAGGAACTCGTCAAACAGTTCCTCCGGTGTGCGGTAGCCAAGCTTCTTGCGAGGCCGTCCGTTCAATTCATCAGCTGCAGCCAAGATATACTCAACAGAGAAAGCCTCAATGGACACGCCCTTCGGAACGAAGGTTCGAAACAGCCCGTTGTGACGTTCGTTTTGGGGACGTTCCCATGAGGTGTAAGCGTCTGTGACACGCTTCTGAATTGTTTCCCGTTCAAGCTGGGCGAATACGATACAGATATTCAGCATGGCCCGGCCCATGGGGGTCGAGGTATCGAACTTCTCTGTGGAAGAAACAAACTCCACATCATATTCCTGAAATAGCTCCATCATATTCGCAAAGTCCAAAATGGAGCGGCTTATTCTGTCCAGCTTGTAGACAACTACCCGGCGTACCTTGCCTTTGCGTATCTCACCAAGGAGCTTTTGAAACTCGGGCCTGTCGGTATTCTTGCCGGAATAACCCTTGTCTTTGAAAACCCGGCAACTGCCGCCTTTCAACTCATACTTGCAGAAATCAATCTGGCTCTCAATGCTGATACTGTCCTTGCGGTCTACGGATTGTCTTGCATAAATTACATCTTCTCTGATATTCATGTTGGGCTCCTTTCCTGTGGAATGGAGCTACCAACCTACAAGTATATTATACCATTGATAGCCCCGAAGGACAATGTTGTCGATGGTCAGGCCGGGGTATCGCTGGCCCGTCTGTACTTGCTGAACACCTCATAAAGACAGCGTTCAATCTCCTTTTTTCGCTTTTCCTTTTCCTTCGGAGAGAGTACCGGCGTAAGACTTTCCAGCACAATGCTTTTCCCCTGAAAATGGACGGTTTTGGTTTCACTCTGATAAGTAACGGATTGTACCATTGAAGCCTCCTTTGCGTAGTTGGTTGACTGCCAGCATTTCCCGCATTGTCCCAGTGGGGAAAAGCGAAAGGACAGCACCCGGCAAAGAGTGCTGTCCTTTCGTTCTTCTCCACACCTCGGGCCAACTTGGCCCGAGGTCAGTATTGCCAATTTTCGTAGTAGTGCGCCGCCTCCTCAACAGCACAGAAGTCAAAGACTTCATAAAGCTCGACGAGCACCTGATGAATGTCCTTTGCATGGAACCCACAGTTTTCCATGGCTTTGATAACATAGCCACGGCAGGCGTCGTTGCTCCATTCCTCATTCATAGTCAAGACCTTCTTTCTTATAAAGCTGGGGGCGCTGACGCTATATGTTTGGCCTGTCACAAGACAACTGTTTTTTCCGTCAGCGTCCCCGCTGGATTGTGCGGCAAATCGGAGCGAATAAGTTGCCAACTTATTCCTTGCGGCCCGTTGCAGATCGTGGCTGTGGAGATGGCTTGTCCCCACCTGCGGCATGAGTAGTTGTCGCTCGTTTTCCTTATGGAAAAGTCTTGGCGTACCTGTTGCTTGGCTCCCTGCCAGGCACTCCGAGTTACCCGCTATTCAATTGTGTGAGGAAGGTTCATCCTCTCATTAACCGTGTCAGTTAGAACAGGAAAAAGAATAGGCTCACAGAACTTTTTCCAAATAATTTTTCATATTCTCCAAGCCACGCTGGATGGCGGCGTTGATGGCCCTTTCCGTCACACCTTCGGCGGCAGCAATCGCTTTGACCGAGTGGTTCAGCAGATAGTGCTCAAACACCCGCTGGCCCTGTGCGTCAGGCAGACTATTCAGCGCATGGCAGATATGCTCGAAGCGTTCCATGCGCTCGATCAGTTCTTGCGGAGAAGGGTTAGAGAAGCAAGCAGAATATTCAATGCCGTCCTCGGCATCCAGCGAGTAGTGCGCCTTATTGCGATAGATACGACGGCGGCTGGCCTTAATGTACCTCTGACCCGCCAGCAGTTCTTCCGCAACTTCTTCCGTGACTTCGACCATCACATCTTCCATATACCACGGGTAAAAATCCCGCAAATTGATTTCCTTCATTGTGTACCTCCGTTTCGGTGTTGGGGATTGAC
>ERZ791603.2200-NODE-2200-length-12811-cov-3.491690_pt1 | contig 12811 bp, 8 predicted proteins | sample MGYA00509966_ERZ791603 | MGnify/ENA primary metagenome ERZ791603 (study PRJEB30046, sample SAMN00791931) | human gut metagenome | study: EMG produced TPA metagenomics assembly of the A metagenome-wide association study of gut microbiota in type 2...
GCTGGATACGTGGGTTCGATTCCCATCACCCGCTTTGTATTTGCAAAATTCGATAACATGTGTTCGTAGCTCAGCTGGATAGAGCAACGGCCTTCTAAGCCGTGGGTCGGGGGTTCGAATCCCTTCGAGCACATTTTATGGTGGGTATAGCGCAGTTGGTTAGCGCGCCAGATTGTGGCTCTGGAGGCCCAGGGTTCGAATCCCTGTATCCACCCTTCGCCTTTGGGCTATCGCCAAGCGGTAAGGCACAGCACTTTGACTGCTGCATTCGCTGGTTCGAATCCAGCTAGCCCTGTTTTTATTATGGGGTATTAGCTCAGTCGGTAGAGCACTTGACTTTTAATCAAGTTGTCGGGGGTTCGAATCCCCCATGCCTCACTTGGTTCTTTTATACAGCATCCTCACATTTTGAAAACCCCTTTCGGGGCTTTTTTTATTCCATTTTATAGAAGAAAGGAAATACTATGCAGACTAAAGAAAACAAGATGGGTGTCATGCCCATAGACAAATTACTGATCTCCATGTCACTGCCCATGATGATCTCCATGCTGGTACAGGCACTGTACAATATTGTGGACAGTATTTTCGTGTCCAGGATCAACGAATATGCCCTACGTGCTGTATCTCTGGCATTCCCCATCCAGAGTCTGATGATCGCTGTGGCGGTGGGAACAGCGGTAGGTATCAATGCCTTCTTGTCCAGAACCCTGGGAGAAAAGGATTTTGAGAAAGCCAATATTATTGCCAGAAACGGTATTTTTATCGCAATTGCCAGCTATATAGGCTTTGCGGTGATCGGTGCACTGATCAGCAGACCGTTTTTTGCCAGCCAGACGGAAGTACTGGAGGTGCGGGAATACGGTGTGACCTATCTGACGATCTGTTGTGTGGCGGGAATGGGTATTTTTCTGCAGACGACTTTTGAGAGGCTGTTACAGGCTACCGGTAAGACCATATATACGATGATTACCCAGTCAACCGGCGCGATCATCAATATCATTCTGGATCCGATCCTGATCTTTGGGTATTTCGGTATGCCCCGCATGGGAATTGCCGGTGCTGCAGTGGCTACCGTGTTTGGACAGATCGTTGCCGCATCCATGGCATTATGGTTTAATCTGAAATTCAATAAGGAACTGGATATTTCCATGAAAGGATTCCATCCCAACGGTCATCTGATCGGACAGATTTATAAGGTGGGAGCCCCTTCCATCGTGGTACAGGCTATCGGTTCCCTGATGACCTATGGAATGAACCTGATCCTGGCGGCATTCGGTTCCGCCCAGACAGTGTTCGGCATTTACTTTAAGCTGCAGAGCTTTGTGTTTATGCCGGTGTTTGGACTGAATAACGGCATGGTGCCTATCATTGCCTACAATTATGGCGCAGGGCATAAGGACCGGGTTATTAGGACGATTAAGCATAGTGTGGCTTACGGTGTGGGTATCATGTGCGTGGGACTGATTGTAATGCACATCTTCCCGGCACAGCTCATGCGTATGTTTGATGCGGAGGAAAGCCTGATCGCCATCGGTGTTCCGGCGCTGGAGACCATTTCCCTAAGCTTTGTGTTTGCTGGCTTCTGTATCGTGGTGGGAAGCGTATTCCAGGCACTGGGTAACGGCGTCTACAGTATGATCGTGTCCGTGGCCAGACAGATGTGCGTGCTGCTTCCGGTGGCAAAGCTTTTGTCCTTAAGCGGTGAAGTGACATTGATCTGGTGGGCCTTTCCCATCGCGGAACTGGCCAGCCTGCTCTTAAGTACCTATTTCCTCGTAAGGATCTATAAAAAGATCATATGCCACATTGGAGAACCGGTAACGACAAGAGAGATTACAGAATAAAATAGAAACAGATGCGGCGGGGATGCTTGACAAGCAAAAGGAAGGAAGAGTATAATTATTCAAGGTCCTTTGGCAGAGAGCATTCCCGTTTGTCAAGGTTTTAAGCTAATCGTCGGATATGGCAGTTAGTAAGCGGATATGGCGGAAGTGGCAGACGCGATAGATTTAGGTTCTATTGTCAACAGACGTGCAGGTTCAAGTCCTGTTATCCGCATTGCGTAATTATGGAAGCATAGCTCAGCCGGGATGAGCGTTCGCCTCACACGCGAAAGGTCAGGGGTTCGAGCCCCCTTGCTTCCACTCGAAATAACTATTCAGAGCTCATGACAAGGACTGAATAGTTATTTTTTTAATCAGAGAGCATCGGATAAGTAATGTACGAAAGCACAGAAATATAAAGGAATACAAAAGCGATGAAGAAAAATGTAAGAAAACAGGGAATTCTGCTGCCGATATCCAGTATTCCATCGACATATGGTATCGGAACTTTCGGTAAGGAAAGTTACCGTTTTGTGGACTTCCTGGAAAAATCAGGCAACCATCTCTGGCAGATCCTGCCGTTAGGCCCTACCGGCTACGGCGATTCTCCGTACCAGTCCTTTTCCACCTTTGCGGGGAACCCCTACTATATTGACCTGGAGCTTCTGATCGAAGACGGCTATCTGACAAAAGAGATCTGTGACAGCTATGATTTCGGAGACAATGAGCATTATGTGGACTATGAGAAGATTTATCTGTCCCGTTTTAAAGTCCTGAAAATTGCGTTTGACAATGCCAGGGAACAGGGCCTTACAGAGACCGGAGACTATCAGAAATTCCTTACGGAAAATGCGTACTGGCTGGATGACTACGCTCTGTATATGGCGGTGAAAAATGCTTTTGGCGGTGTCTGCTTTATGGAATGGGACGAGGACATCCGTCTCAGAAAAGCAGCGGCACTTCGCAAATACCGTAAGAAGCTGGCGGAAGAAATCGCATTTTATTGCTTCCAACAGTACCTGTTTGCAAAACAGTGGAAAGAACTGAAAGCCTATGCCAATAAGAAAGGCATTGAGATCGTAGGGGATATTCCCATCTATGTGGCATTTGACAGTGCCGATACCTGGGCAAACCCGAAGCTGTTCCAGCTGGATAAGGAAGGCCGGCCCATCGGAGTGGCGGGATGTCCACCCGATTGTTTCTCCGAGACCGGACAGTTATGGGGCAATCCGCTCTACGACTGGAGTTATCATAAGAAGACCGGTTATGCGTGGTGGATGCAGCGGATCGCCTATTGCTATCAGCTGTATGATGTGCTTCGTATTGATCATTTCCGCGGCTTTGATGAATACTGGTTCGTTCCTTACGGAGATCCGACGGCGGAGAACGGCCATTGGGAAAAAGGCCCCGGTTACGAATTATTCGATGTCATGAAGAAGAAACTGGGCAGGAAGAAAGTGATCGCGGAAGATCTGGGATTTCTGACTCCCAGCGTGATCCGGCTGGTGAAGAAGACCGGGTATCCCGGAATGAAGATTCTTCAGTTTGCTTTTGATGCCGGAAATGACAGTGAATATCTGCCGCACAATTATGACAAGAACTGTGTGGTCTATACCGGAACCCACGATAACGATACTACGGTGGGGTTCTTACAGAGTATGCCGGAGAAGGACAAGAAATTTGCAAAGAAATATCTGGGACATAAGAAGGACAGGAAGCTTTGCTTTGAGATCATCCGGGCAGCATTGTCAAGCTGTGCGGATACCGCAATCATTCCCGTGCAGGATTATATGGAGCTGGACAGCAGCGCCAGGATCAACACTCCCTCCACTCTGGGATGCAACTGGAAATGGCGTATGGATAAGGATGCTTTGGATCCGAAGCTTGCGAAAAAGATTTATAGGATGGCAAAATTATACGGAAGACTGTAAAGTGTGCCGCGTAGCGTAAGGCACATTGTAAGAATACGGAAGGGATAGTTTCCTTTCCGTATTTTTTGTGGACAAATCATCAATATTTGCATGCATGGAAAATGGGGATAACTATGGCAGGTAGCATTTTTTAGTGCATTTTTGTCAAAACAAGAGGATTTTTTTGTGGTCTTATGGAAAAAGCCACGTTATTATGGTATGGTTATCTATATTGGGCGGAGTCTGCAATCGGATTTCTGCGAGAGAGAGGGAAAACATGAGCCGTACTACTGACAGAGCAGGTCGTAATAAGGGACAATGGATCGTCATTGGGTTTATGGCTTTTGCTATCATAGTCATTTCGATATGCACAGTAATCTTTCGTTCCTATGTGCGGGGATTTCATAAAGTAACAGACAGAGAAAAATATGACCGGTATTATGTGATGATCACAGAAGACCGCAAATCGGATTTCTGGCAGTCCGTATACCGCGGAGCTTTTGAACGCGGACAGGAAGAGAATGTATATGTGGATCTGCTGGGCGAGCATCTGTCTCAGGAGTATACGCGGGCAGAGCTTATGCGGATCGCCATGTCCTCCGGTGTAGACGGTATTTTTGTAGAATCGGATGAAAGCGACGAGATGTCACAGATGATCGACGAAGCAGTAGAACGGGGCATCCCTGTGGTGACACTGTATGGTGACAATACGCACAGTGCACGCTGCAGCTTTGTCGGTGTAGGAAGCTATAATCTGGGCAGGGAATACGGACGACAGGTATTGAAGCTGGCTTCTGTCAGTGAGAGTACCACGCCCATGACGGTAGCGGTACTGGTGAATGCCCATGCACTGAACTCGGCACAAAATATTGTCTGCTCCGGGATTCAGGACGCACTGGAACAGGAGAAAATCCGGGGACCGGAGATCGGACTTTCTTTAATTACCGTGGACGATACGAATACTTTTTCCGTGGAGGAATCCATCCGGGATATTTTTATGAATGAAAAACTGCCGGATATCATTATCTGCCTGAACGAACTGAGCACTACCTGTGTCTATCAGGCGGTAGTGGATTACAACTGCGTGGGCGAGGTCGCAATTTTAGGGTATTATGATACCGATACGATACTCAAAGCAATCGAGCGAAATGTAGTCAATGCAACGATCTCGATAGACACGGAGCAGATGGGAGCTTTCTGCGTGGATGCTTTGCAGGAGTACTATCGTTTTGGCTATACCAGCCAGTATTTTACGGCGGATGTCACAATTATTGATCAGAATAACGTGGGTGAATATTTAGAAGCGCAGGAAGAGACAGAGTGAGGTACGTATGAGGAAAAAATTTCGACAGCTGTCTCTTCAGGCGAAGATGAGCAGCATTTATGTATTGGCGCATCTGGTAGTATTTGCAGTGACGGTGATATTGCTACTGGGAATCAACAGTATGTCTTCGGAGATCGATAAGGTCTATCAGGGGAATCTGCGGCTGAACGAAGTATCTGATGCACTGATGGCGGTGCAGGACAGTATGACGGATTATCTGAATTCCAAGACCAGTGATTCTCTGGAGGAATTTTACCGGAATGAACAGACATATTCCCAACTGGTGCAGGATATGAGCGATGAGGTGACGGGAGCCACCTTTCAGAGAATGGAACGCAGTATCCGGCATATGTCGGAAGAATACCTGGACCTCGTAAGTCAGACGATTGAGGCAAAGCGTGGGAGAAATGTAGAGAAATACCGCGTCCGGTACGAGAACGCGACACAGATGTATGAATATATCAATACCTATATTTACAGTCTGAACAACGAACAGTTCCGCAGCAACTCCGAGAACTACAGCCGTCTGTCGGCTGCTTTCCGTAATTTCGAAATGGTCAGTGTGATTGCATTATCCATCGTCATTGTGGTCAGTGTATCTATCGTAGTAAAGTTTACCGGGGAGATCATCAGTCCGTTAAAAGATCTGGCGGTAACCGCTGACGAAGTAGCGGGCGGAAACTTTGATACCGAACTGTTACAAGTACAGTCGGAGGATGAGATCGGCGTGGTAACGGGAGCATTTAACCAGATGCTTATCAGTATCAGACAGTATCTGGAAAGCCTGCGCGAGAGCATGGAAATCCGGCGTTCCTTAATGGAAAAAGAGCTTTTGATGGAAGCACACTTAAAGGATGCACAGCTAAAGTATCTGCAGGCGCAGATCAATCCCCACTTCTTATTTAATACGTTAAATGCGGGAGCACAGCTGGCCATGATGGAAGGCGCCGACCGGACCTATGAATATGTACAGAATGTGGCGGAATTTTTCCGCTATAATGTAAAAAAGAGTAATGATATCGTGACGGTCAGAGAAGAGCTGGAACTGGTGGATCATTACATTTATATTCTGAATGTCCGCTTTTCCGGGGATATCCATTATGGGAAAGAAATTGAGGAGGATCTGCTGGACAGCTGCATGCCAAGCATGATCTTACAGCCGATCGTGGAAAATTCCGTAAATCACGGGATCAGAGAGATGAACGGAGAGGGAAAGATCCGGCTGAAGGTATACCATGTGGATGGAGATACGCTGGGGATCAGTATCCAGGATAACGGCATCGGAATGGACCGGGATACGATAGAAAAAGTACTTGGCGGCAATTATCACGAAGAGCAGTCAGGCGGCGGTTCCAATGGTATTGCAATGGGGAACATTATCGCAAGATTAAAACTTTTCACGCAAAACGAAGATGTAATGACGATTTTAAGTGACGGGAAAAATCAAGGAACGGAAGTAATCCTGTATCTTCCGATAAAAGAGAGGGAAAAGACGGATGTATAAGATCATGCTGGCGGATGACGAAGGAATCGTGATCGATTCCCTGAAATTCATCATCGAAAAAGAATTCAAGGATACCTGTGAGGTGCAGTATGCCAAGACCGGCAGAAGTGTGATTGAACTGGCAGAGAGCTTCCGCCCGGACGTTGCGGTCATGGATATCCAGATGCCGGGAATCAACGGCATCGATGCTATGAAAGAGATCCGGAGAAGCAATAATCATACAGTGTTTATCGTAATGTCAGCTTATGACAAATTTGATTATGCGAAAGAAGCTATCAAACTGGGAGTCATGGAGTACATTACCAAGCCGATGGAGAAGACCCGGATCATTGCAGCATTGCAGAAGGCAATGGAGCGAATCGATGCAGAGCGCCTGAAACGCAAAAATGAGTTGTTGATCAAGGAAAAACTGGAGACAGTCGTACCGATTATTGAAAGCGGTCTGATCCACAATATTTTATTACAGGAGCATTTCCGCGAGGATATTGAGAATTACCGGTCAATTTTAGGAATCACGCTGCAATATGCCTACATGATTGCTGTGGTATGCGGAGATGAACAGCAGGGAAACCACATGACGAATGCGGTGGGAAGCAGTGTCAGAATGCAGAAGCATTATCAGGAGGTCAGGGACTGTCTGAAAGAAAATTTTGACTGTATTGTGGGTACCGTCATGGCAAACAAACTGGCAGTGCTGGTACCTTATGAGAAAGATGTGATGGACTATAATGAGCGTATCGAACTCATTGAAAAAGCCAGAGAACTCACCAGATATCTGCGCAAGAGAACGGATATCAGCTTCCGCATCGGCATCGGAGAACCGAAAGATTTTCTGATGGCTTCGGAATCTTATACGGAGGCGCTGAATGCACTGGTGGCGACCACCGGCAGTGTGGCACATGTGGATGACCTGCCGATCAAATGCGAATACGGTGGAAATTATCCGGTGAAGCTGGAAAAAAAACTTTTTGCGGAAGTCGAGGACGGCGACATTGACAATGCTTCCGCATCGGCATCGGCATTTTTTGACTGGATGGTGGAGAGTGGTTCCGATCTGATGAATGTGAGGCTTAAGGTGCTGGAATTTGCCCTGTGGTCAGAGCACATTGCCTATGAAAAAGGCGGTATGATCTATCAGCTCAATTCCCGTGCGGAGTATCTGCCGCAGGTGATGGAAATGGCGGAACCGGCGGCCATGAAAACATGGTTCCTGGAAAAAGTGAAGGAAGCCTGCCGGAATGTTCTGAATAAAAGGGAAGAAAAGTCGGGCAGTATTATCGAGACAGCAAAGAATTATATTAAGAATAACTATCACAAAGATATTTCCCTGGATGATGTATCCAGAGAGGTAAATATCAGCCCGTATTATTTCAGTAAACTATTCAAAGAAACTACCGGGGAAAACTTTATCGAGTACCTGACCAATTTAAGGATGGACAAGGCAAAGGAACTGCTGCAGACGACGGAGTGCTCCATGAAGGAAATCTGTGCCAAAACCGGATATTCGGATCCCAACTATTTCAGCCGCAGTTTTAAGAAAAATGTGGGTGTGACGCCGACAGAGTATAAGGAAAACCGGGGAAAGGGAAAGGAACAGGGCAGTGTATAAGAAAAAGAGACGGATATGTGTTGCGTGGCTTCTGGGGATGATGTTATTGCTTTGTGCCTGCGGAAATCTGGAAACCGGAAAAGATCAGGGAGAAGTCGCGGAAAATGATAAAATTCAGATCGGCATGAGCTTTGATTCTTTTGTCATTGAAAGATGGCAGAGGGATCGTGACATTTTCGTCTCAACGGCAAAGGAGTTGGGAGCGGAAGTGAATGTCCAGAATGCGAACGGTGATCTGGAGCAGCAGAAAAAGCAGATCAATTACTTCATCGACAAAGGAATGGACGTGATCGTTGTGATATGCATTGACTCCAAAGGATTAACAGAGGAAGTGCAGAGGGCGAAAGATGCCGGCATTAAGATCATTGCTTATGACAGACTGCTGCAGAATACAGATATTGACCTGTATATATCGTTTGACAACGAAAGAGTAGGTACCATGATGGGAGAGGCACTGGTGGAAAACGGTCTGGCCGGCGGAAATGTGCTGATGCTGGGAGGCTCTGCCGTGGACAGCAACGTTGCTATGGTGGAAAGGGGCTTTCGCAAGGTCATGGAGGATAATCAGGTGACGATCTTGGATTCTATGCATGCGGATGGCTGGAAAGCGGAACTTGCCGGGGCATATATCTATGATCATATGGATATTGTCTCGGAAGCGGATGCCATTATGTGCGGCAATGATGATCTTGCAAGCAAAGTGGTACATGCCCTGAAAGAAAAGAGACTGGCAGGAGATATTATGGTAGTGGGGCAGGATGCCGACCTGGAAGCGTGCCAGCGCATCGTCGAGGGAACACAGGTCATGACAGTCTACAAACCGGTGGAAAAAATGTCGCAGAAGGCAGCGGAGTGTGCGGTGCTTCTGGCAAAGGGAGAGCCGTTGCCGGAAGGAGATACGGTAACCATAGAGAATGGAAAATATGAAGTTCCGTACATTGGTCTGGAACCGATCAGTGTGGATAAAAACAATATGAATGATGTGATCATCGGAAGCGGATTTCACTTAAAAGAGGATGTTTATCTGAACATTCCCTCGGAAATGCCCAAATAATATTGGATTTACTTTGAAAATGGGGAAAAGAGATAGATTCTAAAAACACAATAGGAAAAATTTGGTGACAAGGCTGTGCCGGCAGACAAGATATTGCTAGCACAGCCTTGATTTTGTCAGGAGAGAGGATGGAAAAGTGCAGAAGGTCGTAAAATCATGCTATAGGATTTGTGATATTCTCTATTTAGCAACAAAAACAAACCAAACAAGGGAGGTTACTTTTTATGAGGAAGAAATTATTAAGCACACTTCTGGCAACAGCCATGGCTGTTACAATGCTTGCAGGATGTGGATCCAATGGGGGACAGCAGGCAACTACACCGGCAACAGACAACAAAACAGAAACATCTGCAGAAGCAAAGACAGATGCTTCCACTACTACCACCACAGACGGCGGTAAGATTGGTGTTGCAATGCCTACCAAGGATCTGCAGAGATGGAATCAGGATGGTACCAACATGCAGGCTCAGCTGGAGGCAGCGGGCTATGATGTAGATCTGCAGTACGCATCTAACGATATTCCCACACAGGTATCCCAGATCGAGAATATGATCAACTCCGGATGCCAGATGTTAGTTATCGCATCCATCGATGGTGATTCCCTCGGAACCGTTCTGGAGCAGGCTAAGGAAAAAGATATTCCTGTTATTGCATATGACCGTCTGATCATGAACTCCGATGCAGTTACTTATTACGCAACCTTCGATAACTACATGGTAGGTACGAAACAGGGTGAATACATCAGAGATCAGTTGGATCTGGACAATGCAGCAGGACCTTTCAATATCGAGCTGGTAACCGGTGATCCCGGTGACAACAACGCAAGATTCTTCTTCGGCGGTGCCATGGATGTGCTGCAGCCCTACATTGACGCAGGTAAGCTGGTAGTAAAATCCGGACAGACCGATTTCGAAACCGTTGCAACCGCTAACTGGTCTACTGAGACCGCACAGTCCAGAATGGACGCTATCATTTCCGCTAACTATGCAGACGGAACCAAGCTGGATGCCGTTCTGTGCTCCAACGACTCCACTGCACTGGGTGTAACTAACTCTCTGGAAGCTAACTACACCGGCGAGTGGCCTATCATTACCGGTCAGGACTGCGATAAGCCCAACGTTAAGAATATGATCTCCGGCAAACAGTCCATGTCCATCTTCAAGGATACCCGTACTCTGGCATCCAAGGTAGTAGAGATGGTAGACGCAGTCATGAAGGGCGGCGAAGCACCTGTCAACGATACCACAACCTATGACAATGGTACTGGTGTCATTCCTTCTTACCTGTGCGAGCCCGTATTCGCTGATGCAAGCAACTACAAAGAGCTGCTCATCGATTCCGGTTACTATACAGAGGCAGATTTACAGTAATTTATAATAACACGGATCTGTAAGGATCCTTACGGCAGGCGGGCGTTTCCCGCCTGCTGTATTCATGGGTAAAGCAAGAATAAGATTTTAAATGTTTGATTAGATAATGTGGAAACAAGACTTGGGAGGGATACCATTGGCAAAGATATTACTGGAAATGAAAAATATAACCAAAACATTCCCCGGTGTAAAAGCACTTGACAATGTAAACCTGCAGGTGGAAGAAGGAGAGATCCATGCCCTTGTAGGCGAGAACGGCGCAGGAAAGTCCACACTTATGAATGTACTGAGCGGTATTTATCCGTACGGATCTTATGAAGGCGATATCATCTATAATGGTGAGATCTGCAAATTCGACAAGATCAAGGACAGTGAGGAAAAAGGTATCGTTATCATTCATCAGGAGCTTGCGCTGATCCCCTATATGACCATCGGGGAGAATATGTTCCTTGGCAATGAACGGGGACATAAGTACAAAATCAACTGGAATGAAACCAATGCCAGGGCGGCAGAACTTTTGAAGACCGTAGGCCTGAAGGAAGGCCCCCAGACATTGATAAAGGATATTGGCGTAGGAAAACAGCAGCTGGTAGAGATTGCGAAGGCACTGGCCAAGAACGCAAAACTTCTGATCCTGGATGAGCCTACTGCCTCTCTGAATGAGACGGATTCCAAGGCACTGTTGGATCTGATGCTGGAACTCAAGAAAAAGGGAATGACATCCATCATCATCTCTCATAAGCTGAATGAGATTTCTTATGTGGCAGATAAGATCACCGTCATTCGTGACGGATCTACCATCGAAACGCTTGTGAAGGGAAAAGATGATATTACCGAGAGCCGGATCATCAAAGGAATGGTAGGAAGAGAGATCGCCGACCGATTCCCGAAGAGAGAGCCGAAGATCGGAGAGGTCCTGATGGAGGTCAAAAACTGGACCGTGCATCATCCACTGTATTCTGACCGTAAGGTGGTGGATAATGTCAATCTTAATGTGAAAAAAGGTGAAGTAGTGGGAATTTCCGGCCTGATGGGTGCGGGACGAACGGAACTGGCCATGAGCCTGTTCGGCAAAAGTTATGGTTCCAACATCAGCGGCGAACTGTATATCAACGGCAAAAAAGTACAGCTGAATACTGTACAGGAAGCCATCAAAAATCATCTGGCATATGTGACGGAAGATCGAAAGGGCAACGGACTGATTCTGAGTAACCCGATCAAGATTAATACAACTCTGGCAAATCTGGATGCCATCAGCAGACATACTGTTATTGATAAAGACAAAGAGTACAATGTGGCGGTAGACTATAAGAACAAACTGAATACGAAGCAAAGTGCTGTTATAATACTTGTAAATCCTGTTCTACCACCGGCACCAACACCAGATGCAGACTCTACGAATGTTGTACATGTAGATGTACCGAGCAGAGCACCGGATACTGTACCGATTGAGTCACAGAGCATACACTCATTCATGCTGATCGGATCACCATTCTCATCCATCATGTTTGCAGATGCGGCTGTACCATAGATGGTTCCGATCGTATCGAACATGTCTACGAGACAGAATGCTACGATCAGCATAATTCCGGAGAATACACCGCCGACATACGAACTGTTAAATGCGGCATCCCATGCGTCACCATTAAATACGCCTAAGAAACCTACTTTTGCAAAATCCTTGAAAGACTGGGAAATATTGCTCATATCAAAAGAAGGTACCTCCCACATAAACAGATAATAAAGTACTGCTGATGCAAGGATTCCAATAATCACGTTTGACTTAATTCCCTTCTTCGCAAGGATTGCAATGATAAGCACACCGAGCAAAGCGACGACAACCGGTACAATCTGATGCCATACATCCAGACCTGTTACCATCACGCCGTCAACCTCTGTACCGATCTGCTTGATTCTGCCATGGAAATCGTAGAACTGTACAAATGTGTACTGGTTGTCCTCGATGATACCTGCATTCTTGAAACCGATCATTGCGATGAACAGACCGATACCTACCGATACGGCGTGTTTCAGATTCATCGGGATTGCATTGAAGATCGCTTCACGTACATTGGTAAGAGAAAGCAGGATAAAAATGATACCTTCTGCAAAGACTGCTGCAAGTGCCTGCTGCCAGGTGTATCCCATACCGAGAACTACTGTGTAGGTAAAGTATGCGGTCAGTCCCATACCAGGAGCAAGAACGAACGGATAGTT
>ERZ791603.2201-NODE-2201-length-12800-cov-3.906630_pt1 | contig 12800 bp, 9 predicted proteins | sample MGYA00509966_ERZ791603 | MGnify/ENA primary metagenome ERZ791603 (study PRJEB30046, sample SAMN00791931) | human gut metagenome | study: EMG produced TPA metagenomics assembly of the A metagenome-wide association study of gut microbiota in type 2...
GAAGGTGTTTTGTATATACTTGATAAAAAAGGAGAAATGAGAGATGAGGAAGATTTTTGCATTATTGATTGCTGCCGCAATGGTGCTTGGCCTTGCGGCCTGTGCCGCCCCCGTAGCCGATGAACCCGCCCCCGCCACCGAGGAGACGGCTGCGCCCGAAGAGACCGTTCCCGAGGCAGAGCCCGTGGAGCTGATTGTATTCGCCGCCGCTTCCATGACGGAGACCATGAACCAGATCGCAGAAATGTATAAGATCGTGGCGCCCAACGTGACGCTGACTTACAACTTCGATTCCTCCGGTACCCTGAAGACCCAGATACAGGAAGGCGCCGAGTGCGACCTGTTCATTTCCGCCGGCCAGAAGCAGATGAACCAGCTGGATATTACTGCCGATCCAAAAGTGAACACCGACAAGCTGGATTTCGTGCTTGAAGGCACCCGCGTAAACCTGCTTGAGAACAGGGTCACCCTGTGCGTACCCGAAGGCAACCCCGAGGACATCAAGAGCTTTGACGACCTGGCCGATAAGCTGAAGGAGGGCTCTGTTCTTATGGCGATGGGCAACAGCGACGTTCCCGTTGGCCAGTACACCCAAAAGATACTCGCTTTCTACGGCCTTGACGAAGAGAAGCTGGCCAAGGACGGCGTTATCACCTACGGCACCAACGTAAAGGAGGTCACCACCCAGGTAACTGAAGCTTCCGTCGACTGCGGCGTTGTATACTGCACCGATGCCTTCAGCGCAGGGCTCACCCCCGTGGATTACGCCACTAAGGAAATGTGCGGCCAGGTCATCTATCCCGCCGCCGTTCTGAACGTGAGCAAGAATCAGGAGGCTGCCAAGGAGTTCCTGGCATATCTCCAGACTGATGAAGCCATGAAGGTATTCGAGGCGGTAGGCTTCGCTTCCGTGGCGTAAGCTATGGATTGGTATCCGCTTTACAATTCTCTCAGAATAGCCGCAATAAGCTGCGTGCTGGTGTTTTTTACCGGCATTTTTGCAGCTTATTATGTGGCGAGGCTGCCCCGCGCCGTAAAGGGCATACTGGATGTCATACTGACTCTGCCAATGGTGCTGCCGCCTACGGTAGTAGGTTATTTCATACTTCTGGTCTTTGGCGCCAAGCGCCCTCTGGGCATATTCCTCGCCCAGTACGGCATCAAGTTCGTAATGACGTGGTATGGCGGCGTGCTGGCCGCCGCGGTTGTGGCGTTCCCGCTCATGTACCGCTCCGCCCGGGGAGCCTTCGAGAGCTTTGACGATACCCTGGCGTATTCCGGACAGACCCTCGGCCTCTCGAACACATACATATTCTGGCGCATAAGGATGCCCTACTGCCGTCAGGGCATATTGGCGGGCACGGTGCTGGCCTTTGCACGGGCGCTGGGCGAATATGGCGCAACAAGCATGCTCATAGGCTATACCCCCGGCCGCACCGCCACCATATCCACCACGGTTTACCAGCTGTGGCGGACGAATGACGAGGCGGGGGCCTTCTTCTGGGTCATGGTGAACCTCGGCATATCCGCCGTGGTGCTGCTCATAGTCAACATGCTGGAGCGCAGAACCAAGGGAGGCAGAGCATGAGCCTTATAGTCGACATAAAAAAGCGGCTTGGTTCCTTCAGCCTTTCCGCACAGCTGGAAGCGGGGGAGGGAGTCACGGGCATACTGGGCTCCTCCGGCTGCGGCAAGAGCATGACACTTAAGTGCATCGCAGGCATAGAACGGCCGGACAGCGGACACATAGAGCTGGACGGCGTGGTACTCTACGACAGCAGAAAGCGCATAGACCTTCACCCCCAGCAGCGCAGGGTGGGTTATCTTTTTCAAAATTACGCCCTGTTTCCCAATATGACTCTCAGGCAGAATATACTCTGCGGCCTCAGGAACCAGCCTGATAAAGCTCAGCGGGTAAAAGAGGCGGATGATATGATAGCCATGATGGGCCTTCAGGGGCTGGAAAAGCACAGGCCATACCAGCTTTCAGGCGGCCAGCAGCAGCGGGCGGCGCTGGGAAGGATACTGGTGAACAAGCCAAGGCTTCTGATGCTGGACGAGCCGTTTTCCGCGCTGGATACATACCTTCGGGAGAGGCTTCAGGCGGAGATGCGGGAACTGCTGAAAAATTACGGCGGCCCGGTCCTGTTGGTGACACACAGCAGGGACGAGGCTTACAGACTTTGCCGGAGTATCGCTGTGATGGATAAAGGAAGTACGACCCCCCCGCGCCTGACAAAGGAGCTTTTCGAGGATCCCCATACCGTAGCCGCCGCAAGCCTTACCGGCTGCAAGAACATATCGCGGGCGGAGAAACGGGGAGAGCACCAGCTTTATGCCGAAGACTGGGGCGTTACCCTTACTGCCGCCGCCCAGCTGCATGACGGACTTTGTGCCGTAGGAGTGCGGGCGCACGACATACTTGAGGAGGAACGCCATAACAGGTATGCCATAGTCTGCGATCAACCAATAGAGGACCCCTTCGAGCTGACGCAGCCCTTCACGTTCGCGTGCCAAGGGGATAAAAAAATGCTCCTCTGGGTAAAGCTTCAAAGGCAGGAGCCGTATAGCGCCCCCAAGGAAGTGGGCATAGCGCCGGATAAGGTGCTGCCGCTGTACGAAAAATAAAGGTGAATAAAAAACAAAGGCCCGGTGGACTAAGCCGGGTCTTTGTTTTTAGGGGGAGAAATCTTATGGATGGAGTTATTATCTTGCAGCGGTTTCCCTTCTGCGATTATTATAATACACGAAGATTGCGGCGGAAAAATGCAGAATTCATGTACGATCGGTAAAGTAACTATTAACAAACCGTGTACAAAACAGAAAATCAAAAAACAAAAAGCCGGTGGACTAAGCCGGCTTTTTGTTTTTAGGGGGAGAAATCTTTATGGATGGAGTTACTATCTGCAAGTTCTTTCCTTCTGTGATTGTTATATTACCAGCAAAATGTGGCGAGAAAATGCAGATTAAGTGTACAATCGGTAAAGTAGGTATTAAAAAAGATTGAATAGGGCTTTTGGCCCTTCTACTTTAATATAGCCTCCTTTACGGCGCTGGCAAGCTCGGCGGGCGTTTCGCCCCGGGCTGCATTTATGCCAAGCGCTTCCGCCCAGCTCACATTTTTGATGACGGCGGCCGGGAAGCCCCCCAACAGCCTGTTCCTATACTCCTGCTCCTGAGCCATGAACCGCTCAAAGTCGTCCACCCTTATGAGCCGCAGGGCGATCCCTTGGACGGCGAGGTACATGGCGGCCTTCCTGGCAAGCTCCTCCTGGGCAGCGTCAAAAAGCAGCGCCCCGTCGCGTAAGCCCTTGTGTGGGTCGGCTATGATGTACGCCCCCTTATGCATGTCTTCCTTTGGTGTAACGTAGCAGCTGTCCATAAATCCTCCTGAAGGTGAAATTGCGTAAAAAAATCGGAGAAGCGGGGAACCCGCCTCTCCGAAAAGCTAAGCTTTAAATCAGACAAGGCCCTGAGCCATCATGGCGTCTGCAACCTTCTTGAAGCCGGCGATGTTGGCGCCTGCTACCAGGTTGTAGCCCAGACCGCACTCTTCAGCTGCCTTGGCGGAGGCGGCATGAATGTTGGTCATGATGTGATGGAGCTGGGTATCGACTTCCTCGGCCTTCCAGGCGAGACGCTCGGAGTTCTGGCTCATTTCCAGACCGGAGGTGGCTACGCCGCCGGCGTTGACTGCCTTGGAGGGAGCTACTACGAGACCCTTGCCCATAAGGAAGAACAGAGCTTCGTTGGTGGTGGGCATATTGGCGACCTCGATGTAGTACTTGGTGCCGTTGGCAAGGATCTGCTCAGCTTCGGGCATACCGATCTCGTTCTGATATGCGGCGGGCATGCAGATGTCGCCCTTGACCTCCCAGGACTTCTTGCCGGGGACGAACTTTACGCCGAACTTGTCAGCATAGTCCTGAGCCTTGTTGCGGCCGGAGGCGCGCATCTCCAGCATATAGTCCAGCTTTTCCTGGGTGCAGATGCCGTCGGGATCGTAGCAGTAGCCGTCGGGGCCGGAAAGGGTAACGACCTTTGCGCCCAGCTGGGAGGCCTTGGTGGCGATGCCCCATGCAACGTTGCCGAAGCCGGACATTATGATGGTCTTGCCCTCGATGGTGTCATGCTCATGCTTGAGGACTTCGCATACATAGTAGATAGCGCCGAAGCCGGTAGCCTCGGGACGGATCAGGGAGCCGCCGTAGCTGAGGCCCTTGCCGGTGAGGACGCCGTTCTCGTAAGCGCCGCGAATGCGCTTATACTGGCCGAACAGATAGCCTATCTCGCGGCCGCCTACGCCGATATCGCCGGCGGGAACGTCAACGCTGGGACCGATGTGGCGATAGAGCTCGGTCATGAAGGCCTGGCAGAAACGCATGATTTCGGCATCGCTCTTGCCGTTGGGATCGAAATCGGAACCGCCCTTGCCGCCGCCCATGGGCAGAGAGGTCAGGCTGTTCTTGAAGGTCTGCTCGAAGCCGAGGAACTTCATAACGGACAGATTTACGTGGGAAGCGAAGCGCAGGCCGCCCTTGTAGGGGCCGATGGCGCTGTTGAACTGTACGCGGTAGCCGCGGTTTACGTTTACCTTACCGGCATCGTCTACCCAAACAACGCGGAACTCGATAGTGCGCTCGGGCTCTACGAGGCGCTCAAGAAGGGCTGCCTTCTCGTATTCGGGGTGCTGCTCGATAACGGTCTCAAGAGAACGCAGAACTTCTTCTACGGTCTGAATGAATTCTTTCTCGTTACCGTCGCGCTTTTTGCACTTTTCGATTACGGACTCGATGTAAGCGTTCATTAAATTGTTACCTCCACGATTTATAAATATTGCTTATTTGCCCTGCGCCTGAGCAGGGAAATTTATGTTTTAAAATGAGTATAATAAAGCTGGCGGACATCTTCCTCCACCTGACCTTATAATAATTCTCATAATCCCGAATGTCAACATTATAAAATAACAAATCGGCGCAATATATACAAAATAATTAAGCTTTTGCCGTTAAAAAAATCACATGTGCGCCAAAGAAAAACAGTGTTCTTCCAGTGAAAAAACACATGGAAGGACACTGTAATATCCGCTGCGATCAGAGATTGAACAGCAGGTCCTCGTAGCCGGGGAAGGGCCAGTATTCCTTGGCAGTGATGGTCTCCAGAGCGTCTGCCGCCTCACGCAGGGAACCCATGGCGGGCAGCAGCTTGTCGCGGCAGTATTCAGCGGCCTCGCCGTTCCCCTTGGGCATTGCGGCTATTGCGTCGAACAGGCCGCCTATGCGCTTGTGCAGAGCGTTGACGCCTGCGGAGAGGCCCTTCAAAAGCGCATATTCCGCATCGTTGGGTACGCCGAGCCTATCCTTTGCCGATACGGCCTCGGCGATTTTGCTCTCGTAGCCTATTACGGCGGGGAGTATGCTGCGCTGTGCCATGCTGAGCATGGTGCTGGCCTCGATGCGTATGAGCTTTGCGTAGTTCTCGAGGGATATATCGTACCTTGAGCGCATTTCACGCTCGGTATATATGCCCCATCTGGTGAAAAGGGAGATGTTCTTTTCGCTTATGAAGCAGTGCATGGCGTCCACAGTGGTGGGCAGATGGGCAAGGCCGCGGCTTTCCGCTTCCTTTATCCATTCTTCGCTGTAGTTGTTGCCGTTGTACAGTATGCGCTTGTGGTTCCGCATGGTGTGGCGTATTATCCTGAAGGCTTCGCGGCGGAAGTCCTCTGCCTTCTCGAGGCGCTCGGCGAATTCCGACAGGGCCTCCGCCACTATGGTGTTTATGACGGTGTTGGCGTCGGCTATGCTCTGGCTGCTGCCCAGCATTCGAAACTCGAACTTGTTGCCGGTGAAGGCGAATGGGGAGGTGCGGTTGCGGTCGGTGGTGTCTATGCGGAGCCTCGGCACCGTGCATACGCCGCTTTCAAGTATCCTGTCGCCGCCCTCCTCGTATTCCTCCTTGTGCTCTATTGAGGTGAGAAGGTCGTAGAGGGTGTCCCCGAGGAACATGGAGACTATTGCGGGGGGCGCTTCAAAGCCTCCCAGGCGGCAGTCGTTGCTGGCGGCAGCGCAGCAGACGCGCAGGAGATCCTGATGCTCGTCGACAGCCTTTATTATGGCCGCAAGGAAAAGCAAAAACTGCAGATTATCCTTGGGGGATTTGCCGGGGGCAAGCAAATTCATGCCGGTATCCGTGGAAAGCGACCAGTTGTTGTGCTTTCCGGAGCCGTTGAGCCCGGCGAAGGGCTTCTCGTGCAGCAGGCATACCATGCCGTGGCGGAGTGCGGTCTTTTTCATTATTTCCATCACCAGCTGGTTGTGGTCCGTAGCGGTGTTGGAGTCTGCAAATACCGGCGCCAGCTCGTACTGGCCGGGAGCCACTTCCTTGTGCTCCGTCTTGGCGAATACGCCCAGCTGCCAAAGCTCGGTGTCAAGATCCCGCATGAAATAGCTTACCCGGGGGGATATGGCGCCATAATAGTGATCGTCCATCTCCTGCCCCTTCGGGGATTTTGCCCCAAAGAGGGTGCGGGAGCAGAGGACGAGATCCGGCCTCTGGTCGTAAAGGGACTTCTCCACAAGGAAATACTCCTGCTCTGCGCCGGAGGTGGATATGACCTTCTTCACATCCTCGTGGCCGAACAGCTTGAGTATGCGAAGGCATTCCCGGTTGATGAGGTCCATGGAGCGCAGCAAAGGGGTCTTTTTATCCAGAGCGTCTCCGCCGTAAGAGAAGAACAGAGTGGGTATGCACAGCGTGGCGTCCTTTATGAATGCGTGGCTGGTGGGATCCCATGCGGTGTAGCCTCTGGCCTCAAAGGTGGGCCTGAGGCCGCCTGAGGGGAAGCTTGAGGCGTCAGGCTCGCTCATTATGAGCTCCTTGCCGGAAAACTCTATGATGGCACTGCCATCCCGGCCGCAGCCAATGAAGCCCTCGTGCTTTTCTGCGGTAACGCCTGTCAGCGGCTGGAACCAGTGGGTGTAGTGGGTGGCGCCCTTTTCCAGCGCCCATGCCTTCATTGCGTCTGCCACTGCGTTTGCCACGTTTATGTCCAGTGGTTCTCCGGAGCGGATAGCGTCCTTGAGGGCGGCGTAAGCCTCGCCGCTCATGCGTTCCGCCATGGCGCGGTCGCTGAACACCAGCTCGCCGAAGCTTTCAGTCAGATTGTCCATAATAATTCCCCGCTATATAATAAAAATTTATTGCAAAAACAGCAAAACTATAATATTTTAGTCTATATTCACGCAGGATAAAAGTCAAATAAAAAAATGCCGCGCAGGCGGCGATTTTCTGCTTCGACTATATCAGCAGGCCCCGGAGCTTGTATACGGCTACCGCTATGCTTTCCCGCATGTAGTTGTTGGGCGCGGTGTACCATACGTCCTTTGCGCCGTAGCCCTCAGCTTCAATGCCGTTCATTATGGCTACCCTCCCCGCCCGGTAAACGTGAAAGTTGGTGGTGACGAAGGCGGCGGAAGCGCCGGGGAAGCGCTCGTCGAGTATCTCTTTGGAGAATTTGAAGTTTTCCCAGGTGCTGGTGGACTTATCCTCCGTTATTATGCGGCCTTCGTCTACGCCGTGGGATACCAGGTATCGTTTCATGGCCTCCGCCTCGCTTATATTTTCGCCGTCACCCTTGCCGCCGGATACTATCACCGCGGTATTTGGGCTGTGTTCCAGATACTCAAGCGCGGCGTCCAGCCTGAGCTTGAGGGTGAGGGATACCCGCTCTCCGCGTACGGCGCAGCCCAGCACGATGAGTACGTCCTTGCCGTAATCCGCCTTTTTGTGGGCGGCAGAGCCCAGCATTGCCCCTATGCAGCAGAAAAACACCACGGCTGCCGAATAGCAGGCTATGAGCAGCACCTTTACAAGGTGTCCCGCCGGCGTGCGGAACCAGGGCATGAAGAACCTTTTAAACAGGCCTATGAGCAGCAGCGGCACACCCATTATTGCGGGAAGGGCGATGCCAAGGTTGCCGTTGCATACGGTGGAGAGCCAGATTGTGTCCATCGTCATAAGCCCGCCGGCTATTATAAGAAGGTAGTACATATATGCGCCTCCTTAAAGATCATATTGAAGTCTTTATTAAATATATCACTGAACAGCGCGTAACAAAATAAAACAAACTGTAAAAGCGTGGCAAAAAGACTGCGCCTTATTTGTAATGAAGCGTAGTTTATGCTATACTGCAATAGTATATAATCATAAGTATAATGCCCTTTTGCCGGGCTTATGGAGGAAAATAATGGGATTCTTGGATAAACTGCTGGGCAGCACCTCGGAGGCGCAGGTTAAAAAGCTCATGCCCATGGTAAAAAGGATAAACGAGCTGGAGGGAAGCATGGAGGCCCTTACGGACAAGGAGCTTCGGGCCAAGACAGATGAATTCAGGGCGCGCCAGAATAACGGCGAGACCGAGGATGACCTGCTGCCCGAGGCATTCGCCGTAGTCCGCGAGGCCGCAAAGCGCACCATAGGCCAGCGGCATTACGACGTACAGCTTCTGGGCGGCATAGTGCTGCATCAGGGCCGCATAGCCGAGATGAAGACGGGCGAGGGCAAGACCATAACCGAGACGCTGCCCGCCTACCTCAACGCCCTGTCCGGCCACGGCGTGCATATAGTCACCGTGAACGACTACCTGGCGGAGCGCGACGCCCAGTGGATGGGCAAGATATATAAGTTCCTCGGCATGACCGTGGGCTGCATAATACACGAAAAGGACAACGACGAGCGAAGGGAGGCCTACGCCTGCGACATCACCTACGGCACCAACAACGAATTCGGCTTTGACTATCTCCGGGACAACATGGTGGTCTACAAATCCCAGATGGTGCAGCGGGAGCTCAACTACGCCATAGTGGACGAGGTGGACTCCATACTGATCGATGAGGCCCGCACCCCTCTTATCATATCCGGCCACGGCGAGGAATCCACGGATATGTACGAGAAGGCGGATAGATTCGTATGCCGTCTGGAGCGGGGCGAGAATATCGTCAAGCTCAGCAAGTCCGATCAGCTCATGGGGGTGGAGCAGCCTGAATCCGGCGACTATATGGCGGACATAAAGGCGCGCACCGTAGCCCTTACCGCCCGGGGCATGGAGAAGGCCGAGAGGTTCTTCGGCATAGACGACATATCAAAGCAGGAGTATTCCGAGCTGAACCACCACATACAGCAGGCGCTCAAGGCCCACGCCCTGTTTGAAAGGGATAAGGACTACGTAGTGCAGGACGGCAAGGTGCTCATAGTGGATGAGTTCACCGGACGTCTCATGCTGGGCAGGCGGTACAGCGACGGGCTGCATCAGGCCCTCGAAGCAAAGGAAGGCGTAAAGGTAGAGCGGGAGAACCGCACCCTTGCCACCATAACCTTCCAGAACTATTTCCGCATGTTCAAGAAGCTGGCGGGCATGACCGGCACCGCCAAGACGGAGGAGCAGGAGTTTCAGGCGATATACGACCTTGACGTGGTGGAGATACCCACAAATAAGCCCCTCGCCAGGAAGGACCTCAACGATATCGTATATACCAACCAGAAGGCCAAATTTAACGCCGTGGTGAACGAGATAGTGGAAGTCCACAAGACAGGTAGGCCTATCCTCGTTGGAACCATATCCGTCGAAAAGAGCGAAATGCTTTCCCATATGCTGGATATGCGGGGGATAAAGCATGAGGTGCTAAATGCCAAACTCCACGCCCGGGAGGCGCAGATAGTGGCCCAGGCCGGTAAATACGGCAACGTGACCATAGCCACCAACATGGCCGGCCGAGGTACCGATATACTGCTGGGCGGCAACCCGGATTTCCTTGCACGCCAGGAGCTGCTCCGGGAAGGCATGGAGGAGAGCATGGTGGAGGAGGCGACCGGACACGCCGACACGGACGATGAGGAAATACTGGCTGCCCGGGGCAGGTATGCCGACGCATACGCGAGATATAAGGCAGATACCGACGCCGAGCACGAGCAGGTGGTGGCCGTGGGCGGCCTGCATATAATAGGCACAGAGCGCCATGAGTCCAGACGTATAGACAACCAGCTCCGCGGCCGCGCCGGCCGTCAGGGAGACCCGGGCTCAACGAGGTTCTACGTATCCATGGAGGACGACCTCATGCAGCGTTTCGGCGGCGAGCGGGTACGGGACCTCATGCAGAAGATAAGCCCCGATGAAGATATCCCCATAGAGGCGGGGATACTTACAAAGCAGATCGAAGCGGCGCAGAAGAGGGTAGAGAGCTATAACTTCGACATCCGCAAGAACGTCCTCCAGTACGACGACGTAATGAACCGCCAGAGGGAGATAATCTACGGCCAGCGCCGCAGGGTGCTCATGGGCGAGGACATACACGATTCCATAATGGAGATGGTGGACGAGACGGTAAGCCTCCGCTGCGCCCAGTTCTGCCCCGGCTCCCACCCCAGCTCCGAATGGGATATGGAGGGCCTCCGCACGGAGATACTTAACATAACCGCAATGGACTGCGGCAGGGATATAGCCGGAATCACCGATGCAGAGAAGCTTCAGTCCGCAGTAAAGGACTTTGCCCATAAGGCGTACCGGATCAAGGAAGACGGCCTTATGCAGGCCGCGGCGCAGCTTGGCGTGGACGCAGACATGCGGGAGCTTGAGCGCGTAGTGCTGCTCCGGGCAGTAGATGAGCATTGGATGGATCACATCGACGCCATGGATCAGCTGCGGCAGGGCATATCCCTGCAGGCCATAGGCCAGAAGGATCCGGTCATCGCCTACCGCAACGCGGGCTTCGATATGTTCGACGAGATGGTGCAGGGCATAAGGGAGCGCACCGTCCGCAACCTCTACCATGTGGTGATCTCCGCCGGCGCTCCTCAGCGGCAGCAGGTAGCCAAGCCCGTTGAAACGAAGGGCGACGCCCCCGCACGCCCCAAGCGCATAGAGGGAAAGATAAGCCGCAACGCCCCCTGCCCCTGCGGCAGCGGCAAGAAGTATAAGCAGTGCTGCGGAAAGGATAAGTAGATCAGGGAAGCGCACAGGAAGCTTAAAATACTATATTATCAAGGAAAAATCGAAAGGATGTGAGTAGCAGTGATCCAGCTGGACGAATGCAGGCAGCAGCTTGCAGCAATGCAGGAAACACTTACAAAGGCAGGTGAATCCCTTTGACGTCGCAGGATTAGCGGCCGAAAAGGAAGAACTGGAAAAGAAGATGGGCGCACCGGATTTCTGGGATGACGTTGAGGCGGCCAATAAAGCCAACCAGCGCATGAAAACCATCTCTGCCAAGCTGGAAAAGTACAACAGGCTCAAGGGCCTGCTGGAGGATGCCGAGGTAATGGCGGACATGGCGGAGGAGGGCGATGATCAGGAGATAGCGGACGAGCTCATAAAGGATATGCCCCATCTTGAAAGCAAGGTAGAGGCGCTGAAGCTCGAAACGCTGCTGAAGGGCCCGTATGACAGGCTCAACGCCATACTGTCCCTCCACGCGGGCGCCGGCGGAACAGAGGCTCAGGACTGGGTATCAATACTGTACAGAATGTACACCCGATACTGCGAGAGCAAGGGTTGGACCGTCAGGGAGCTGGACTATCTGGCGGGGGACGAGGCGGGCATAAAGTCCGTAACCTTCGAGGTAGAGGGCGATAACGCCTACGGCTACCTGAAGGCCGAAAAGGGAGTGCACAGGCTGGTGCGCATATCGCCCTTCGACGCCTTCGGCAAGCGGCATACCTCATTTGCGTCGCTGGACGTAACTCCCATATTCGAGGAGGACACCAGCGAGATAGAGATCAACCCTGACGATATCCGCATAGACACCTACCGTTCCGGCGGCGCAGGCGGCCAGAACGTCAACAAGGTAAGCTCGGCAATACGTATAACACATTTCCCGACAGGCATAGTGGTACAGTGCCAGAACGAGCGCAGCCAGCTCCACAATAAGGACATGGCTATGCGCATACTGAAGGGCAAGCTGCTGGAGCTGGCCGAGAGGGAGCGCCTTGAGCACATGGCTGAGATAAAGGGCGAGATGAAGAAGATAGAATGGGGCAGCCAGATACGCTCCTATGTATTCCAGCCCTATACTCTGGTAAAGGATCACCGCACCGGCGTCGAGGTGGGCAACATACAGTCCGTCATAGACGGCGACCTTGATGTATTTATCAATGCGTTTCTGGTGCAGTCTTAAACAACAAAAAAATGCGCCGCGGCGTTGAGCCGCGGCGCATAACTTTTGCGAAACGCTTAAAAACCAATTCCAATTACCTTTACGCTCGAGGTCTTTTCCGCGAGACCGTCTATTGGCAGCTCCTTCATGTGTATTGAGAAGCTCTTGGAGTCGCTGCCGTCCATAGGGGCATTTTTGGTGAAGTGCCATACCCCTATAAGGTTGTCGCTGCTGTCGTAAAAGCCGATATAGACCAGATTGAGGTCGCATTCGCCGTCTGATGACAGCGTGCCTGTCACGGTGGTGAAGCCGGGGTAGTTGTCGGCCAAGAAAATGTCCTTTGCGTATACGGTAACGTCGCGGCCTTCGGCCTTTGCGCAATCGAGGCTGGCAGTCATGGCTGCGGCTGTGCCCGGGGTGAGGGAAGAATCTTTGTGCCAGAAGGCAACGAAGGAAGTCTCCCCAGGCAGCACCACGGTCTTGTCGTTCATGATCGGGACGAAGGAATACTGATACGCCGTGCCGCCAACATTAAATGAAAGCGCGGCATTTGTGATTATGACGGGGCAGTTGCCGGTGTTTTCGTATGCTGCTGCACCGTAAAGCGTCGGCCCCTCCGCGCCGTCGAACACGTAGGCTGCCGTGCCGGTG
>ERZ791603.2203-NODE-2203-length-12799-cov-2.736974_pt1 | contig 12799 bp, 7 predicted proteins | sample MGYA00509966_ERZ791603 | MGnify/ENA primary metagenome ERZ791603 (study PRJEB30046, sample SAMN00791931) | human gut metagenome | study: EMG produced TPA metagenomics assembly of the A metagenome-wide association study of gut microbiota in type 2...
ATTGACGTTGCGCAGCTAAAAACTCCCGCCACTTCCCTCAATAATATGATCGGAGGTCGAATGGCAGGTGTTATCACTATGCAGAGTTCGGGTGAACCGGGCAAAAATATCTCCAACTTCTGGATTCGCGGTATCAGTACTTTCGGAGCCAGCAGTGGAGCCTTAGTACTGATCGATGGTCTCGAAGGAAGATTGGAAGATATTGATACCGACGACGTTGAATCGTTCAGTATCCTGAAAGATGCCGCAGCAACGGCTGTCTACGGAACACGCGGAGCAAATGGCGTGGTATTGGTGACTACCAAACGTGGTACCAGTGGAAAATTAGAGGTGACCGGACGTGCTACGATGAAAATATCACATATCAAACGTCTGCCCGAATACCTGGGAGCATATGATTACGCACTCCTTGCCAATGAAGCCAGAGCGATGTCTGGGGAAGACGATCTGTACACCCGTCTTGAACTGGATCTGATCAAAAACAGGCTGGACCCGGATCTTTATCCGGATGTAAACTGGATAGATGAAATCATGAAAAGGAATTCTATTCAGCAGAACTACTATGTCAGTGCTAAAGGAGGAGGTGACGTTGCCAGATACTTCTTGTCGCTGGGGTATCAGGATGAAGGAGCCGCCTATCGCCAAGAGGAAAATCTGTTTAAAAAGCCATTGAGCGTAAACAAGCTGAATTATCGTGCCAATATCGATATGAATTTGACCAAGACGACCCAGCTATACTTCGGTGTAGATGGATATGTCAATTCTTATGTCAGTCCGGGCGGAGGGAACACAGATCTGGTATGGTCAGCCGTCCAGCAGTTGACCCCCCTTCTGTTTCCGGTCACTTACTCTGACGGCACGCTGCCCGTATATGGCGGATCACGTGAATTGGCTTCTCCATATGTTATGCTGAATAATACCGGATACATGCAAAGCGAGGACAACCGAAACATGCTGACGCTGAAGCTGACGCAAGAATTCGGAGGATTTCTGAAAGGACTGACGATGTCGGTACAAGCGATGACGGAACATATCGGCTACTTCAGCGAATACCGCAGGATTTGGCCCGACCTCTACCGTGCTACCGGACGAACCGCACAGGGAGTCTTGATTAAAGCGCTGCGCTCAGCACAATCAAGTATGGCATACGGAAGTGGCGAAAACTCTTACAGGCAATACTATATGGAGGCGAAAGCCAACTGGAACCGGTCGTTCGGAGACCATACCTTTGGCGCGTTGCTCGAATACTATATGAAAGATGAGAAAAACTCTCTATGGGGCAAATATGATGATTTAGGTATCGCCAGCATCCCCAAACGCCATCAGAACCTTTCCGGACGTATCTCCTATGACTATAAAAACCGTTATTTCATCGATGCGAATTTCGGTTATACAGGTTCTGCACAGTTCAAAAAAGGAGAACAGTTCGGTTTCTTTCCTTCCATTGCCGCAGGATGGGTTCCTTCCTCTTATGCATGGTGGACAGAGAAACTACCTTGGTTTACGTTCCTCAAAATTCGCGGCTCTTACGGTATCGTAGGTAACGACCAGATTGTTTCTACCAACGATTATACCGGCCAGGGACGCTTCCCTTACCTGACCCTGATAGACAATCATGCCGGATCTGCTTGGGGATATCGTTATGCGGGTATCACAGAAACCCATACCGGAGCCGACAATTTGAAATGGGAAGTAGCAAAGAAGGCGAATCTTGGTATCGATGCCAAGTTCTTTCACGACAAGTTGTCCCTGACAGTCGACATATTCCGGGATACTCGTGACCACATCTTCCAGGACCGTGTGACGTTACCTTCTTACGTAGGTATGGTGACTTATCCGAAGTCGAATGTCGGACGTATGCACAGTGTAGGATCGGACGGAAATATTGAGTTTTTCCATACTATTAATAAGGATATGAGTTTTACGGTTCGTGCCAATTATACATTCTCACAAAATATCATCGACTATTTTGAAGAGAATAAATTACCTTACGACTATCTCAGTGTGACCGGCAGACCCTTTAACATCTTACGCGGATATATCTCCGAGGGACTATTCGCCAGCAAAGATGAGATCAATACCAGCCCCGATCAAAGCGGATTCGGAAAGATACGCCCGGGCGACATCAAATATCGCGATGTCAACGGCGATGGTATTATCAATGAAGACGATAAGGTGCCATTGTCTTATTCCAACCAGTTACCAAGAGTGATGTATGGATTCGGTGGTGACTTCCAGTGGAAAGATCTGACTGTTAGTGTCTTGTTCAAAGGTTCCGCCAAGGTAGACTACTATCGTGCAGGGCTTGGAAACGACAACGGATGGATTCCGTTCTATAATGGAGACTTGGGAAATGTGATCAAACTAGCCAACAATCCCAAGAACAGATGGACGCCCGCATGGTATTCGGGAACTACTGAAACGGAAAATCCGAATGCTGAATTTCCACGTCTCTCTTACGGAGGTAATAAGAACAATTCTCAATTGTCCTCCTTCTGGAGGCGGAACGGTTCTTTCCTGCGCCTTCAGGAAGTTAGCTTGCGATACAGCCTGAAACATCTGCCATGGATTAAAGCGGTAGGATTGTCTTCCGTCGATCTGGAATTTGTGGCGAATAACCTGTGCACTTTCGACAATGTGAAATATTTCGATCCCGAACAAGCATCGGCAAATGGTGCTGTCTATCCGATACCTGCTACCTATTCATTCCAGGTATACTTAAGATTCTAATCACATAACATTGAAAAATTTATGAAAAATCGAATTAAAATACTTTTGGGAGCCGTGATCGGCAGTTCTTTGCTGCTCAGTTCCTGCAATTTTCTGGATGTAGACAATTATTTTCAGGCTACATTCAAGGAAGATTCCATTTTCCACAGCATGAAAAATGCCGAAGGATACCTTTGGAACACCCCGACCCGTTTTCCCGACGCGGGTGCCATTTGGGGAAACTCATGGAATCCGGGAGAAACTGCCTCGGACGAGATTGCCGTCAGATGGCAGACCAACGAGTTTTGGGGAGCGCAATTCAGTGTTGGTACTGTCAACGGAAGAAACCTGCGGCAGGATATATGGTATAGCATGTATGTAGTAGTGGCAAGATGTAACCGGATGCTGGAAAATATCGATAAAGTGTCTGATATGACAGAAGCCGACAGAAGACGTTACATCGGATACGTACACTTTATGCGCGGTTATGCCTACTACCATTTACTGATGAACTACGGTCCGTTGCTCATTGTCGGAGACGAAGTACTAGGTACTTCCGAATCTGCGGAATACTATGACAGGGAACGGTCTACATACGATGAATCGGTGGATTATATTTGCAATGAATTCAAGCTTGCCACACAAGGTATTTATGGACCGACCGAGCAGAGTATCAGCTATTCCGACCGTCCTACCAAGGGGGCAGCTTTAGCGTTGATTGCCCGTCTGCGCCTGTTCCAAGCTTCTCCGTTGTTCAATGGCGGTGATGCCGCCCGCCTGTGCTTTAGCAATTGGAAGCGCAAAAGCGACGGTGCCGATTACGTAAAACAGACTTATGATCCCGACCGTTGGGCGGTAGCAGCCGCTGCCGCAAAGCAAGTGATCAATATGGAATACTATTCACTGTTCACAGTGGCACCGGACAATCAATACCCTTATCCGTTGGCAGATAATGTTCCTACGGCTCCTTTCCCCGATGGTGCGGGTGGTATCGACCCTTACCATTCTTTTGCCGATATGTTCAACGGTGAAGGTATTATTCAAACCAATAAAGAGTTTATCTGGGCAATGGCATCCCAAAATGTGACTAATTACACGCACCACTCGTTCCCTGTTAAATTCGGAGGCTGGGGCGGCATGTCCGTACCTCAGAGAGTGGTCGATTGCTTCCTGATGATGGATGGCAGAGACATCCACAATGCATCGGCAGACTATCCGTATGTAGCGGATCTCAGTCAGACAATAGGTACGAATAAAGTGCTGGGAAACTATCAGTTGAGAGGTGATGTTCCGAAGATGTATGACAACCGTTCGGCACGTTTCTATGCTTCCATCGGATTTCCCGGACGCTTGTGGACTATGAGTTCCGCTTCTTCCGACGCAACCTATGTCAACCAGCAGTTCTGGTATTCTCATGATGATACGCAAGCCGGGTTGGCCGGTGCGGGAAATAACGTCAATGATTACAATATCAGCGGCTACACTCCCGTCAAGTTTGTCCATCCTGACGATTCATGGTCGAGCGGAAAAGGAAGTGTGAAAGGCGCATTTGTTACTCAGCCTAAACCGTTTGCCATCATCCGTTATGCCGAAGTACTTCTTGAATATGTAGAAGCGTTGAACCGGGTGACGGGTACGGTCACCGTTACTACTCCTGATATGACAGGTACGGATGTCGAAGTGACTGTCAGCCGTGATATTCAGGAAATGGCTAAATACTTCAATATGATCCGCTATCGTGTCGGATTACCCGGTCCGGCTTTGGGTGACTTCAACGAGGTGGAGAGATTTGAGCAGATCATCCGTAATGAACGACAAGTGGAACTTTTCAACGAAGGCTACCGCTATTTCGATACCCGTAGATGGGGTACTTACCTTACCGAGGATGCCAATACGTCTAACTGGCAGGGATTGGATGTACAAAAAGACCGTACGGACGTCGCCGGCAATCCGGGATTCTGGAACATCGTGACCATTGACCAACAGAATATCCGCGATCGCGTCGCACTGCCCAAAATGGTATTTATGCCGATCAGTCACTCTGAATTACTGAAAGTACCTTCCATGGACCAGAATCCGGGATGGGACAGATAATGAAAAACAAGAATAACAGAAAGATAATATGAAAAAGATATTAACTATAATTCTTTGCTCTGCTTTGGTTATGATAAGTGGTTGCGATAAGTATGATTTCGATCAGGAACAGTTCCGCAAAGAAGTAAATTTACTCAGTAATTCCAACTTGGTATATGATCGCCAGGTAGCTGAGTTGCAGCAGGGAGGAGATACCCTTTTCGTGGTAGCTTCGTTGAGTGGATCGCAGGCTACCGACGAACCGGTAACAGTGGTGCTGCAACATTCCGATACACTGTTGAGGGCTTACAACAAATCCAATTTTGATATCAATAAAGCCCGTTTTGCAAAGTACTTGCCGGAAGAATGCTATGAATTTCCAACGATGGAAATGAACATTTCCGCCGGCTCTTCCAAGGCTATGTTTCCGGTGTATCTGAAAAATCTGGAAAAGATTTCACCCGACTCCATCTATTTTCTCGAATATAAGATAGATTCATTGAGAACACCGGACTGTAATCCGAAAAAGAGGCACGTGCTGCTTCGTATCCACAAGGAGAATTACTATGCGTCCACGCAGACGGCAACTTACTACAATTACACCAGTAGTACGGTCATTATCCCGAATCCGGATGGGTATAGTGAAGTTCGCCGTCCGACCAATTCCAACCGTGTATTTCCTATCTCTGAGAACTCTGTACGTTTGATGGCCGGTGATGAAAATTTCACTGACTATACCACTGCGCTGGATATCATCAATAAGGGGAGCATCATTCTGGAAATGGGAGCACAGTTGCCCGAGAATCCGTTGGCAAAGGAACTCACTATCCTGCCGTATCAAAGCATCGACGTAGTGCAGCTCACACCCATCGGCGAATATGACAATACGTATTTATTGAATGTCATCCGGACGCCCGACGGACGCTCCACTTATTATAAGGAGTTCCGCCTCCATTACAAATACCGTTTGAAGTCTACCGACCTCTACAGGGAGGTAAATGCCAAACTGAGATACCAATTCAATCCAAGAGTAGAAAACTTGTAATGCATCTAATAATATGAAAAAAAATATACTAATCATCGGACTGACAGGAATCCTGGGAACTTTCGTAGCTCTCTCTTCCTGTGGTCCTGATTATGAAACTGAGTTCAATGTACTGACATTGACCATTCCCAGCGAGAGCCAGGCGGCTGTTGTTTTTCCGCTTTCCGGCGGCGAACATGAGATAGAAGTGGAGACCAACGTGGCGCTCGATAACTGGACGGTAAGTTCGAATGCCGAATGGTGCAAACTACAAAAGCAGGAAGGTAAAGTCACGGTTTCTGCCGATCAGAATGAAGGCTATAAACAGCGTATAGCAGAAGTTACGATAGCATACGGTCACCAGAGTTATTCCATAAGTGTGAAACAGTTCGGCTTGGAACCGGTGATCGATATACCCGGATTGACGGATGATGGAATGAAGGCGGTGGATGCTAAAGCGACTTCACTTTCTATCCAGGTGAATACCAATCTGAATCTGGATGTCATCACTGTACCGGATACCTGTAACTGGGTACGCTTTAACGAACCGAAAGAGCTGAAAGCAAAGAAAGGACAAAAAGCTGTAAAAGCGGAAGATATCGTCAAGAAAAATCTGGTATTCAGTTTGGATCAGAATACTGATACCATTGTGAGGTATTGTACAATCACCCTTCAGTCGTCACAGAATTACAACTGTGTCGGCACGTTCATTATCAAGCAGCAGCCGAGAGGATATATTGTTGACATTGACGATGCACACAAGGTCTTTGAAGTGAAAGCAATGGGCGAAACGATCACGATTCCTTTCAAAGTGAACGGTCCTGCGGGTGCGGAATATGAATATGTGATTGACGAAAATGCTCAAACATGGATTAAGCCTGCAACTGCACCGCTCACCAGAGGAGCATTGCGTGATGCTTCCGAAAGCTTCATCATAGAGCCTAACACCGCAGTTGTAGAACAACCCCGTGAAGGAACGATAACGTTCACAAGTAAAGATCCGGTTGATCCAAACAGCTTTACAGTTACTGTGAAACAAGCAGGATTCGTTCCCGTTCCTCCTGTAAATGTGGTGAATGCTACCGCTACACCGGGAGCCGGACACATCACTCTGCAATGGGAAGCACCGGAAGATGTGGATTATAGTAAAGTGAAAATCACGTATTATGATAAGGTCACAAAAGAAAATAAAGAGATAGCAATAGATGGATTCAAGACAACATCGGCTATCATAGATGATACCTATCAGTGTGCTGGTGAATATTCCTTTACTTTCAAGACCTACGGTCCTACGGGAATGGAGACTGAGAGTCCTGTAATCATTACAGGTACTTCCGGTGAAGCTTCCGAGTTGGAACGCGTCATTCTCACTGTTGATATGCTTTCTGCTAATGCGACACAGGACGGTGATGGAGGTGGCTTACCTGCTTTGATTGACGGCAAAGGTGGAACTTATTATCATTCCAGATGGCAAGATCCAGTCGTATCAGAAGCCCATTACGTGCAGATTAAACTGAACAAACCGTTGCAAGGGCTTCGTTTTGAATATGATGCGCGTCAGACTGGCATAAATAATGGGGGCGACGTAACGATCGCAACTATTTACGGAAGTACCAACGGTGAATACTTTGAAAGCATGGGTACGGAAGAGTTCAATTTACCGACATCAAACGGTGGTCATGCTACCGCTAAAAACAATGTGAATGGTAAACAAGCTTACAACTATATCCGATTTACTCCTACGGGTCGCCGTAATCAAGCCACATTGGACTATACTAACGCTAATAAAGCATGGTGGAATATGGCTGAGATGTATCTCTACAGAGTAAGGCATGATGAAGCCTGGGCCAAAGAGCAGTTAGGCATCTGATAAACTAATGGAAAGACTGGCGGGGAGGAAATAAGATTAGATTAGACACATTTTCCTATAAAACTCCCTGTCAGTCATTTTTTTTATTTATATTATCCGACTATTGAGAATCATGTACATGAAAACAAAGAAACTGAATATCATATTACTTGTTTTGCTGCTAATCTGCACAGCCATCGGTTGTCATTCACGGCAGAAACCGGACATTCGTCCCCATCCCGTAAATCTCAGTGCCGACAGTTTTTATCAACAGGCAGTAGCCATCCTGCAATCGTCTTATGATGTCGATTCCACCCGGAAGTGTATCAGCCTTCTGGACCGGGCACTGTCGATTGACAGTCTCAACCCCGATTATTATGGTACCAAAGCTAAACTACTGGCTGAGATGGGGGAGCTGGATTCCGCATTGCATGTCCAGACTTTGGCAATGGAGAGAAAAGCGATAACAGGAGAATACCTGTTTCAGTTAGGATTGTTTCAGGCGGCTAAAGATATGAATGCTGATGCGCATCAAAGTTTCGGAAAAAGTCTGGAAATTCTGCGGGCAGTGCTCGAACAATATCCTGACAGTTTGGGAGCATTTATTCTTGAAGAATCCGCCAATGCGCTTTATCAGGGAGCAGACAGCATTTATATGAAAGACATCGATGGCATTCGCAAACGTTTCCCGAACAGGCTTCTGGAAATAGAGATGATCCGAAGGCTGAAGCCGCATTCGCTGGTGAAGCAAATCAAAAAGATTCAGATAGAGAATGAATATAACATTGACTTCGATTTGGATAGTCTGGTCAATGAAATGGAAAAACAACAAAAATTATAAATACTATGTTATTGGATAAGGTAAAACACATACTATGTATCTCTCTTATTCTGCTGGTGGGAGTCACTACTCTCTATGCTTGCAAGAGTGATGATAAGGAGCTGCAGGGAGAGCCGGTGCTGCAAGTCCAGAAATCCATTGGATTCAAGAAAGAAGGTGGGGAAGTAGCCGTACCTGTCAAATCGAACCGGGAGTGGAATGCATCGGTAACCGAGGGAAAAGAATGGCTGACGGCAAGGAAAGCATCGGATACAGAATTGACGGTTTCGGCAACATCCAGTCCCGAAAAAGGAGTTAGAGAAGGAAATATTACTATCACCAATAATGCGCTGACTGCTAAACTCAGAGTTGTGCAGACAGGCGGTGACCTGATCATTGAAGTGGCTGAAGAGAGCCGTGTCATTCAGGTGGCGGGAACAGGAAACGATCATATAGAAGTCAACTTGCTTTCCAATACAGACTATGAAGTAGTCATTCCGGAGGAAGCCAAAGACTGGATTACCGAGAAAGAAGTACCTGATACAAGAGCCGATCTGGCATCCAGTACACGAATATTCTCCATTGCTTCCAATCCTCTGACTACAGAAAGGAATGCTACGATCAAGTTTGTATCCAAAGAAAATACAAACATTTATGACCAGTCGGAAATCAAACAACAAAAGAAATCGAGTGATATTTCGGGGGTAAATCCGGAGAAGGATGTAAAGTTGAAAGTTACCGGCGGATACGACACCGACCATCAGCCGGGGCAGGATATATCGAAGTCTTATGACGGTCAGTTCGGCGGAACCTGTTATCATTCCACATGGAGTCAATCTGCAAAATTCCCCGTTATTCTTGAATATCAATTCGATCAGAATAAGCTTACGCTGGACTATATCCTGTATCATAGTCGAAATGGTAACGGTAATTTCGGAGCATTCGAACTTTACATCAAGCCCCAAGGAAGTACGGATTTTGTTCATATACAAGATTATGATTTTAAAGGAGCAGGAGGCAGCCATAGGATATTGCTGAACGATCCGGTTGTACCTGCGGCTGTTCAATTCAAAGTTAAAAGCGGATTATATGATTTCGTCAGTTGCGACGAGATGGAATTTTTCCATGCTGCGGAAGACCCGCTTGACGAACAGCTGACAACTGTATTTACCGATCGTTCATGCAGTGAACTCCTCCCAGACGTTTCCGACGAAACTATCAATCGGCTTCCGGCATTCTTCAGTGTACTGGCAAAGTCTCTGCAGAGCAATACTTATCCCGAAGCGGAAAAGAGATTCAGGATACAGTCATATCAGGCATACAGTGTGCCCGAATATTGGGGAGATAAATTGAGAACCAATTACTACTCGCCTCTTTGCAACCCTACCGGTATCATAACCAATGCGGGTGAAGAGATGGTCGTTTTAGCAGACGGCATACCGCAAGGTGAATCCATTTCACTAAGGTGTTGTTCGGATCTGGGGCCCGACGGTGAAGAACGATTCCTGAAAAACGGAATCAACAAGTTTTCTTTCTCACGTGCGGGAAATCTGTTTGTCATCTATCAGAAACTTGATCCCCGTGGCATGCCGGCAGTGAAAATACATTTTCCGCCCCAGTATGTGGAGATAACGGAACATGCGCGTGTAGGCTTCAATGTATGGGATCTGACTGTGGATAAAACCGATGATTTGTTCCGTGAATATATCCGGAAGGCCAAATCAGTCACTTTGGACGGATCTAAAAAATGTGTATTTGTATTGAAAGGCAGGAAGATTCTGTTTACAGCACTGAAAGACTTGCTGCAAAATCAGGACAACTTCAAACAGTATGGAGTAGTAAGAGGAATGGAACGATGGGATAACCTGATAGATTGGGAGCAGGAACTGGCTGCCATCGATACCTATTCGAATACAGGAGAATTCAATTCACTGATGCATGTCACGACTTTCACCGACGGACTTTATGCTACCAATTATTACATTAATATGGCAGCGGGTGATGTAAGCACAAAAGATGGATGGGGTTTCAAAAACAACTTCGATCCGCGTGATATGGACAAGAATCAGGACAATGAATGGGGGCCGGGACATGAACTCGGACACATGCATCAGGGAGCTATCAACTGGCCCAGTACTACGGAATCGAGCAATAATCTCTTTTCTAATTATGTGGTGTACAAGATAAACCAGTGGGGATCACGTGGAAGCTCCATTGGGACTTTAGCTACTTACCGGTATGCGCCTCCGACTCCTTGGAGCAGATTCATGCATCCGCGCGACCCGAACACGTTGGCATTTACCCCTCAGGACATGACATCTGATGATGCCAATAAATATGGATTATATCAAGGAGAAGCCTCCGAAATGCATATGCGCCTCAACCAGCAATTGTGGACATATTTCGAACGTATCGGCAAGAAACCGAATACCATCCGTAAGATATTCGAACAAGGACGTACCCCTGAATTTTGGTTACCTTTCAATGATCCGGGCGCAGCACAGCTGATGTATGCACGCAACGTAGCAAAAGCCGCTAATATGGATATGACCGAATTCTTCGATGCCTGGGGATTCTTTATTCCGGTCAGTTTCAAGTTGTATGCTTACGGAAGCTTTTCATATACCGTGACACAGGATATGATTAATCAGACGCTGGCTTATATGAAAACATTCCCCACTAAATGTCCGCCTATTGAATACATTGAAGACCGAAGATACCAGGCAGGAGCCGGAGGCAATCAAAAAGGTATATCCGAAGATGGAGGAGATGTAGGGTATTTCGAAACATTCCAGAACAATGTGAAAATCACCAAGACTGTAAGTTATACCGTTTCCGGAAGAACATACACTGTGACTAATGGCGAACAGGCGGTTGCTTTCGAATTAATCAAGGACGGTAAAAGAGTATGGTTTGCTAATCGGTTTGTATTTACCGTACCTGACGCAGTAGACATTGGGGGGGCGGAACTGTACGCTGTTCAGGCGGACGGGCAACGTATTAAAGCAAATAAATAGGGAAACTTACTGAATATCCCCAATCTTATATGGAATGAAGAGTAGCTTTTACTTTTGAGTAGAAGTTACTCTTTGTTCTAATGAAGATAATCCTCTAGCTTCCATCCTGTATCCGATGAATAGTTTGCTTTTACATACCGTCCCTGGAAAATAGAACCGTTTATCGTTTGTAACCATCCAAAACTCCAACGAGGCAACTTGCTGATCTGTTTTATTAATTGTTCGGTCAGAGCTTGATTCTCTTTATTCATGATCTCATTGGGTGATAATAAATATCCGGTCGTTTTCCCTTTTTTATTCGTCACCAACAAGATATCTACGCCAAATTTTGTGGTTGATGTTTTATGCTTTTTCAAATTACCATTAACGAACTCTTCTAATAAATCCAGTTTATATTGAAGATTACTATACCAGCAACCATCTGTACTGGCAATAGGCGAATACTTGATAGTAGGACGAGAACGACGAGGACCTTCCATCGTTCCGGTTTTTGCAATATCTAAAAAGTTTCGTGATATAACCTGTCCCTTTTCTATGTCAAACTCAGCTACATTCTTCGTCACAATTTCTCCAAATAAGTCTTTGGGACACGATAAGGCTGTTATCTTCCCCGAATACCATATTGCAGGAATCGTCTTTTCCATATTTTTCAGCCAACTTATTCTTATAGATCGATGCTTCATTCGACTTTCCTTCTTTTGATGAATATATTTTCTTTAAGTATAACATAGCCTTTTGTCCTGAAGAATATTCAAAGCACCATTCCGCACGAATATCTTTTGGTCTTTGTAAGTCGGATGGTAATAGAGATTGTTCCATAAATATTCCTGCTTCAGGAGATTCTTCAATATTATAAATAATATCATGATTCTTCAAAGTATCGATAGCTTTTTGCTTTTTATAGTTAGATATCATCTCTTTGACCGGAATATAATGCTGGGCATAAACGTTATAAGTATAACATAAGATACTTAGCAAAAGAAACTTTTTCATAACTTTAATCTTTTATGACAGAGTCGTTTTAATGAAAATAATCATTAAATCTCCAGCCCGTATTTTGCGAATAGTCCGCTTTCAAATATCGTCCTTGAAAAATTGAACCATTTATTGTTTCCAACCATCCAAAACTCCAAGGAGATAGCTGATTAATACGCTTTAGAAGATTATTAACCAATATTTTCTCTTCTTGTTTTTCTGTTTTTTGAGGGGATAAAATATATCCTGATTCTTTTCCTTGGTTATCGGTTACAATTAAAATAGATAACGCAAATGCTTTTATCGATGATGTTACAGCATCTTGGTTTACA
>ERZ791603.2208-NODE-2208-length-12787-cov-6.712300_pt1 | contig 12787 bp, 12 predicted proteins | sample MGYA00509966_ERZ791603 | MGnify/ENA primary metagenome ERZ791603 (study PRJEB30046, sample SAMN00791931) | human gut metagenome | study: EMG produced TPA metagenomics assembly of the A metagenome-wide association study of gut microbiota in type 2...
CGGGTACGGCAGCGCCCCCTCCGCCGCGACGCGGCCTTCCGCCTCGCTCAGACGCACCAGCTCAACGTTGCCGCGAATAAACTCGTGGTTGGCATCCTGGGGATTCATCACCACCCTTGGGAAGCTCCGTTTACGGAACATCTCTTTTTGCAGGCTCTTCACGTCAAAGCTAACGTACAGATCGTGCATCTCCTGGCACAGCTCGCGCAGGGTATAGTCGCGATAACGCACCGGATATTTGTTATAGATGGTCGGCAACACATCGGCCAGCGGCGTATCCGCTTCAATATGCTGTTCAAACTGCCCGAGCATCGCTACCAGCTGCGCCATTTTTTCGGCACTTTCCGCCGGCGTCAGCAGGAACAGAATCGAGTTGAGATCGCACTTCTCCGGCACGATGCCGTTTTCACGCAGATAATGCGCCAGAATAGTCGCCGGAATGCCGAACTCACTGTACTCCCCACTCTCCGCGTCGATGCCCGGGGTGGTCAGCAGCAGCTTGCACGGGTCGACAAAATACTGGTCGTCCGCATAGCCCTCAAAACCATGCCAGCGCGCGCCCGGCTCGAAGCTGAAGAAGCGGCGCTCCCGGGCGATCGCCTCGGTCGGGTGATCCTGCCACGGGCGCCCCGCCACCATCGGCGGAATAAAGGGCTGGATCATCTTGCAGTTGGCGATGATCGCTTTGCGCGCCTCAATGCCCAGCGCCACACACTCGGCCCACAGGCGACGGCCGCTCTCACCTTCATGGATTTTAGCGTTGACGTCCAGTGCGGCGAACAGCGGATAGAACGGGCTGGTGGAAGCATGCAGCATAAAGGCGTTATTCAGCCGCTTGTGCGGACAGAAGCGCGCCTGGCCGCGCAGATGGTTATCCTTTTTATGGATCTGCGACGTCTGTGAGAAGCCGGCCTGCTGCTTGTGCACGGACTGGGTGACAAAAATACCCGGATCGTCGGGGGTCAGCTCCAGCAGCAGCGGCGAGCAGTCGGCCATCATTGGGATAAACTGCTCATAGCCCACCCACGCCGAGTCGAACAAGATGTAATCGCAGAGGTGGCCGATCTTATCCACCACCTGGCGGGCGTTATAGACCGTGCCGTCATAGGTTCCGAGCTGGATCACCGCCAGACGAAACGGGCGAGAGGCCGTGGCTTTCTCTGGCGACGCTTCGCGGATGAGATCCCGCAGGTAATGCTCATCAAAGCAGCGCTCGTCAATGCCGCCGATAAAGCCGAACGGATTGCGCGCAGCTTCCAGATAGACAGGCGTCGCTCCCGCCTGGATCAGCGCCCCGTGATGGTTTGACTTGTGGTTGTTGCGATCGAACAGCACCAGATCGCCGCGGGTCAATAGCGCGTTGGTCACGACTTTGTTGGCCGCCGAGGTGCCATTGAGGACGAAGTAGGTTTTATCCGCGTTGAACACCTTCGCAGCGAACTTCTGCGCGTGCTTGGCCGATCCTTCGTGGATCAGCAGATCGCCTAATTTCACATCGGCGTTGCACATGTCGGCGCGAAAGACATTTTCGCCAAAAAAGTCATAGAACTGACGGCCTGCAGGGTGCTTTTTGAAAAACGCCCCGTGCTGATGCCCCGGACAGGCAAAGGTGCTGTTATCCATCTCGACGTACTGGGTCAGGGTATTGAAAAACGGCGGCAGCAGACGCGCTTCATAATCACAGGCCGCCGCCTCCAGCTCCAGCCACTCCTGATCTTTACCGGCGATCACCGCCTGCACCCCCTCCGGCTTGTCGACCGCCGTCTCACTCAGCAGGTAGACCGGCAGGTTAAATCCGCTACGCCTGAGGAGAGTAAGGATGCCGCTGCGACTGTCGGCCACGGAGATGACGACTGCCGCCACATCGGTAAAATCGGTACTGTCCAGCGCCACAACGCGACGGTGGGTGGACAAGCGGGTGACCAGCTCGCAGCTGGCGGCAATGTGCATGGATTTCATAAGCGCAAATGCCCGTATCGGGAGTGTAAAAATCTCAGACAAGGGAGACCTTGCCCAACGATGTGTCCGGGTCTGACGGATTCAGCTCCGACCGCCGGACATCAGTAAAAGCAGACGCGTCCGATCTTACTGTTGCCCTACAGTGAGCATACGTGTCCTTCACCGCATGGTGAACAGAGGGGTAAGCGTAGCAAGATGAGGCAGCCCGCGCATCTGGGCGCGGCGTCGCTGGCGAGATAATGGCTGTGTCGTCATCGGCGGCCTCATATCAGGGAGGAGAAAATTCGCGCAATCATGGCACCTTTCCCGAACAGGCGCAAGATGAAAACCGTATGCACTTATATCACGGATACACAAGCTTTCCCGGTAAGTTAACGCCATAATAATGCGGTTATCAGGGATTTTTAACAGGAGTCAGCGTGGTTACAGGACCTTTTATTAACGCCAGCGCGGTGCTGGTCGGCGGTGTGCTGGGCGCCTTACTCAGCCAACGGTTGCCGGAACGGATCCGCACCGCAATGACCTCTATTTTTGGCCTGGCGTCATTGGGCATCGGCATTTTACTGGTCATTAAGTGCGCCAATCTGCCGGTGATGGTGCTGTCGACCCTGGTGGGGACGCTGCTCGGCGAAATATGCAATATGGAAAAAGGCATCAATACGCTGGTCAGTAAACTCCAGCAGTTGATGTCAGCGAAAGGCAAGAAAAAGGCTTCGGCTCATGAGTCTTATATTCAGAGCTATGTGGCGATTATCGTCCTGTTCTGCGCCAGCGGCACCGGCGTCTTCGGCGCCATGCGCGAAGGGATGACCGGCGACGCCAGCATTCTGATTGCCAAAGCGTTTCTCGACTTTTTCACCGCCACCATCTTCGCCTGCACCCTGGGCATTGCCGTCGCCGCCATCAGCGTACCGATGCTGCTTATCCAGCTGACTCTTGCAGCCTGCGCGGCGATCATTATGCCGCTTACCACGCCGATGATGCTGGCGGATTTCAGTGCCGTCGGCGGCATGCTGCTGGTGGCCACCGGGCTGCGCATCTGCGGGATAAAAATGTTTGCCGTAGTGAATATGCTGCCTGCGCTGGTGCTGGCGATGCCGATTTCCGCGGCCTGGACGCTGTTTTTTGCCTGAAAACGCGTGCTTTTAGCGCAATGTGGTGATAGATTGTTCAGTCTGCTGCAAAACAGATAAATTTCGTTGACGAGGCGCGGCGATTACGGTTTAATGCGCCCCGTTGCCCGGATAGCTCAGTCGGTAGAGCAGGGGATTGAAAATCCCCGTGTCCTTGGTTCGATTCCGAGTCCGGGCACCACCTTTCCTTTTTTATGCTTCTCTATGAATCTCATCATGTATTAAATTCAATAGGTTAGCGTAAAAATCTTTCCCGGTACGTATCTGTTTATCCCTACGTATCCGGAAAATTTGGGGTCAGATTGCGGGTCATTCAGTTCGATGAATGGAGAGACCCTCATATGGCCCTGAATAACAGTAAAATCCGCGCTGCAAAGCCCCTCGCAAAATGCTACAAGCTCACCGACGCACAAGGTCTGTACCTGACGGTATCCACCAGCGGCTCTAAGCTATGGTATTTCCGCTACCGTTTTGAAGGTAAGGAAAATCGTCTGGCCTTCGGCCCCTATCCGCAGGTTACGCTGGCGGAAGCCCGCGAAAAGCGCGATGCGGCGCGTAAGCTGCTGGTATCCGGTATTTGCCCTTCTCAGCCCCGTAAAGCAGAAAAAGCTGCGGTAGATGAATCCCGCACGTTTAAATTTATCGCCACCGCATGGCACACCAGTTGCCTTAAACTCTGGTCGGAAAGCCACGCGGACAAGATCCTGACCTGCCTGAAACGCTATGTGTTCCCTGATATTGGCGCAATGGACATTGCAGAGGTTGAAACCCGCCATCTGGCGCAACTGGTTAAATCCATCGACGATAAAGGCGTTCATGACGTTGCCGGGCGAGTGCGCCAGCATCTGACCAAAATCATGCGCCACGCAGTACAGCAGGGAACGATTAAATATAACCCGGCTTACGATCTGGATGGCGTCGTGACCCCTGTTGTGACCCAACATCACCCCGCCCTGCCCCTGAAACGCCTGCCGGAGCTGCTGGACAAGATCAATGGCTACAAGGGGCGGGAGCTGACCCGTCTGGCGCTGGAGCTAAATCTGCACGTTTTCCTGCGCTCCAGTGAGTTACGCCTCGCCCGCTGGGATGAGTTCAACCTGAAAGCCCGTATCTGGACGGTGCCTGCACAGCGGGAAGCGGTTAAGGGAGTGAGATTTTCGGAGCGTGGCGCAAAGATGAAGGATGAGCATCTGGTGCCGCTGTCTGCGCAGGCCGTCGCCCTGCTGGAGCAGATTAAGGAAATTACCGGAGAGTCGGTATTTGTCTTTGCCGGTGCGCACTCCATGAACAAGCCGATGAGTGAAAACACCATCAACAAGGCGCTGCGCGTTATCGGTTACGACACCAAAACCGAGGTCTGCGGTCATGGTTTCAGAACGATGGCCTGTAGTGCTCTGAACGAATCCGCACTGTGGTCGAAGGACGCCATTGAGCGCCAGATGAGCCACAAGGAGCGCAACGGTGTGAGAGCGGCGTATGTGCATAAGGCAGAACATCTGGAAGCCCGTATGGAGATGATGCAATGGTGGTCGGATTATCTGGATGTGAGCCGTGAGGGCTACGTTGCGCCATATATTTATGCGCGGCGACATAAGGCGGCCTGAGCCATCAGTAAGGTAATGCGCTGATAACGAAAAAGCAGTTCCCGGTTGTTCGGGGACTGCTTTTTGCATTGAAAGGTTTTAACTTCGTTATTTTCGTTATTCATCGGGAAGCACCCGAAATTATTCGACCCGAATAATTTCGGGCATTAACCTATCGACTTTCATTAATTAATAGAAATTTTCGATAATCAAAGCATGATATCCGTAAGATACCGCCGGATATACATCAGACCGCGCCAGCCCCGGCCTTTTAAGCCCTCTGGCCCTTTCCGGTCAGGCGCTGTTCCCCTTAATCGCCCTTACCCTTTTCGGCCTTTTAACGGACGTTTTGCAGTGAAAAGCGGTCAGTCACACTCCCCGCGCCGCCCGTAAACCTGCACCACCCAGCGCCCGCGCCCGTCGCCGTGGCCCAAATCCATTGCCGTCATCGCCAGCGCCTCTTTTTCACTGAATCCCTGCGCCAGATAATGACAAATATCATCCTGCGCCCAGGCATAACGCAATGCGTGCGGAGAAAATACGCCCGTTAACCCGAGGCGTGACGCCTGGCTGTGCCAGTATTTCATAGCGGTTTTCAGGTCGGGTTTGTCAATCAACCGTCCATGACGTTGTTCTGCAACAGACAGGGCATTATCCAGCGCTTTTTTGACAGCGGCAGTATCAAGAATAATCGTTTCGCGAGGCCGCCCACCTTTGGTGCCGAACACCACGGTCAGACGGGATTCACCGCGCTCCAGCGCCTGCTTCCACGTTTTTAGTGAATGCACACTTTGCACTGCCTCCTGAGAACGCAGCCCCATCAGCCTCGCCAGCTCCAGCCCTGCCGCAAGCCCCGCGTCTTTGATGCGGGCGGTTTCCAGCACATGACGGTAATACTCCGGCGTGATGGCACGTCTCGTCCCGTTGCGCGACGCGCCCGCCAGACCCAGCGCCCGGTTGTTTATCCGATCGCCGTCAGCCAGTTTTGCCCGGCCGGCCTGCCGCAGAATACAGCGCACCGCCGCCATCTCGTTTTGCAGGGAACGCTTTGTTATGCCCTGCGCCAGCCGTTCCCGGATATAGCCTTCGATATGCCGCGCCTTAAGCTGCCCCAACCGGCGGATCTGCACATTCTGCGCCACCACCAGACGTTCGCAGAACCGCTGCGCCAGCCTGATGCGGTCGTGAACCGTTTTATGACTGCCGCCTGCCTGTCTCGCCAGACGGGCCATTTCCTGCTTCAGCATCCCCATACTTTCCCCTTTTCATGATTGCCTCAAATCCATAACCCAACACTGATACCGCTTTCCCCGGCGCGCAGGCCGATAGCCCCTGAGTTTTGTCGGGGCTGCGAACGATACCTGAGCGCCGGGGCGGCAGCCGTTGAGGTGTGGAGGGGCTTCGGTTGTGCTCTCTGAGCAGCCGCCCGCTTGCGCGGGTTATCCCCCGGATCGTCCAGATCCGCCTCGGTATCGGTTCATGTTCTCCTTATGGGTTAATTAGCCTGAAAAGGCAGTGTCAGAATCCAGCCATGAGCTGGCGCAGCTGAGTTATCTGGTGCAGGTCGAAAAGGCTGCGTGCGTCACTTTCCCGCTTTGCGCGGTTAAAGTGACGCACTGGTCTGGTACTGTGTTTTAAACATCACAGGCTGGTGCAGTTTTACGGCCTCACGGCAGCAAAGCCTGACGGCAATGCAGGCCGCAGCCCGTAAAGTTAAAAGGTGCTGAATGTCAGCAGGTGTGCAGACTGACCGGGATGTTTCTGGCGCAGTGAAAGGAAGCACTGGCTGTAAAGTTCAACCTCTGTCACGGTAAGCAGCGACCCGGTGTTTGCAGAGGGTTGCACCGGTAAGGCGACCAGCCTGAAATCAGGCTGCTTCTTGCAGGTCGTGAAGCATTAAGGGCTGCCTGAAGGCAGTTTGTTGCGTGAGGGAAATTATACGAATGCGGCTGGCGCAGGAAGGAAAAATTGTTTTTACCCGAAAGACGTTTTCGGTGGATTTCGTGAATGGGCTACTGTCGCGCTTCGCTTGCCTTCTCCCGATCTTCCGCCTGCATGTGCAGCCAGAAGATCGGGAGAGTCTGTTTTGTTTAGCAGTATTCAGGTTTGCGGTAACGGGAAGGCCAGATGTGCTCCGGCGCAACCCCCAACTCTTCGGCAATCAGCCTTTCCCCTTTGGGCCAGTGGCGGTTAAGAGCATTTGCCAGCGTGGAGGACGCCAGCCCTGATTTGCGGGAAACGGCGGACAGCGACGCCCCCTGCTTTTTCAGCGCCGCGATAATGTCGGCGGAATGCCAGTCGGGCTGTATCATGCTGTCACCTCGTCAATAAACTTCACGCTGTTTACGGTGCGTAGCCAGCGCGGGGCTTTGAGTTCAGCGGCAAAGTACCAGACCAGCTCACACAGTAATCCGGTTAGCGTCTGTTCCATTTTCGGCAGTAACGCCCGCCCCGTCAGAAGCTGCGCCAGCGTGAGTGAGTAGTCACAAAGTAATTCGGAACCGGGTTCAAAGCAGGGGGAACTGGCGGGAAGGGTATCAGTGGTCAGGCTTTCAATCAGATGGGACGGGATGGGATCGTTCAGCGTGGGACGTAGCAGCGCGAGACAAGCGGCAAGCCGTCCGCAAAGCGCCAGCCGTAGCGCCGGATCGTCACTTTCAATGAGGGTATCGGCAAAGTTTTCGCAGTGGTCAGCAAGGATGGTGAAGTCCGTGGCGGCATTGAAGGGAACAGAAAGTAACGGGTGTGTTTGAGTGGGGATCGTAGCCATAAGGCAACCTCCGGTATGTGAATTTAAATTCCACCACCGAAGAGACCAATCTTCCGGGTGGTGAACTGAGCGGAGTTGGTCTTACCGGCCATACCTACACCGGCGCACCTTGCGGTGCCCCCGCCCAGCCCACCATAGAGGTATAGCCGAACGCACGACATAAAAAAGACGCTAACGCGTCATATGTCGCAGGTATGATATTCGGGAGACCAATCCCGGCACCTGAATTTGCAGGTACGGGTAAAAGATACCGCGATTGGCAGTTAACAGCAAGTGAGGTTGTGGAAGACTGATCGCAGAAATAACACTCTCTTATCTGCAAAACTAATCGTTTGTCTTTCGCGTCAAACAAAAGACTAAGGTTTCATTTTTTCCATTTTATTCAATTGGTAATCGGGAATATAATCCAGAAAACACACTTTAAGGATCTTAATATGAGGATCACCGCGACCCAAATTGAACAGTGGGCGGACACAAGAGACGCTCAGGGAATGTTGCCCATTTTGATCCGGCGATTAATCAGTGCGACCACAACAATAACAGCATTGAGCATGCCCGGCGGTGATTCTGTTTCAACCAGCGGCTGGGATGGTATTGTCCAGGCTGACAAAGGTAACATCTGGGTTCCTGATGGTGCCTCTTTCTGGGAAATGGGATGTTCCTCCGACATCATTACTAAAGCACGCTCAGATTTTCGGAAGAGAAATCAACAAATTTCACCACAGGAAGCGACTAAAAGTTGCTTTATTTTCGTATCACCACGTCGGTGGCCCAAAAAAGTTAGCTGGCTCAAAGAAGCTCGGGCTGAAAACATCTGGTCCGACGTTTATGCACTTGATGCTGACGATCTGGAGGCGTGGCTGGAAAACACTCCGGCTGTAGCTCTCTGGTTCGGTGAACTAACGGGCCATACTGGCGCAGGCATTGAATCCATTTCCCATTTCTGGGAACGATGGCGCAATCAGTCACAATTTCCATTAACAAAAGAAACGTTGCTGGCAGGCAGAGAAGAGGAAAAAAACACGCTGAACGGCATTCTGTCAGAGAAAAAAGAACAAATTATTATCCGGGCAGACAGTCAGGAAGAGGCTATCGCTTTTGCCTGCGCCAGCTTAATAGAAATGGGGCATGAAAATATAGCCGCCTGCATTACTACTGAAGATGGATGGCACTTTATTGATAAAAATCCCTCAATTAAGTTCTGTCTGGCAATGAACAGTGATATTTCCAGACAAAGCCGTCATCAGCCTGAACGAACTGTTTTTATTCCATTTTCCCTAAATAGCTGCGCCTAATACCGCTACACTTTTGCCTGACCATGTTTTCCTCCGGGGAATGGGCTGGCGGTTTCCATAAAATGGCGGACCTTTTTCAGTAACTGCCACATTGAGCGGCACTGATGATTACGGGTTATCGTGTCATGAAGTGCCTGCCATAGCCGTTCCACATGATTCACCCACGGCGAGTAAACCGGCTGGTAAATCACCCTGAACTTGGGATTTGCTTTCAACCAGCGCTGTGTTTCGCGGCTTTTATGGATAATGTAGTTATCAACGATCAGCGTGATTGTTTTCGCCCGCCGGTAAGTGGCTTTCAGGTGCTTCAGCAGAGCGATAAACAGCGCTGAACTTTTGCTGTTGCCGCCCACGTAGCTGACTTTACCCGTGCCACTGTGCAGTGCGCCGGCCAGATAGTATTTTTCGTTCTGCCCCGGCGTCACTACCCGTTTCTGCTGTCCGCGCAACTGCCAGTCCGCACCGATTTTAGGATTAAGGTGGATATCCACTTCATCTTCATAAAATACCGGATGCTCTGCGCTGCATTCATCCAGCGCTTTGTGGATTACCGCCATCTTTTCATCTTTATGTGGGTCACGGATACGCAGAGTTGGCGCGGCCCTGCGCCATACAAGCCCCGCAGATGGCAACCAGCGGCGAACGGTTCCTGCATGTAACTGGCAACCGGTTATCTCATTGATTTTTATTGCCAGTAATTCGGTGCTCCAGCGTGAACGTTGATAACCAAAATCGCCGGGAGAATGCTTTATCAGCTCACGTAACAGGGTGCAGATATGTTCAAAAGGCCAGCGTCGGGAGCGCCCTGCGGGTAAGGATTTCAGGCCTTCAATACCTGAGTGCGTAAACCAGTTAATCCAGCGACCAACGGATGAACGGGCACAACAGAGAGTTCTGGCAACATCGCTGACCCGTTCACCCCGATGAAGCATCAGCATGGCCGTGAGTCTGCGGGCATGATTTTTATCGCGCGTTTTATGAATAGCTTTCTGCATCAGGCGTCGTTCGCCACGGGGTATTGGTGCTATGATCGGCATCGCTCAGTCCGGTTGGTGGTTTTGGTTGGTTTGGCGATTGATCAGATCGCACAATCCGGGCTGAGTTCCCTTTCAGTGATCTACTATTCCGCGCAGCTATTTAGCCACGCAGTATCCCCGGCTGAACAAACCAATTAAACAAAAATTTAATAACCTCACTGAGGAGGAACCCCTATGCGTAAACCAAAATGGCAAACCGTAGAGCAGATTGTCGCCGCTCTGAATGATGGAACAGCACGCCTGATTAACATTGAAAATCTCTATTACGCAGCGATCCGAAACAACTATCCAGACCGTTTGGAACTATTTAAAAATGCGCTGGAACAGTACAAACGGGAGAGAAAATGAAGATTAATTTCAAATCTGAAGTGTTTCATAAACTATACCAACTGGCAGAAAAACAAGATACGAACATTCCAGTATTGGTAAACAAACTAATTGAAAAAATCCTTAGCGAAGAGGAAAAATGCAAAGACAACAACAAACAACAATAAATACAGTATCAGCTATCTGTGGTGCAGGGAAAAGCCACGCTTTTATTAATCACATCAATAATTTTCCGTTTGATCGAAATTACATTTATTGCGTACCCACGTTGGCATTAGCAGATGAACTCAGCAAAAAGATCCCCACAGCGTTAAACCTGACGTCCAACAACGACACGATTGAATCAATCGGTGGTGAAATTGCTGAGGCTGTTCAGGAATACGGCGCACGGCGAAAAAACATAATCATCACCCACAGGGGATTAAAAATCCTGTCATTGATCATCGAAAACAGCGAAAACGGTGAAATTATCCGCAGGGCGTTGGAGGGCTGGATACTGGTTATTGACGAAACAACTGAACCGTTTATTAGCGGAAAGGTGATCCCGCAGGGGGAAATTGCAGAATCGGTAAACATCCTGAACTATACAACCCAGGCAGACGTGTTCGAAAAACTCAGAGATGCAAAAACAACCCGAAAATCTTTGACTGTTAACGATAGTCCGGCGGTTTGTGAGCTAATGGGAGAGGTGTACATCTATAGCACCGAGATTCAGGAACTCTACTATTCCCTGCTGCACGGCGGCAGTGTAGAGGGGGCGTTTAATACTGATCTCAACCTGTTTACGCAGTACGATTATGTTTGTTTGAATCCTGTATACGACATTATCCCCGCGTTTCGTCAGGTGCACTGTCTGGGTGCCAGCATCCAGGACAGTCCATTCTGTGTGGTTGGCAGAGAGGTTTTTAATTGGAAATTCCGGTCGTCTCCAGCCGCGTTCCAGCCGCCTATTGAGCGTCAGGCACACGCAAATCAACACCTGATCACGGTTATTAGCGGTGTCAGCGGCAACCTCGGATTGACGGCTCATGGCGAGGACGAGTGCAAATTGTTCAAGAAGGTTTGCACTGCATTTCAAGAGAAACTCGGCAACGCAGGGTTTATCTACGCCAGCAATCACAACAAGCCCACAGGAAATTTCAAAAAGGAAGCGGATCGCATCCTCCGTAACGGTGATCGTGTTCCGTTCGTATCATCCGGCGTCAACCTCTACGCTGGGCTGCTTGATAAAAGAGAGATGGGGACAATTCCGGCAGAAAAACGGGCTGTATACGAACAAGGATTCTGTCACGCTGTTTGGCTGGGGGTTGCCCTCCTGAGTACGACGGCAAAAGGCCAAGTTGGGCGGTATATTGAATCCCTGGGCGGCAAACCTGAACCGGTGATCAAGAGTATCGAGGATTTCCAGACCTGCGAGGCCGCCTATCAGATGCTGATGCGATGCCGGGCCAGGCGGTTTGATAACGATAAACCGATCTACCTGTACGTGATAAATCAATACATCGCCGATTACATCTGCGATCGCTACCTACCTGGAGCCAAACGGGAGCACCTCAACATCTCCCACGTATCAGAATCAAAAGCTCGCAGGGCTGATGTTGACCGAACCATCTGGAATCTGCATCTGGGTGGGGTGAAACAGGCGGAAATTGCAGAGACGGTGAATGTTTCCAAAAGCAAAGTCGAAAAAACAATCAGGGCATTTAAAAAAGCAGCTTAAACAAATCAAAGCCGTCCGGATTTTCGGACGGGTTAAATCAACGATACCCGAGAGTTCGGGTAGCGTAAAATTAAAGGGGTCCGAACTTTCGGACCACTTAGCCAACCCCCCGAAAGTTCGGGTGGGTTAAATCAACGGGGGCCGAGAGTTCGGGTACCGTTAAATAATAAAACTGGAGGACTATTGGCATTAGCAAGAAACACTGTGTTTGAAGAATCAATTGAAATCGGATTTAACAGCAGAACAAAAAAAGTAAAAATCCCCAAGAAGCTAAAACCTCTACAAATAATCAAACTTTATGAACCATCTGCACCACTGACACCAGAAGAACAAGAAACAATTAATTCAATGACTGGTGTAACTTGGAAACCCCGCCAACGGTATGCCGGATTCAAGTTCAATCGTGAGCCACTCAAGTTTGAATGTTTATTTGAAAGCGTAGTTGAATACGAGGGTTGGCTGGAGTTTAACCGATTGGAAAATGAACAGTACCAGGGATATGATGTCGATTTTATGGACGTTGGGAACAACGGCATCTCTGATTAATAAAAATAATAATAAAGGAAGTAAAGATGATCGATTTTGAACAACACAAAAACATTGTAGAAGACTTCGTTGAACAGCATTACCCACTGGCGCATAGTTTGATGAATGATAGTTATATTGACCCAGAGGTCTATTATTCAAACTACCAAATGTTGCTGGAGGCGATGAATAATCTGCCTGAACATCCAGATTATTTTCTTGAATGGTTGGTAGAATATGACGCAGCTTTGTATATTAACCTGATGGAACTGATTGTTATCACCAGAACTATTAATAACGTGTTTGCGCAAGTAACGGAATAAAAGTTATCACCTAAATATTAAAACCTCTCAGAATGCGTTACAGACGCTCTGAGAGGCATATTTGAACACAATGGAGGATTCATTGGTATATGATGAAAACAGCATTAGAGTTTTA
>ERZ791603.2212-NODE-2212-length-12780-cov-3.446365_pt1 | contig 12780 bp, 6 predicted proteins | sample MGYA00509966_ERZ791603 | MGnify/ENA primary metagenome ERZ791603 (study PRJEB30046, sample SAMN00791931) | human gut metagenome | study: EMG produced TPA metagenomics assembly of the A metagenome-wide association study of gut microbiota in type 2...
GCTCTTTCGAATCGAGCGAGACCGGATTCTTGCCCTGCTCTTCGAGCATCGGGTTGTAACGCCACAGCTGCCAGTAACCGCAGGCTACAGCTTCTTTGCCGACGGTCTGCGTGCGGGTCATACCGCCCTTGATGCCGTGGTTGATACACGGTGCGTAAGCGATGATCAGCGACGGACCGGGATAAGCCTCGGCCTCCTTGATCGCCTGGAAATACTGGTTCTGGTTGGCTCCGATCGAAACCTGCGCCACATAAATGTAACCGTAGGTCATCGCAATGGCTCCCATATCCTTTTTGCGGATACGCTTGCCCGAAGAGGCGAATTTCGCGATGGCGCCCACCGGGGTGGCCTTCGACGACTGTCCGCCCGTATTCGAATAAACCTCGGTGTCGAGGATCAGGATGTTGACGTCGGCACCCGAAGCGAGCACATGGTCCACGCCGCCGAATCCGATATCGTAACCCCAACCGTCGCCGCCGATGATCCACTGCGATTTTTTCACGAAATACTGTTTCCACTCGAGGATCTCCTTGCAGGTATCGCAGCCGCAGGCCTCCATCATCGGAATGAGTTTCTCGCTGGCTGCGGCACTCAGCGCGCTGCTGTCTTTGCCGTCAATCCACTCCTGCATCGCAGCCTTCAGCTCAGCCGAGCAGCAACTGCAGTTGGCGATGGCGTCCTGCATCTTCAGGGCCACGCGCTCGCGCAGTTTCTCCACACCAAGGTGCATACCCAAGCCGAACTCGGCATTGTCCTCAAACAGCGAATTGGCCCATGCCGGACCCTGACCCTTGCTGTTGGTCGTGTAAGGGGTCGAAGGTGCCGAACCGCCGTAGATCGACGAACAACCCGTAGCGTTGGCAACCATCATCCGGTCTCCGAACATCTGCGTGATCAGTTTGATGTAAGGCGTCTCGCCGCAACCGGCACAAGCACCCGAGAATTCGAAGAGCGGCTGTGCGAACTGGCTGTTTTTCACAGTCTTGGTCTTGTCGACCACGGTATCCTTGTAACCCACGTGTTTGGTCAGGTAATCCCAGTATTTCTCCTGGTCGAGCTGCGATTCGAGCGGCTTCATCACCAGAGCCTTGGTCGGAGCCGGACAGACATCGGCGCAGTTGCTGCAGCCGGTGCAGTCCAGCGGGCTGATCTGGATCCGGAACTTGTAAGCCTTCGTCGCACCGACACCCTGCAGGGTCGTCATGCCCTCGGGAGCGGCGGCAACCTCTTCGTCGGTCAGCAGGAACGGACGGATCACAGCGTGCGGGCAGACATAGGCGCACTGATTACACTGGATACAGTTCTCGCTCAACCACTGCGGAACGTTCACGGCGATACCGCGCTTCTCGTAAGCAGCGGTCCCGGCATCCCACGTACCGTCTTCGCGGCCGAGGAATGCGCTCACCGGCAGATCGTCGCCCTTAAGGGCGTTGATCGGACGAACGACTTTCGAAATGAATTCGGGAACATCGTCGGCAGTGGCACCGTTCTCCTTGACCGTAATGTCGGCCCATTCTGCAGGAACTTCCACCTTGTGTACTTCTGCACCGCCCTTATCGACAGCGGCGTAGTTCATGCTTACGATCTCCTCGCCTTTTTTGCCGTAAGTCTTGTAGATCGCTTTCTTCATCTCCTCGACGGCTTTGTCGAACGGAATCACGTTCGCGATCTTGAAGAAGGCACTCTGCATAATCGTGTTCGTGCGGCTGCCCAGTCCGAGGTCCATCGCGATCTTCGTCGCGTTGATGATGTAGAAGTTGATCTGGTTCTCGGCCAGGTATTTCTTCATGTGGTCGGGCAGCGTCTCCTTGGTCGTCTCGGCATCGTGGATGCTGTTGAGCAGGAACGAACCGCCTTTTTTCAGTCCTTTGAGCACATCGTATTTATCGACGTACGAAGGTACGTGGCAGGCTACGAAGTCGGGGGTAGTGACCAGGTAAGGCGACGTGATCGGTTTGTCGCCGAAGCGCAGGTGCGATGAAGTGTAACCGCCTGATTTCTTTGAGTCGTAAGAGAAGTAGGCCTGGCAATATTTATCGGTCGAACCGCCGATAATTTTGATCGAGTTTTTGTTTGCGCCCACCGTACCGTCAGCACCCAATCCGAAGAACAGCGCCTCGAACGTACCCGGTTTGGCCAGACTGATCTCCTCGCCCACAGGCAGCGACTTGAAAGTCACATCATCGACGATGCCGACCGTGAACTGATTTTTCGGTTCATTGGCTTTCAAGTTGTTGAACACGGCAAGCATTTGCGCCGGAGTGGTGTCTTTCGACGAGAGGCCGTAGCGACCGCCGATAATCATCGGGGCGCTGGGCTGACCGTAGAAAATATCTTTCACGTCGAGGTACAGCGGATCGCCGTTCGCGCCCGGTTCCTTCGTGCGGTCGAGCACGCAGATACGTTTCACGCTTTTCGGCAGCACGTTCAGCAGGTATTTAGCCGAGAAGGGACGGTACAGGTGTACGGTGATAACGCCCACTTTCTCGCCTTTGGCACGCAGGTAATCGACCGTCTCCTTGATCGTCTCGGTCACCGAACCCATCGCGATGATGATATTCTCGGCATCGGGATCGCCATAGTAAACGAACGGCTTGTACTCGCGGCCGGTAATTTTGCTGATCTGGACCATCGCCTCGGCGGTCATGTCGGGAATCGCATCGTAGAAACGGTTGGCGGCCTCACGCGACTGGAAATAGATGTCGGGATTCTGGGCGGTACCGCGCGTAACGGGGTGCTCGGGATTCAGCGCACGCTGGCGGAACTCGGCGAGTGCCTTTTGGTCGAGCAATCCTTTGAGTGCCTCGTCGTCGATCAGCTCGATCTTCTGGATCTCGTGCGACGTACGGAAACCGTCGAAGAAATGCATGAACGGCACGCGGGATTTGATCGACAGGATATGGGCCAGTCCGGCCAGGTCCATCACCTCCTGCACGCTGCTGGTAGCCAGCATCGCAAAGCCCGTCTGGCGGGTTGCCATAACGTCCTGATGGTCGCCGAAGATCGAAAGGCTCTGCGCAGCCAGGGCGCGGGCCGAAACATGGAACACGCCCGGGAGCAGTTCACCGGCGATTTTGTACATGTTGGGGATCATCAGCAGCAACCCCTGCGAAGCGGTGAACGTCGAAGTCAGCGCGCCGCTCTGCAGCGAACCGTGCACTGCACCGGCTGCGCCCGCCTCGGACTGCATCTCGACCACTTTGACCGTTTCGCCGAAGATGTTCTTACGGCCTTGTGCAGCCCATTCGTCCACCAATTCGGCCATCGTCGACGACGGCGTGATGGGGTAAATAGCAGCCACCTCGCTGAACATATACGCGATGTGTGCCGCTGCATAGTTACCGTCACAAGTAATAAATTTTTTCTGTGCCATCTTACAATAAACTATTATGTCAATATGTGTTTTGTCAGCGTTAAAAAACAGATTACGGAAAGCATAATCCGTGCAAATATACTTCTATTATTTTAAACCGTCTCAAAATAAACGGCATTAATTTTACCCGGAAAACCCATTTTAAAAGCTATCGTATCCATTTTACCGCTATTTTTGTAACCGGAAGCGCCGGGCCTCCGGCCAGAAACCCGCGCGATCCGTAAAACGAAAAATACCCAAATGCGATACCTCGGACGGCTGCTTGTATATTTGGCGATCTTCTTCTTCACGCTCTCGGTGAGTTCTGTGCTCATCGCCAGGGTGATACCCGTCACTGTGACTCCGCTCAAGGTGCTCCGCCTGGTAGAAAACTTCCCGGACAAGGGGCTCTCCGTGCAATCGAACTGGGTGCCGCTGCACCGCATCAACCTCTCGATGGTACGGGCAGTGATCGCCACCGAAGACAACAATTTCCTCACCCACCGCGGTTTCGACTGGGACGCCATCAACAAGGCGCTCGACGAGAACCGCGAAGGGGGCCGCATCCGCGGAGGCAGCACCATATCGCAACAAACCGCAAAGAACGTTTTTTGCCTCCCGTCGCGTACCTGGACGCGCAAAGCAGTCGAAGCCTATTATACCTTCCTGATCGAGACTTTCTGGGACAAGCGGCGTATCATGGAAGTCTACCTCAATGTGATCGAAACGGGTGAGAACATGTACGGCGTCGAAGCTCCCGCACGGCAGGTCTACGGCAAAACGGCCGAGCACCTCAACCGCCACGAGGCATCGATGATCGCCTCGGTGCTGCCCAATCCGATCCGGATGAAAATCGCCGCACCTTCGTCTTATGTCGTACGCCGTGCGGCACAGGTGCGCTCGCTGATGAGCAAGCTTCCCCCAGTCGATTTCGACGATCCCCAACCGGTTGTCCCGGCTCGAGACCGCCGCAAATAATCCCTCCCCGATCCGTTTAAAAACGTCCGGCAACAGACAAATAGTACGCTCGCCGGAAAGATACCCGCCATAGGGCTGTACGGCAACACAAAAAAGCCGCTCCCCAAAGGGAACGGCTCCGGTATAGATTTTATGAAAGGTAATTATTTGATGCGCTCGTAATATTCACGCGTGCGGGTATCGACGCGGATTTTCTCGCCGGTCTGGATGAACAGCGGAACCTTGATCGTAGCACCGGTCTCGACCGTAGCGGGTTTCAGCGAGTTGGTCGAAGCGGTATCGCCTTTGACACCCGGTTCGGTATAAGTCACCTCCATGTCGATGATCGGCGGCAACTCTGCAGAGAGTACGGTCTCTTTTTCGGTGTGGAACATCACTTCCACTACCTGACCCTCTTTCATCAGGTCGGAGTTATCAATCAGGTCGCGGTTGATTATAATCTGCTCGAACGTCTCGGTGTGCATGAAATTGCAACCCATATCGTCTTCGTACAGGTATTGGTAAGGACGGCGTTCTACGCGAACCGGTTCGATGGCAACCCCTGCCGTGAAGGTATTGTCGATCGTACGGCCGTTTTCCAGGTTCTTGAGTTTCGTACGGACGAATGCAGGCCCCTTGCCCGGTTTTACATGCTGGAAATCAACGATCTGCATGGTCTTACCGTTGAATTCGATGCACATTCCGATTTTAATATCTGCTGTTGTTGCCATCTGTGTAATTTTTTTGTGAGTGCAAAAATAGCGTTTTTTTCGCAAAATAACAAACCAGGACCGCCCGACAGCCATCCGCACAGGGAATCCCTTCATCAGAAAATCCTACAGTCCCCAGATAAAAATTGCCTCCGGAACAGGTGTTTCACGCCTTGAAACCAATTTGATATTGATCAGGAAATCGGTCGCATTTTCCCGATCCTTTTCAGATCAATAGAATAGGCCGCTTCCGTTGAACAACATAAAGCCGAAATTAAAGGTAAGGAACCAGTTGTGGCTCGTCGTCGCATCATATTTCGACAGGGTCAGGCTGATCGGGCCGATATGCGTCTGGTACACCAGCGATGAATTGAAAATGTAGCGTAACCGCTTGCGCACGTCGGCCGTACTTTTGTTCGCATCTTCCGGCAAAAACGCATAAACGCTGTTTTTCAAATAGAACCTCGGTCCGAATTCGAACGTCGGGATGATTCCACCGCCGATAAACGACTTGCTGCGGAAATCCTTCAGGTAAACCAGCCGGCTGTGCGGCGTCGGCTGGAAGGCGGGCGAAGAGATGTTCGTCGCATATTCGTTCGAGAACGACGGATGAGTCGTAATCACCCCGTCGACCAGGTAGCCGAGTGAAAACCACTTCGCAATGCGGAAGTACTGCTCGCGTGTAAACCGGGCCCCGAACCAGTAGCGGTTCTCCTCGACGCGATCCGCCGTAGGTGCAAACGTGCCGGGGGTATAGTATTCCAATCCGCTGACATAGATCGCCGAGATCGACTGCCTGAGTCCGCGTGTGGGATACATCAGGTAATTGAGATTGTTGCGGGCCAGTTCGAGTTTGACGCCCAGGAACGGAAACCGGCTCTGGTCCATCACATCGTCGTCCGAATGACCGGTGCTCTGGAAATAGCGGAAATTTTCCCGGCCAATGTTGAAACGCATCGAGAAAGCCTGGAAACGGTCGGTCGGCATGCTCAGCCCGGCGGTCAGGTGCAGGTCGCCCTGCTTGGCGAAACTCAGGTCGTTATGCTTGGAGAGCATCCCGAAGTCGCTCTTGAAAAAGTTGTAGTAGTTGTAATAAAATCCGTAATCGACCGCAAAGGGAATTTTCCAGAAAAAGTCGTTCCGTCCCCCGACGAAGACCGAAGAGTAAAGCGCGCTGAAATAACCGTCGAAATTGTAGGTATGCATGTTGCGTCCGAGCCGCCGGTACTCTACTCCCACATAAGCCTGGTTCATCGACGTGGAAGAGATATTACCGCCGAACATCAACTTGAGGCTCGGTTTGGTGCGCAGGTGCAGATCCAACTGAAACGATTTGGTCGTGTCGTTGTAAGCGACGTCAGGGAAATCGCCCTCAATTTCGCCTTCGGATAGCATTTTGAAATATTCGGAACGGAACTGGTCGAAATCGAACAACTTCTGCTCTTCGAGTTTTTTGTCGAGCTGCAAAATCCGCTTCATGTACTGCGTCTGCTTCTTGCCCATCCCGCTGATTTCGTACTTGTCGAACACCAGTTTCGGCAACGACATGCGGTAAGCCGCCCGGCGCAGGTCCAATTCTGTAGTGTCGGCCCGGCGCACGACACGCTCGAGAATCTGCGGCATTTTAGCCATCGCGTCCTGATAGCCCCGGTCGATCACATAAGCCGCTTTACTGAAATCGAGCGTCGTCACATCGTCGAACGTATGGTCTATCAGAATGTCTTCGTCCGAAGGAAGGTCATAATCGGTATGCATCATCGTCAGCGCGAGGATCTGCTCCATCGGGTTATCTTCCTTGGGTTTGGAGTTGCCTTCGACACATTTGCTGCCGATGAGGATATCCGGCTTGAAATCCTCCTGCAACACCTGCCACGGGAAGTTGTTGTAGATGCCGCCGTCGTAAAGTAGCGTGGAATCCTGTTTGATCGGGCGGAATACGAGCGGAATGGTCATCGACGCGCGGATCGCTTTGCCGAGATCCCCCCCGCGGTAAACCACCTCTTTGCGTGCGGCCGCGTCGGTAGCGATGCAGCGGAACGGAACGAAAAGCTTGTCGAAGTCACCGCCACACTGGGCCGAGGGTCCCGAGAAAAATTCGACGAAAGCCAGATCGAGTGTGTTCGACTGAATCAAGCTCGTCGGGAGCTGCAATTTCGCTATCCGCTGGGGATTGCGGAAATCGATCCGCAGCGTAATCATCGCGGCATTGGGCCGGCACTGTTTGAAATAATAGATATATTTGTCCTCGATCTTGCCGGACATCCAGTATTTGATCTGGTTCGATTCGAAAATTTCCGCCATCTGCTCCGGAGTATAACCGATAGCATACAGGCCCGCGATAATCGCACCCATCGAGGTACCCGACACGTAATCGATCGGAATGCCGTTCTCTTCCAAAGCTTTGATCACGCCGATGTGGTAAAGCCCTTTGGCGCCCCCGCCGCTCAGCACGAGTCCCACGCGCTGGGCCGATGCCAGCGTGGCCGAGAGCAGCAGGATCAGCGTAATTATGCCTCTGAGGTGGGTCATCTTCAAAATAAATTCTTAACTTTGTCTGTTAAATAACCCCGAACGGTTAAGGTTTACGATCCGTATCGCACCGGCCTGAAGGGTGTCCGTCTATTGAAAACGTTCAAAGATCGGAATTCTTTTACTATAACGTGTAAATATAGCGAAAAAACAGCCAACAATAAAGATGATTGAGAAAATAAACGACCTGCTCAAACGGGTTGAAGAGTTCAAACCGCAGGCTGCGGCGGAGATCGAAGAGTTCCGCGTGCGGCTGCTCGGCCGTAAGGGTCAACTCAACGACATCCTGGACGAATTCAAAACCGTGGCCCCCGAAATGAAACGGGAACTGGGTCAGAAAATCAATACGCTGAAGACCCGTGCGATCGAAAAGATCAATGCCCTGAAAACCGAACTCGAAAACAGCGAGAACAACACCGCCGACAGCGGTGCATGGATCGACATGAGCCGCCCGGGCAGCAACGATCCTATCGGCAGCCGCCATCCGATCTCATTGGTCAAAAACGAGATCGTCAGCATTTTTGCGCGCCTGGGCTACACGGTAGCCGAAGGCCCTGAAATCGAGGACGACTGGCATGTTTTCTCGGCCCTGAACTTTCCGCCCGAACATCCGGCCCGCGACATGCAGGATACCTTCTTCATCGAAAAGAACCCCGATATCCTGCTGCGCACGCACACCAGTTCGATTCAGGTCCGCACGATGGAGCACCAGAAACCGCCCATTCGCGTGATTTGCCCGGGCCGCGTGTTCCGCAACGAGGCTATCTCGTACCGCGCGCACTGCATTTTCCATCAGGTCGAAGGACTCTACGTCGACGAAAATGTCTCGTTCGCAGACATGAAGCAGAGCATCCTCTACTTTGCCAAAGAGATGTTCGGCGAGAAGAGCCGGATCCGTATGCGCCCCTCCTATTTCCCGTTCACCGAACCGTCGGCCGAAGTAGACGTCTCCTGCAACCTCTGCGGGGGCAAGGGATGCAACGTCTGCAAGCACACCGGATGGCTCGAAATCATGGGCTGTGGAATGGTAGACCCCAATGTACTCGAGGCATCGGGTATCGATCCGGAAAAATATTCCGGCTTCGCATTCGGCATGGGAGTTGAACGGATCGCGATGCTGAAATTCGGAGTAAAAGACCTGCGCCTCTATTTTGAAAACGACGTCAGGTTCCTGCGCCAGTTCGATTCGGTGATCTAATCCCCCACCGATCCAAGCCTATGAAGGGAAGCAACTTGTTCTATATCGCCGTTACGGCCACCGTTCTCCTCTCCTGCTCCGTCGTTTCGCACGGAGGGTCGCGGGGGACTGCGGCAGATCCGGCCGTGCGTGCCGCCAAATACTATCCGGCACCGGAACGGGCCACTTTCCTCTATACGGAAGGACTCAAAAACAGCCTGATGCACGGTGATCCCCGTCGCAGCGCCGCACTGTTCGGCGAGGTGCTCAAACTGGATTCGCTGCACGCACCGACCTATTACGAGTTGGCCAACCTGTTTGCCCAAACACCCCAACAGGCAATTCCTTACAGCCGCAACGCTTTGCGGCTCGATTCGGCGAATACGTGGTATCTCACCCAGCTCGGACAGCTCTATCTGGGAACAAAAGCTTACGATTCAGCGCTGCGGGTTTACAACAAACTGCTGAAACTCGCACCGGGCAATCCCGATAACTACGTACGCCTCGCAGCTTTGTACGAACAGCAGGGACAGCCTTTTTCGGCCATCTCGGTACTCGACACGGCCGAAACCCGTTTCGGGATCATCGAAGGAGTGTCAGGCTACAAACGGCAGTTGTTGATCAATGTAAAACTGTACGATAAAGCGCTCCGGGAAGCCAAGGAACTGACGGCAAACTTCCCGTACGATGCCTCGAATTTCGTCGCACTGGCCGAAACCTATGCGGCGATAGGACGCGACTCGCTGGCGCTGGACGCCTACAAGCAGGCCCGGACGCTCAGCCCCAACAATACACAGGTATTGGTCTCGCTGAACGAATTTTACAAACGCCGGGGCGACGACGTGAATTTCCTCTCGACAGCCCGCCAGCTATTCGAAGCCAGCGACATTCCGCTTGAGACGAAGATAGATTTCTTCAAAGAGATCACCTCTTCGAAAGATTTCTACCGCGCCAATTTTTTCCAGATCAACAACCTGATCTCGGATCTGGCAATCAAAAACCCGAACGATTTTCGCATCACGCAACTGTACGGCAACCACCTGATTTCATCGGGCAATCTCGAAGGTGCGCTGCAACTCTACAAATCCCATGTCACCGACTCGGCACCGCAACGGGAGGTATTTACCGAGATTCTCGACATGGAGTCATACCTCAAACATCCTGATTCGGTAGCCAAATACACCGCACTGGCGCTCGAAAAATTCCCGTCCGATCCCGAATTTTACCTGCGCAAAGGATTCGGCATGTTCTACTTCATGGAAGATTATGCCGGTGCGGAAAAGGAATTTCTCAAGGCATTGAAACTGACCCGTACCGATTCGCTGCGAAGTGTGATTTACGGAACATTGGGCGACAACAGGCAGAAAATGGAAGACGGTCCGGGCGCTTACGGCTATTACCGCAAGGGGCTGAAGTACGATCCGGACAATTCTATGATTCTCAACAATTACAGCTATTACCTGAGCGAAAAAGACGAAAAACTGTCGCTGGCCGATAAAATGTCTGAAAAAGCCTGTGAACTGTCGCCAAACAACCCGACCTACCTCGACACGCGGGCCTGGGTGCTTTTTAAACTGGGGCGGTACGAAGAGGCCAAAACGCTCATGCAGCAGGCCCTTGCTCTGGACCAAAGCGGCAGCGACGAATTGTTCCTGCATTACGGGGACATCCTCTATGCGCTGAAAGATAACTTCATGGCCGTTTTTTACTGGGAAAAGGCCCGGGAGAAGGGATACGATTCAGAAGAGATAGACAAACGACTTAAACAGGTAGAGACAAAATGAACCGACCCCGTTTGCTGTTAATTCTCGCAGCGCTCTTTTGCGCACTGAACCTCGCGGCGCAAAACCAAAGCCTCGATGCGCTGCGTGACGAAATCCGCAGGGCCGAAGAGGAGATTCGCGCCACAAACGAACTGCTGGCCAAAACAAAAAAAGATAAGCAGGTAACCCAAAACCAACTCAAACTGATCCAGAACCGTATTCGCAACCGTAAGCAGATCATCGCGAACCTCGAAAAACAAACCCAGGTGATCAACGGCGATATCGGCACCAAAAACGACACCGTTCACGCGATGCAGAACGAATTGACCCAATTGCGGAAAGAGTACGCGGATATGGTTTATGCTGCCTACAAGAACTACAAACTGAACAATTTTCTCGTCTTTCTGTTCGCTTCGAAGGATTTCAACGACGCCACGCGACGTATCTCCTACATGCGCCGCTACAACCGCATGCGCCAGCAGAAAGCCGAACAGATTAAATCCGTAGCCGATTCGCTTCACGTACAGATCGGAGAGCTCGAAAACAGGAAAGCGGAACTGACCAAAGTCCGCGACACGCGTACACAAGAGGTCTCCTCGTTAGGCAAAGATGAAAAGCAGTACCAATCATCCCTGTCCGAAATCAATACGAAATCGGGTAAACTGTCGTCGGAAATCCGCAAAAAACAGAGCCAGATCAACAAACTGCAACAGCGTATTCAGGCGATTATAGCCGAAGAGGCGCGTAAAAACCGCGCGACTCCGAAATCGGCCGCGCAGGAGGAATACATCGCGAACCTGTCGGGACGGTTCGACCAAAACAAAGGCCTGCTGCCCTATCCCGTCCGCGGAGGCGTGATCGTAGACCGCTACGGCGTCCATCCGCACGCCACACAGAAAGGTTTGATGGTAAACAACAAGGGCATCAATATCGCTTCGGGAAGCCTTGTCGCTGAATACGATTGTATTTGGATTCAGTCCGATATTATTCAGGCGGAACAAGAGTTGTCCTTGTTGGTTGAAACAAAGCAAATCTCCATATACGGTGTAGTCATAAGCGTCTGTGATATATATATTCCCACTGTAGGGATTGACATTGATTCCATAAGGAGTGCTGATATTGGTTCCGTCCGTAATGAAATTTTCACGGACAGTTTCTCCTGTTTTTAGATTGAATGTCTTGATAGAAGCGGTTTGTGTACTGTAATTATAGTTATATAGATAAGCAATCTCTCCGTCAATAGCAAAGTTTTGTACTCTCTCATTATAGTGGGTGACTACCTTTGTCCGGCAGTCTATTTTTGCGAAATTATAATCTCCGGCTTCTACATCTTCGCCACGGGTGGCTACATAAACGACTTTTTCTTTCGTATCGGCAATAATCTTTCCCGGATTCGGACCTACGATAATTTTATCGGTTTCCTTGAATGTAGCGATGTCAACCACGGACACTGTATTGTCTACCCCCAATCCCGACGCATGGTCCAATCCGCCGGAGTTGGAAACATATAACTTGTCATCCTGTACACAAATTCCGTCAGGATTACGTCCCACTGTTGTCATAGCGTCTATGGTAAGCGAAGCCGTGTCAATACGTGCTACCGTACCGTCATAAGAACAGACATAGGCTTTTTCTTTATGAAAAGCAATGTATCGCGGTTCCCGGGGATTTCCGTTCTCTGTCAGCATTTGAATCTGTTTCAGCGAGTTTCCCGTTTGGAAATCCACTATTTCTATCGTACTGGAAACGTTGGCTACAATATATATCTTGCTACCGTAAATTGCCAGATCATTAGCCGTATCTCCCAGTCCCCGGTGATTGATCGTCTTGAAATAATTGCGTACCATTCGCTGGTTATTGAAAGAAAAACGCATCAGCGAACTGTTATTCTGATTGAACAATCCTTCGCACAACGCATAGAGTTCGGCTGTATCCGTCTCTGTCGGGTCACCTGTGATGTCCGATGAGGTGAAGGGCTTGTCCTCCATATCATCGCAAGCGTTGAGTAATAATAGCAGCGGCAGACAGAACCAGAATATATATGTCAATTTCCTTTTCCCGTCCATAATATCCTTTTATAATATTAATATCTTATCTTCAACGTTGCCCTGACTGAACGGCCGGGCATGGGGAAGAACTGAACAATCTCGTAATTTTTATCCAGCAGATTCAAAACCTCTACGCTAAGAGACGTTGTAACTTTTCTTATCCGGAAGTCTCGGCCGGCTGAAATACTGTGGTCGCTGTAACTGGCCAACCGGTTTTCGGGAATGTTCTGTCCCAACGCATAAC
>ERZ791603.2215-NODE-2215-length-12759-cov-7.145466_pt1 | contig 12759 bp, 9 predicted proteins | sample MGYA00509966_ERZ791603 | MGnify/ENA primary metagenome ERZ791603 (study PRJEB30046, sample SAMN00791931) | human gut metagenome | study: EMG produced TPA metagenomics assembly of the A metagenome-wide association study of gut microbiota in type 2...
TTCCGATCTCACCGTGGACTGCAGCGTCCAGTACCCGGCCTGTTCGGCCTCACGGCAGAGCGCCGTGAGCAGGTGATAGCCCAGTCCCTTGCCCCGGAATTTCTCCCCGACATAGATGCTCACCTCGGCCACGCCGCGGTAGCACCAGCGGGGGTCTACCCGATGCAGGGCTGCCCAGCCGGCTACGACCCCATCGTCCAGCACCACCAGCCGGCATTCCCTGGCATGGGATGCGTCCCAGGCGGTGTAGGGCGGGCAGTTGGTCTGGAAAGTGGCGTGCTCGGTGGCAATGCCCTCCAGATATATTTTGGACACGGCAGTCCAATCCTCCGGCATCATGGGCCGGACTGTGATCTCACTCATATTTCCTATCCTGACCGGAGCCGCAGTGCTCCGGTTTCCCCTCATTGCGTGTGCAATATCTTTTTTCAGTATAGCAGAATCTGCTGCAAATCACAATGGAAACCTGTTCACCTCAGACCGGGCAGAGTGTCCGGAATCTGAATACCCGGCCCCCCGGAAGCGCGGAGATCACAACGCATGGATTTTGTGGGCAGATTTGTTTTGACAATACCGGCGGGTGTGATACAATAGAAAAAAACCAACCGGTGCCGCCTGTGCAGTCTCATATTATAGTCCTCTGTGTGGGAGAATGCAATCAGGGCGGTGCCGTGGGAAAGGAACGGAACATGAAACAGGCAAAACGAATCGTTGCGATGGTGCTGTGTCTGCTGGCTCTGCTGGCTCTGCCCGCCGGTGCCGTGATGGAAAAGGGAGAGCCCAACATCACGGCTCAGACCACCATGAAGGAAGTGCGCAGCAACCCGGGCATCAAGAACTCCGGCTTCTACACCTACTCGCAGGATAAGGACTGCCCGCCGGGTCAGGCCCTGTGGGAGATGACCACTGTGGAGGGCTACACCAACGAGTATGTGGCCGAAGGCTGTGCCAAGGGACTGAATCTGGTCATTGAGAACTACAACAATGGCGTTCAGGTCACCCACTCGTTCTACACGGATGCGGAAAAGGCGGCGGACCGCACCAAAAACAACACCGGCCTGTTCTATTTCCCGGCTAAGACCGAAAATGCCAGGTTTGCGCTGATCCTGGCTGGCAGCGGTGCCAATGAGAGCGCCGAGCTGGAGGAGGGGGCCTGTACGGCCTGGCAGCTGCATGAGCTGGGCTATGCCGCCTTTATTCTGCGGTATCGCGTCTGGACGGATGCTTCCGATGACGCTCCGCTGGAGGACATCGGCCGGGCCATGCAGTACATTGAGGAACACGCTGCGGAGTTTGGCATCCAGCCGGAGCAGTACGCCATCGTGGGATATTCCATGGGCGGCCACCTGACGGGCCTGTTCGGCACGGAATCGGTGGGGTATAAGCATTACAATGTGCCCAAGCCCGCCGCCCTGCTGCTGGGCTACCCCATCAACGATATGACCTACATCAAGCCCATCTACCATGTCATCCAGGATATCGGCGCATACGGGCCCAAATACTATACCCGGAACCTTTCGGATGAGATCACGCCGGACTACCCCGCCACCTACCACTGGCACGGTGTGAACGACACGCTGCTGAAAGAGCTGGTCTACTGGCGGCAGGGACCGCAGCTGGAAGCTGCCCTGCAGGCCAATCACGTCAAGCATGTTTACCGGGTGTTCAACAATGCACCTCACGTCTGCGGCATCGGCACCGGAACAGATGCCGAGAACTGGCTGGTGGAAGCCACTGCTTTCTGGGAAGAGCAGTGCGCCTGAGAGAAAGGATGAAACAGGATGAAAGATCTGAACGAAGCATTTGTGCATCTGAACGTTGGTCTGCCCGATGATGTGGAGCGGCTGAAGGCCGCGGGCTATTACAAAGAAGCCGTGGCACGGATCGATGAATATCTGGCCGAGGACTGGACGGAGACCCAGAACAGTCCCCGCAGTCAGGGGTTGGAAATGCTGGAGTACGAGCAGCCCGCCAACCCTGTGCCCCACGGAGTGGACGCGCTGCGGGATGCCCTGCTGGTGCAGAAGGAGATCATGTGCCGTCTGCCGCAGGAATACTGCTGGAACGAGGCACAGGCCGTGGCCCGGATGCAGGGTCTTGTGCGGGATTTCACGGTGGAGGAGTTCCGCCAGCTGGTGCATGAGGGCCGGGTGGACTGGCGGTTTGTGGAAGGGGAGAAGCACTACCTTGACCGCTTTGCCGAGACGCTGATCGCCACCCACGCCGACCTTGCCGCCCGTCAGCTTCCAGATGAGCCAGGTATCCACCGTGCCGAAGAGCAGACGGCCTTCCTTGGCCATCTGGCGGGCATCCGGCACATTGTCCAGGATCCACTTGATCTTGGTGCCGGAAAAATAGGCATCGATGAGGAGGCCCGTGTGCTCACGGATGTAGTCCTCCAGGCCCTGGCGCTTGAGCTCCTCGCAAAGGGGGGCAGTGCGGCGGCACTGCCAAACAATGGCATTGTAGATGGGGCGGCCGGTCTCCTTATCCCACACGATAGTGGTCTCGCGCTGATTGGTGATGCCGATGGCGGCGATTTCCTCCGGCTGGACATTGCTTTTTGCCAGCACCTCCACCATCACACCGTACTGGGAGGAGTAGATCTCCATGGGGTCATGCTCCACATAGCCGGCCTTGGGGTAGTGCTGGGGGAACTCCTTTTGTCCCATGGCGATGATATTCTGCTCCCGGTCGAACAGAATGGCGCGGGAACTGGTGGTACCCTGATCCAGGGCGATAACATACTGCTTCATGGCGGGGCCTCCTTGCGGCAAATTTCTAATTCTCATTGTAGTCTTTTTTGCCGCATCTGTCAAAGAAAACCGGCCCGAAACGCCGGTGAAACCCGCCCCCACATATGCAATATTTCACTGATTTGATGCAATCTTATCCTGTACCATCCAGTATTCATGCAATATGCGCCCATACATTCCCAGAATTGTAAAGGTTCCGTAAAAGATGGGGCTTTTTTATCCGCCTGATTCAACAGGAGAAAACAAAGCAAATGCCCCCGTATCCGGAAATACAGGGGCAACTTATAATGCGGTCACTTTATTATTTTCTTTTTGCGCCTTTACATATCACGGCAATACCGGCCAGCATTTCGGCGACAGACAGCCCCAGCAGAAGCCCAGAGAAAAAATCTTTGACATCGGAGCCGCCCAGGGTGTGCGACAAGGACTGAAAAGCAACGCCCATGACGATAAGAACAACGCCGGTCAGCATGACTTTTTGCTTTTCCAGTTCCTGTGTTCTTCTCAGCAGATCAAGGATCTGTTCCTCATCATACATACGAATACTTTTATCGTCGGTTTCCTCGCCGTCCATGAGTTCAGAAACCGAAACATTTAATTCCTCACACAAGTTCTTTGCTACGGCATAATCGGGCATACATTTTCCTGTTTCCCATTTTGAAATGGTTTTATTGGAAATACCCAAGCGCTCGGCAAGCTGCTCCTGGGTTAAATTCTGTTCTTTCCGTTTTTTGGTGATGAATCTGCCAACAATGTTCCTTCTACACAAATCATTGTAGAACAGGGCCTGGATTTTTATCACATGAATAAGCAGGGAAGAAATGTTGTCCCCGCACAAGGTATGAGTGGGGCGTAAAAAGGGAAAGTTTAAGGAATGTTCACTTCCCTTTATGCCAAGAATGTGATACAATAAAGCATTGGGAAATTCTCCCGAAATATAACCCCGCCCTGCGGCGTGGGGAGCAAGGAGTATAGACTATGGAAAAGCGCGTTTTTCTCATTGTGCTGGATAGCTGCGGCTGCGGCGAAATGCCGGATAGCGCAGACTTTGGCGATGCGGGCAGCAATACCCTGCGTGCCTGCACCACTTCCTCCAAGCTGGATATCCCGATGCTGACGAAAATGGGCATCTTTAATATTGATGAGGTGGGCTGCGGTACCCCGGTGGCGGCCCCGGTGGGCGCCTACGGCCGCATGGCGGAAAAGAGCCGCGGCAAGGATACCACCATCGGACACTGGGAGCTGGCAGGAGTTATTTCGCCCCAGCCGATGCCGACCTTCCCCGATGGTTTCCCGGAGAGCTTTATCAAGGCCTTTGAGGAAAAGACCGGGCGTAAGGTGCTGTGCAATAAGCCCTATTCCGGGACCGAGGTGATAAAGGACTACGGCCGGGAGCAGAAGGAAACCGGCGGGCTGATCTGCTATACCTCGGCGGACAGTGTGTTCCAAATCGCGGCCAACGAGGCCGATGTGCCGGTGGAGGAGCTTTATCATATCTGCGAAGAGGCGCGGGAAATGCTGCAGGGGCCTGAGCTGGGGGTCGGACGGGTCATTGCGCGGCCGTATGTGGGGGAATACCCCAACTACACCCGCACCAGCAACCGGCATGATTTTTCGCTGAAGCCGCCGAAGAAAACGCTGCTGGATTACATCCAGGCGGCGGGACTGGCTTCCATTGGTGTCGGCAAGATCTTTGATATCTTTGCCGGGCAGGGCATTACCGAGATGGTGCGCAACAAGAGCAACACCGACGGCATGAACCACACGCTGGACTATGCCGCGAGGGATTTTTACGGGCTGTGCTTTGTGAACCTGGTGGACTTTGATATGCTGTATGGCCACCGCAATGATGTGGACGGCTATGCCAACGCGCTGACGGAATTTGATGGGCAGCTGCGGGAGCTGCTGCCGCTGCTGCGGCCCGATGACCTGCTGTTCATCACGGCAGACCACGGCTGCGATCCTTCCACTCCCAGCACCGATCATTCCCGGGAGCATGTGCCCATGCTGGCCTACGGCGCAAAAGTGAAGCAGGGAGTCAATATTGGTACCCGGAGCACCTATGCCGACCTGGCCGCCACCGTGGCGGAATACCTGGGCGTCAAGGCGGAGATCGCCGGAGAGAGCTTCCTGAAGGAAATACTGAAGTAAAGAAACACTGTGAGGATATAGCATGACCGATATCATAGAGAATGCCGGCCAGCCGGAGAATACCGCCCCTGCCGCCGGCGAAAAAAAACCTGAAAATACCCCAAAGAAAGAAAAGCAGCCCATGACCTTTAAGCGGCTGTATAAGGAGTGGATCCTGCCCTTTGGGCTGGAGATTTTGGCACTGTTTTTGATCGTGAAATTTGTGTTCTTTGTGCCGATTGTGCCCACGGGCAGCATGGAGCCGACCATTGCCGAGCACAGCGCGCTTTTCGCGCTGCGGGTGCATGACCTGGAAAAGCTGGAGCGCGGGGATATCATCGTCTTTACGGCGGAGACCCCGGAGCTGGCCGGCACCACCCTCATCAAGCGGCTCATCGGGCTGCCGGGCGACCATGTGGAGATCGATGAAAACGGCACTGTGACCATTAATGGGGAAGTGCAGCAGGAAAGCTATGTGGTGTACCAGTATGCCATTCCCAGTGAGTTTGATGTCCCGGAGGGGTATTACCTCTTTATGGGCGATAACCGGGCCAATTCCATGGATAGCCGTTACTGGCAGAACCCCTATGTTTCTGGCGAGTCCATCCAGGGACGGGCGATCTTCACCCTTTTCCCGTTCAGTAATTTTGGCAAGCTGCAGTAAGGCGGCGTTTATCACATTTCGTAACGGAGCTATGAGTAAATGAACAAGACCGCTGTCCATGCCATCATCATGGTGCTGACCACGATACTGGCCAAGGTGCTCGGCTTCTGCCGGGAGCTTTCGCTGGCCTTTTCTTACGGTGCCAGCAATGTAAGTGACGCCTATGTGGTGGCGTTCACCCTGCCCACCATTCTCTTTTCCGGGCTGGGTACCGCTATGCTGACCAGCTATATCAGCGTTTATACCGACCTGCAGCAGAACCGCCCCGGTGAGGAAAAGCCGTTCCACGACCAGGTGATCACCATGTCGTTTTTGCTCTCGGTGGGCTTTATCGCTGTGTTTCTGGCGCTGCGGTATCCTATTGTGCGGCTGTTCGCGCTGGGCTTTGAGGGCGCGCAGCTGGACCTGACGGTGAACCTTTCCTCCATCATGATCGCCTCGCTGGTGTTCCTGGGGGTCGGCTATATTTTGCAGGGCTACCTGCAGATGAAGGGCTGCTTCTTTACCGTTGGCATGGTGAGCGTGCCGCTGAACATCGCGGTCATCGCCACCATTCTCCTTTCCGGAGAGAACTACGATATGCTGGGCTGGGGCGTTGTCATCGGCTACGCAGGGGAGTTCCTGCTGGTGCTGCTGGTGGCGCTGCGGCGGCAGTTCTGCTACCACCCGGATATCGCCTTCCGCAACCATAATATCCGTAAATTCCTAGTGATGGTTCTGCCTATCTTCCTGGGCAAGACCATCAATTCCATCAATATCATCATTGATAAGAGCATCGCCTCGCTGCTTTCGGAGGGCGTGGTCTCGGTGCTGAATTACGGCAACCGCATCACCGGGTTTGTGACCTCGGTGTTTGTGGTCTCTATCACCACCGCGCTGTTCCCGCAGCTCTCCCGGCTTTCCGCCGCCAGCGATACCCGGCAGCTGAAGCACACCTACCGCTCCAGCTGCGGCATCATCGGGCTGTTTGTCATTCCCATTTCGGCGGGCATGATGATGTTCTCCAAGGAATTTGTGCAGCTGCTGTTTTTCCGCGGGGAGTTTACCGAATTTGATGTGCAGCGCACCGGGGAGGTTGTGTTTTTTTACTCGCTGGGGCTGCTCTTTTACAGCATCAAGGAAGTGACCATCAATGTGTACTACGCCCTGCAGGATACCAAGACGCCGACCATCAATTCGCTGCTGGCGATCGTGCTTAATATCGTCATTAATCTGCTGCTGATGCGGACGATGGAGCACAAGGGGCTGGCGCTGGCGACGGCGCTTTCCAGCTTTATTACCACCGTGCTGCTGATTATTCAGCTGCAGCGCAAGATGGGGCATATGGGCTACCGGTACCTGGCGGGGACCTACCTGAAGATGATAATAGCGGCCGGGGCCATGACCGCGGTGACGCTGCCCTTCTACCACTGGTTTGCCGCCAAGACGACCTCGCTGCTGGTGAGCCTGCTGGCAGCGATCGTGGTGGCGATGATCGTTTACTTTATTGCCTGCCTGCTGCTGCGGGTGAAGGAGCTGGGCCATGTGGTGGTGGCCATCGCCGAGCGCTTCCACCGGAAACGCGCGGCATGAGCGAAGCGATACGAAGAATCTATTTTGAAGAATCTATTTTACTGAAAAGGAGGGAACACCGATGGCCCAGAAGATCATGGTAGGCATGAGCGGCGGAGTGGATAGCTCGGTTGCGGCGTACCTGCTGAAAAAGCAGGGATATGAGGTGACCGGTGTGACCTTTAAGCTGTGGGACGACCCCACGCTGGAATCCGGCTGCTGCAGCGCCGACGATGTGCGGGACGCGGCCTATGTGTGCCAGCAGCTGGGCATTCCGCACTATGTGCTGAATTATAAAGACCTGTTCCGGCAGGAGGTGGTAGGGCCCTTTGCGGAGGAATACCTGCGCGGGCGCACGCCGAACCCCTGCATCAGCTGCAACCGATATATTAAATTTGGGGCCTTTTCCCATAAGCTCCGGGAGCTGGGCTTTGACCTGATGGCGACCGGGCACTATGCCCGCTGCGGCTACAATGAAGCGACCGGCCGCTGGGAACTGCAAAGAGCCATCCACCCGGAAAAGGACCAGAGCTATGTGCTGTATAACCTGACGCAGGAGCAACTGGCCATGCTGCGGCTGCCGCTGGGGGAGTACGCCAAGCCGGAGATACGCACTATAGCGGAGGAAAGCGGACTGGTGGTGGCCAAAAAGCCGGACAGTCAGGATATCTGCTTTGTGCCGGATGGGGACTATAATGCATTCCTGCGGCGCTGGACAGGACAGGAGCTGCCCGCCGGACAGTTTGTGGCGGAGGACGGCACTGTGCTGGGGCCCAATAAAGGCATTACTCACTATACCATCGGTCAGCGCAAGGGGCTGGGCATCTCGCTGGGGTGCCATGCCTTTGTGCGGCGCATTAACGCGGCGGAAAACACCGTGGAGCTGACCACCGAGGAAAGCCGGCTGTTTCGCAGGATCATCTTTGCTGATGACCTCAACTGGATCGCCATAGAGGACCTGCACGGACCGCTGGAAGTGGAAGCGAAGATAAGATATGCCCACCGGGCGGCCGCGGCGGTTATCAGCCCCGGCCCCATCCCCGGTACCGTTCGGGTGGACTTTATGGAAGCACAACGCGCCCCGGCGCCCGGCCAGGCGGTGGTTTTCTACCGCGACGGGTCGGTCATCGGCGGCGGAACGATATTAGATATGGAGGAACCGATATGCTGAAAGATTATCTTTCATCCTTTGCACCGCAGCTGCACGGCCATGTGGAGCTGCGCGCGCAGATCAGCACCAGCCACGCGGTAGCCATGCTGAACGGCGACCTGCAAAGCAATGCCCGCGCCCAGCAGGGCGGTGTTTCCGCCCGGGTGTACCGCAATGGCGTTTATGGCTTTGCCAGCGCCGTGGAATACGATGAGGAGAGTGTGCGCCGCGTGCTGAAGGCCGCCGAGGAGAACGCGCTTTTCCTGGATGCCCGCGTGAAGAAGAACCGTCCCGCGCTGCCGGTGCTGCCCAGCGGCATGGTGGCGAAGGATAAGGAATATATTGAGGTGCCGCAGAAGGACTACATCGAGTTTGTACGGGCGGCGGATGATTACCTGAAGCAGAAGTACCCCAATCTGTTAAGCCGCCGGGTGCTGCTGCGCCATGACTGCATGGAGAAGCTGCTGACTGTCAGCGACGGCACCAACAGCCACAGCGTGCGGCCCCGCACCCATCTGGTCGTGCAGCTTACCGCTGACGCGCCCGATGGGATGCCGGTTGAGATCTTTGATGTGCTGGGCGGCGGCGAGGGCGTCCTTACCGACCACTTTACCGACCCCAGCAAGTACTACGAAAAGCTGGACGAGCAGGTGGAGCTGCTGATGAAGAAGCGCGAGGGCGTCTTTACAAATGCGGGGCTGAAGGATGTTGTACTGGCTCCGGCGCTGGCCGGTATTTTGGCGCACGAGGCTGTGGGCCACACCGTAGAGGCCGACCTGGTGCTGGGCGGCTCCGTGGCTGCGCACAACCTGGGCAAGCGGGTCGCTACGGACCTTATTACCATGGTGGACTATGCCCACACCCTGCCCGATGGCAGCCGTGCCCCGCTGCCGGTGTATGTAGATGATGAGGGCACGCCCGCTTCTGATGAAGTCCTCATCAAGGACGGCATCCTGGTGGGCTACATGAACAGCCGTGAGACCGCCCAGCACTTTGGCATGGAGCCGCACGGCAATGCCCGCGGCTATGCGTACAGCGATGAGCCGCTGATCCGTATGAGAAACACCGCCATCCTGCCCGGCAAGGACAAGCTGGAGGATATGATCGCCGCCATTGATGATGGGTACTACTTTACCCAGACCAATAACGGCCAGGCCGATACCACCGGCGAGTTCATGTTTGGTATTATGATGGGGTATGAGATCAAGAACGGCAAGCTGGGCCGCGCGGTGCGGGATACCACCATTTCCGGCTTCGCATTCCAGATGCTGCAAACCGTGGATATGCTGAGCGACGACATGGTGTGGAGCTGCAGCGGTACCTGCGGCAAAAAGCAGCCGATGCCGGTGGGCATGGGCGGCCCGGCCGTAAAATGCAAAGTGAATGTAGCGGGAAAGTGAGGGAAGCAGCATGATGAATTTGAAGGACGCAGCCAGCTACGCGCTGGAACAGCTGCATGAGGCCGGCACCGATGACGCCGCCGTGATTGTGACCAGCGGCAAGATAGACGAACTGAACATTGATGGCGGGGAATTCAGCCTAATGCGCTCCGGCTTTAAGAGCGGGCTTTCCCTCAAGGCGATCAAGGAGCAGAAAACCGGCAATATTCACACCAATTCCTGCGAAAAGGAAGCCATAGACGCCGCGGTAAAGGACTGCATGGCGGCGGTGATGGCGGCCCAGCCCGATGAGGCCGAATCCATCGCGCCCAAGGCAGAGAATATGAGCTTCACCGCCGGGGTGCTTACCCCCGACCGGGATAAGCTCTTTGACCGGCTGCAGGAGTACATGGATACCCTGCACACCGAGTATCCCAAGATCAATATGGAACAGCTCATCGCGAAATATGACCACGACGACATCCTGCTGATGAACACCAATGGCGTGGAGATGCGCTACCAGAACGGCGGGTACATCATCAGCACTATGTTTTCCGCCCACGAGGGGGAGAAGGCGGGTTCCTTTAACGGGACCTATCACCTGACCGAACAGCTGGACCGCCCGCTGATGGAGCTGGATATGATGCAGCGCCTGCTGCGGGATGCCGAGGCTGACCTGACCGCCGCGCCTGTTCCGGAGAAATTTGAGGGGACGCTGCTGGTGAGCCCGGCTTTTATGGGAGAATTCCTGGGCACCGCGCTGGGCTGCTATGCTGGGGATTATGCCCTCATCAGTGATACGAGTATCTGGAAGGATAAGCTGGGCCAAAAGGTCGCCTCCGGCGGCATCACGCTGGAAACAAGGCCGCTGGATGAGCGCATCGTCTGCGGTGAACGCTTTGACAGCAATGGCTATAAGAGCGAAAACGGCGTTATTCTGCGGGATGGCGTGCTGGAGAGCTTCTGCCTTTCCGAATACGCGGCACGCAAGACCGGCCAGAAACGCGCTGCCAACCAGAGCGGCGCCTACTTCCTGCATCCTGGCGAGCAGAGTTTGGAGGAGATCATTGCCGGGATCAAAAATGGCATTCTTATCAACCGCTTCTCCGGCGGCCATCCCGGCGCCAGCGGCGACTTTAACGGCGTGGCCAAGAACAGCTTCCTCATTAAAGACGGCAAGCTGGCCGGCGCCGTGACCGAAACCATGATCAGCGGCAACTTTTCCGAGCTGCTGAAGAATCTCCGCGGCATCAGCCGGGAGACGGTGTGCGATGGTTACAGTGTGCTGCCCTGGGCGGCATTTGATGGCATCATCGCAAAATAAATTTATTATCTTAAATTTCACGATGCCGCAGGACTGCCTGCGGCATTGTGCTGAAAGGCGGTAAAGTGTATGGCGGTACTAATCCCCGAACATTGCGAACTATGTCCCCGCCGCTGCGGGGTGGACCGCCGTACCCAAACCGGTCGCTGCGGGGCAGGGAATACCCTGCGTGCCGCCCGTGCCACTCTCCACCGGTGGGAGGAGCCGTGCATCAGCGGGGAGGACCCCGAACGGGGCTCCGGGACGGTGTTTTTCTGCGGGTGTACGCTGGGCTGTGTTTTTTGTCAGAACGGCGTCATCAGTCACGGGGGCGAGGGGAAAGAGATCACCACCGAACGGCTGGCGGAAGTTTTTCTTGCATTGCAGGCGCAGGGGGCGTACAATATCAACTTGATTACCCCCACACAGTACCTGCCGTGGATCTTGGAAGCACTGAACCTGTGCCGCGAACGCCTGGCGATCCCGGTACTGTATAATACCGGCGGGTACGAGCGGGTGGAAATGCTGCGGCTGCTGGAGGGCAGGGTGCAGATCTACCTGCCCGACCTGAAATATTACGACAGCGCGCTTTCCGCCCGGTATTCTGCTGCGCCGGATTATTTTGCCGTGGCGGCCCAGGCCCTGCGGGAGATGTTCCGGCAGGTGGGGCCGGTGCGCTTTGATGAAAACGGCATGCTGCAAAGCGGCATGGTGGTGCGGCACCTGGTGCTGCCGGGAGCCCATAAGGACAGCCTAAGGCTGCTGAACTGGCTGGCGGATAATTTCTCTCCGGAGGATATCCGGCTGAGCTTGATGAGCCAGTATACTCCGCCTGCCGGTATTGCCATCCGGGAATTGCAGCGCCCCATTTTTACCTACGAATACCGCAAGGCCTGCGAGCGGGCGGAGGAGCTGGGCTTTTTGGGCTATACCCAGCAGCGTTCTTCCGCCGATGCCGCCTACACCCCGCCCTTTGATGGGACGGGCCTTTGATAAAATTTCACCCCCAGGAGATACATATGACAGGACCCCTGCAGCGCCGCGCCATCGCCGATGGCGTATGGTTTTCCCGCATTCACGACCCTAAATTCTACCATAACAGCATATCAGTCACTATTATTACACCGCTGGCGGAGGGGAAAACCTCCGCGGCGGTGCTGGCGGCATACCTGCTGCGCATGGGCAGCCGCCGCTGCCGGGATATGACCGAGCTGGAGTGTCGGCTGGCGGACCTTTACGGGGCAGTGCTGGATACCGATATTTCCCGCCACGGCGAAAACCAACTGCTCACCTTCTCCATTGCCGGGGCGGATGACCGCTTTGCACTGGAGGGGGAGAGCATCAGCCGGGGCTGCGCCGAGCTGCTGGGAGAAATACTGCTGGAGCCGAAGGTGGAGGGCGATGCCTTCCCGGAGGAGGCCTTCCGGCTGGAGCAGCAGTACCTTATTGATACCATCGAGGCGGAGATCAACGATAAACGCAGCTACGCGGCCCAGCGCTGCACGGCTGAGATGGGCCGGGGCTGTCGGTTTGCGCTGCCCCGCTACGGTACGGTGCAGGAGACGCTTTCTGCCACACCGAAGGAGGCCTATGGCCGCTACCGGGAGCTGATCCGCACGGCCCGTATAGAGATATTTTTCAGCGGGTGCGGCAGCCCCGATTATGCCGAGGAGGTCTTTACCCGGCTGTTTAGCGGGGTAAAACGGGCACCGTACTGTCCCGCACCGCAGCAGCTGCCCCGCCGTGCCGACGCTGTGACCGAGCTGCGGGAGCAGCTGCCCATGAGCCAAAGTAAATTGGTGCTGGGCTTCCGCACCGGCCTGAGA
>ERZ791603.2234-NODE-2234-length-12703-cov-2.938488_pt1 | contig 12703 bp, 9 predicted proteins | sample MGYA00509966_ERZ791603 | MGnify/ENA primary metagenome ERZ791603 (study PRJEB30046, sample SAMN00791931) | human gut metagenome | study: EMG produced TPA metagenomics assembly of the A metagenome-wide association study of gut microbiota in type 2...
TGTCAACGAGCCGGAAAATGCTTTCGTAGCCGACTTCATTGGCGATAGCAACATTTTCAATGCCATCATGGTACGCGATAAGCTGGTCAATATTGTCGGTGCCGAATTCCCGTGTGTAGATACCGGATTCGGAACCAACAAACCGGTCGATGCGGTCATTCGTCCGGAGGACATCGATCTTGTAAAACCAGAAGAAGGCACATTAAAGGGTGTCGTTACCCATCTGATTTTCAAAGGAGTCCACTATGAAATGGAAGTCCTTGCCAACAACTATGAATGGCTGGTACACAGCACCGATATGTTCCCGGTTGGAACAGAAGTCAGCATTCATGTGGATCCGTTTGATATCCAGATCATGAAAAAACCGGAATCTGAAGATGAGGAGGCTCCTGCACTTGAAGCATAGAAAATTACTTGCCGGCCCATATCTTTTCTGGGCAGTTTCTTTCGTAATCATCCCGCTGCTCATGATCGTATATTACGGTCTGACAGATAAAGAGGGACATTTTACATTTTCCAATCTGGGAATGATGACATCGCAGGAAAATCTGAAAGCACTTGGGCTTGCGTTGCTTCTTTCCCTGATCAGCACACTGATCTGTCTGGTTCTTGCCTATCCGCTGGCAATGATCCTTTCAGAAAAGAATATGAATCAGACGAGTTTTATCGTATTGATCTTTATTCTCCCGATGTGGATGAATTTCCTGCTCCGTACACTGGCATGGCAGACACTGCTTGAGAAGACAGGTGTCATCAACAGCATCCTCTCCACCCTGCATCTGCCGGCGTTAAATATTATCAATACACCCTCTGCCATCGTACTGGGTATGGTATACAACTTTTTGCCTTTTATGGTACTGCCTCTTTATAATGTACTGGTCAAGATCGACAAGAGCGTAATCAACGCCGCTTATGATCTTGGTGCCAACGGTGTGCAGACCTTTGTACGGATCATCTTCCCCTTAAGTCTGCCCGGCATGTTCAGCGGTATCACTATGGTATTTGTCCCCGCCCTGACCACTTTCGTGATCAGTAAGATCTTAGGCGGCAGCAAAATCCTGCTCATTGGTAATGTCATCGAACAGGAATTTACCCAGACCGGCAACTGGAATCTGGGAAGCGGACTTTCCATCGTACTGATGCTGTTCATTATCTTCAATATGGTGATCTCCGTAATCACGGATAAAGAGGGGGAGGCGAACACATTATGATCAAAACAACGGCACAGAAAATATATCTGGGGCTGATCTTTATCTTTTTGTATGCCCCCATCGTTACCCTGATCGTACTCTCCTTCAACGCCAGTAAGACCCGTGCAAAATGGGGAGGTTTTACGACCAAATGGTATGTTGCCCTGTTCCAGAACGAACAGATCATGCAGGCTCTGTGGAATACACTGGCGCTGGCTGTGTTGTCTGCACTGATTGCCACCTTCATTGGTACGATTGCCTGTATTGCCATGCAATCCATGAAGCGTACCAGCCGTACGATCCTTATGGGAATCACAAATATTCCCATGCTGAACGCAGAGATTGTTACCGGTATCTCCCTGATGCTTCTGTTCTTAAGTCTTGGAGCCAAATTTGGTTTTGGTACGATTCTGCTGTCACACATTACGTTTAATATTCCTTATGTGATCTTAAGCGTAATGCCCCGTATGAAGCAGTTGAACCCCAGCACGTATGAGGCCGCCCTTGACCTGGGTGCTTCCCAGACCTACGCCTTTTTCAAGGTGGTATTTCCGGATATCCTGCCGGGTATCCTTTCCGGTTTCCTGATGGCATTTACCATGTCACTGGATGATTTTATCATTACCCACTTTACCAAAGGTCCCGGTGTCGACACACTGTCCACCAAAATCTACACTGAAGTAAAGAAGGGCATCAAGCCGGAAATGTATGCATTGTCCACCATCATTTTTGTGACGGTACTGGTTCTGCTTTTACTGGTGAACTACATGCCCATGGCAAAGAAGAAGAAATAATTCTTTGAAAATAGATTCAGGAGGAAAAGAAATGAAAAAATTTATTGCACTGCTTCTGTGCGGTATCCTTACCGCAACTGCTCTGACCGGCTGCGGATCCTCTTCCTCTGCCGGTGAAAACGGTGAAGTCATCGTCTACAACTGGGGTGAATATATCGATCCCGATACGATCACCATGTTCGAAAAAGAGACCGGAATCAAAGTGGTCTACGATGAGTTCGAGACCAACGAGATCATGTATCCCAAGGTAGAAGCTGGTTCTTCCGCTTATGATGTGGTATGTCCTTCCGATTACATGGTACAGAAAATGATTGAAAACGACCTGATCCAGGAACTGGATTATGACAAGATCCCCAATGCCAAGGAAAACATCGGTGCCGAGTATTATGAGCAGGCTGCCGCTTACGATCCCGGCAACAAGTACTGTGTTCCCTACTGCTGGGGAACTGTAGGAATCATCTATAATAAGACTCTGGTAGATACCCCTCCCACCAAATGGGCAGATCTGTGGGATGAAAAATATGCTGACAATATTCTGATGATGGATTCCATCAAGGACTGCTTCATGGTGGCACTGAAAAAGAACGGCTTCTCTTCCAACAGTCTGGACGAATCCGAACTGCAGATTGCCACAGAGGATCTGATTGCCCAGAAGCCTCTGGTACAGGCCTATGTAGTAGATCAGGTACGTGATAAAATGATCGGTGGCGAGGCTGCGATCGGTGTAATGTTCTCCGGTGATGCCATTTATGTGATCGGCGAAAATCCGGATCTCGATTATGTCATTCCCGAGGAAGGCACCAATGTCTGGATCGATGGCTGGGTAATCCCGAAGAATGCTCCCAACAAGGAAAATGCAGAGAAATTCATTGATTTCATGTGCCGTCCGGATGTAGCTCTGAAGAATTTCGAGTACATTACCTACGGTACCCCCAATACCGCTGCAAGAGAGCTGATCGAGGATGAGGACCTGAAGAACTCTCCCATCGCTTTCCCGGATCTGACACAGTATAACAATCTGGAGACCTTCCTGTACCTCGGAGAGGACGGCGAAGAACTCTACAACAAATACTGGAAAGAAGTTATGTCCAACTAGTCTTTCAGACAAAACAAGCCCCTGAACTGCCAAGACAGTTCAGGGGCTTTCCTGTTACCCATATTTTCAGGAATTCTGCTCACATCCACAGGTCTCGCATCTTCCGTCATTTCTCCTGGAAAATGCCGGATCATCCACCGGTGTGAAATTCGGGAAATCCGGTCTGGGCGGTCTGCGGTCTCTGTCTCCACCGCATCCCTCGTCCTCCAGATGACGTGCGCCGCAGGCATTCGAGCCGCCACAGGAACTACTGCTTCCGCAGGAGTTATTGGAATTTCCACAGGAATTGTTGTTTCCGCAGGAACTGCGATTGCTGTTTCCTATACAGCTACAGCCGTTGCTGCAGGAATTTCCACCACAAAATAGTAACAATAACAGAATGATACAGTTCATAGGATCCTCTGCTTACCACTGTTTTTTACTATTCTATTCCGCTTTCTTCAGCTGGTGCCAGTCCATACACCGTTTCTGCTGCACCAGTTCCTTTTTGATAAACCGGAAGGTCTTCTCCTCTCCCTCCTCTGCCAGCATTTCCAGCACATATAGCAGTTTTGCCTTCGTCTCCGGATGAATGGGTGCCCTATCTGTCCCCTGATAATAGTAATCAAGAGGAGACCTGTCCATGTATTCGCCTCCCATATAGACCTTGCTGGCAGCGATCCGATCCATGATCATTTCCGCAATATACTTATCCGGCATCGGCACCGGAGCCATTCCACCGGGAAGTGCCTGCATGCTGTAATCGATCCAGTATTCGTAATGATGTTTATTCCGGCCCTTATGGTGCAGCCAGGCGCTGGAATAACCGATATCTTCTCGTTCCGCATTGTTGGGGCTGCGTGTCCCCTGATAGTATTTTGCCCCTACCCAGAACTCTGTGGGACTATACTTGGACATATCATGCAACAATCCCTGTTTATACAGACCTACCTTAAAGCAGCCCTTTGCCACAAGGATCTTATGATGTGTGATCGTTTTAAAATGTTTCCAGATATTCATTTCGTTCTATCATCTTTCTCCGGCAGCATCTGTTTTCTTTTTTAAAGATCTTGCCGAAACTTTTTTCTCCTTGTCCTGTGATGCTGCCATCACAACGCCTTCATATACTGCAATACTTCTGGGGGCAATGATCCCCGTCTGCTCTCTGGACTGTTCTTCTTTCTCCTGCACTGTCAGAGCATCTTCCGCCTTCTCCGTTGCCAGCACAAGATTCCATTCCATACCCTTCGGCAGCTTTGGAAATGCCAGTTTCTGCGGCTCCCAGTACATATTCATGGCAACATAGAGGAAAGAATCCTCCCCACCCTGTGGTGTCTTTGCATACTTTCCACAGTACATTATGCCTACATGCCGGTTATAGCTCTCTGTCTGGGGCCTCCAGGCATTCTGTCCGTGATAGGACAGATCCGGATAACCACAGGACAGGCTGTCCAGGATTCGCAGTTCTTCGACAGGATGCAGGATCGGGTGAGCTTTCCGGAAAGCGATCATCTGTTTCCAGAAATTCAATAATTCCGCATTTTTCTCCCTGTCCTGCCAGTTCAGCCATGTGATTTTATTGTCCTGGCAATAGGGATTATTGTTGCCCTGCTGGGAATTGCCAAACTCATCCCCCATGAAGATCAACGGGGTGGACTGTGTCAGCAGCAACATACAAAATGCATTCTGTAACTGTTTTTTCCGAAGTGCCTGCACTTTTTTCCGTCTGGACGGTCCTTCCTCCCCACAGTTCCAGCTGCAGTTATAATCGTTACCGTCGCGATTGCCCTCGCCGTTGGCTTCGTTATGCTTATGGTCATAAGAAACCATATCCATCAGGGTAAATCCGTAATAATTAGACAGATAATGGATCCGTCCCATATTGGCGGGGATATGACGCATCTCATACAATACGCCCGATAGCATATTGTCATCTCCCTTAAGAAAACGACGCATGGTATACAGATAATCGTCCCGGTATTCCGCCAGATTCCGGTATTCCGGCTTCACTGCCGGATCATAGAGTTGCTCCGTATCAAAGGAATAATGCCACAGTTTTGTCCCGGACAATGCCGGATCTCCAGCCAGCATCTGAGCCGGTACTCCCTCCCCCATCAGATGAAAACCATCCACATGATAGGATAATACCCAGAATCTTAAAATATTCCCGATCTCTGCCGCATCCATTCCCCGGGGGAAATAGAACTGCAGGATCACTTCCATTTTTCGCTTATGGAATTCTTTTACCATAAGACGAAACTCTTCCGCCGGGTCTTCCCCTGCCGCATAGGCTGCCTTAGGCGCATAATAGAAGCCTTCCCGATAGCCCCAATAGTTCAGCACCCGGTAGCCGGGCAATTTACCTTCTCCGTTCTTTTCCCCCGCCACGGCCGCAAGCTCTCCGGAGGTCTTCGGCACCGTCTTCTCCGGTGTCTCATCGAATTCATAGACCGGTTGGAATTCCACGGTTGTCACACCGATTTCCTGCAGATAGTCCAGCTTCTCCACAACCCCTGCAAAGGTGCCTCGATGTGTTACCTGAGATGAGGCATGCATGGTAAAGCCACGCACATGAAGGCAATAGCAGGTGCTGTCTTCATAGGGAAGCATAGGGTGCATATCCTGTTCCCAGTCGAAATCTTCGTTGGGAAATACTGCAATGCGATCCGCAGGCTTACGTATTTTCCCATAAGCAGGCTTACGCAGGAACCCCTGTGCATGCAGATCCGGCACAGTACGCTCCCCTTCATAGAACTGATACCCGACATTTTCCGGCTCCAGTTCCAGATATTTACAGTACACATTTCCCATCCGTTCCTCCTGTCGAAACGGAACCCTGTGCGTTTTTTTTCCACTCTTTCTGTCATATATGAGAATGCCGCAATCCTTTTTCCCGGACGCATAGGCAAAACGGATGGCTCCGTCCTCCACATGCGCCCCCAGAGGGTAAGGCTTTATTGCATGCTTTTTTTCTGTCATTGTCATACCCCATCTTCCAGTTTTCTATCACTTAAAGTCTCTTTGTCCATTTTTATTATAGTCTGTAAGTGTAAGAAAAACAAGCATTGCAAGAATATCCGTAAGCGGTTATAATAAAGGAACAAAGTACTGTTACACCCAATAAACATAACAGGAGGATTCCCATGGGTAAAAAAGAAAGCTATGAAGATGAAGAAATGACCGTTGAGCTGGAGCTGGAAGACGGCACTGTTGTCAACTGTGCCATCATTACCATTCTCACCGTAGAGGCCAAGGACTATATCGTACTGTTGCCTCTGGACGAGGACGGCGAAAACGAAGACGGAGAAGTATGGTTCTACGGATATGCCGAGAATCCGGATGACCCGAATGAAGAGCCTGTTCTCGAATACATTGAAGATGATGATGTCTACGAAAAGGTTGCCGATGCTTTTGATGAGTATCTCGACAGCTGTGAATTTGACGAGATCATCGATGATAACGATTCAGAGGAATAAGGAATCTGGATGGGAACCTGGGACGCTCTGCTGTGCCTGTAAGGCAGAGAAGTTCCAGGTCTTTTTTTGCCCGTGTCATCGCCACATAGAAGATCCGTCGTTCTTCTTCACAATGCTCAGGCTCCCGGGAGCTTCCGTGGGGAAAGGTCTTCTCATTACAGTCCGGGATCCACACATGGTCGAATTCCAGTCCCTTTGCCGCATGTACCGTCAGCAGAGTGATCCCGCTGTTTTCCTGTTTTTCCTGCTTCTTCTGCATGCCACTCCTTACAGTTTCCCTGCATTGCAGTTGTTCCCGGTAAAGCTCCTGTGCTTCCTGCCATTCTTCAAGGCTTCGGTATCGTCCCGCATCCTCCGTGATAAAATCCAGCACTTCCTGCCATTCCGTCAGATCTGTTTTTCCCTCCTGTGCAGCTCTCACCCGCAGGTATCTCTCATAGCCGCACGCCTTACGCAAAAATGCCATTGCAAGTTTCAGTTCCGTATTTTTTACAAATTCCATCTGTCGTATCCATACTCCGACCGCTTTCTGCGCCTTTTGCTGCCCCGCATCCGGACTTCCCGCAGTCAGATCTTCATAATATTTCTTCAAAGCCGGTAAAGATGCTTCGGCACCAAAAGCCTCTCTGGAAATATTCCGATATGGTCTGTTGCTCACCCTCAGGTAATCCGCTCTTGTAGCACACCCCTGCGCGATCCGCAGATAGGACAGAAGATCCTGTGCGATAAAATGGTCGTAAATGTTTCTCCCCTTCTCTTTCATGGAAAAAGGGATCCCCTCCCCGGTAAGTCTCGCCGCCACGCCCTGCATGGCCAGATTTGTCCGGAACAATACAGCACAGGTCTCCCCATTTATCCGATTTTTCAAGCTTTGTACCAGATACCTCATTTGTTCCGAAGCCTCACTGAATTCCCTGATTTTTACCCGATATTCCTTCCGGTATCCGGCGTCAGTCTTATGATCCCCTGCCTGCAGTCTATGCGCCTCGCAGGGCTCCAGATCCTTATGAAAACGGTCTTTATTCTCATCTATCACCGCCAGGGATGCCTCCACGATATCCGGATGACTGCGATAATTCGTCCGAAGAAGGATCTGCTTTGCACCAAATTCCTCTACAAACTGTCTCATGCAGGCTGGTCTGGCTCCGCGGAATCCGTAAATGGCCTGATCATCATCCCCCACTGCAAAAATATTTCTATGTTTTTCCGCCAGAATTTTCACGATACTGTACTGTCTGTAATTGATATCCTGAAATTCATCGATCAGTATATATTCAAACCGGTTCTGCCAGTATGTACGCTGCCCCGGATCCCTTTGCAGAAACTCCTCACATTCCTTTAATATATCCTCAAAATCAAGGCCTCCGGTATTTTTTCTCGCCTCCTCATAAGCTTCATAGATCCTGGAAAAATGTTGTTTTTCTTCTTCCGGAAGCTTCTTTCTGCTGTTCTCAATATCGCCGGTATTTTTGTAATAACCGATGGCAGCAAGATAGTTCCCGGCAAGCTCCGTTACTTCCGCTGCGGATCTTTTTTTACAGTCTGTTATTTTCTTCAAAATGGGAAGGATAAGATCTCTTTTTTGTCTGTCGTTTAAAATATTGCCTGATGAAATTCTGCCCGACTGGAGCAGGATTTGATAGAAAACAGAATGAAATGTTCCAAAATTGACGGTATGCACTTCCTGTGGAGATATCTGCGCAAAGCGCTGCCTCATGGATAGAGCCGCTTCTCTGGTAAAGGTGATCACCAGAAGCTTCTCCGGGGTGATCCGGCGTTCCCGGATCAGATACAGGATCCTCTGGGTGATGGTAAATGTCTTGCCGGAGCCGGGGCCCGCCAGTAATAACAGCGGTCCCTCTCCGAACGTGACAGCCTCCCGCTGGGAGGCATTTAAGCATGTCAGATCAGACATTTGCCTGTAATAACTCGATTCCTTTGCGGATTCTTGCCAGAGATTCCTCTTTGCCCAGGACTTCCATAATCTCCGTAGCACCGGCAGGTGTCATCTGCTTGCCGGATACAGCGGTACGGATCGGCCACATCACATAGCCGTTCTTACAGCCTTTTTCCTCCACATATTTTACAAGAGTCTGATACAGCCCGTCATTGCTGTAATCCTCCTGTGCCTCCAGGATCGGAAGCAGATCTTTCAATACCTCCAGAGAAGTCTCTGCGGTAGTCTTCATCTTCTTGTGTGTATACATTGCCACGTCATATTCCGGAAGCTCCTCGAAGAAATCTACCAGTCCGGCAATATCCGGGAATACTTCGATTCGGGTCTTTACCATGGCTGCGATCTTCTTCAGATCCAGAGGCTTGCTAATCGCTGCCTTCAGGTAAGGCTCTGCCATCTCATAGAACTTGTCGAAATCCATAGCCTTCAGATATTCACCATTCATCCAACGCAATTTCACGATATCGAAGACTGCCGGGGACTTGCTGATGCGATGGTAATCGAACTCCTTGATCAATTCATCCAGAGAGAAAATCTCGCGGTTATCCTCCGGGCTCCATCCAAGCAGTGCCACATAGTTCACGATGGCTTCGGTAATGAATCCCTGATCGATCAGATCCTCGAAGGAAGCATGTCCGCTTCTCTTGGACAGCTTCTTGTGGTTCTCATCGGTGATCAGCGGCAGATGGATATATACCGGTACCTGCCATCCGAAAGCTTCGTACAGACGTACATATTTTGGGGAGGAGGACAGATATTCGTTGCCTCGTACCACATGGGTGATATTCATGGTATGGTCATCTACCACGTTTGCAAAGTTATAGGTAGGGTAACCGTCGGATTTGATCAGGATCATATCATCCAGCTGGGAGTTATCTACTGTAATGTCTCCGTATAACTCGTCATGGAAAGTCGTGGTGCCTTCCTTGGGGTTGTTCTGGCGAATGACAAAAGGCTTGCCTGCGGCAAGATTTGCCTCAATCTCTTCCTTGGACAGGGACAGGCAGTGCTTGTCATATACGGTGATCTCCTTACCATCCACAACTTCGGTCTTCAGGGAAGCCAGTCTCTCCTTGTCACAGAAACAGTAATAAGCTTCTCCCTTATCGATCAGTTCCTTGGCATATTTCATATAAATACCGGTTTTCATACGTTCACTCTGCACGTAAGGACCATAACCGCCGTCCTTATCCGGGCCTTCGTCATGTACCAGTCCGGTCTTCTCCAGGGTACGATAGATGATCTCGGTAGCACCTTCCACATAACGTTCCTGATCTGTATCCTCGATGCGGAGCATAAAATCTCCGCCGGCATGCTTTGCAATCAAAAATTCATATAATGCGGACCGCAGATTACCTACATGCATTTTACCGGTAGGGCTGGGTGCGTATCTTGTTCTGATCTTTGTCATTTTCTCCTCATTTCCGCAGGCGATCCGTATCCGTTCTGTACCTTCCGGCCTACTCTTCCCTGCTTATATATTCCTGTCCGCCCTCTCTCAGAAGGCAGAACTACTTCCTTATTCTACCGCCTTTTTTCAAAAACTGCAACAGTTAAGACAAGGTTTTCGGATGGGGCAGATTCCACCGAAAGTGTGCCGCCAGAAACCGGATCGCCATGACCACAAAGGCAGCGATAAATACCGCGGGAAGTCTGCCGATACTGCGGTACAGCCAGACGCAGCAGATACCGCCTACCAGAGAGGCACAGGCGTAAATATGCTTTACGAAAATATACGGTTCCTCTCCCGCCATCATGTCACGCATCAGACCGCCGCCCACGCCGGTGAGCATGCCGATAAATACCAGCAAAAAGGTATTGTCCGGATAGCCGTTGTCGATGCCAGACATCACACCCAGGGAAGTAAAAATTCCCAGTCCTACAGAGTCCATGCCTAACATCGCTTTGTCATAAAAGGTTCCCAGTCTGCCGCTCAAAAGATCCTGTTTGATATAAAGCAGTATAAAAATAGCCAGTGCTGTAGCCACCGAGACACCGACATATACCGGTTTCTCCAGTGCCGAAGGTAATTTCCCAAGGATCACGTCTCTGGTCATACCACCGCCTACAGCCGTCACCACGCCCAGCACACAGATGCCGAAAATATCCATCCGTTTCCGGATCCCCACCATGGCACCTGATGCTGCAAAAGCGATGGTTCCTAAGATTTCCATGAAAAATATAATACTGTCCTGAATGTTCATAAAATAGTTTCTCCTAAAAGTTCTCCACGCTATTTTATAGTATCTTTCCCGAAATAACAATATGCCATTTGTAACTATTCTGAATAGTTTCTCTAATTTTATCTCTATGCGCGCAACAAAACCGCCACGGTAATGTGACGGTTTCGTTTTCGGGATATATCTGTTCTGTTGCAGTGTTTATTCTTTTTCCAGTTCCACCATTTCCTGATCCACACTTTCATCAGGCACTTTCTTCTCAGCTTCGTTCTTGAACTTGTCCACGGCTCTGGCAGCTACGGGGATGGCGATGTTGGTGCCGGCTCCGGCGATACAGCCTCCGGGGCAGGCCATGCCCTCGATCAGGCAGCCGTTCATCTTGCCGGCCTTGGCAAGGAGCAGGGCTTTCTTACATTCTGCCAGACTTTCCGCATGCTGAATGTTCACCGGTGTTCCCGGATAATACTTTTCGATACACTCCTTGATAGCATTGGCAACGCCACCTGCCACGCCGTAACCTCTTCCGGCAGCGGTAGCATCCTTCATCTCATCCATGGCCTTGATCTCATCCAACAGGATTCCCTTAGCTTCGAACATACCGGTCAGTTCCTCAAAAGTGATAACAAAGTCTACATCGGAACGAACGGTACGTCTGCTGGCTTCCAGCTTCTTGGAAGCGCAAGGGCCAATGAATACTACGGATGCATCCGGATGTTCCTGTTTGATCAGACGGGCCGTTGCAACCATAGGGGTTAATTCATTACTGATCTTATCAATGGTCTCAGGGAACAGATTCTTCGCCATTACAGACCAGGAAGGACAACAGGAGGTCAGGGCAAACTGCTGCTTACCGGTAGCAACCTCCTTCACGTAGTGCTCCGCTTCCGCCATACATCCCATGTCAGCGCCCAACGCTGTCTCATAGACATCCGCAAACCCCAATTCCTTCAACGCTGTCTTGAACATCTCAGGTGTCACCTTCGGGCCAAACTGTCCGGCAAATGCAGGTGCTACCTGGGCTATGATCTTCCGGCCGGACTGCATGGCACGGATCAGCTGGAAGATCTGAGACTTGTCAGCAATCGCTCCAAAAGGACAGCTTACCATACACTGACCGCAGGATACACATTTCTCATTGTCGATCACGGCTCTTCCCACATGGTCAGATGTAATAGCTCCAATACCGCAGGCAGCCTTACAGGGACGCTCTTTATGACAAATAGCATCATAAGGGCAGATCTCACGACATTTTCCGCACTTGATACATTTTTCCTGATCAATGACAGATTTCCCATTCTTCATGGAAATCGCACCCTTGGGGCAGACACTCTGGCAGGGATGTGCCAGGCACCCCATGCAGGAGCTGGTCACCTCGTAACGGTTCTCCGGGCAGGCATTACACGCCGACGGAATGACCTGCATCAGAGGGGGTTCGTAATATTTTTCATCAATATTACTCTCCTCCAGACCCTGTGTCAGATGGCCGGGATGCTCGCGGTTCTCCGGGCGTAAGCTCATACCCATGGCCAGACGGATGCGCTCACGGATGATCGCTCTGTCACGATAGACGCTCTCCCAAAACTCCGACTCTTCATAGTCTACGATCTTATAAGGCAGCGCCTCCATATCATCCTTCAGATTTGTGGAATTGTAAGCCAGATTAGCCACTTCCTTAAATACCCTTCTTCTCCGCTGTCTTACCGGAGTATCGATCCCTCTCATGCTGCTCATATCACATTACCGCCTTTTGATATTTTTTTAACACACTAACCATATTAAACCATACCGGCTCCGTAAAAGCAAGAAAAATATCTATAAAAAAATATCTATATTGTGCTCATTCAGCACAATATAGATATCTTTTTCATTAAATAGTACCAACCTGATATTGTCAATATTGGTTTACACTTTTTTCTCAAGGATGTTCGACCTATGCTGCCTCCTGTAATGAATCGTAGTATTGTTGACGCTTAATCATCGGAGGTAAGCCACCATTAGCAGAGCAGATTCTTCGGTTATTCCAATAGCTGA
>ERZ791603.2237-NODE-2237-length-12689-cov-4.486148_pt1 | contig 12689 bp, 10 predicted proteins | sample MGYA00509966_ERZ791603 | MGnify/ENA primary metagenome ERZ791603 (study PRJEB30046, sample SAMN00791931) | human gut metagenome | study: EMG produced TPA metagenomics assembly of the A metagenome-wide association study of gut microbiota in type 2...
CCTCAATCTGTCCGTGACCGACAATACGGTCCTGCCCAGCCTGGAGCAGCTGTTCCGCGGCCCGTTCGTCAACGACGGCAAGGCCGACCGGCACGCGCAGGATTACGTCGAAAAGATCCGCACGAAGACGCCGAACACACGCGCCCGCGTCGGCAGTCTCTCGGGCGGCAACCAGCAGAAGGTCGTTATCTCCAAGTGGCTCCTGCGCGACTGCGACGTGCTCATCTTCGACGAGCCGACCCGCGGCATCGACGTCGGCGCCAAGAGCGAGATCTACAAGCTGATGACCCAGCTGGCCGAGGAGGGCAAGGCCATCATCATGATCTCCTCCGACATGCCGGAGCTGCTCCGCCTGTCTGACCGCGTGATCGTCATGTGCGAAGGTCACGTTACCGGCGAGCTCGACATCTCCGAGGCTACGCAGGAATCCATCATGACATATGCAACCAAGAGGGAAGAGGGGTAATCAATCATGGAGAAATTAGGTAAGAAAAAGCTGGATATGCAGAAGCTGCTGGCGCCGGCTGCACTGGTCATCCTGTATATCGTGTTCTCGGTCTTCGGCAATAACTTCCTGTCTCTGGACATGGTCAAAAACATTCTGGAGTCCAGCTACTACATTGGCTTCATGGCCTTTGGCGTGACGTTCATCATCATCACCGGCGGCATCGACCTGTCTCTCGGCACGGTCATGATGTGCGCAGCGCTGCTGGGCGGCTATGCGTTCAAGCAGGGCTGGCCGCTGATCCTCGCCATCGCGCTGACGCTGTTCGTCGGCATCGCGTTCGGCTTCGTCAACGGTGTTCTGGTCGCCAAGCTGAAGCTGCCTCCCTTCATCGCTACCCTCGGCACGCAGATGATGTCCATGGGCTTCGGCTCCATCATCACCAAGGTCCAATCCCAGACCTGGCCGACCGCGACGGCGGAAGTCGGCGGCTGGTTCAAGAAGGTCTTCATCCGCGCGGAGCTGTTCGGCATCAAGGGCTTCCCGGTCGGCGCGTTCTGGCTCATCGGCTTCTTCATCATCGCGGCGCTCATCCTGCACAAGACGAAATTCGGACGCTACGTTTACGCCATCGGCTCTAATGAAGAGGCGACCCGCCTGTCCGGCATCAACGTCGACAACTGGAAGGCCGCGGTCTATACGCTCTCCGGCTTCTTCGTGGGCATGTGCGGCCTGTTCTACGCCGCGGCCTACACCACCATCACCCCGGGCACCGGCAACGGCCAGGAAATGAACGGCATCACCGGCGTCATCATCGGCGGCACGTCCATGTCCGGCGGCTCCGGCACGATGGTCGGCACGCTCATCGGCGTGTTCATCATGTCGGTGCTGAAAAACGGCCTGTCCTCCTGCGGCCTGCAGGCTCCGTGGCAGACGTTCCTCACCGGCGTCGTCGTCATCGGCGCGGTCCTGCTCGATATCGCAAGAACGAAGGCCGCCAACCGCGTCAAGAAGGGCTAAAGCCCAACATCCGTAACTTGTATCCTGCACGCAAAGCGTGTTTGATAAAAAATTTAGGAGGAATCAATTCATGAAAAAACTGATCGCTCTGCTTCTGGCACTGGTCATGGTCCTCGCTCTGGCTGCCTGCGCCGCCAAGACCGAGCCCGCCAAGACCGAAACCACCACCGAGACCACCACCACGACCGAAGAAACCACCACCACCGAAGAGGCGCCCGCCGAGGAAACTCCGGCCGCTGAGACCACCGGCGAGAAGATGTACATCCCCGTCATGGCGAAGGGCTTCCAGCATCAGTTCTGGCAGGCAGTCGCCGCCGGCTCCGCAGCAGCTGCGGAAGACTACAACGTCGACATCTACTTCGACGGCCCCGCTTCCGAGACTGAGATCGACGCGCAGGTCAACATGGTCAAGAACGAGCTGGCCAAGAACCCCAAGGCCATGGCTCTGGCTGCCCTGTCCACCGAAGCTGTCACCGAGATCCTCGAAGAGTGCGCAGAGAAGAACATCCCCGTCATCGGCTTTGACTCCGGCGTTCCCGGCGACACCACCGGCGCTGTCAAGGCGACCGCCTGCACCAACAACGAGAACGCGGCTGCCATCGCTGCCGACAAGTTCAATGAGAACGAAACTGTTGTCGAGGCCATGAAGAACGCGACCTCCGACAACCCCGTCATCATCGGCTGCCTGTCTCAGGACGCTGTCTCCGCTTCCGTCACCGGCCGTACCACCGGCTTCGTGGACAAGATGGCTGAGATCGCCGAGACTTATCAGCCCGGCAAGGTCTCCATCGAAGGCCACGCAAAGTGGGAAAAGAAGGTTGAGAATCCCGCCATCATCATCGAGGTCGCTATCTCCGCTACCACCGAGGCTACCGCTGTTCAGACCGCTGCCAACTCTCTGCTCGGCCTGAATCCCGTTGCGATCTTCTGCTCCAACGAAGGCGCTGTCACCGGCTTCCTCGCTGCTGTTTCCGACGGTCAGGATCTGGCTGAGGGCGGCAAGTACGACGGTCTGGTCGTCGCTGGTTTCGACGCTGGTCAGGCTCAGAAGAACGCGGTCCGTCAGGGCTGGTTCTATGGCTCCGTCACGCAGGATCCGTATCAGATCGGCTACAAGGCAGTTGAGCTTGCTGTTAAGGCTGCCAACGGCGAGGCTGTTTCCGATGTGGACACCGGCGCTCAGTGGTATGACGCCTCCAACATCGATGATGACATGATCGCTCTGCTGGTTTACGACTAATCCTCAGCGGAATAGTTCATGGCTGCTGCGTCAGCAGCGAACATGCATGGAAGCAACAAGGGCTGTATCCGGGAAACCGGGTACAGCCCTTTCCATATCGGGAAATTGACAAACAGGCCGATTTCCGATATGATGGTAGTACTTTCTACAAAGGAGTGCTCGTGAATGAAGATATTGCTTCTCAGCTGCAGCACCGGCGAGGGCCACAACCACTGTGCGCTGGCTGTCAAGGAGGCGCTGGAGCGGCAGGGCCATCAGGCGGAGTTTCTGGATATGCTCAACATGTTCGGCGATCCCGGCCCGCTGAGCTTCGACAAGGTGCTCAATCGCATTTCGACCAAGGCTCCGGACATTTTCGGCATGATGTACCACGCCGGGCAGATGTACAGCGCGACGGGCGTGACTTCGCCTGTCTATCTGGCCAATATCCGCCACGCGAAGCAGCTTTGCGACTTCATCTGTGAGCGTGAATACGACGCGGTACTCTGTTCGCATCTTTTCCCGATGGAGACGCTGACCTATCTGCGCCGGCATGGGCAGTATCCGACGCGCTGCTATGGTATCCTGTCCGACTACACCTGCATCCCGTTCCTTGTTGAAACGGAGCTGGACGGATACTTCCTTCCGCATCCGGAGGTCAAGGCGGACTGCGTCCGCGCGGGCCTGCCGGAGGAACGGCTATTCGTTACCGGTATGCCGGTCGCGGAGAAATTTGCAGCGCCTATGAGCAGGGAAGCGGCCCGTGCGATGCTCGGCTTGCCGCAGGATCAGAAGATCTATCTCATTATGACCGGCGGAATCGGCTGCGGAGACGCGGTATCACTCTGCAACGCCATCCGGCGTGTGCCGGATACGCAGTCGCTGCTGTGCGTCCTGCCCGGACGCAACGAGGAGCTTCGCAGTACGCTGGAGTCCGAATACCACGGCGACGGCGTCCTGACCGTCCCGTTCACGGATAAGGTCGCGGTTTACATGCACGCGGCGGATGTCCTGCTTTCAAAGGCGGGCGGCATTTCCAGCTCAGAGGCCGCCGTTCTCGGCGTGCCGCTGGTGCATACAATGGCGATCCCGGGCGTGGAAACGCTGAATGCGGAATTCTTCGCGCGACATGGAATGTCCTTCTTTGCGCGCAACGTCGATGAGGCGGCGCGATTTGCCGACCGGCTGATCTATGACGCACGCGCTGCGGAGAGAATGCTTTCCGCGCAGGAAACGCAGCTTCCAAAGGACGGCGCGGAGCAGATCGCGCGCATGGTGACGGAGACGCTTCGATAACAGCAAAGCCCGGAGTATTTGCTCCGGGCTGTTGCGGCGAAAAGGAAACAGGCATGACCGAGGTCATGCCTGTTTTTTCTGTATACACCTTGCAGAAATGGAGGGCGCGAGGCGGTTTGCGCTGCCTTCTGGCTTATCCGTGCAGAAATTCCGCGCATCAGCTCGCCGCGCCCAACGTATCTGCAAGCGCGGTGTCGGCTGAAAAGGTGCTGAAATTGTAAAGGAAAAGGACGTCCGTAACGCCGCGCTGCGTCATGAGCTGCTCCACGTTGTCGTAATAATAGCGCGGATCGACCATGACGATCTGCTGATAATAGGGAATGAGGAACGGCACGAAGCAGTTTGCATAGGAGTCCTTGAAGATCAGCAGGACCCTTCCATTGTTTGCGGTCGTCTTGATGGTGACGAGCGGATGGTTGCCGCCGAAAAAGACCGTGTATTTGTCCTTGCTATCCAGCGCGGAATCGACATAGACAGAGCCGGCCTTTTCCTGCGTGCTGTCATAGACGACGTAGTAGCTCACGTCGGTGCCGAGCGGCTCATAGGCCGTGATGGCGTCCACGGCGGTATGCTTGCCGCTCTTGGAGGCAAGCGTCCCTTCAAAGGAGTTGGTCAGGACGTGGACGCTATAGTCCGTGATCGGCGTTTCGATCCCGAGCAGTTCCGCCGAGGCGTCAAACGCGCAGTGCGCGCCGAGGCTCGTCCAATGGTGATCGGTACGGAAGAAAACACCGTCCTTGACGTGGTCCTTCAGGGCCTGCGTCACGTCTGCGTACTGCATAAAGGGCGAGAGCGTCTGATTGACCGCAAACAGATCCTCCTGCTGGTTGTGCGCGGGAGCGTTCTTTGGCAGGTAGTCGCGCATGACGGAGGAAGCGTTCGGCACGATCATCGCGGTCATACGGAGGTCGTCGTGCTGCACGGCGAAATTCTTCATTGCGGTCAGCGTCCGGCCAAGAACTGCCTGATCGGGTGCTTCCGGGACCTCGATCAGATAATCGTCCTGACAGAGATAGACGCCGTTGGACTCCTTCTGGCCAAGCAGCTCGTCGATCCGCAGCTTCGTGGAGATCCAGCGGTCGCGCGCAAAGAATTGATCGGAAAAGGCGGCTTGCAGCTTTGACATGAAGCTCCCATCCAGAATGGAGGCGGCTGTCGGTGCAGGATAGGCCTGCAGCTTTCGGTTTTCGTTTTCTGAAAAATCACTCTTTGTATGAAGCAGATTGACAAGACCAAAGACAAGCAGAAGCACGGCAAGCAGCGCGGTAAGAAGGACGCCGTGCAGCTGGCGGTTGCGCTGAAGGAGCAGCTGCTGCCTTTCCGGGTCGGGCCTGCACTTTTTTTGCGGTCTCATGGGATCACCTCGCTTAGAACTGGGCATAGAGGAAGGATTGATAGGTGGCGTTCATCATATACGGAACGCAGAGCAGGAAAATGCCGACCAGCAGCAATGCGGAAAGGGCAAGGCCGAGACCGCGCCGCGAGAACACGAGCCGCTGATAAAGCGTTCGGATCCACGGGCCGCAGCCAAGAATGCCAATCAAAAGGAGCTTCCAATTGGCCGCAAAGTAGTATTTTGCGGTGGAATCCCAGAACGCGCGGCTTCCGGCTCCGAGCATCCGGCCAAGATAGAAGAGCGCCGAGGAAAAGTCGGGGGAGAAGAAAAGCACCCAGCCAATGATGACCGCAAGCAGCGTCAGGATATGACGGATGGGGGAGGGCGTCTTTTCAAGCACTCCCTTGAGCGGATATTTTTCCAGCAGCAGCAAAATTCCGTGGTAAAGGCCCCAAGCGGCAAATGTCCACGACGCGCCGTGCCACAGACCGGTCAGAATCCAGACGATCAGGAGGTTTCGGATGCACTTTACCGTGCTTACACGGCTGCCGCCAAGCGGAATATAGACGTAGTCGCGGAACCAGCGGCCAAGGGAAATGTGCCACCTGCGCCAGAATTCCGTCAGCGAACCGGAGAGATAGGGATGGTCGAAGTTGGCCTCAAAGTCGAAGCCGAACAGCTTCGCCATGCCGATGGCCATGTCGGAATAGCCGCTGAAATCAAAGTAGAGCTGGAGCGAATAGAAGATCGCGCCGAGCCATGCGGAGCCGCCGGAAAGCGAACCGGACGAAAGCGCGGAAATGCTCTGGAATGCGATGCCGAGATTGTCGGCCAGCAAGACCTTTTTTGCAAGGCCGAGGACAAGCATCGGGACGGCGTCGGAGACCTTGTCCAGCGTCACTGGATGCTCCTTCAGCTGCGGCGCGATGTGCGCATACTCGACGATCGGCCCGGAGATCATTTTCGGGAAGAAGCTGACATATAGGCAGAAATCCAGCGGATTTTTCTGCGCGGGTGCGCGGCGGTGATAAACGTCCGAAAGGTAGGACAGATTCGTGAAGGTGAAGAAGGAAATGCCGAGCGGAAGCGCCGGAGACGGCGCGTTCAGCGTGAACGGCAGAAAGGCGTTGAGCGTTTCGATGGCAAAGGCGGTGTATTTATAGAAGCCGAGAAGCAGCAGATTGAAAAGTACGCCAAAAACGAGAACAAATTTCGCCCCGCGCTGCTCTGACTCCACGCGATTGCCGATATCGCGGCCGATGCAGTAGTTGAACACCGTCACCAGCAGCAGAAGCAGCAGGTAGACCGGCGAACCCCAGGCGTAAAAGAGAAAGCTGACGAGAATGAGGAGCGCATTTTTGCAGACGCGCGGGCAGAGCAGGTACAGGATCAGGCTGACGGGAAGAAACGCAAAGACAAAAAAGAGCGTGCTCAGATTCACGACGTTTCCTCCTTAAAGCGCTTTCAGAAATGCCTGCGCGGCAGCGGCTGCGTTCTCGTGGACGACAAACAGGATATAGTTGCCCTGCACCTCCATGATGGAGTTGGAGAGCAGGTCATATTGCTCAATTCCGTAGCCCTCGAAGCTCTTCATCTGCGTCTGCTTGCGGGCCTGAATGGCGTCGGAGACGGACTTTTGCTGGGAAAGGTCGGAGAGCTTGACGATCAGCAGCTCCCGCGCGCCCATATTTGTGGACGGGTAATAGAGCAGACAGCCATCCACCTCAGACGGCGCAAAGCCATAAAGTCGGCGCACCATCTGCGCGTCTGCCTCCTGCATATCCGCCAGATCGAGCGTTTGCAGAACGGCGCTGCGGACGGAGTCAAAGGACGCACTGCTTTGCCGGTCCTGAATCGTCTGTGTGTAGAGAAAGCCGACGGTTGCCAGAACGGCGGCGAAGGCGAGAATGCGAAGAACGATGCTTCCAGGCTTTGCGCGGCGGCGAATTTCAGGCCGCGGCGCGGCGTCGTCCAAGGCGTTGCCACTGTCCGTGACAACGGGCTTTTCCGCTGCGGATTCCTTGGCGTTCTTTTCTTTTTTTACTTTTTTGGACGCTTTTGCCGGGGCTTCCGGATCGACAACACGCGAGGACTCTGCGGCCTCCGGGTGTTCTGGGGCGGCATCCGGAGCAACCGCAGGGTCGCCGGAGGAAACGGGTGCATTGGCTGAGCTATCAGAGTAATCAGTCGGGGCGTCGTTCAGAAATTCCGAAAAGTCGATCCCGTCGATCACGAGGGACGGGGACGCGGACTTTGCCGGTGCGGCATTGCTTTTCGGAGCAGAGTCCGGCTGCACAGAAGCGGTAGGAAAGAGAATCGACTGCGGAGCCGCGGCGGTGACCGGCGACAGCGGCTCTGTCGATGGGCTGTGGCTGCCGCGAATCGCTTCTGCCTCTGCCTCCGGAGTAAGCGGGCCGGAGGGAGCGGAGGAAAAGCCCGGCTTCGGCTTCTGTGCGGTCTGCGCGGGCGCCTTTTTGGCAGGCGCGGAGCCGAATTCAGCCAGAATATCGTCGAGCGCCTGTTCCTTCAGCTCCGGCGAAAGGTCGTCGCCGCCGCGCAGAAGAAGGTCATTCAGCCGCGGAGTCGGTTGATTCAAGGACAAAGACATAGTTGTATACCTCAGAGATCAGTTCAATACCCCAAAGCGGGTAGAATTCGCTCATCATGTGAACGCCGTCTGCCTGATAAAGATCCGTATGTTCTTCACAGATCTGCGTAATGTCCACATAGGGCGTGCCGTTTTCTTCGCAGAAGGCGCGGACGGCGTCGTTGTAATCCGGGATCTTTCGCCATGCGGGGCCGCGTTCAAAGGCGGGATCGATGGCGGGAATAATGGAGCAAACATAGACCGTCGCATCCGGGAGATTTTCCTTGAGAAGATCGAGCGTGTCACTCATTTTGTTGACATAATCCTCCGGTGTCGGCCAGTAGCCAATGCCGACATCGTTGATGCCGTAGGTCAGGAAGATGCTCGAGGGATTCAGCTCGATCAGCTCATCCAGATGGTCGGTGACCTTTTCAATGGTCGCGCCGGAGTCGGCAAACACGCGGTCGGAGGTCAGATATCCGTAGTAGGTGAAGCCCATTGTTCTGGAATCTCCGAGCATTGCATAGTCGTCAAAAAGCGACCAGACAGAGATCTCGCCGCTGCGAAGCTTTGCAAGCCACTCATCCCGTTTTTCGTCCAGCTCCGCCTGACGGATGGCCTTGAGCTTTGCCTCCACATCAGCGGGGCTGTTGGCCTCCTGCTGACGGAGCCATTCCACGCCGGAGGCGACCTGCGCATCCGTTGCGTCGGGGGCGGATCTCTTCGACGGAAATACAAAAATCCATAAAATTAGCAGTAAAAAAAAGACCAGAGGCAAAAGCGTCAGAGCCTTGCATCCCCAAGTCCTCGAATTCATCAGCGTATCCTCCAGAGGTCAGAGTCGTACAATTATCAGGCAGAAATATTATAGTATAGCGGACTCGTTTTGTCTACAGAAATTGACATAATGTGTGCAGATTTTTTCCTTATTTGTTTGTACGACATTTACCAGAACACCCCCGCAGCCAAAGCTGCGGGGGTGCGGAAGAATATGTGCGTTACCAGGTGCAGAGGCTTACTTTGCAAGAGCAAGCAGCTTCTGGTAAGCGGCCTCCCATGCGGGGGTATGGTGCGGCTGGAATTCCGCGACAGCCTCCGAACGGCGGACGACCTCACGAAGCTCCGCGATGTCCTTGATTTCGCCAAGTGCCATAGCCTGCGCAAGCAGATTGCCGATGGCTGCACCCTCGACGGGGCCGGTCACGACGGGACGGTCGAGCGAATCCGCGACAAACTGGTTGAGCAGCTTGTTCTGGCAGCCGCCGCCGACGATGTTCAGCTGATCGATGCGCTGGCCCTTGATCTCCTCGAGGCGCTCCAGCGCCCAGCGGTACTTGAGCGCGAGGGACTCATAGATGCAGCGCGCGATCTGGCCGACGGTTTCCGGCACGGGCTGATCTGTATTGCGGCAGTAGCTCTGAATTTTCTCGATCATCTGACCGCCGGCGAAGAACTCGCCGAAGTCGGGATCAATGATGGAGCGGAACGGCTCCGCCTTTTCGGCTTCCACGACGATCTCGTTCCAGCTGTAGGTGTGTCCGGCCTTGATCCAATCGCGGCGGCACTCCTGAATGAGCCAGAGGCCCATGATGTTGCGCAGGGGACGGAAGCCGCCCTGAATGGTGCCCTCATTGGAGAAGTTGGCGCTGCGTAGATCGTCGCGGAGGATCGGCTCGTCCGTCTCCACGCCGAAGAGCGACCATGTGCCGGAGGAGCAGAACGCGAAGCTGCCGGTGCCGGGGATAGCGGCGACGGCGGAGGCCGTGTCATGCGTGCCGACGGCGGCAAAGCTTGCCTCATTTATACCAAGCTCCTTGGCAAGCTCCGGGCGCAGATGGCCGCGGAGCGTACCGGCACGGTCGATCTCGGTGAAAATATGCTCCGGAAGGCCAAGCTCACGGATGGTCTCCCAGTCCCAGTCCTTCCTGGTGGGATTGTAGAGCATCGTGGTCGTGACCTCGGTGTACTCGGACTTTTTTTCGCCGGTCAGGAAATAGCCCAGCAGATCCGGCAGAAGCAGCATCGTCTGCGCATTTTCCAGCGCCACGTCGCCCTCGCGTTTACGGCGGTAGAGCTGATAGACGGTGTTGAAGTTCTGGTTGGCGATGCCGGTGCGCGCAAAGAGCGTCGGGAAATCGATGATCTTCCAGGTCTCCTCAAAATCCTCGTCCACTGCGCAGCGATAGGCGCGCGGATTGCCGAGCAGATGGCCGTTGCGGTCGAGCAGGCCGTAGTCCACGCCCCAGGTGTCGATGCCGATGCAGTCGAGATCACCAACATTTTCCTGCTTGAAGGCAAGCAGGCCAAGCTTGAGCTGATTGTAGAGATACGGCAGATCCCAATAGAACACGCCGTTCATCTCGATGTAGTTGTTTTCGAAGCGGTGCAGCTCCTTCATGGTGATCTTGCCGTTTTCCAGCTGACCGAGGATCGCGCGGCCATTGCTGGCGCCAAGGTCAAAGGCGAGCAGATTCTTCATAGGATCAACCTTTCTTTCCCGCAAGGCTCTTGCGGTATTTTTCGCTTTCCCAGTTGGCGATGAAGCTCTTGGCCGCCTCGCCCATGGTAGATACAGTATAACCCATTTTTGCGACGGTGTCCATGATGAAAATGACCGCGGTCAGCGTTTCGGTGATGGTTTTCGCCTTCTTTTCGCCCATATGCAGGACGAGCGCACCGGTCTTGGTATCGGCATAGCATTCGCCCTCGGCAGGTGTGCCTTCCTTGTCCATGAAGAACGTGCCGATCAGGAATACCATCTGGTCGGGGTAGAGCGGCGTTTCGATGAAGGTCTTGTAGTCATAGCGGCAGTTCTTGAGGGCTTCACGCAGGTAGGGCGTGTCAGCCTCGTAGAGCTCCTCACCGGTCTGACGGACGGAGATCGCGGGGAAGCTGTCTCCGTGAATGCCGAACTGCTGTGCCAATCGCTCGTTGGCGTCGGCGTGGATGGCAAGGCAGCGCTCCGCATCGTCGTCATGGACGATGATGCCATGATTCTGCATGAGAATGACGGAGGGAACCTTACCAGTCTTTTCCTCGACGCGGCGAAGCTCGTCGCGGATGGCAAAGGTCAGATTTGCGCCGGGATCGGTGTAGGGAACCCAGCCCCAGGTGTAGTCCGCGCCGTTGAACGCCTTTTCCGCGATCTCGCAGCAGGCGGCCGAGCAGGCGGCGAGATTTGCGTAGACGCTGTGGGTGTGGCAGACAAAGGTCTTGAGAATGGAGTGGAAGCCGGCCTCGACGGAGGGGCGCAGTGCGTCCATGCCCTCGATAAGCTTCGTGTTTTCCTTTGCGCAGGCGGAGCCGAGCTTTTCAACGTCGGCCAGCTGCGCAGGCTCGTTGCCGTAGTAGAAGCGGCGGAGCGCTTCATAGTCGAGCACGGCGTAGGCCTTGTCCGGACGGATATCCGACAGGCAGTAGCCGGAGGCCTTGATGGCCATGAGGCCGTCGGCCAGCTTGACGGAGGTGTTGCCGCCGCCGCCCTGCACATAGTCGCTGCGGCTGCCGGCAGCCTGCGACATGGCGGCAAACTGCTCGAGCTTTTCCTTGTTTTTCGTCATAAAATCAGTCATGATCATATCCTCTTTTCGCTGCGAGGCCGGCTGCGGACATACCGCAGCCGGTCGCGTGAATTTTTATCGCTTGCTCAGAACGTCTGTTTCGTACTGCTTGACCTTTGCAAGCCAGTCGGTGCCGACGCCTGCGTCCTGCTTCATGCAGTAGTAGTCCCAGATCGCGCCGAAGGGGAGCGTCTTGCGCTCTTCCATCAGGGCCAGACGGCTGGTGAGGTCGCCCTTGTGCTCGGCGTCGCGGATGGAAGCCGGAGCGAGGCAGGCGGAAAGAATGGCCTTTCTGGCGTTGCGCATACCGACGGCCCATGCCGCGACGCGGTTGATGGAGGCGTCGAAGTAGTCCAGCGCGATGAAGGTGCGATCCTGATAGTTGTTGAGGATGACCTCGTCCATGATGCGCTGGATCTCGTCGTCAAGAAGGATGACATGGTCGGAGTCCCAGCGGACAGGGCGGGAGACGTGCAGGATGATGCCCTCAAGGAACGGAAGGCAGGCGGTCAGCTTGGCGCTGATGACCTCGGTGGGATGGAAGTGACCCGCATCGAGCGTATACAGCAGGCCGTTCTTGACGGCGTAGCCATAGGAGAATTCATGGCTTGCAACGGTGTAGCTTTCAACGCCGACGCCGAAGAGCTTGCTCTCCAGTCCGCAGGGTACGAGCTTGCGGTCGATGTCCTCCGCAAAGATCTGATCGAGGGAATCGATCATAAGGTCGCGGTGCAGTTTGGTGTCGGCGCAGACATCCTTGTAGCCGTCCGGCATCCAGAAGTTGATGGCGCAGGGCCGATTGAGCTGCTTTGCAAACTCCAGACCGATCTCGCGGCAGCGCTTGCCGTGCTCGATCCAGAATTTCCGGATTGCAGGGTTGGTGCTGGAAAGGGAGAAGTCGCCGTCCATTTTCGGATGCGCGAAATAGGTCGGGTTGAAGTCGAGGCCGATCTTCTGCTCCTTTGCGAAGTCTACCCAGTTCTGGAACAGGTCGATGGTATAGGCGTCGCGGTCGACCTGCTTTCCGTTCTTTTCGGCGTAGGAGGCGTGGAGGTTGATTTTCTTCGTGCCGGGGCAGAGGGAGAGGACAACGTCGATGTCCGCCATCAGCTATTCTGGGGTACGGGCGCGGCCGGGGTAATTGCCGGTGGTCTGGATGCCGCCGGTCAGGGGCTTATTGGGGTCGGTGTCGAAGCCGCGAACGTCGTCGCCCTGCCAGCAGTGTA
>ERZ791603.2239-NODE-2239-length-12663-cov-2.557503_pt1 | contig 12663 bp, 8 predicted proteins | sample MGYA00509966_ERZ791603 | MGnify/ENA primary metagenome ERZ791603 (study PRJEB30046, sample SAMN00791931) | human gut metagenome | study: EMG produced TPA metagenomics assembly of the A metagenome-wide association study of gut microbiota in type 2...
GAAAACAGGAAAGCCGATTCTTGTATAGTAATATACTTGAATCGGCTTTCTTTATGTGATGATAAATATTGTTACTTTGTTTCAGGAACCAGGAACTTGTCTCCTGTTTGCTTAATAAGTTCCTTGGCATATTTCTCAGGATACCCAGGACGAACTGGGGTTGCACCTAATCCATAAGGAGTCTTCTCGAAACTGCCATCTTTTTTGGTTGGCTTGATAATCATGTCATTATACTTCACTACCATAAACTGGAAGAGCTGTTGCCAACGCGCCAACATCTGCTGTGCCTTCTCAATACCATAATCATTGAGATACTTGACAGCAGCCTGTGGATCCTGTGCATACAGTTCCTGAGCCTTAGCCTCAACACCTGGCTGTGCAGCAAAATAGCTGTTATCCAGACTATCACGAACCTCCTTCAAAGTTGGGAACATCTGGCTGTAACGAGGATAAACCATATTGCTGGTCATATTGCACACCCAGTAAGCATTCTTGAAACTGAAATTCACTGCATCTGCTCCCGGTGTGTTATAACACTCAGGACGAACTGTAGAAGAACAGTAGATTGGTGTGAACGCTACCATATTGGCATCATCATTACCAAACCAAAGAACACCGCCAATCTCTCTAGGCATCCATGAACGCATCTGGCTAACAAAAACAAAACCACTCTGCTGGGTGCTGACCGGTCGTTCGTTGAAGCACTGCTTTCCATCCACCTTAAACATCAATGGAGTTGGCCTGTAAGGCATCTGCCAGATACCACCCCCGATATCAGTGCCATCAGCAACAGAAAGAGGTGTCCCCTCATAATGGTCACGCATGCAAGCCTCAACATCAGCAACACTCACCTTCTTGTTTGGAACCACCCAGAGAGGCATATCCTTCGCATTAGGATCCTTGCCCAAAGCCCAATCAAGATAAGGACTCATATCATAGAAATGATTCAAAAGAGCCCAAGCACGAGCATCGCAGAAACGACGTCCTGAGAAATCAGGCTTAGCATATGCCATTTTCCATGAGAAATCAGCATCCTTGCCCTGATACCATCCCTTACTGCGAGCAAAAGAAACGACATCCTTGGCATACATCACGTTTTTCTTGTCCTTCATATTGAACTTGCCGATGCGACTCTGGTTAGCATGTGCACAAACTGCATTATCAGGAATACGGAGAGCTACCCAAACCACGCCCTTAGAACCTGGTCCCTTGCCCATCATCTCCATAATCCAAGCTTCGTTCGGATCACAGATGGTAAAGGTCTCGCCTTCTGAATTATAGCCGTAAGTATTGGCGATGGTTGTCATCACTTTGATAGCCTCACGGGCAGTCTTACTACGCTGCAGGGCAACATAAATGAGTGAACCATAGTCCATGATACCTGTAGAATCAGCCATCTCCTCACGTCCACCATAAGTAGTTTCACCGATGGTGACCTGCCATTCATTTATATTGCCAATCACATTATAAGTCTCGGCAGCCTCCGGAATCTCACCATGATATTTATTGGTATCCCAATCGTAAATCTTACGCATCTCGCCCTTAGCATGCTTACCGGCAGGAAAATGACAGAGATTTTGGAACATACCATAGTCATCGGCACTATATGAACACATCACAGATCCATCAACCGATGCTTTTTTCCCTACTATAAAGTTGGTACATGCCTCAGCCTCAGAGACACTGCCCAACATAGCCACAGCCATCAAGGCAGAAGCAAAAATCTTATTCATAAAATATACCTTAATTTATATATACAAAAAGAGAAGAGCATTTGAATTCTTCACTCTTCCCTCTTCATTCTTCACTTATTCGCAGGCCTTGAAACTCATATCCAAGCCCTTCACACTATGTGTCAAGGCACCAACTGAGATGAAATCAACTCCCTGCTCTGCATAATCGCGGATGGTATCGTAAGTGATACCGCCAGAAGACTCAGTCTCATACTTACCTGCGATGATGTCTACTGCCTTCTTAGTATCAGGCACAGAGAAGTTATCGAGCATGATACGATTTACACCACCATGCTTCAATACCTGGTCAAGTTCATCGAAACTGCGAACCTCGATTTCAATCTTTAGGTCGAGGCCCTTCTCCTGCAGATAAGCATGGCAACGGTCGATAGCGTTATCGATACCACCAGCAAAATCGATATGGTTATCTTTCAAGAGAATCATATCAAAAAGACCAATGCGATGGTTCATACCACCACCAATCTTCACAGCCTGCTTCTCCAACATACGGAGACCTGGAGTAGTCTTACGGGTGTCAAGGATATGAGTCTTTGTACCCTCAAGACGCTTTACATATTTAGCAGTCATGGTAGCAATGCCACTCATACGCTGCATGATATTGAGCATCAAACGCTCTGTCTGGAGCAAAGAACGGGTCTTACCCTCTACAATCATTGCAATGTCACCCTTCTTAACATGGGTTCCATCCTGAAGCAACACTTCTACCTTCATGGTAGGATCGAAACGGGCAAATACCTTCTTTGCCATTTCAACACCTGCCAACACGCCATCTTCCTTGATAAGCAAGTGGCTCTTACCCATGGCGTCTTCTGGGATACAACACAAAGTTGTGTGGTCGCCATCACCGATATCCTCAGCAAATGCCAAGTCTATCAACTTGTCTTCTAATTGATCTACGCTTAACATATTATTAATGTTTATGTTTAATGTTTATTGATTACTTTTCCGTTCCACAGGGCACGGAGGATGCCTTCCTCATCGCGTTCCACCCGGATTTCGCCGCCTAACCATTCGGTCATCGGCAACTCCTCGCGAAACTCGAAGTAGTTCACCACCCTGCCCTCTTGTATTTCTACCACAGCCTGCTGCAATATCGAGCCATCCGGCAATATCACCTGATGGGCTCCGCATCTCTTCATTTCAGCCATATCTAAAACATCCAGACTAATTACTCGTCATCTGAATAGGTTTATCAGGCATAGAAACCGGTGCACTGGTCGGAGGCGCCAAAGCTCCATCCGGACGCGCTGGAACACTCGGACCTGGTATACGGGTCTTACGAGCTGTATCTACTTTTGCCGAATCAGAAGATGCTGCAGAAGAAGAAACCGGTGCCACCTTTTTAGGATGCATACGGATGAGACGAATCTTATTGACAAACATCAGTTTAAGAGTCGTCAAAGAACCGGCATCAGAACTGAAGCCACCCTCATTCAACATAAAGTACCCCTTTATACCTTTGATTCCAAGGCTATCATTATCAGCGAGTTCTACACTATAGTGCTGAGCACTCTGAATATGAATTACAGTCTGTGCCACACTATCGTTCTTGAACTGAACAGCCAGCAAAGCGATGCCATCACGCATACCATCCTGGAAGATAAACTGCGATTCGAAATCAAGACGGAACCGGTCACCCTTATGGAAAGCAGTATCAGCTTCAATTTTAAAACTGCGACTGTTGAAGCCCTCATCAGGCGAGAATACCATCGAAGTAGCATCCTTCCAGATATTGGCAGTATCGCCAACAGCAGTAAGATTGTCAAAATCACTATTTCCTGTACTGTTTCCACCCAATGCAACCACCTCTTTATCCAATCTTTCAGCCAAATCCTTATACACATCATGCAGCAATTCTGTATGGCGCATATAATAAACCATCGAACTGTCGAAGTCTGCCGAGGTGACATCATGTTTCTTCAGTACAGCCTCGCGATAAGCCAGACTATTCTTCTCACTACCACCGTCTTCGTTCTGCGCCATAGCAAGAGCGATGTGATAATCGAAGAGAATATCCGTCATCTTTCCTTTAGAGAGCACATCTCTTGGCAGCGAAGGCTTGCAAGAAGCAAAGGCTGCACAAAAGGTTACTATCCAACAGAGATAAAGAAAAGCTTTCTTCATGATTACTTGTCCTCCTTATTTTCTTGAGATTGAGACTTTATCTTTTCTTCAGCAGTTTCAATAAAAGAAGAATCTTTAACCTTCTTCTCCTTATCATCACCTCCGAGAGCTTCCAGTTCTTTTCTACAGAAAAGCAAGAGAGAAATGATGCCGACTGATACACAGGAATCTGCAAAATTGAATACAGGATCGAAGAATGTACCATGCTGTCCACCCCAGAAAGGGAACCATTCAGGCCATGTATAGGTGAAGAACGGAAAACGGAACATATCAACCACCTTGCCCATGAGCACGGGTGCATACCCCTCGCCGAAAGGCACAAGATAAGATACATAATAAGGTGAGGCACCGGTGAAGATAAGTCCGTAGAAGATGGAATCAATCATATTGCCGATTGCACCCGTCAGAACCAGCGCCACCAAAATGATGTATAACAAGCGATAGGTACCACGCTTAATGATGCGATGCAGATAAATGCTCAAAGCACAGATGGCTACCAGGCGCAACAGACTTAGCCAGAACTTGCCGATAAACGACATACCCCAAGCCATTCCGTTGTTCTCTACAAATTCGATATAAAACCAATCAGTAACACGAACAGACTCGCCAAGGCAAAAATGGGTCTTGATGTACACCTTGATAATCTGATCGATAACAAGAAGCACAACCACCATTGCCGTGACGAGCCATCCGTATTTAATTTTACTTGTTTTCTCCATTTATTACTTTTTTCTAGCCTCCTTAGAAGCTACACTCAAAGTGGCATGAGGTACAGCACGCAAACGCTCCTTAGGAATCAACTCACCTGTTTCGCGGTCAATACCATAGGTCTTGTTCTGGATACGAACCAAAGCTGCTTCCAATCCCTTGATGAACTTCTGCTGACGCTGGGCCATCTGGATGATTTCTTCCTTGCTTTGTGCTTCACTACCCTCCTCAAGAGCCTTGTAGGTTGGTGATGTATCTACCACATCATTACTGTCTGAGTGGTTCAGCTGAGCCATGCAATCATGATAAGTCTGCTTTGCCACCTTCAATTTCTCATCAATGATAGCGCGGAACTCCTCGAGCTCCTGATCGCTATAACGTAGTTTTTCGTTAGCCATAGATGTTATCTATTATGTTATTTGTTAATGTTTTTAGGAAATAAGGGCTAGAAAGTTAGAAGCAAGCAGTTTGGAAATGCTCCTAACTTCTAACTCCTAACTCCTAACTATTTAATTCTTCTCTACGAGAATGTTCAACTTAAAGTCATCAAACTCGGTCTCAACACCTGAGTTGTCGCCGATTTCGATGCTGTCTGCCAATACCTGACCCTTGATGTAGTCGGCGAATGCCTTGATGGCTGCGTCAGTCTCCTCATTAGGAGCCACAGTTACGTTGATGCGGTCGGTAATCTCCAGACCTGTCTCCTTGCGGAGGTTCTGGATACGGTTGATCAACTCACGAGCCATACCCTCCTTCTTCAATTCTGGGGTCAACTCTACCTCAAGCGCTACGGTCAGATTGCCCTCGTTAGATACGAGCCATCCTGGAATATCCTCAGAGATAATCTCCACGTCGGCTACCTCTACCACGGCTTCCTGTCCGTCGATATTCAATGTGATGTTGCCTGCCTTCTCAAAAGCTGCAATCTGGTCCTGATCGAGCGCTGACATCTGGGCAGCAACACCCTTCATCAGCTTGCCGAACTTCTTACCCATCACTCTAAAGTTACACTTCACCTTCTTTACGAGAATACCCTGACCCTCAATGAAGTTAACCTCCTTCACGTTCACCTCGTTCTTCAACAGTCCTGCTACTGCCTCGATGTGTGCCTTCTGTACATCATCTACTGCAGGAATCATGATCTGCTGGAGTGGCTGACGCACCTTGATGTTCACCTTGCGGCGCAAAGCCAATACCATAGAAGTAATCTTCTGGGCGATGGCCATACGTTCCTCCAGGTCGGCATCGATAGCAGCCTCATCAGCTACAGGGAACTTATCGAGATGTACGCTCTCCAACTCGCCGCCCAAGTCGTGATACAACTCGTCTGCATAGAATGGAGCGAATGGTGCCAGCAGCTTAGCCACTGTCATCAGGCAGGTATAGAGAGTCTGGTAAGCACTCAGCTTATCCTCGCTCATCTCCTTACCCCAGAAACGTTTACGGTTCAGACGAACGTACCAGTTAGAGAGGTCATCGTTGACGAAAGCATCGATGAGACGGCCTGCGCGGGTTGGATCATAGCCAGCCAACTCTCTGTCAACGCCCTTGATGAGGGTATTGAGTGAAGAGAGAATCCAGCGGTCAATCTCTGGGCGCTTCTCGAATGGCACCTGAGCAGTCTCTGCATCGAAACCATCTACATTAGCATAGAGAGCGAAGAAGCTGTAGGTATTATATAAGGTACCGAAGAACTTACGACGGGTCTCGTCCACACCATTAGGGTCGAACTTGAGGTTGTCCCAAGGCTCGCTGTTGGTCATCATATAGAAACGAACAGGATCGGCACCATACTTGTCAATCATCTCGAATGGGTTAGTCACGTTACCCACGTGCTTACTCATCTTGTTACCCTTGGCATCGAGAACGAGACCAGAAGAGATTACGTTCTTGAAGGCTACGCTATCGAATACCATGGTAGCGATGGCGTGCAGAGTGAAGAACCATCCACGGGTCTGATCCACGCCCTCGTTGATGAAGTCGGCTGGATAGAACTTAGGAGGAATAGCATATCCCTCGTAGGTGCTGTGGATGAGTGCATCGCGGTCTGCCTCTGTGCCACGGGCCATCTCACCCTCGAATGGGTAGTGGAGCTGGGCGTAAGGCATTGAACCTGAATCGAACCAAACGTCGATGAGGTCGCTCTCACGATACATTGGCTTGCCCTCCTCGTTAACCAATACAATCTTGTCAACGTATGGACGGTGGAGGTCAATCTTATCATAGTTCTCCTGACTGTAGTCGCCAGGAACGAAACCATTCTCCTTCAATGGGTTGCTCTGCATGATACCGGCAGCCACAGACTTCTCGATTTCAGCATAGAGTTCCTCAAGGCTGCCGATGCACTTCTCGCCACGGTTCTCGTCACGCCAGATTGGCAATGGAGTACCCCAGAAGCGGGAACGTGAAAGGTTCCAGTCGTTCAGGTTCTCGAGCCAGTTGCCGAAACGGCCTGTACCGGTGCTCTCAGGCTGCCAGTTGATGGTCTTGTTGAGTTCTACCATGCGCTCCTTGCGGGCTGTATCCTTGATAAACCAGCTATCCAATGGATAATAGAGGATAGGCTTGTCGGTACGCCAACAGTGAGGATAGTTGTGCACGTGCTTCTCGCTCTTGAAAGCCTTGCCCTCCTGCTTCAACTCGTAGCAGAGTACGATGTTCAGGTCTTCAGCCTTATCAGAAGCCTTCTTGTCCCAGACGCCATCCACATTAAACTGTGGGTCGTAGGCATTCTTCACGTAGCCGCCTGCGTGATGAGCATATGCCTCCTTGTTGACACAAGCGTTCACGAAATTGTCATCGAGGTCTTCGATGAGATAGAACTTACCCTGGAGGTCAACCATTGGGCGGGTCTCACCCTTCTTATTAATAAGGTAGAGAGCAGGAATGTTGGCATCCTTGGCTACCTTGGCATCATCGGCACCGAATGTAGGTGCGATGTGAACGATACCTGTACCGTCATCGGTAGTAACGTAGTCGCCGAGGATGACGCGGAAAGCCTCACTCTCCATCTCTACGAACTGATCGCGACCATCCTCAGAAGCGAATACCTTCTCAGGATGAGCAGCAGCATATTCTGTTACGAAAGCTAGAGCAAAAGCATCTACCTTCTCGCATGGCTTTACCCATGGCAGGAGCTGCTCGTAGTGCATGCCTTCGAGGTCTGTACCCTTCATGTGGTCGATAATGCGCCATGGGCACTGCTTCTTCTCCTTGTCGAATGGCAGGAGATTGCCTTCCTTGCACTCCTGGTCAGCCTTCAGATATGAACCTACCAGAGCTTCAGCCATCACGAGTGTCATAGGCTCGCCATTGTAGAGGTTGTAGGTCTCGATGGCTACATAGTCAATCTTAGGACCCACACAGAGAGCCACGTTTGATGGCAAAGTCCAAGGTGTAGTGGTCCATGCGATGAAGTATGGCTTGCCCCACTTGGTCCACTCAGCCTTAGGATCCTTGATGAGGAACTGGGCTGTGGTGGTGAGGTCCTTTACATCGCGGTAGCATCCAGGCTGGTTCAACTCGTGAGAGCTCAAGCCTGTACCTGCACCTGGAGAGTATGGTTGGATGGTGTAACCCTTGTAGAGCAACCCCTTGTTGTAGAGCTGCTTGAGGAGCCACCAGAGAGTCTCGATATACTTGTTATCGTAGGTGATATAAGGATGATCGAGATCTACGAAGTAACCCATCTTCTCGGTCAACTCGCGCCACTCTGCGGTGAACTTCATCACGTTCTCGCGGCACTTGTGGTTGTAATCCTCTGTAGAGATATACTTCTCAGAAGCCTTGTTGTCGATATCCTTCTTGGTGATGCCGAGTTCCTTCTCGACACCGAGTTCAACAGGGAGTCCGTGGGTATCCCATCCCGCCTTGCGGTGAACCTGGAACCCCTTCATGGTCTTGTATCTGTTGAATGTATCCTTGATACTACGTGCCAACACGTGGTGAATACCCGGGTGGCCATTAGCTGATGGAGGTCCCTCGAAGAAGATAAACTGAGGGCAGCCTTCACGCTCGTCGATAGACTTATGGAAGATATCATTTTTCTCCCACGCTGCTAGTACGTCATTGTTTGTCTGAGTAAGATTCAGACCGTTGTGCTCGGCAAATTTCTTAGCCATATTATCTTATATTTTTATATTGTTTTTACTTTTGGGCGCAAAGTTACAAAAAAAAAAGGGTTTACCCAAAATCTTTAATATATTTTCTACTTATATATACAAAAAAGACTCCTAAATGACTGAAAAATTGCTCTTTTCAAGTCATTTAGGAGTACTTAAACCTAAAATAAATGATATATGATAAACTAAATGTTTCTAAAAATAATGGCGGCTAACCATTGACTACTTGATAACAAACTTCTTGCCATTGCAGATGTACATACCTGGAGCCAGGACATACTCTGCATCAGAAACCTTGTTCACTTCGGCTACCTTCACACCATTGATAGAGTAAATCTGCAACTTAGCAGGAGCCTTCTTGCAACCTACCTGGTTGATACCTGTTGAGACAGACTCATTGGTCTTACCGTTGCGGTCGTAAACTGCACCATTGACGAAAGCATTGGTCTTACCGTTGCGGTCATAAACTGCACCGTTGACGAAAGCAAAAGTTTCTGTCTGGTTGACACCATTACCATTATTGTTGAAGATAATATTAGTAGGAGCACCTGTCAAATCACCATCAAACTTCCACATCCAGACATCCAGACCATTCTTCTTCATGTCAGTCTTGGTACAGCTTACACCTGGCCAGGTACCACCGGTAAAGTTGTCTGTATCATTCCAAGCCCATACGTGGATGTCACTCCATTCTGCAGGAGCGAGGAAGTAAGCGAAGATACCTGTTGGAGTAGGAATAACTACCTCTTTTATCTTGTTGAAGGTTGCAGAACCAGTCTTGGTTTCATTGTCAGTATTGGTTGCGCTCCAAGTTACAGTCTTGCTCTCGCCTTCCAGCATATCTTCACCGAGGGTGAAGGTAGCAGCCTTACCAGGAGTAAGAGCCACCTGCTCGCCATCACCAATCTTATACCAACCGCTCTTGGCATTGTTGCTGAGGGTTGCTGTTACGGAGATAGTCTTCTGAAAGTCACCACCATTAGGACTCAAAGTAACCTTGGCTGCAGTATTGACAGGAGCGTCAATCTTCTTGGCACTTGTACCACCATCATACTCCAAGTAGATATCGCCTGTGATACCAGTGATTTCACCAGACTGTGCACCATTTCCATTATTCAAGATGACATTGAAATTCTCTACGCCATCGAAAGAGTAAGTCCAGTATTTAGCACCATCAATCTCCACAGGACCGGCCATTACCTTACCAGGCCATGCGCCTGTCAAGTCTTTGCCGTCTGTACCTGTTGTCCAAGCATGGATGTGAGGAGCATTAGCAGCCTTTACATATACCATGATAGAAGCATTAGGATCTACCTTGGTGAAGGTCAAGCTACCGCTCTTCACTTTACCGTCCTGGCCCTCTGCGCTCCAATCAATAGTCTTGGTGTCGCCAAAGTTCATACCTTCGCCGATGGTAAGGTTCTCACTCACACCAGGAGTCAAGTTCACCTTATCCTGGCCTTGTATCTGATACCAACCAGACTTAGCGTCTTCAGAGAGAGTAACTGTCATGTTAATAGTCTCAGTGCGGAATGATCCACCTGCCTGTGAGAATGAAACGCTTGCAGGCTGAATAGGAGCCTCATCAATCCAAGTTGTACCAGCCTCTTCATTACCATCATAGGTCTGACCACCCTTATGCTGAGCAGCAGTTTCGTAGATGAAAGCACCATCCTCAATGAGTTTGCCACCAGTCCAGTCTTTCACGAGTACGCGAACCTGACCCTGATTATTAGGAGCATCAACGGTGATAGTAGGACCTGTGTAAGTCTTGCCTGTTACCAAGTCTGTATAAGTACCAGCTGGGCAATCTGTGAAAGTAGCACCACCATTGAGGGCTACGAGTGCATAGCTGTCCTTATAAGCACGCTTGAAAGCGATACCGCCATTGGCAGTGCAACCATCTGTAGTCCACTGACCCTTGCGGAGAGCAGGCACTGCCTGACGAATCTTGTTCAGACGGATGAGGTGCTGAGCCACATCATGATTCAAAGAGGCAGCCACATTACCAGAAGCCTTGTATTCACCGAAGTCTGATGCTTCTACATCACCTGTGATATAACCACCGAAGTAAGCACGACCGGTGTTAGAAAGAGGACCATTAGGACCTTTATCAATTACTACACCACGACGGAAACCTACCTCAGAACCATAATAGAGACATGGGATTCCACGGAAGGTAAACAAGAGAGAGAGGTTCTCAGCCCACTGAGCATCTGTACCACCGAAACGGTTGGTATCGCTTGGACCTGGACTATAGTCATGGCTATCTACATATACCACATTGAAAGTAGCGTCATTATAGCACTCGTCGCCGCTTGCCAAGCTGAAAGCCTGTTGGGCAGTGTTGTAGCTGTAGTGCATAGGGAAGTCAATGACGTTGAATCCACTGTTCTGTGAGTAATCCGGTTCATGCCATGCACCATTGAGCATCTTGGCATTGTTGCTCTTTGGAGAAGTAGTCTCCTCCAAGCAAAGCAGTTGTGGGCCTACAGGCTCAGAACCCTCAGGAATCACCTGATTATCCCAGTAACTTTTGCTTCCATCCCATTTGTTGAGCAAGGCCTCGTCCGACTTCCAGGTATAGAAGTAGCAAGAGAGGTTTGCCTGACCTCTATAGGTTACATCGTTCATACGTGTACAAACCTCACCATACATAAAGAAAGGTGCCTTGTTCAAGCGCTTGTTCTCGTACTGCTTACCAAGTGCTTCAAATTGAGGGATAAACTCCTTGTTGAATGTCAAGCGGGAGATGTGGCCAGATGTATCAATACGGAAACCATCGACACCCATCTTGATAAACTGTCCATAGCAATCTACGAGATACTTAGCCACGTAGTCGTTCTCTGTGTTGAGATCCACACAGTCACCAGCAATCTGCCCCATCCAACGGCTTGGGAAGTCCCAGTTCCAGTTGTTGGCAGTATGGTGCCAATAGTTGTGTATATCGTGGTTATTACCATCTGTATTCTTCATCAGGGCAAGACGACGCTGATACTGTATCTTTACATTGCCCAAGTAATCGTTGCCCAACTTGCTCTCATCAGGGATCATACAAGCATCAATGTATGCTTGGTTACGAAGATGAGTATCACGGTCGAACATCTTGCAGAGCTTCTCCTCACCGAAGTTACCGGTGTGGTTGAGCACGATGTCAAGAATGATCTTGATACCCTTGTCGTGAGCCTTGTTGATGAGTTCCTGGAACATCACGTCACCACTCTTGCTGCCGTCACCGCTCTGATAGCGGCAGTCAACCTTAGAGAAATCCATGGCATGATAGCCGTGGTAGTCATAACCAGACGCATTCTGAACGACAGGTGTAATCCAGATGGCTGTAAAACCTAAAGCCTTGATGTAGTCGAGCTTGTCGATCACACCCTGGAAGTCACCTCGCCAACAAGGGTCCTTGGTACTCTTCTGCGCTTCCTGGTTATCCCAGCAGAGCACGTTGTTACTTGGATCTCCATCGTAAAAACGGGTGGTGATCATGAAATAGATACTTTCGTCTCGGAAATCAGTACGATTGCTGGTAAACGTGTCTGTAGCCATCGTCTGCATAGAGACCAACATGAGCATTAAAACTGCCCATAATTTTGCGGCAAGTTTCTTCATAATGAAATTGTTAAGTTAAAATTGAATAGTTGAATTATCTGCCGCAAAATTACAAACTATTTCTATCCGCCCAACAAGATATTTCACTTTTCTGCTGATATTTTTGTGCAATCGATTTCACAAATATTAAAAAAAAGAGGCTGGATTCTGTAAACCAAATATTTACAAAATCCAGCCCCTTTAAGAGTATATAATTAATATAACGGGCGCGCCAGAAAACAGAAAGAATATTGTACTTTTGGCTTGTCCGAAATCAAATTCAGAGGTTTTCAGCCTCTTGCAGCCAGATGGCAGATGCAGCATCACTAGGCATACGCCAGTCACCACGAGGACTTAAAGAA
>ERZ791603.2240-NODE-2240-length-12661-cov-13.042043_pt1 | contig 12661 bp, 17 predicted proteins | sample MGYA00509966_ERZ791603 | MGnify/ENA primary metagenome ERZ791603 (study PRJEB30046, sample SAMN00791931) | human gut metagenome | study: EMG produced TPA metagenomics assembly of the A metagenome-wide association study of gut microbiota in type 2...
TGAAATGGTCACCGGACGGTATGCGTGTTGAGGTCATTCGGGCCGGTGAGTATGACGACGGGGCACTTCCTGCCCGGGTGCAGGAGATTGCACTTCAGGCCGGGTTAGCAGAGCGCGGAATCAGTGCAAAAAGCAGTAAAGCGGCAAAAGAGAAAAAAGCCACGACCAGTAAAGAGGGCTGAGTATGCTTCTGACAATGGAAGAGATTAAAGCCCAACTCCGGCTGGATGAGGATTTCGATGCTGATGACCGCCATCTGCAACTGCTGGCCTGTGCGGCACAAAAGCGGACGGAAACGTATCTGAACCGGAAGCTCTATGCACCGGATGAAACCATTCCGGACAGCGACCCGGACGGGCTACACCTGCCGGATGATATTCGTCTGGGGATGCTGATGCTTATCAGCCATTTTTACGAAAACCGCTCGTCGGTTACGGAAGTGGAGAAACTCGACATGCCGCAGAGTTTTGGCTGGCTTGTTGGCCCGTACAGGTACTTTCCGCAATGAAAATTCGTCAGGCGCAGACCAGCGCAACCTACATTCTGCCGGACCCCGGCGAACTGAATAAACGCGTCCTGATCCGCCAGCGGGTGGATATGCCCGCGGATAACTTTGGCGTGGAGTCTCAATACCCGGTTACGTTCCGGACATGGGCGAAGGTTATCCAGACCAGTGCCACCACCTGGCAGGAAACCGCGCAGACCGGGGACGCCATCACCCATTACATCACCATTCGTTACCGCCGGGGGATCACTGCTGATTATGAGGTGGTCTGTGATGACAGTGTGTACCGGGTGAAACGTCAGCGTGATCTGAACGGGGCGCGGCGCTTTCTGCTGCTGGAGTGTACGGAGCTGGGCGAATGTAGGCAGAGTCACGGAGGCAGCAATGGCGACTCCCTTTTTTCACGTTGATGTTCAGCAGCCCGCCGAGATGCGCTTTAACCGCGCCCGTGTCCGGCGGGCGTTTGTCACGATTGGGCAGCGTCATATGCGTGATGCCCGTCGGCTGGTGATGCGCCGTGCGCGGTCGGCACCGGGTGAAAACCCCGGTTATCAGACCGGACGCCTGGCTCGTTCGATTGGTTATATGGTGCCGAGAGCCAGTAAAAAACGAGCCGGTTTTATGACACGCATTGCCCCTAACCAGCGCAACGGGAAGGGGAACCGGATGATCTCTGGTGACTTCTATCCGGCGTTTCTGTTTTTTGGTGTCCGGGGAGGAGCAAAACGTCGTCGTAGTCATCATCGTGGTGCATCCGGTGGCAGCGGCTGGCGACTGGCTCCACGTAATAACTTCATGGTGGAAACTCTTGAAAAGAACCGCAGCTGGACACGCTATTTTCTGGCGCGGGAATTGCGTAAATCACTGAAGCCGGAGCGACGACACAGATGAAACTGACGCCTGTTATTGCTGCGCTGCGTGCCCGCTGCCCGTATTTTGAAAACCGGGTGGCAGGCGCGGCACAGTTCAAAAATCTGCCGGAGGTCGGAAAGCTGAGACTCCCGGCGGCGTATGTGGTACCGGGTGATGACTCTCCGGGAGAAAACAAAAGCCAGACCGACTACTGGCAGGAGCTGAAAGAGGGCTTCTCCGTGGTTGTCATACTGAGTAACGGGCGTGATGAGCGCGGTCAGTTTGCCTCGTATGATGTGGTGGACGATGTCCGGCAGATGCTCTTTAAGGCCCTGCTGGGCTGGAACCCGGAAGCGTGCGGTAACCCGATTACCTATGACGGCGGCACGCTGCTGGATCTGAATCGTCATGAGCTGATTTATCAGTTCGATTTTTCGGTCATCAGCGAGCTGACTGAAGACGATACCCGCCAGCAGGATGATCTGAACAGTCTGGATGAACTGCAAACGCTGGCGATTGATGTTGATTATCTCGAGCCCGGTAACGGGCCTGACGGCGATATCGAACATCACACCGAAATAACCCTTCCTTCCTGAGGATCCTCATGTTTGTCAAACCTGTTAAAGGGCGGTCAGTTCCTGACCCTGCCCGCGGCGACCTTTTGCCCGCCGAAGGGCGAAATGTTGACGAGAACAACTACTGGCTGCGCCGTGAAGTAGCGGGTGATATCCGGCGCGTGAATAAAAAGGTGAACACCGATGACGATAAGCTTTAACACCATTCCGTCGAATACGCTGGTTCCGCTGTTTTATGCGGAAATGGATAACCAGGCGGCGAATACTGCACAGGACAGCGGAGCATCGCTGCTGATTGGTCATGCCAATAACGGTGCAGAGATTGTTGCCAACAGTCTGGTACTGATGCCGTCGGCAGACTATGCACGCCAGATTTGTGGTGCGGGAAGTCAGCTGGCGCGTATGGTCGAGGCTTATCGCCAGACCGACCCGTTTGGTGAACTGTATGTAATTGCCGTTCCTGAATCCACGGGCGCGGCGGCAACGGTTACGCTGACGGTGACCGGGGAGGCAACCGAAACCGGCACGGTGAATGTCTATGTGGGACGTACCCGCGTGCAGGCTCCAGTGACCAACGGCGATAACGTCACGACGATTGCCAGCAGTATCCAGGATGCCATCAATGCCGTTCCGGCCATGCCGTTTACGGCTTCATCTTCGGCAGGCGTGGTCACACTGACCGCGCGTCATAAGGGGCTTTGCGGGAATGAAATTCCTGTCAGCCTCAATTACTACGGCTTTGGTGGGGGCGAAGTGCTGCCAGCGGGCGTACAGATTGCCGTGGCGACGGGGACCGCCGGAACGGGTGCTCCGGTTCTCACCGGCGCGGTGGCTGCAATGGCGGATGAGCCGTTTGATTATATCGGCCTGCCGTTCAACGACACGGCCTCCGTTAACACGCTGGTGACCGAGATGAACGATACCAGCGGTCGCTGGAGCTATGCGCGTCAGCTGTATGGTCATGTGTATACGGCAAAGATCGGCACGCTGTCAGAACTGGTGACCGCAGGTGACCAGTTTAACCAGCAGCACATTACCCTGGCGGGATACGAAAAAGAGACCCAGACGCCTGCCGACGAGCTGGCGGCAAGCCGTACCGCCCGCGCAGCAGTGTTTATTCGCAACGATCCGGCACGTCCCACGCAGACCGGTGAGCTGGTGGGTATGCTGCCTGCGCCGAAGGGGAAACGGTTCACGATGACCGAACAACAGACCCTGCTGTCGCATGGCGTGGCAACGGCGTATGTCGAAAGCGGGGTGCTGCGCATTCAGCGTGATGTCACCACGTACAGGAAAAATGCTTACGGTGTTGCGGATAACAGCTACCTCGACAGCGAGACGCTGCATACCAGCGCGTATGTGCTGCGCAAACTGAAATCCGTCATTACCAGTAAGTACGGGCGTCACAAGCTTGCCAGCGACGGTACCCGCTTTGGTCCCGGTCAGGCGATTGTCACACCGGCGGTGATCAAAGGGGAACTGCTGACAACCTACCGTCAGCTTGAGCGTGCGGGGATCGTGGAAAACTACGAACTGTTTAAGCAGTACCTGGTTGTGGAGCGTGATGCCAGCGATCCGAACCGCCTGAACACGCTGTTCCCGCCTGACTATGTTAACCAGTTGCGTGTCTTTGCCGTGGTTAACCAGTTCCGTCTTCAGTATTCAGAGGAGTCTGCATAATGGCCCGTATCGGGGGAACCTGTTATTTCAAAATTGACGGTCAACAGCTATCGCTGACCGGCGGCATTGAGGTGCCCATGAACAGGACGGTCAATGATGACATCATCGGCCTGGACGGTTCAGTGGACCGCAAGGAAACTCACCGTGCGCCTTATGTCAAAGGGACCTTCAAGGTACCGAAGAATTTTCCGGTGAGCAAAATCACCTCGTCTGATGAGATGACCATCACTGCCGAGCTGGCGAACGGTCAGGTCTATGTATTGTCGTCTGCCTGGCTGCACGGCGAAGCGAACCATAATGCCGAAGAAGGCACGGTTGATCTTGAGTTCCACGGTGAAGAAGGGGATTACCAGTAATGAAAGAGCTTGAGTTAAAGAAACCGATTACTGCTCATGGCGAGACACTCTCCGTACTGGAGTTTGATGAACCCACCGGGAAGGATGTCCGCGAGCTGGGGTATCCCTACCAGATGAATCAGGATGAGTCAGTCAGACTTCTGGCGCATGTGGTGTCGAAATACATTGTGCGGCTGGCGAAAGTGCCGCAAAGCTCTGTCGACCAGATGTCTCCGGCAGACCTGAATGCAGCGGCGTGGCTTGTGGCCGGTTTTTTCCTCCAGGCCTGACGGCTGAATACCTCACTGATCGCTTCTTTGACTGCGCCAGCTACTGGCGCATTAATCCTTTCGAATTGCTGAATATGCCGATCAGTGAAATTCCCTTGCTGGTCAGTCAGGCAAACAGGATAGAGCAGGAGAAACGCACACATGGCGGAATTTGAGCTTAAGGCGTTGATCACCGGTGTCGACAGGCTTTCTCCCGCGCTGTCGAAAATGCAAAAGAAAATCCGGGGATTTAAACGCCAGGCGGAAGAAGCGTCACAGGGTGGGCTGGCGCTTGGTGGCGGACTGGCAGCGGGTCTGACGCTTTCCCTGAAATCTTATGCCGATCAGGAAAACGCCGCCACCGGGCTGAAAGTCGCCATGATGGATGCGAACGGCGAGGTTGGAAAGAGCTTTCAGGACATCAATAAACTGGCTATTGGCCTGGGTAACCAGCTACCCGGTACAACGGCTGATTTCCAGAACATGATGCAGATGCTGGTGCGTCAGGGGATCCCGGCAGAAAACATTCTTGGCGGTGTGGGTAAAGCGACAGCTTATCTTGCGGTACAACTGAAAAAAACACCGGAAGCGGCTGCTGAGTTTGCTGCAAAGATGCAGGATGCTACCGGAACGGCGTCAGAAGACATGATGGGGCTGTTCGACACTATCCAGAAGGCGTTTTATCTGGGTGTTGATGATACCAACATGTTGTCCTTCTTCACTAAAACCAGCTCTGTTCTGAAGATGGTGAACAAGGACGGTCTTCAGGCTGCACAGAGCCTTGCCCCCATCAGCGTCATGATGGATCAGATGGGGATGAACGGGGAGTCGGCAGGTAACGCCCTGCGAAAAGTTATTCAGTCCGGATTAAGCGTTAAGAAAATCAGGGACGTCAATAAAATCATGGCCCGCCAGAAACTCGGGGTACAGCTCGATTTTACTGACGGCAAAGGAAGTTTTGGCGGTCTTGATAACATGTTCAGGCAACTGGCAAAGCTGCGAAAACTGACCGACGTTAAGCGAACAGGTGTACTTAAGGCAATATTTGGTGATGATGCCGAAACCCTTCAGGTGGTCAATGCACTAATCGATAAAGGAAAGGATGGCTACGATCAGATCCAGCAGAAGATGAATAAACAGGCCAGCCTGAATAAACGTGTTCAGGCCCAGCTTGGTACGCTGTCCAACCTGTGGGAGGCAATGACGGGGACCGCAACTAACGGCCTTGTGGCTATTGGCGGAGCATTTTCTGGTGACGCCAAAAATATCACGCAATGGCTGGGGGAGTTAGGGGAAAAATTCACGAAGTTTGCGGATGAAAATCCCCGGGTTATTCGCGGCGTCGTCGGGCTTGCTGCCGGTCTTGCGATTCTGAAACTGGGATTGATGGGCGTTGGCGGTGCCATCAGTATTGTCAGCAGGATCATGTCGATGACGCCGATTGGAATGATTGCGACGGCGATAGCCCTGGCTGCGGGATTAATTATCACTAACTGGGATGTTGTCGGACCTTATTTCAAGAAGCTCTGGGAAACCATTGGTCCTTATTTTGAGGCTGGCTGGGAACTTCTGAAGAAGGTTTTTGCCTGGTCGCCGCTGGGGATGGTAATCAATAACTGGGGACCGGTTGTTAAGTGGTTTCAGGATATGTGGGACAAACTGAAGCCAATTATTGAGTGGTTTACCGACAGTTCCGGTGACACGGTCGATGCCATTAACTCTGCGCAGTGGGGCGCGGGTGCTTATGATGCTTATGGGACGGGAATACCGGCACGGGGATACACACCTTATCAGGCGGTAGATCCGGCTCAGTCAAACAACGCCTCCGGTGCCACAGGCCCGAATCCCTTCATGATTAACAAAGCTTCTGCGCCAAAAGTTGATGGTGAGATCAAGGTCTCTTTTGTGAATTCGCCTCCGGGTATGCGGGTTATGGAAACGCGATCCAGCGGTTTTGATGTCAGCCATGATGTTGGCTATACGCGCTTTGGCAGGTAATGAAAAATTAATCTGTTAATGAGTCCCACTCCGGTGGGATTTTTTATGTACGGAGTTTATATGACGTGGAAAGACAGACTTCAGGACGCGTCATTTCGCGGTGTGCCGTTTAAGGTTGAAGAAGAAAGTGCGGGAACCGGTCGTCGTGTGGAAACACATGAATACCCGAACCGCGACAAACCCTATACCGAAGACCTGGGGAAAATCACTTTCCGCCCGTCCATCACGGCTTATGTGGTGGGAGATGACTGCTTTGACCAGCGCGATCGCCTGATTGACGCGCTGAATAAACCCGGTCCCGGCACGCTTGTCCACCCGACATATGGTGAGCTGAAAGTCTGTGTTGACGGGGAAGTTCGGGTCAGCACATCGAAAAGTGAAGGGCGTATTGTCCGCTTTGACCTGAAGTTTGTCGAAGCAGGAGAACTCTCTTACCCCACATCAGGTGCGGCGACGGCGCAGACGCTGATGTCATCCTGTTCTGCACTGGATGACTGCATCAGTGACAGCTTCAGCGGTTTCAGTATCGATGGTGTGGCGGATTTCGTGCAGAACGACGTTATCGGTAATGCCAGCATAATGCTGGGGTATGTTTCTGATGCGATGAAAGTGGTGGATTCTGCCGTATCGGATGCCGCCAGGCTGTTGCAGGGGGATATCTCGGTACTTCTGCCGCCGCCATCGTCAGGCAAAAATTTCGTTGAGCAGGTGCAGAAAATGTGGCGTACCGGGAAACGCCTTTATGGTAACGCCAGTGACCTGGTCACCATGATCAAAACGCTTTCCGGTGTCAGCCTCGGCAGCGATCTGCAACCGCGCGGCGTCTGGAAAACGGACAGTAAAACCACCGCCACGGCGACGCAGCAGCGTAACGTGGTTGCCAGCACCCTTCGTACGACCGCAATCAGCGAAGCGGCGTATGCCGTCACCCGATTGCCTGCGCCAACAACTTCCGCGGTGATGCAGAATTCCGCATTGGGGCAGGCAACAACACCTGCGCAGAGCACTGGCTGGCCTTCCGTCACGCATCCGGCACTGAACAATGCACCGGCGGTGAAAAACACGGTTGAACTGCCGACGTGGGAAGAACTGACTGACATTCGCGACACACTGAATACGGCAATTGATAAGGAGTTGTCCCGTACAACCAGTGATGCGCTGTTTCTGGCGCTGCGCCGGGTGAAAGCAGATCTGAATGCGGATATCAACACGCGCCTTGAACAGTCTGCACGGATCATTCAGCGCACACCGGATGAGGTTTTACCCGCGCTGGTGCTGGCGGCGACCTGGTTTGATAACGCGGCGCGTGACGCGGACATTATCCGGCGTAATGCCATTACGCATCCCGGCTTTGTGCCGGTGATCCCTCTGAAGGTGCCAGTGCAATGAACGACAATGTCACGCTACGGGTAAATGGCCGGGAGTGGAATGGCTGGACATCGGTGCGCATCGGTGCCGGTATTGAACGGCTGGCGCGGGATTTCAGTGTGGAGATCACCCGCCAGTGGCCGGGAGATGAGGGTATCACCACGCTTCAGCCGCGCATTAAAAATGGTTCAAAAGTGGAAGTGCTGATTGGTGATGAGCTGGTGATCACCGGCTGGGTGGAGGCGACGCCCGTTCGTTACGATGCCCGTTCGGTCAGCACCGGTATTGCCGGACGCAGTCTGACCGCTGACCTGATTGACTGTGCAGCCGAACCGACACAGTTTAACGGACGATCGCTGGTACAGATTGCGCAGGCGCTTGCTGCGCCTTTCGGCATTGAGGTGGTGAACAGCGGTGCGCCGTCGGGTGTTATTCCTGATGTTCAGCCTGATCACGGTGAAACGGTGATTGAGGTAATCAACAAAATACTCGGTCAGCAGCAGGCACTGGCTTACGACGACCCGCACGGCAGGCTGGTGATTGGCGGTATTGGCTCAACGCGGGCACATACTGCGCTGGTACTCGGGGAAAACATCCTTTCCTGCGATACGGAGAAGAGTATCCGGGAGCGATTTTCTGTTTACCAGGTGGCGGGGCAGCGTGCCGGAAACGACGATGATTTCGGTGAGGCCACCACCACCGCGCTGCGGGCCCGCACAGAGGACGCATTTATTGCCCGTTACCGTCCGATGTATATCAGGCAGACAGGGCAGGCTACGGGGGCAGGCTGTATTGCGCGTGCTGACTTTGAAGCCCGGCAACGGGCGGCGCGGACGGATGAAACCACCTATGTGGTGCAGGGCTGGCGACAGGGTAACGGTACGCTGTGGCAGCCCAACCAGCGGGTGATTGTCTTTGATCCGGTCTGTGGTTTCGACAATACCGAACTGCTTGTTTCGGAAGTCACGTTTACTCAGGACCAGAACGGCACCCTGACGGAAATCCGTGTCGGCCCACCTGATGCTTATCTGCCTGAACCCGAAGCCCCCGGCGCGCGGAAAAAGAAAAAAGCCAGAGTACAGGAGGACCCGTTCTGATGAGGACGATTGAAGCCATGCAGCGACAACTCCTCGGCCTGATTGGGCGGGCAGTGGTGAAAAGCATCAGTGCCGCCACGAAATGTCAGACCGTGGATGTGTCCCTGATTGCCGGTGAACCCAAAGCCGGGGTTGAACATCTTGAACCCTACGGTTTTACCGCAAGGGCAAACAGCGGTGCGGAAGCGGTGGTGTTGTTTCCGGATGGCGACCGTTCTCATGCGGTGGTTGTTACGGTGTCGGACCGGCGCTACCGCCTGAAAGGGCTGCAGACGGGTGAGGTGGCTGTCTATGACGATCAGGGGCAGTCCGTGACGCTGACCCGGGAGGGGATCGTGGTGGACGGTGCAGGTAAAACGATCACGTTTCGCAATTCACCTAAAGCACGTTTTGAAATGGACCTGGAAGTGACAGGACAGGTGAAAGACCTGTGCGACTCCAGCGGCACCACCATGTCAGCGATGCGGCTTGCCTATAACGGGCATCGTCACAGAGAGAACGGTCAGGGTAGTAACACCGACAAACCTGATAAAGCGATGGAGGCATGATGGAACTGTGGCTGACGGTGAACGGTAAACGCACCTGCGCCAGCGCACCGCTGGATCCGCTGACCCGCGCCGTGGTGATTTCCCTGTTTACCTGGCGGCGGGCGGAGCCTGATGACAACGCCGACGTCCCGATGGGATGGTGGGGGGATACCTGGCCTGCGGTACAGAATGACCGTTACGGCTCCCGACTGTGGCTGCTTCAGCGCAGCAAACTGACCAATCAGCTGGTGCAGACGGTAAGGGGGTATATCCGCGAATGCCTGCAATGGATGATTGATGACGGCGTGGTGTCCCGTATTGATCTGGATATCCGCCGCACCGGGATTAATGAACTGGGTAACAGTATCACTCTCTGGCGTCGTGACGGACCGGTAATGATTTCTTTTGATGATCTGTGGAGTGCGATAACGCATGGCGGACAGTGAATTTCAGCGCCCGACGCTGGCAGAAAATATCAGTATGCTCCGTAACGATTTATTCGCCAGGCTGGACGTCAGCGACACGCTCCGGCGCATGGATGAAGACGTGCGGGCAAAGGTGTATGCGGCGGCGCTGCATACGGTTTACGGGTACATCGATTATCTGGCAATGAATATGCTTCCTGACCTGTGCGATGAGTCCTGGCTGGCGCGACATGCTGCGATGAAACGGTGTCCGCGCAAGGGGGCCACGGCTGCCAGCGGGTATATGCGCTGGGAAGGTGTCAGCGATGGCCTGAAGGTGACTGCCGGGAGCGTGATTCAGCGCGATGACCTGGTTCAGTACACGGCAACTGCCGATGCAACCAGCTCCGGTGGTGTCCTGCGTGTGCCGATCACTTGCTCAACTACAGGCGCGGTCGGTAACGCTGACGACGGTACGGCATTAATCCTGGTCACGCCGGTGAATGGTCTGCCGTCTTCCGGTGTTGCAGATACCCTGACTGGCGGATTCGATACTGAAGATCTGGAAACGTGGCGCGCCCGCGTCATTGAGCGGTATTACTGGACGCCGCAGGGCGGGGCTGACGGGGACTATGTCGTCTGGGCTAAAGAAGTGCCCGGCATTACCCGCGCATGGACATACCGTCACTGGATGGGAACGGGAACTGTCGGTGTGATGATTGCCAGCAGTGACCTGATTAATCCCATTCCGGAAGAATCAACGGAAACGGCGGCAAGACAACATATCGGGCCACTGGCCCCGGTGGCAGGCTCTGATTTGTATGTGTTCAGGCCGGTGGCGCATAAAGTGGATTTTCATATCCGCGTGACGCCGGACACACCGGAAATACGGGCTGCCATCACCGCCGAGTTGCGTTCGTTCCTGCTGCGTGATGGTTATCCGCAGGGAGAACTGAAGGTGTCACGTATCAGTGAAGCGATTTCCGGTGCGAACGGGGAATACAGCCATCAGTTGCTTGCACCGGCAGACAATATCTCCATTGCAAAAAATGAACTGGCGGTACTGGGGACGATTTCATGGACGTGACAAACGATGATTACATCCGTCTGTTGTCGGCACTGTTGCCCCCCGGTCCGGCGTGGTCAGCCAGCGATCCGTCGATTGCCGGTGCGGCACCGTCATTAACCCGCGTTCATCAGCGTGCGGATGCCCTGATGCGGGAGCTGGATCCGCGCACCACCACTGAACTGATAAACCGCTGGGAGCGTCTGTGCGGTCTGCCGGATGAATGTATTCCGGCGGGAACGCAGACCCTTCGCCAGCGCCAGCAACGGCTGGATGCGAAGGTTAACCTGGCGGGCGGCATCAACGAGGATTTTTATCTTGCACAGCTTGCTGCCCTGGGCAGACCAGATGCCACCATCACGCGATACGACAAAAGCACGTTCACCTGCTCATCGGCCTGTACTGACGCGGTGAATGCGCCGGAATGGCGGTATTACTGGCAGGTCAACATGCCAGCCGCCACCAACACCACCTGGATGACATGTGGCGATCCCTGTGATTCCGCACTGCGTATCTGGGGCGACACCGTTGTCGAGTGCGTGCTTAACAAACTCTGCCCGCCGCATACCTACGTAATTTTTAAATATCCGGAGTAATCCATGCATCGTATAGACACGAAAACCGCGCAGAAGGATAAGTTCGGCGCGGGTAAGAACGGTTTTACCCGTGGTAACCCCCAGACCGGCACACCTGCCACCGATCTGGATGATGACTACTTTGACATGTTGCAGGAAGAACTTTGTAGCGTGGTGGAGGCCTCCGGTGCCAGCCTGGAGAAAGGGCGGCATGACCAGCTGCTTACCGCACTTCGTGCGCTGCTGTTAAGCCGCAAAAATCCGTTTGGCGATATCAAATCGGATGGCACGGTGAAAACGGCTCTCGAAAACCTTGGTTTGGGAGAAGGCTCTGCATTACCTGTTGGTGTGCCTGTTCCATGGCCTTCAGCCACACCGCCAACAGGCTGGCTGAAATGTAACGGTGCGGCATTTTCTGCTGAAGAATACCCGGAACTGGCAAAGGCTTATCCAACAAATAAATTACCTGATTTACGCGGTGAGTTTATTCGTGGATGGGATGATGGGCGCGGGGTGGATGCAGGGCGCGCGCTTCTCTCGGCGCAGTCCGATTTATTTAAAGCGCACCACCACTCATTTACGTTTTTTACAGGCTATGCCGCAGGGGGAGGGACTGGCGCTGTATACGACTATTCCGGTAATGCAGGCAGAGATACCGGCGACACCGGCGGAAATGAAACGCGCCCCCGCAACATTGCATTTAACTACATTGTGAGGGCTGCATAATGACACAGGTAAAATTAAACAGTGAATTTATTGCCACGGAACCCGGCTTCATTACCGTTTATAACTACAACGGAGAAACGCGGGAATATATTTCCACATCAACTGAGTATCTTGCTGTGGGTGTCGGTATTCCGGCGCATTCCTGTTTAGATGCTCCTGGCTCAAACAAAGCTGGTTATGCAATCTGCCGAACGGTAGATTTAAACTCATGGGAATATGTGTCAGACCATCGCGGTGAAACGGTCTATAGCACCGAAACAGGAGAATCGAAAGAAATCACATCTCTGGGTGATTACCCCGAAAATACAACCACTATCGCCCCGTTAACACCATACGATAAATGGGATGGTGAGAAATGGGTGACGGATACTGAGGCACAATGTAGCGCCGCAGTGGACGCGGCAGAAATCCAACGCCAGTCACTGATTGATGCAGCAATGAATTCCGTCGGTCTGATTCAGCTGAAATTACAGGCCGGACGTAAACTTACGCAGGAAGAAACAACCAGACTTAACGCTGTGCTGGATTACATTGACGCGGTGGTGGCAACAGATACCAGCACCGCGCCGGATGTCATCTGGCCTGAACTGCCGGAGGCATAGGCCATTCAATATCTGGAGCACTGGAGGGGCTTTGTTGAATAAATCGAACTTTTGCTGAGTTGAAGGATCAGATCACGTATCT
>ERZ791603.2243-NODE-2243-length-12641-cov-9.454712_pt1 | contig 12641 bp, 12 predicted proteins | sample MGYA00509966_ERZ791603 | MGnify/ENA primary metagenome ERZ791603 (study PRJEB30046, sample SAMN00791931) | human gut metagenome | study: EMG produced TPA metagenomics assembly of the A metagenome-wide association study of gut microbiota in type 2...
GCAGTCGAGATCTGCCACATCCTCGGCCGCGAGGAGACGGTCAGTCGCGTCAAGGCCGGTATCGCCAAGCTTTCATGATCGACCGCTGCTGCCCCACGCTTTCGCGCGGCCTGCTCCGGCACGAATTTTGGAACACCGCCGCCGCGTTCGGCGTGCTCACGCTGCTGGGCTTTGCTGTTTCTCTCATCAAGCCGGAGCTTGCGCAGGGCGTGCTCGACCGTTTCACCGTGCAGATCGAGCAGCTTGGGCTCACCAATGATGTGCCGCAGTCGCAAATGATGGCGACGCTGTTTTTCAACAACGTCATCGCGTCGCTCCTCTCGATGCTCTACGGGCTCATCCCGTTTCTGCCGCTCAGCGCGCTCGCGCTCGGCACCAACGCGCTGATGCTCGGCGCGTTCGCCGCCATCTATCAGCAGCAGGGCATCGGTCTCGGTGTGTATGTTCTCGGCGTTTTGCCCCACGGCATTTTTGAGCTGTCCGCGCTGATCTTATCCTGCGCGCTGGGCCTTCTCATCTGCCGCACGGGAACGGACCGTCTCCGCCGCAAAAAAGAGGCCGTTCCGCTCTGGCCGCGCCTTCAGGACTGCCTGCGCGTGTTCCTCTTCGGCGTCGTGCCGCTGCTCGCTGCCGCGGCGCTCATCGAGGCCTATATCACGCCCGTGCTGCTCGCACTTGTGATGTGATCGCCGACGGTTGACTTTCACCGGATACAACTATATAATGGACCTGTCAAGAATTTGTAAGATGTTTATCTGCTGTTTCTTCAGGATTTGAGGAAAAGCACCGCTCCCGCGGCGCTTTTCCTTTTTCAGCAGCAGAAATATAAGAGATCGAGAGCAGATTGTCCCGCCGCGGGACAGAGAAAGAGAGGGCTACATGGCTCAGCCGGCTTCTGTCAGCAAAACCACCGTCCAGAATATGACCGAGGGGAGCTATGTCTCCCTGATTTTGCGCTTTGCGCTGCCCATTTTCATCAGTCAGGTCTTTCAGCAGCTCTACAGCACAGCGGATGCGTTCATCGTAGGCAAGTACCTCGGCACGAACGCCTTCGCCGCCGTCAGCTCGTCTGGTACGCTCATCATGCTGCTTACCAGTCTGTTTATCGGCACAGCCATGGGCGCGGGCGTCGCCATCTCCAAATACTTTGGTGCGGGCGACTATGAAAACGTCTCGCGCGCCATTCATACGAACCTTGCCTTCGGCATCGTCTCGGGCGCAGCGCTGACGGTCATCGGCGTCTGCCTCACGCCGACGTTCCTCGTCTGGATGAACACGGACGCGCAGGTCATGCCGCAGGCGGTCGAATACTTCCGCTATTACTTCCTCGGCGTGCTGGCGACCGTGCTCTACAATATGTGCACGAGCATTTTGAACGCCCTTGGCGACAGCCGCCGCCCGCTGCACTACCTCATCATCTCCTCGCTTGTCAACATCGCGCTCGACCTTCTGTTCATCGGCGCGTTCCGCTGGGGCGTGTGGTCCGCCGCCGTGGCGACCGTCATCTCTCAGGGCACGAGCTGCGTGCTCTGCCTCATCCACCTGCTCAAAAAGGGCGAGGTCTACACCGTCACGCCGCGCAGCATCCGCTTCCACGCCGGTATGCTCGGCGAGATCGTGCGCTACGGTCTTCCCTCCGGCATCCAGAACTGTGTCATCGGCCTTGCCAACGTCATCGTCCAGTCGCAGATCAATTCGTTCGGTATGCTCGCCATGGCCGCCTATGGCGCGCACTGCAAGATCGAGGGCTTTGCGTTCCTGCCCATCACGAGCTTTACGATGGCCTGCACCACGTTCGTCGGGCAGAACTTAGGTGCCAGGCAATATGACCGCGCCAAGAGCGGCGCGCGCTTCTGCATCCTCATCGCCGTTGTCATGGCTGAGCTCATCGGATTGTGCTATTACATCTGGGCAAGCCAGCTCATCTCCCTGTTCGACAGCACACCCGGCGTTGTGGCGCTCGGCGTGCAGCAGGCACGCACGGTGGCGCTCTTTTACTGCCTGCTTGCCTTTTCGCACTCCATCGCCGCGGTCTGCCGCGGCGCGGGCCGCGCGGTCGTGCCGATGATGATCATGCTCTCCGTCTGGTGCGTCATCCGCATCATCTACATCATGCTCGTCGTCCACTTCATCGGCGAGATTGGCTACATCTACTGGGCCTATCCTCTCACCTGGGCGATCAGCTCCACCATTTACCTCATTTACTACCTGCGCTCTGACTGGGTGCACGGATTTGAAAGGTGATCTTTATGTCCACCCCCGCCTTCCGCTTTCGCATTGCTGCCCCCGACGACGCCCCCGCGCTCGTCAATATCTACGCGCCGTATGTGGAACAGACAGCTATCTCATTTGAGTACGACGTGCCGTCGGTCGACGAGTTCCGCCGCCGCATGGCTGACGTTTCGCAAAAATACCCCTATCTCGTCGCCGAGGACGAAAACGGTCAGCTCCTCGGCTACGCCTACACGCACACCTTCATCGCGCGCGAGGCCTACGACCACTGCGCGGAATCGACGATCTACCTGGCCCTCGATGCGCGCAGGCACGGTCTCGGCAAGCGCTTCTACCGCGCGCTCGAGGAATTGTCGCTCGCGCAGAACATTTACAATCTCTACGCGTGCATCGGCGAGCCGCAGGGCGCGGACGATGAGCATTTGACGGACAACAGCATCCGCTTCCACGAGCACCTGGGCTTCCGGCGCATCGGCGTCTTTACGCGCAGCGGGTATAAATTCGGCCGCTGGTATAATATGTCCTGGGCGGAAAAGCTGCTCACCGAGCCTCCGGAGCACCCCGGGGCCGTCATTTCCTTCCCGCACCTCGAGCCCACGCTGGTCGCCGATATTCTTCGGCGCGTCTCCGAATAAAAAACCAAAATTTTACAAAAAATCATGCACACCCTATTGACATTGCCGATGGGGTGTGCTATATTTTCGCTCAAGTTAATACCGCAAACCGTTGAAGCGGAGATAACGGCAATGATGCCTTCACAGAGAGCCTGCGACGCTGAAAATCAGGCAAGATACACATTGTCAAATGGACCGCCGAGGGTGCAGCGAAATGCGCTTTGTGCGCAGAGTATCCTGCAACGTGTTGGCATACGTCAGTTGCCGGGAGATATGATGGTATCTCCGCCAAGCGCACGGAAAATCTCCCGTGAATTCAAGGTGGCACCGCGGATTGTTCGTTTTTCGTATCGCATTCGTCCTTGACAGACGGCATCGTTCTGTCGGGGGCGCTTTTGTTTGCGCAGAAAGCTCCTTTGGCAGAACGCCAAAGGAGCTTTTCTTTTTCAGGAGGTCACGTATGAATATCCTACCACCGCTCGAAACCGTGAAAGAACTCGCCGCGGCGAAGCAGTACGACGTGCTGCCGCTGAGCTGCGAGATCCTCTCCGACTTCATCACTCCCATTGAGGCGATGCGCATCCTTAAAAATGTGTCCACCCACTGCTATATGCTCGAATCCGCGCAGGCGGACGACCGCTGGGGACGCTACACCTTTCTCGGCTTTGACCCAAAGCTCGAGATCACCTGCATCAACGGCGAACTGAAGGCCGGCGGCCTCACCGTCCGCACGGACGACCCGTCCCAATATCTGCGCGAGCTGCTCACCGGCTATAAAAGCCCCCGCTTTGACTACCTCCCCTCCTTCACCGGCGGGCTTGTGGGCTACTTCTCCTACGACTATCTCAAATACAGCGAGCCGAGCGTCCGCTGCGGCGAGCAGGACGAGGACAGCTTCAAGGACGTCGATCTGATGCTGTTCGACAAGGTCATCGCTTTCGACCACGTGCGGCAGAAGATCGTGCTCATCGTCAACATGGCGCTCAGCGACGTCGAGGTCGGCTACAACAAGGCACGGCTCGAGCTGGAGCAGCTCGTCTCCCTTCTCAAAACCGGCGAAAAAAAGCAGGAGACCCCCGGACGGCTCCTCGGCGAAGTCACGCCGCTCTTTTCCAAAGAGCAGTTCTGCGCGATGGTCGAGACCGCCAAGCACCACATCCGCGAGGGCGACATTTTCCAGATCGTGCTCTCCAACCGCCTGAGCGCCCCGTTTGAGGGAAGTTTGCTCAACACCTACCGCGTGCTGCACACGATCAATCCCTCGCCGTATATGTTCTACTTCTCCGGCACGGACGTCGAGGTCGCGGGCGCCTCGCCCGAAACACTCGTCAAGCTGAAAGACGGCGTGCTGCACACCTTTCCCCTCGCCGGCACCCGTCCGCGCGGCAAAACGGAGGAGGAGGACAAGGCGCTCGAAGAAAGCCTCCTGCACGACGAAAAAGAGCTTGCCGAGCACAATATGCTCGTCGACCTCGGGCGCAACGACCTCGGCAAGGTGAGCAAATTCGGCACGGTGCAGGTCGAAACGCTGCACTCCATCGAGCGCTACTCCCATGTATTTAGATTTGTTCCTGCACCTCCAACAGGCAAGTTTGACCATATCTATACCGACAAAGAACTATACAAAGACTTCAATCTTCCTCAAAAGTACATAGATGTGATAGAAGCAGTCGTCAAGGAACGCAAATAGAAATGACTATCTGTCATATTACAAAAGTTTTCGTATCTTTTCTTTTCCTCTATTGGCATAATTCGCTAAACATGGTATACTCCTAACAGGTGACAAGCCTAAATCGGCTAATATATCACCAATGAGGAGATACAGTCATGAAAAAGACGGGCATTATTGTCTTGTCATTGTTTATGGTACTCCTATCTGGTTGTGGGAGCACCGCACAAGAGACACCTAAAAATGATACACCATCTACCGTTTCAGACTATGATATCACCGTTACTATGGTAGAGGGAACGGACACTTATGATATTGACGGAAAGTACACTGGAGAAGTTGTCAATGGCAAGCCACAAGGTGTCGGAATATTCAAAGCAGATGGAGAAAACGGGTCTACATATATGTATGAAGGTAATTTCTCTGATGGAGCCTATAACGGCTATGGAGTGACAACCATCATAAATGATGGCGAAACATTGGAGATGTCAGGAACATACACAAATGGAGAGTTTGCACCGACTACAGGTGAGTCTTTCAACTACATTGGTCAGTTAGACCTATTCGGTAAATTTGCAGTTCCAGATGCAGTGATTGAGTATATTGACGCAAATGAAAATCTATTCCCTACTGCAACGAATGAAGCGGTACAGTCCTCTGACATACAAGATTTCTCAAGTAAACAGTTCAATAAGACACGCAGACAAGATCAGATCGGCTTAGTAAAGTTAGACCTCTATGCCGTGCAGGTGTTTGAGGATGACTACTTGGGAGGTAAGCTAACATACCTTTTGGCCGCTGATGACGATAACAACTATTATGCTCTGTATTATTTGGACAGCACAGAGGTTTACAATGAAGATACATTTACAGCCTACGCCATTCCGTGTTCAACATCTTCATTTGATAACATAAGCGGCGGAACCACCAATGTCATCGTTTTAGCTGCTTGCTATATCGAGTAATAGCTTTGAAGAGGCTCTTTCCGATAAGGAGAGAGCCTCTTATTATGTCCCCTAATGAATAAATCTACATTAGAATTGGCTAACCACGCAGTAGCAACAATTAACCTAAATGGGAAAATGAATAAATATACATCTAGGTCAGTCAATTATGCCTTAGCCACAAATAACTTAAATGGGAGTCGCCAAAAAGAGCAAGCGCTATGTGTCCCCCGAGCAGGCAGCAGCACTCAAATCGCTGCTTGCCGCCGGCATTCTGGCCGCTGGGGTGTTCGTCAACGAACCGGTCGAGGCCGTGGCAGAGCTCTTAGACCGCGGCGTCATCGATGTCGCGCAGCTCCACGGCAGCGAGGATGACGACTACATCGCGCGCCTGCGCGCGATGACGGGCAAGCCCATCTTCCGCGCGTTCAAGGTGAAAAGCGAAGCCGACCTCCCCGCCATCGAAAACTGCGCCGCCGACCTCGTGCTGCTCGACTCCGGCGCGGGCACGGGCAAGACATTCGACTGGAGCCTCGTCCAGAGCGTGCAGCGGCCCTATTTCCTCGCCGGCGGGCTCGACCCCGACAACGTCGCGGACGCCATCGCCGCGCTGCACCCCTACGGCGTGGACGTGAGCTCCGGCATCGAGACGGACGGCGTCAAGGACGAAAGCAAAATGGCGGCGTTCGTTGCCGCCGCGCGCAAGGAGGGCTGAGAAATGTCGAATCCGAACGGGCGCTTTGGCGTGCACGGCGGACAGTACGTCCCCGAAACGCTGATGAACGCCATCATCGAGCTTGAAGAGGCCTACAACTACTACAAGGCCAACCCTGACTTTCAGAACGAGCTGACGCAGCTTTTGAACGACTACGCGGGCCGTCCCTCGCGTCTTTACTACGCAGAGAAGATGACAAAGGACCTCGGCGGCGCGAAGATCTACTTAAAGCGCGAGGACCTGAACCACACCGGCGCGCACAAGATCAACAACGTGCTCGGTCAGGCGCTGCTCGCGAAAAAGATGGGCAAAACGCGACTGATCGCCGAGACCGGCGCGGGCCAGCACGGTGTGGCGACCGCCACCGCCGCGGCGCTGATGGGCATGGAGTGCGTCGTTTTCATGGGCAAGGAGGACACCATCCGCCAAGCGCTGAATGTCTACCGCATGCGCCTTCTCGGCGCGACGGTCGTGCCCGTCAACTCTGGTACCGCCACGCTCAAGGACGCCGTGTCCGAAGCCATGCGCGAGTGGACGACGCGCATCAGCGACACGCATTACTGTCTCGGCTCTGTCATGGGGCCACACCCCTTCCCCACCATCGTACGCGATTTCCAGTCCGTCATCTCAAGCGAGATCAAGCAGCAGATGCTCGAAAAGGAAGGACATCTGCCCGATGCCGTGGTCGCGTGCGTCGTCGGCGGCTCGAACGCCATCGGCAGCTTTTACCATTTCATCGACGATCCTGCTGTGCGTCTCATCGGCGTGGAGGCCGCAGGCCGCGGCATCGACACATGCGAGACCGCCGCGACCATTTCGACCGGCAAACTCGGCATTTTTCACGGCATGAAGTCCTACTTCTGCCAGGACGAGTACGGCCAGATCGCGCCGGTGTACTCCATTTCCGCCGGTCTCGACTACCCCGGCGTCGGCCCCGAGCACGCCCACCTGCACGACATCGGCCGCGCGGAATACGTCGCCATCACCGACGAGGAGGCTGTGCAGGCATTTGAATACCTTGCCCGCACAGAGGGCATCATCCCGGCCATCGAATCCGCCCACGCCGTGGCCTACGCAAGAAAGCTTGCACCCACGATGAAAAAGGACGAGCTTCTCGTCGTCACGATCTCCGGCCGCGGCGACAAGGACTGCGCCGCCATCGCGCGCTACAGAGGGGAGGATCTCCATGAGTAAGCTTGCAAGAGCATTTGACCACGGCAAGGCGTTCATCGCCTTTCTGACCTGCGGCGACCCCGATCTTGAAACGACCGCCGCAGCCGTTCGCGCCGCCGCGCAAAACGGCGCCGATCTCATTGAGCTCGGCATTCCCTTCTCCGATCCCACGGCAGAGGGGCCGGTCATTCAGTCGGCAAACCTGCGCGCCCTGCAAAGCGGCGTGACAACCGACAAAATTTTCGACCTCGTGCGTGAGCTGCGGCGCGATCTGATGATTCCCATGGTCTTCATGACCTACGCGAACGTCGTCTTTTCCTACGGCACAGAGCGCTTTTTGTCCCGCTGCCGCGATACCGGCATCGACGGGCTCATCCTGCCGGACGTACCGTATGAAGAAAAGGATGATTTTCTCCCTGCGTGCCGCAAGTATGGCGTCGACTTTGTCTCCCTCATCGCGCCGACGTCGGAAAACCGCATCGCAATGATCGCGCGCGAGGCCGAGGGCTTCCTCTATATCGTCTCGTCGCTCGGTGTCACGGGCGAGCGCAGCGAGATCAGGACCGACCTCGCCTCCATCGTCTCCCTCGTGCGGGAAAACACAGATATTCCCTGCGCCATCGGCTTTGGCATCTCCACGCCCGCGCAGGCGAAGAAGATGGCCGACCTCTCCGACGGCGCGATCGTCGGCTCTGCCATCGTCAAACTCCTCGCCCAGTACGGCAAGGATGCGTCGGAGCGCATCGGCGCGTATGTGAAGGAAATGAAGGACGCCCTGCGGTGAAAACAGGAAAAAAGCCCCTCTGCTTTGGTGCAGAGGGGCCTTTTTTTACCTAAATACGCCTTATCGTCCCGTCATTCGACGGAGAACGTCTCTCCGAAGGCGGAAACGCTGCTCACCGTTTCTGGGTCAAGAATTTCATCCATTTGGAAGCAGTAGCGACCGCGCTTATCGGCATAATTCGTTATAAGGAACAACCAGTCCGCCGCGCCGACCGTTTCGCCGTTTTGCAGCGTCACCTCGGGAGCGATGCTCTCCTTCCCGTCGTCGCCGTAGATGGGCTCAACCGTTTCTTTCAGATCATCCGTTCCCTGCTTGATCTCGCAGGTCAGCGAGAGCGGCGAGACATAGAGCGTCGTCAGCACAGCGTTCTTTCCCTCGATCTCGATCGGCTCATTCACCGTGCACAGGCGTCCCGGATCAGTCTCCGGCAGAGTGAATGTGCAGCTCCAGCGCCCAGGAACGACAAGTTCTTCCAACCAGTTGTTCCGATACAGGCCATCGAGCGTCAACTTCACCTTCGCGCCGATGAAGTTGAATTCTCCTTTCAGAGAGTGGATCGTCATCAAGATTGCGACATGGCGGCCCGTCTCATCCTCCGTGCTGCTTGGCAATACCTCCCAGCCAATGCCGTAGGTATCCATTTTCACTCCGTCCCTGGACGTTGCGGACACGCTCCGATCGAATGCGTAGTAGTCCTGATCCAGAACTGTCCCCTCCGGCGCGGTAAAGTCGATGAGGACCGCCGCACAATAGCGGTCGGCGATGACCTGCTCGATGCGCATCACCGCGCCGCGGTCCCGCTTCACAATGTTCATCGGGACCGCCGCAGTCGAGAGCAGCTCTTCCTGCTCCGCCGTTGCTCCAAAGTACTCCGCCAACCGCTGATCCAGTCCCAGCGCCGCCGCGGCTGCCGCCGTGCAGCACAGGATCGCGATGACCGCCGCAAGCACCGCCGCCGTGCGCAGGCGGCCTCTTCTTTTTGTCTTGTGCGTCATGTTCATTACCTCCGAAATTGTGTCTTCGGAGGCGTGAAGCGCGGAGATCGTCTCCTGATATAGGTTTTCGTCAAACATCGTTGTTCGCCTCCTGAAGATTGGTTTTGAGCTGTTCCCGCCCGCGCCGCAATCTGGTGCGGACGGTCGCGTTGGGAATGCCAAGGAATTGGGAGATCTCCTCGCAGGAGTAGCCCTCGTAATAATGCAGGAAGAGCGGCACACGGTATTTCTGCGGCAGCGCCATCACGGCATGAAAAAGCTCGCTGTGCTCCGGCGTTTTGAACGCAAGCTGCTCGGCATAGTCCTCGATCGGCTCCGTCCGCTTCCACGGAGAGAGGAACGCCCGCTTGCACTCGTTGACCGTAACGCGGATGAGCCAGTACCTGACGTGGTCCTCGCTCTCAAACGGTTTGTCCGTGCGGTAGAGCTTAATCAGCACCTCCTGCGTGATGTCGTCCGATTCCGAGCGGCTTTTGGTGTAGTGGAGCGCCAGACGGAACACCGTGTCCATATACTTTTTTGCAAGATACGAAAACTGTTCTTCTGTCAACATAGGATTCTCCTTGAAAGGCCTTTCACTTACTATATCATTCAGGCTGCGGAAATGTTTCACATTTAAAAAGTTTTTTGATACGGCCCTGTATTCTGACGCAAGCGAAACAAGAGGGGAATTTTTATTAGGAAGGCTGTTCGTAAAGCGCAAAAAATAACACTGCTTTCTGATCTCTAAAAAATCTATTTCTCTACCACCCCAAAGAATCTAATGTAAAAGAAAAAACCCAAGGGAAAAAACCCTTGAGTTTCAACACTTTGGTGCGCGAGGCGGGACTTGAACCCGCACGTCCGTAATGAACACTAGAACCTGAATCTAGCGAGTCTGCCAATTCCACCACTCGCGCGTATTCGATTTTGAAAAGATGGTGCGGATGGCGGGACTTGAACCCGCACGTCCATACGAACACTAGCACCTCAAGCTAGCCTGTCTGCCAATTCCAGCACACCCGCATATTCATCTTTCAAGCGATTGTCTCTCTCAACGACCGCTTGGCTATTATAAGCCCAAAAGTGCCCAAATGTCAACCTTTTTTTGAGAAAAAAACAAATTTTTTTGTGGTGTGAGAAATGCCGGAAAAGCGCGTATTTTTCAAACTTTTCCGGCATATTTTTACAGTTGTGTCAGCGTCTCCCCCACGGCCCCCGTGATGACAAGGTCCGCGCCAAGGCCGCGGTCGAGCGGCGTTTTGTTGATGACGACAAGCTTGTCTCCGCGATAGTAACGCACAAGCCCTGCCGCCGGATAGACCGCGAGCGATGTACCCGCGATGATGAGCACGTCGGCCTCCTGGATGTATTCCACTGCGCGATACAGCGTCTTTTCATCGAGGCCCTCTTCATAAAGCACCACGTCCGGCTTGATGCGCCCGCCGCAGGTGCAGCGCGGCACGCCCGTCGAATGCTTGATATAGGCCGCATCATAGAACTTGCCGCATTTCTCGCAGTAGTTGCGCAGGGTGCTGCCGTGCAGCTCGAGGACGTTTTTGCTGCCCGCCGCCTGATGCAGCCCGTCGATATTCTGCGTGATGACGGCCTTGAGCTTTCCCTCTTTCTCCCACTCGGCAAGCTTTAAGTGCGCGGCGTTGGGCTTCGCACCTTCGCAGAGGAGCTTTGCGCGGTAAAAGGAGAAAAACTTCTCGGAATAGCGCTCATAATAGGTATGGCTCAGGATCGTCTCCGGCGGGTCGTCCCACTGCTGGTGGTAAAGGCCGTCCACGCTGCGAAAATCAGGAATGCCGCTCTCAGTTGAAACACCTGCCCCGCCGAAAAACACGATGTTGTCCGTTCCGTCGATGAGTTCTTTTAATTTCTTGACTTCGTCCGTCATAGCTTCTCCTTCTGCGCGTGTGCGCTTATCTCACATAGCTCTTGTCGATCTGCACCACGGCGAAATAGTGCGGGTCCAGCTCGTGCACCGCCTGCTTGATCTTCTCCTCCGCTTCCCTGTCGCTCATGGCGCAGCCATACGGCACCACGGCGTCAAAGATGACATTCGTGTGCGTCGGCCCTGTGACCATGCGGAAGTCGTGAATGGAGATATGCTCGTCGATGCCCCGCACGAGCGAGGCAATCTTCTGATGCGCAGCGTTCACCGTCTCGTCGTCCGTCACGATGGGATCCATGTGGATGACGGCCTCGCAACCGAGCTTGTCGTGCAGCTCCTTTTCCACGTTGTCGATCTCATCGTGCAGGGCAAGGATATCACCGTGCGCGGGGACCTCGGCGTGCAGCGAGATCATCACGCGGCCGGGACCGTAGTCATGCACCACAAGGTCGTGGATGCCGCAGACGGTCTTGTTTGCCATCACGATATCGCGGATCTGCTGCACAAACTCCTCCGTCGGCGGCTGGCCGAGCAGCGGCGAAAGCGTATCTCTCGCTGCCTGAAAGCCCGCCCACAGGATGAGCAGCGACACGACCAGGCCGCACCAGCCGTCGATCCTCCAGCCGAGAAAGTAGCCCGCGAGCGTCGCCAGCAGCACCGCCGCGGTAGCCGCGCAGTCGGACAGGCTGTCCGCCGCCGTCGCCTGCATAGCGGCGGCGTTGAGCTTTTTGCCTACACCGTGATTGTAGCAGTACATATAGCACTTGGCGCAGATGGAGATGAGCAGGATCGATACCGTCAGCGCGCTGCACTCCACCGCCTCGGGGTGAAGGATCGCGCCCACCGCGTCGCGCAGCAGCTCAAAGCCCATCAGCAGAATAACGAGCGAGACGATAAGCCCCGAGATGTACTCGATCCGCCCGTGTCCGAAGGGATGCTCGGGGTCCGGCTTCTGCCCCGCGAGGCGAAAGCCCAAAAGCGTCACGATGGACGCCCCCGCGTCGGACAGGTTGTTGAACGCATCCGCTGTGATGGCGACAGAGCCCGCCAGCGTGCCGGCGAGCAGCTTGAGCGCGAAAAGCAGGAGGTTGATGACGATACCCACCGCGCCGCAGAGCACGCCATAAGCGCGGCGCACCTCCGGCGCGCCGACATTCTGATAGTCGCGAATCAGGTGCTTGGCGAGAAATCCGATCATGTTCCTTCCCTCACTCGCTCTTGATCTGTAATTTCATGCGGCAGCAGAGGCGGTCGAGGTCCTCATCCGTTGCCGCAGGGATGCGGAGCTTCGCACCGCACCTTTTGCACACAAGATCGACATAGGTGCTGCGGATCTCCATGCCGTAGTCGCGGCTGCCGCAGGAGCAGGTGATGCCGTCCTTGCGCGCGGCGATCTCCTTGAGCTCGGAGAGCACCTCGTACATGATGACGCTGTCGGCAAAGGCGGCGGGATCGTCGCCCAGCTCGCGCTCCTTGGCCGCCGCGAGAGAAAGCTGCTCCATCTCGTGCTCCACAGCGTAATCCTCGCCGATGAAGCAGCAGAGCATCTTAGTATCGGGGCAGGCAAGGCCGATGCCGCGCCCGTGCAGCAGCTTTTCCGCGCTGCACTCCGCCATGTGCTCCTCGCCGCACAAGA
>ERZ791603.2249-NODE-2249-length-12611-cov-2.990045_pt1 | contig 12611 bp, 6 predicted proteins | sample MGYA00509966_ERZ791603 | MGnify/ENA primary metagenome ERZ791603 (study PRJEB30046, sample SAMN00791931) | human gut metagenome | study: EMG produced TPA metagenomics assembly of the A metagenome-wide association study of gut microbiota in type 2...
AATACTGCCCCCAAAGTATATCATTAGTAAACTTATTGCTGCTTCTTTATCCACTCAGTCATGTCTTTCAAGACTTCCGGATTTATCGTCTCTTCCAGTTGTCCGTATTCGGCTAAAGTTCCTTTCTCACAAGTCTGAAACAAGTGGTTTAGATTTGGATAGGCTTTGATTGTTACATTCTTGTTTCCGTTCTCGCTGATGTGCTGCTTGATAGCAGTCAGATTCATATCGGCATCTACTTGAATGTCTTTTTCTCCGTTTAATGCTAAAACCGGGCACTTTATTTTTTTCAGACTTGCAGTCGGATCGTATCTCATAAAGTGGAGATACCACGGCGAGGTCATGGAGTTTATTTGGGCAGATAGTTGTTGTACGGTATTCAGGTTTTTCAACTGTTCGGCAGACATGGTTCTGGTAACATCAGCGTACACCTCTTTTCTGATTTCATCCGACGACTTGGCCGTTTGCTGTAATAAAGAGTATCTGTGGCGAACGGATGGTTTCATTGTCTGCCACACCGGATCGGGCATCCCTTGGGACTTGGAAATCAATTCAACTTGTTTAAGCATCAAGCTGTCACCTCGCACGGCAGCTCCTGCCAATGATATGATAAATGAGATGTTGGGGTCTTTGGCGGCAATATCAAATGCGATTGTTCCACCGCAGCTATGTCCGATAATGCCGATTTTCCGGGTATTAATTTCTTTTCTGCTGCGTAGATAGTTCAGCGCTGCTTCCGTATCTTTTGCAAAATCTTCATTGGTAGCACTTGCATAATCTCCTTGTGAAGCGGCTGTGCCACGGTCATCGCATCTTAGTACGGCAATTCCGTTACGTGTCAGATAATCGGCGATAACAAGAAAAGGTTTATGCCCCATGATTTCTTCATCTCTGTTTTGAGCACCACTTCCCGTAACCAATACTACAGCCGGAAATTTACTCCCTTTCTCCGGAAGGGTTAATGTGCCTGCCAGAGTGATTCCGTCCTGCGTATTCTTTACGTTGACTTCTTCGACCTTATAAGGAAAAGGCGGCTGAGGCTCCTGCGGGCGTTTAGGTCCGCTAAACTCTCCTTTCGTCAGATTCAATGGGAGGGGCATTCCTTGTGTGAATGTGCCGGTAATGGTTTGGTCGGCATTCAGCTTTCCTTTATAAGAGGCATGGATAATCGGTATCTGAACAGTCAGTGTAGAGTCTTGAAAAGAAGTTATTTTCGTTTTTATATCTTTGGTTCCCTGATCGGGGCTGTCAAGAGTTGTCACATAAGTCCCCTGTTCCGTATGTTTGATATGGAATACAATGGTTAACGAGCCGGCAGGAAGGGAGAGTTTACCATGCCATGTACCCGAAATGTCTTGTGCGGAAAGATGTGAAGGAACTGTCAGTTCGATTAAAAAGCCGATGAAAGCGATGAGCATGAAACAACGTTTTGAAGTTTTCATAGGAATGAAATTTGGGTTTATAAATGACATTTGCAGATCAGAGATGTAGCATTAAATGCCTTTCTTTGATGACAAAGATATGCTTTTATATTAGATAACTTCTTTTTTTGTGGATATATTCAGTGGCATGAACCGCCATTTTCATAAAGGAGCCATTTTCCGGATATTCGCAATAATATTCCGTAGAAATAATGTCGGTTTCTGAAAGACTTTTATCTTTGCAGATATAATACATATGGCGCTATGAGAAAGATTATTTTGATTTTCGTGACAATTGTTCTTCCCTGTTTGCTTTGCGCAAGAAATGATGATAAGAGTACAGATATGCTGCTTCGTGAGATTGACGGAATTATCAGGAACCGTCAGACTTACGGTGCAGAAAAAGAAGCACGTATCTCCGATTTGAAGAAGTTGCTGTCCGAGGCTACCTCCGATGAGCAGCGTTATGGATTTTGCGGCAGGCTTTTCGACGAATATCGGGCTTATAATCTGGACTCTTCGTATGTATATGCACAGCGGAAGCAGGAACTGGCTTCTCATTTGAACAAACAGGATTATCTGGATGATGCCGCCATGAATATGGCAGAGGTGATGGGAACCACCGGAATGTACAAGGAAGCTCTGGAGCAGTTGGGACAGATAGACAAGAAAACCCTGTCTGATTATCTCTATCCCTATTATTACCACTTGTATCGTACTATTTACGGGTTGATGGGAGATTATGCCGTCACCGAGAAAGAGAAAAAAGAGTATTACCGGATGACGGACCTGTATCGGGATTCCCTTTTACAGACTAATGCCTCCGACTCATTGGGTCATGTGCTGGTGATGGCCGACAAATGCACCGTACACGCCCAATATGATCAGGCAATAACCATGCTGACCGACTTCTACCGGAAACCCTCTCTGGACGATCATTCCAAGGCGATGATTACTTATACCTTGTCAGAAGCCTATCGCCTCAAAGGAGACAAGAAAGGGCAGAAACACTTTCTGGCTCTCTCGGCCATCGCCGATTTAAAATCGGCAGTCAAGGAATACGTCTCCCTGCGGAAACTCGCCTCTCTTGTATATGAAGACGGAGACATTGACCGTGCATACAACTATCTGAAATGCTCGCTCGAAGATGCTACGCTCTGCAATGCCCGCCTTCGTACCCTGGAAATCTCACAAGTCTTCCCCATCATCGATCAGGCTTACCAGCTGAAAACCAAGCGGCAGCAACAGGAAATGAAGATATCTCTGATTTGTATCAGTCTGCTTTCCGTCTTTCTGCTGGTGGCTATATTCTTCGTTTACAAGCAGATGAAGAAAGTGGCTGCCGCCCGTCGGGAAGTGATTGACACGAATACGCTTCTGCAAGAGCTGAATGGTGAACTTCATGACTCCAATTCGCAACTGAAAGAGATGAACCATACCCTTTCGGAAGCTAACTATATTAAAGAGGAATACATCGGTCGCTATATGGACCAGTGTTCCACCTACTTGGATAAGATGGACTTATACCGTCGTTCTCTGAATAAGATTGCGGCTGCCGGCAGGGTAGAAGAGTTGTATAAAGCTATTAAATCCTCCCAATTCCTCGAAGAAGAGCTGAAAGAGTTCTACGCAAACTTCGATATGACCTTCCTGCAACTCTTCCCCAACTTTGTGGAAGAATTTAATGCGTTGCTTGTCGAACCGATGCAGCCCAAGCAGGGTGAACTGCTGAATACCGAACTTCGTATCTTTGCCCTGATCCGTCTGGGGATTACGGATAGTACCAAGATCGCCCAGTTCCTCCGCTACTCTGTGACCACTATTTATAATTACCGGACACGTGTCCGCAACAAAGCACTCGGCGAACGGGATGAGTTTGAGGCTAAAGTAATGAAAATAGGGAAGGTGGAAGAGTAAGAAATCCACTACTTTTTTAGCACGGTCGCTATTCTATAATATTCTTATTATTAGTGTTTTATGCTGTTTTGTACTGTATAAACCACTATATTTTTGCTATCTGGCAAAAGAAGCGCATTTAATTGTGGATACTTTTGTTTCAGTGAAAACAAAAAGTAATCCTAATATTAACTTTAAATTGATGTACATGGAACAGAGTATAAAGTCGAAAGGCTTTGAACATCGCCTCCTATTAATAATGTGGGGCTTGTTACTATCTCTTAGTGCATTCGCACAGCAGATTACAGTAAAAGGACATGTAGTGGACGCCACGGGCGAACCGGTGATCGGTGCCAGTGTGATAGAAGGCAAGTCCACGAACGGCACGATTACCGATATCGACGGTAACTTCTCATTAAATGTTTCTGCTAACAGCACATTGACCATTTCTTTTGTCGGCTATAAGACGCAGACTGTTTCAGTGAACGGAAAAACCGCACTGAAAGTAACCTTGCAGGAAGATACCGAAGTATTGGACGAAGTTGTTGTAGTAGGTTACGGAACGATGAAAAAGAGTGACCTGACCGGCGCCGTATCTTCCGTAGGAGTCAAAGATATCAAAGACTCTCCGGTAGCCAATATCGGTCAGGCAATGCAGGGAAAAGTATCCGGCGTGCAAATTATCGATGCCGGCAAACCGGGGGACAATGTAACCATTAAAATCCGTGGTCTGGGCACGATCAACAACAGCAACCCGCTGATTGTCATCGACGGGATTCCCACCGATTTAGGCTTATCTTCCTTGAATATGGCCGATGTGGAACGGGTAGACGTGTTGAAAGATGCTTCGGCAACTGCCATCTACGGTTCGCGCGGTGCCAACGGTGTAGTGATGATTACCAGTAAACGCGGTGCCGAAGGCGCCGGAAAGGTAACGGTCAATGCGAACTGGGCGATACAGAATGCAACTAAAGTGCCTGATATGCTGAATGCCGCCCAATATGCAGCATTGAGCAATGATATGCTCTCAAACAATGACGATAACACCAACCCTTACTGGGCAGACCCTTCTTCATTGGGAAAAGGAACCAACTGGCTCGACGAGATGCTGCGCACGGGAGTGAAGCAGAGTTATTCGGTCAGCTATTCCGGCGGCACGGAAAAGGCGCATTATTACGTGTCCGGCGGTTTTCTCGATCAGTCCGGCATTGTGAAGAGTGTCAATTATCGCCGTTTCAATTTTCAGGCGAACAGTGACGCCCAAGTCAACAAATGGCTGAAATTCACCACCAACCTCACATTCAGCACAGATGTCAAAGAAGGAGGAACATACAGTATCGGTGATGCGATGAAAGCCCTTCCCACCCAACCGGTGAAGAATGACGACGGCAGTTGGAGCGGTCCCGGACAGGAGGCGCAATGGTACGGAAGTATCCGCAATCCGATCGGTACGCTTCACATGATGACTAACGAGACGAAAGGATATAACTTCCTCGCAAACATCACCGGAGAGATCACCTTCACTAAATGGCTGAAACTGAAAAGTACCTTCGGCTATGACGCCAAGTTCTGGTTTGCCGACAACTTCACGCCGGCATACGACTGGAAACCGAATCCGGTAGAAGAATCTTCCCGCTACAAAAGCGACAACAAATCATTCACCTACCTGTGGGACAACTACTTCGTATTCGATCATACTTTTGCAAAGAAACACCGTGTAGGTGTGATGGCAGGTTCTTCTGCACAGTGGAATAACTACGATTATCTGAACGCACAGAAAAACATCTTCATGTTCGACAATATCCATGAGATGGACAACGGAGAAAAGATGTACAGCCTTGGCGGCAGCCAGAGCGACTGGGCACTGCTTTCTCTGATGGCACGTCTCAACTACTCATACGAAGACAAATACCTACTGACGGCTACCGTACGTCGCGACGGCTCTTCCCGCTTTGGTAAGAACAACCGATGGGGAACATTCCCTTCCGTATCTCTGGCTTGGCGTGTTTCTCAGGAAGACTGGTTCCCGAAAGATAACTTCCTGATGAACGATCTCAAACTGCGTGTCGGATACGGTGTGACCGGTAATCAGGAAATCGGTAACTATGGATTTGTCGCATCCTACAACACGGGTGTCTATCCTTTCGGAAACAATAACTCCACTGCTTTGGTATCTACCACTCTCTCCAATCCGAACATCCATTGGGAAGAAGTGCGCCAGGCCAACTTCGGTGTGGACATGAGCCTGTTCGATTCGCGTGTCAGCCTCTCACTGGATGCTTATATCAAGAATACGAACGATATGCTGGTGAAGGCTTCCATCCCCATCACTTCGGGCTTTGAAGATACTACCGAGACTTTCACCAATGCCGGCAAGATGCGCAACAAAGGAGTGGAAATGACATTGCGTACCATCAACCTGAAAGGCATCTTCTCCTGGGAATCCGCTTTAACGGCTACCTACAATAAAAATGAGATTTTGGACCTGAACAGCGAAACTCCGATGTTTATCAACCAGATAGGCAATTCATACGTGACCATGCTGAAAGCCGGTTACCCGATCAACGTTTTCTATGGATACGTTACCGACGGGCTTTTCCAGAACTGGGGAGAAGTCAACCGCCACGCCACCCAGCCGGGCGCAGCTCCGGGGGACATCCGCTTCAGAGACTTGAACAACGACGGAGTGATTAACGACGAAGACCGTACGATTCTTGGCAATCCGAATCCGAACTGGTTCTTCTCACTCTCCAACAACCTATCTTACAAAGGATGGGAACTCTCCGTTTTCCTGCAAGGAGTGGCAGGCAACAAGATTTATAATGCCAACAATGTGGACAACGAAGGAATGGCTGCCGCCTACAACCAGACCACAGCCGTACTGAACCGCTGGACAGGAGAAGGCACAAGCTACTCCATGCCGCGTGCCATCTGGGGCGACCCGAACCAGAACTGCCGCGTATCCGACCGATTTGTGGAAAACGGCTCGTATCTCCGTCTGAAAAATATCACCCTTTCGTATACACTGCCTAAAAAGTGGTTGCAAAAGATTCAACTGGAAAACGCCCGTATCTCCTTCTCTTGCGAGAATGTGGCGACTATCACCGGATATTCGGGCTTCGACCCCGAGGTGGATGTCAACGGTATAGACAGCAGCCGTTACCCTATCTCGCGTACATTCAGTATGGGCTTGAACTTTAACTTTTAAATCAGGAGAAAGAATATGAAAAAGATAATAACTTTGGTATTTATGTCTGCCGTGCTGGCATTGACATCGTGCAACGATTTCTTGGATAAATATCCCAAATATGGCGTCGATCCCGAGTCGGAAGTGACGAACGAGATTGCTGTGGCACTGACTACTGCCTGCTACAAGACTCTTCAGTCATCTAATATGTATAACCAGCGTATTTGGAGCCTCGACATCATCGCAGGCAACAGTGAAGTAGGAGCCGGAGGAGGTACTGACGGTTTGGAGACTGTTCAGGCTTCCAACTTCATAGCCCAGAGCGACAACGGCTTTGCTTTGTATGTATGGCGTTCTCCGTGGGTAGGGATCGGACGTTGCAACATCGTGCTTTCCAATCTGCCTTCGGCTGCCATCTCCGATGAGATAAAAGACCGTTGCATGGGTGAGGCATATTTCCTGCGTGCTCATTACTACTATATCCTCGTCCGCCTTTATGGTGGCGTACCTTTGCGGTTACAGCCCTTTGAGCCGGGACAGTCGACGGATATTGCCCGCAATACGGTAGATGAGGTATATGCGCAGATTCTTTCGGACTGTAAGAATGCGGTGGATATGCTTCCCCCAAAGAGCAGTTACGGAGAAAATGACAAGGGACGTGCCTGCAAAGAAGCGGCGATGGCTATGCTGGCAGATATTTACCTGACGCTGGCGCCCAACCATCGGGACTATTACAGTGAAGTTGTTACGTTGTGCGACCAGATTACTGCGATGGGATATGATTTGTCTCAGTGCAAGTATGCCGATAATTTCGACGCTACGATCAATAACGGTGCGGAATCCCTTTTCGAAGTACAATACTCCGGCAGTACGGAATACGATTTCTGGGGAGGGGACAACCAGTCTTCCTGGCTGTCGACCTTCATGGGACCCCGCAACTCCGGTATGGTGGCAGGCGCTTACGGATGGAATCTGCCTACGGAAGAATTTATCAAAGAGTACGAAGCGGGCGATTTGCGCAAAGATGTGACCGTGTTATATCAAGGCTGTCCTGCTTTCGACGGCATGGAATACAGACGTTCATGGTCGGGTACAGGTTACAACGTCCGGAAGTTCCTTGTGTCGAAGACCGTTTCGCCGGAATATAATACCAACCCGAATAACTTCGTGGTATACCGTTATGCGGATGTCCTGTTGAAGAAGGCGGAAGCCCTGAACGAACTGGGACATCCCGACCAGGCTGCCGCACCTCTGAATATCGTCCGTCAGCGTGCCGGACTGGCGGATGTGCCGACTACCTTGAATCAGGAAACAATGCGGGAAAAGATTATTCACGAACGCCGGATGGAACTTGCTTTTGAGGGACATCGCTGGTTTGATATGATTCGCATCAATAATGGTAACTATGCGATTGAGTTCCTGAAATCCATCGGCAAGAATCAGGTGACGAAGGAACGTCTGCTGCTGCCCATCCCGCAGACAGAGATGGACTCTAACAATCTGATGACTCAGAATCCCGGTTATTAATCGCTTTTACAATCATTCATTTAGACAGATCATATGATGAAGAAATATATATATCAGATACTGTGTTCTCTTTTCATCGGCGGAGCGATGGTTTCCTGCGCCGAGGATTATATGGAGACGGACAAGGGACATGATACGCTGACTCTTACGGTGAATCAGCAGGAGATCGTATTGAACGAAAAGAATCACAGTCAGGAGGCGTTAACGCTTTCATGGACTACGGGAACGAACTACGGAAGCGGGAACCGCATCTCTTATACACTGGAAATAGCCAAGGCGGGAACAGACTTCGCCCGTGCCTACTCCGTAGATTTAGGAACGGGAACTTATCAGTGGACGAAGAAAACGGAAGAACTCAATCAGTTTCTGAACACGCAGCTAGGCGTCGGCTATGCCGAAAAAGTATCGCTGGAAGCACGCATTACCGCTACTGTTGCCGGAATGGAAGAAAAGGAGCAGCGTGCCACAGTCACGCTGGATGTGACTACTTATCAACCGGTTACTCCGACGCTTTACCTCATCGGAGAAGCTGCCCCTAACGGATGGAGCGCCGATCAAGCGACGCCTATGGAGCGCACGGACAACGGACAGTTTACGTGGACAGGAAAGCTGAATATCGGTGTATTCAAGTTTATAACGACATTGGGAGAATTTCTTCCATCCTACAACCGGGATGCCGCTGCCGGAGAAGAACTACGGCTTATCTACCGCACATCGGGCGACGAACCGGACGAACCGTTTACAGTCAGCAAGGAAGCGACCTATATAGTCAAGGTAGACCTGCTCGACCTGACAATGACCATGACCGAAACGGAAAACATCGGATGGCGCTTTGAAGAATTCTATATTGTCGGCTCCTTTACCGGCGACAATGGCTGGGGATTCGAGGCACTGTCTAAAGATGCCGTTCAGATGAATCTGTTCCATTATGGTGCCGTGATTCCGTGGAAGGCGGACGGTGATTTTAAGTTTGCCACTCTTGCGGACTTCGGTCAGTCGGATGCTTTCTTCCATCCCACCGAAGGGAACGCTCCGTATACTTCCACTTCAGTTGTACTGGGAGGTGAAGACAATAAATGGCAAATGAAGGAAAGCGAATGCGGCAAGGCCTATAAAGTGCTGTTCCTCACAGCCAAGGGAAAGGAAAAGATGCTGATGCGTCCGTTTACCCCCTACGAAGGACTGTATCTGGTAGGCGATGCCACTCCGAACGGATGGAGCATCGACAACGCCACCCCGATGGCTAAAAGTGCCGACAGCCCTTACATCTTTACCTGGAGCGGTACACTGAATACAGGGGAGATGAAGATCTCCTGCGACAAGCAGTCCGACTGGAACGGAGACTGGCTGATGGCGGACAAGAGCGGAAAGGCACCGACCGGTGAAGTGGAGACAGCCTTATTTACCAGTAAAACGGATGCGGAACTGAAGAATATGTATCCGGATACAGACCTCGGCAGTCTGGACAATAAATGGAATATTCAGGAAGCTGGCTCGTATCGGATTACGATTGACCAGTTGAAAGAAACGATTTCGATTGTAAAACAATAAACAAGTATTCAAGATGAAGAAGATAATATATTTGGTGGCTGCCTTCCTGTGTCTGTCTTGCAGCGACGATCATGAATCGAACCCACAGAACGGAGGAGCGTCGGGCAGTGTGACCGAAGTAACTCCGGTGACATCGGACTTATGCGTGGAACTGACAACTGACAAGGCTTTTTATAAACCGAACGAGACAGTGACTTTCACTGCCGCCGATGCCTTGCCTGCCGGAACAAAGGTACGCTATCGCCTTTCGGGAGAAATAGTCGGAGAAGAACCGGTCAGCGGTACGAACTGGACATGGAAGGCTCCTTCCACCGATTTCAAAGGATACATGGCAGAACTTTACCGGCAGGAAAACGGTACGGTCATCGTCGGTACGATTGCGGTAGATGTATCCAGCCATCCGGCACGGTTCCCCCGATATGGCTTCGTGGCAGATTTCGACGGAGACAAGACAGAAGAGAAAACGCTGGAAGAGATGGCTTATCTGAACCGCCATCACATCAACTGGGTACAGTTTCAGGACTGGCACAATAAACATCATTGGCCGCTGGGCGGCACACGCACGCAGTTGGACGAGGAATATCTCGACATTGCGAACCGCCCTGTCCATACAAGCTCTGTGAAGAATTATATCAAGGCACAACAACATTTTGGAATGAAGTCCATGTTCTATAATCTTTGTTTCGGGGCATTGAAGGATGCGGCTTCCGACGGGGTGAAAGAAGAATGGTATCTGTTTAAGGACGCTTCGCATACCACGAAAGACAGTCACGACCTGCCAAGCGGATGGAAGAGCAATATCTATCTGGTAGACCCTTCCGACAAGGAATGGCAGCAATATATGGCGGAACGGAATGACGACGTGTATGCGAACTTCGCCTTCGACGGCTATCAGATCGACCAGTTGGGCAAGCGGGGAACGCTTTACAACTACGACGGTACGCCGGTCAACCTCCGCGAAGGATATGCTTCTTTTATCGAAGCCATGAAGCAGGCGCATCCCGACAAAAGTCTGGTGATGAATGCCGTAAGTCGCTACGGTGCCCGTCAGATCGGAGAAACCGGCAAAGTAGATTTCTTCTATAATGAGATGTGGGCGGATGAGGCGGACTTTACCCATCTGAAAGCCGTCCTGTATGAAAACGGAGTGTATGGCAATAATCAGCTGAATACGGTTTTCGCTGCCTATATGAACTATAATAAGGCGGATCATCGGGGAGAGTTCAATACAGCGGGCATCCTGCTGACGGATGCGGTGATGTTCGCTTTGGGTGGCTCGCATCTCGAACTGGGTGGTGACCATATGCTGTGCAAAGAATATTTTCCGAACGACAACCTGACGATGAGCGAGGAACTGAAAACGGCAATGGTTCACTACTACGACTTCCTCACGTCTTATCAGAACCTGCTCCGCGATGGCGGAACGGAGAACAGTATCGCTATGAACTGTACCAACGGAGAAATGAAACTCAACGTATGGCCTCCAAAGTTGGGGTCGGTCACTACCTACGCCAAGCAGGTAGACGGCAAGCAAGTAGTGCATCTGCTTAACTTCTCGCAGGCGAACAGCCTTAGCTGGCGGGACGTGGACGGCACCATGCCCGAACCTGCCCTGATCACGAAAGCGGCCTTGCAGATGAACCTGCCCGCCAAAGTGAATAAATTGTGGGTGGCATCGCCGGACGTACACGGAGGAGCCTTGCAGGAACTGGCATTTACGCAGGAGAACGGGGTAGTCTCCTTCACACTGCCTGCCTTGAAATACTGGACAATGATTGTAGCTGAATAAGGCAGTTGCAACGGAATAACTAAAAACGATAGGTATGAAGATTAGATATAAGTTTGGGGTGTGGATGTTGTGTCTGATGTTTCCGGCGTTGGTCTGGGCAGAAAACGCAAAAAGTATATGTACCTCTTTTACGCAGCAGGGACGTCAGGTGACTTTTCACCTGGCGGACAGTGCCGCGCTGCAACTGCAACTTTGCAGTCCTTCCGTGGTAAGAATCTGGTTCTCGCCGGACGGGAAGCTGCAACGGAGAAACGCTTCCTTTGCCGTGATCAATGAAGAACTGGAAGATGTGGGAACGGTTCATGTGGACGAACAGGCCGCCTGCTATGAGATATTTACCTCGAAGCTGCGCATACGGGTGAACAAGTCGCCGATGAGCATCCAGATATTCGACAAATATCAGAAACTCCTCTTCAGTGACTATGCCGATAAAGGACACGTAAGCGAAGGCACGAAGAAGGTGGAATATAAAACGCTTCGCCGTGACGAGCATTTCTTCGGGCTTGGGGAGAAGACCGGCAAGATGGACCGCAGAGGAGAATCTTACAAGATGTGGAACAGCGATAAACCTTGTTACAGTGTGGTGGAAGACCCTCTTTACAAGAGCATCCCTTTCTTTATGAGCAGTTACCGGTATGGTATTTTCCTTGATAATACGTATAAGACAGAATTTAAGTTCGGAACGGAAAGCCGTGATTATTACAGCTTCGAGGCGCCGGACGGGGAGATGATTTACTACTTCATCTTCGGCAAGGACTATAAGGAAATCCTGAGTCAGTATGTAGGACTGACGGGCAAACCTATCATGCCTCCGAAATGGGCATTGGGCTTTGCGCAATGTCGTGGCCTGCTGACAAGCGAGAAACTGAGCCGCGAAATAGCCGAAGGCTACCGGACACGCGGCATCCCCTGTGATATTATCTATCAGGACATCGGCTGGACGGAACATCTACAGGACTTCGAATGGCGGAAGGGCAACTACGGGCATCCGAAAAAGATGCTTGCCGACCTGAAAGAAATGGGATTCAAGGTAGTCGTATCGCAAGACCCGGTCATCTCGCAAGCCAACAAGAAGCAATGGGAGGAAGCGGACCGTCTGGGATATTTTGTCAAGGACAGCACGAACGGGAAGAGTTATGACATGCCGTGGCCTTGGGGCGGAAATTGTGGGGTAGTGGATTTTACCTTCCCTGCCGTAGCCGACTGGTGGGGAACCTATCAGCAGAAACCCATTGACGAT
>ERZ791603.2254-NODE-2254-length-12597-cov-3.313586_pt1 | contig 12597 bp, 5 predicted proteins | sample MGYA00509966_ERZ791603 | MGnify/ENA primary metagenome ERZ791603 (study PRJEB30046, sample SAMN00791931) | human gut metagenome | study: EMG produced TPA metagenomics assembly of the A metagenome-wide association study of gut microbiota in type 2...
AGGATTCATTATCATAGCAACTGTTGGCATGAACATTATTGTTCTTATTGCGATCATCACAATAAACATCATCACAAACACTATAAAAAGCATAAACGCCATAAACATCCCAAATGGCATGATCGTGACGATGACGATTGGGATGATGACGATGATGACGACTAACACTTTCCATCATATATCTGTCACACTCCATCTATTGAAAAAGAATAAGGCAAATCCACCTCCTGTATTCCGCGCTGCAAGTTGGGGTGGGCAGACATACGAAACTCTGCCTTACCGCCCTTCAACATCTCACCATGCTTGAGAAAGTTTGCCGTATAGACCCGGCCGTTGACCAGCATTTGGTCGATATAACGGTTTGCTTCACTATTTTCGGGAGCAGAGAGTACCCAGTCGTTGCCATTTTCAAAGTGAAGGGTTGCCTTGCGGAAAAGCGGTGCACCGAGAACATATTCATCCGTTCCGGGACATACCGGATAAAAGCCCAATGCCGAGAACACATACCAAGCCGAAGTCTGGCCATTGTCCTCGTCTCCGCAATATCCGTCGGGGGCCGAAGTGTACATACGGTTCATTACTTCACGCAACCAATATTGCGCTTTCCAGGGTTGTCCGGCATAGTCGTAAAGGTAAATCATGTGTTGAATGGGTTGGTTGCCATGTGCATAGTTCCCCATGTTCATTACCGTCATCTCACGTATTTCGTGAATCACCTGCCCGTAATAGCTGTCATCGAAAACAGGAGGAACGGCAAACACCGAGTCAAGCATCGTGACAAACATTTCTTTACCTCCCATCAGGTTTATCAGCCCCTGCGGGTCATGAAAAACCGACCAGGAATAATGCCAACTGTTTCCCTCGGTAAATGCATCTCCCCACTTCAACGGAGAGAACGGTTTTTGGAATTCTCCGTTCCGGTTCTTACCGCGCATCAGCTTACTTTCGGTGTCGAAAAGATTCTTATAGTTCAAGGCACGTTTGGCAAAGAGAGTAATTTCTTCCTGCGGCCGTTTCAATTCCTTTGCCAGACAGTAAATGCACCAGTCATCGTATGCATACTCCAGTGTGCGGGCAGCATTCTCGTTGATGTTCACATCGTATGGGATATAACCCAAACGGTTATAGTATTTATAGCCCAGTCGCCCGGTGGAGGATACTTCGGGATGCACATTTTCGGTTCCGTGCAGCAACCCTTTATACAAGCTTTCCACCTCTTCCACACGCACACCTTTCATATAAGCATCCACTAAAACGGAGGCCGAGTTATTACCCACCATACAACCGCGATGCCCCGGACTCGCCCATTCGGGAAAGAAACCGCTTTCTTTATAAGTATTTATCAGACCTTCCTGAATTTCCTTGTTGACGGACGGATACATCAGGTTGAGCAATGGAAACAGGCAGCGGAATGTATCCCAAAAGCCGGTATCGGTATATAGATAACCGGACAGCACCTTGCCATTATAAGGACTGTAATGTATCGGCTGTCCTTTCGCATCCATTTCATAGAACTTACGCGGAAAAAGCAACGAACGGTAGAGACAGGAATAGAAGGTGCGATATTGTTCGTCCGTTCCGCCTTCCACCTCTATCTTGCCCAACACCCGGTTCCAGGCATCCTTGCCTTTTCGCACCAACGTATCGAAATCATCGGCACCCAGTTCGCTAAGATTCGCTTCCGCCTGTTCGGGGCTGATAAACGAAGAGGCGACCCGTGCATGCACCACTTCCCCCTTACGGGTCTTGAAACCGATAACGGCCCCTGTGTGAAAAGCCTGCTGCTCCATGACGTCTCTCTTTAAAGAAAGGGAAACTTCATTTTTAGGCTTCTCGTCATTGGAGAAGGTAGCCCGATAAGTAAACGGTTTGTCAAACTCAACGACAAAATAGTTCTTGAAGTTGTCGGGCACGCCGCCACTGTTGCGTGTGGTATAGCCTACAATCTTATTCTCTTCGGGAATAACCCTGATGAAAGACCCACAGTCGAAAGCATCGACCACAATGTATGAATCATTTTCGGGAAAAGTGAAACGAAACATCACCGCACGTTCGGTCGGTGTAAGCTCGGTCACTACATCATGTTCCGCCAGATACACCTTATAATAATAAGGACGCGACAGTTCGGCCTTATGGGAAAACCAACTGGCACGCTTGTCTTCATCAAACTCCGGCTTCCCGGTAACGGGCATCAGAGAAAACTGACCGTAATCGTTAATCCACGGACTGGGCTGGTGAGTCTGCTTAAAACCGCGAATCTTGTTGGCCGTATAGACGTATTGCCATCCGTCACCCATCTTTCCGGTTTGTGGTGTCCAAAAATTCATTCCCCACGGACGGGCAGTCGCAGGATAAGTATTGCCGGTGGAAAGTTCGAAAGAGGACTGAGTTCCCACCAACGGACTCACATAATCGGCATAGTCCTTTGCCTGCACCCATAAAGTGAGGCAAAAGAATACAACTGACAGGAAAAGTTTCTTTATCATCGTGTTGCCTGGTTTATTTACGGTTTAAAAGGTTCGGCTCCCATACTGATTTCCATCACTCCCCCCGCCGTCAGGTCGCTGTGCGTGAAGAAAGGCTGTTCAAGCGGTTTCCCGTTCAACAGAATGGACTGAACATATTTGTTTTCTTTTGAGTTGTTCTTCGTGCGAATCACAAAATCCTTTTGACCGGGCAGGTGAATGGTCACTTCCTCGAACAAGGGACGGCCAATGGAGTAAACCGGCTCACCGGGACACACCTGATAGAAACCCATCGCATTCAGAATATACCAGGCTGACATCTGACCACAATCCTCATTGCCCGAAAGACCGTCGGGAGCATTGCGGTACTGACTATGCAGCACACTGTCTACCAATTCCTGTGTCCGCCACGGACGATTGACATAGTTATACAGATGGATGATGTGATGACTCGGCTCGTTGCCGTGAGCATATTGCCCGATAAGACCGGAAATATCTGCCGAAACCGTCTCCCCTTCAAGCTCGGAAGAAACAGTGAACAGGGAATCCAGCTTACCGGCAAAAGCCTCCTCTCCTCCCATCAAGCCAACCAGACCGGGCACATCGTGAGGCACAAACCAAGTCCACTGCCAAGCCGTACCTTCGCAATAATCGTCACTGCGATGGGTAGACGAACGAGGATTGAACGGAGTACGCCATTTCCCCTTACTGTCCCGCCCCCGCATAAAACGGGTTTCGGGGTCGAAGTAAGACTTATATGCCCCGGCAAAACGAGCATATTTATCTCTTGTTTCCACATCTCCCAAACTATCTGCCAATACGGATATACACCAATCATCGTATGCATATTCCAATGCCTTTGCCACCGATTCGTTTTCGAGGTCGCAAGGAATATAGCCCAGCGCATCCTTGTAATAACGGGCACGGGGCATCACAAAAGGAACCGGCCACTTCGGACCGACAATGCCGGTCGTGTCGTATTCGGCAGTGCGGAGACAGGCTTGGTAGGCTTCGCGAACATCGAAATCGCGATAGCCCTTCACGTATGCATCGGTGATGATAGAGGCAGCATGATAGCCAATCATCGTTCCCGTGTAGTTGGCAGCACAATCCCATTTCGGGAAAACACCTCCCTCACGCTGTTTCTTCAACAATGAACGGATATAGCTTTCGTTGGTATGAGGGTCTATGATGGTGAGCAAAGGATGCAACGCACGAAATGTGTCCCAAATAGAAAAAGTGGTGTAAACAGGATCTTCCTTATCGGTGGTGTGCACTTTTAAATCCATCCCCAAATAACGCCCGTCTACATCGGTAAACAAGTTCGGACTCAAGAATGCATGATACATGGCAGTATAGAAAATGGCAAGTTGGTCGGGGTCTTCCGTTTTCACCTCTATCTTTGAAAGACAATCATTCCAAGTCTTTCGGGCATCGGCACGCACCTTGTCGAAATCCCAGTCGGGCAACTCAGCCAACAGATTCTGCCTGGCTCCTTCACCATCGACAGACGAGATGGAGAAACGAACCATTACCTGTTCATCTTCAGCCGTATCAAAACGGAGCAACATTTTGCAGACGGGAATCTGCTGTCCGCCTTCCTCGATGGTATCGGTATAAAGAGTATGGGTAAAAGGCTTTGAGAAAACAGCATAAAAATAAAGATCTTGTTGCCAAGCCCAATAAGCACTGCGCTTGTATCCGCAAAGCACGGTATCATTGACAGCCTCCACCTCCATGACCTGATTGGTTTGCTGCTGAATATTATAGTCCATATCCAGAATGAAACCCGATTCCTTGCTTTCAGGAAACGTATAACGGTGCATGGCGGCACGCTCAGTGGCCGTCAGCTCGGCTTTCACACCGTAAGTATCCAAGAAAACCGAATAATATCCCGGTTCGGCATACTCGTTCCTGTGCGAAAAAGCAGAAGCGAAAGGACGCTGCTGACTCTCTTTCCCAAGATATTCCACCTTCTGCTCACCTACGGTAGGCATCAAAAGAAAATCACCGAAATCGGCACAGCCCGTACCGCTAAGGCGTGTGTGGGCAAAACCATTGATGGTGGAATCTTCGTAATAGTAGCCCGAACAGGAGTCCCAGCCATCGATACGCGTATCAGGACCCGGTTGAATCATTCCGTGAGGCAACATGGCACCCGGATGCGTATGTCCGTGTCCTCCCGTTCCGATAAAAGGATTGACATAACCGGTGTATTCTTTCATTTCCGTTGTTTGGGTAGAACATGCACTCAAACATAATAATCCTACCAAACAACCGCTTACGAGTCTATTGAATTTCATTGTTGTCTATTTGATGTTATTTTATTTCCGATGAAACGGATTATCGATACCAAATCTCTCCCGGTTCGGAACTCATCTCGAATTCCACAGTAGCCCCGTCCATTATCTGTTGATGGGTGATATAACTCTTATCGTATGGCTTTCCGTTCAACTTGACCGACCGAATATAGATATTCTCACGGTTGACAGCCGGTGCCAGCACTGTAAAAGTCTTCCCGTTGTCAAGATGCATACGCATTTCGGGAAATAACGGAGTTCCTATTTCATACTCACCACTTACGGGATTGACCGGATAAAAGCCCATGGCACTGAATACATACCAGGCAGACATCTGACCGCAATCTTCATTGCCGCACAGTCCGGCAGGTGCATTGAAATAAAGATGATGCATCACCTGTGCCACATACTTCTGAGTCTTCCACGGCTGACGTACTTTATTATACAAATAAATGACATGATGGCTCGGCTCATTGCCATGAGCATACTGCCCAATCATACCGGTGCTGAAAATAGGCAAATCTTCCTTCCCGGCAGGGATATACGTAAACATACTATCGAGCTTCTCTGCAAAGCGGTCTTTTCCTCCGACCAAAGTTATCAGTCCGCGAATATCCTGAGGCACAGACCATAAATACTGCCATCCGTTACTCTCGCAAATATGGGCTGTATAGTCATCGGGACAGAAAGGCCGGATAAAAACACCCTTGTCATCAACGGGCTGCATAAATCCTGTAGCGGGATTGAATACATTCTTGTAGTTTTGAGAACGCTTGTAAAACTCTTCCGCCAGTTCCGTCTTTCCCATCTTGCGCGCCATCTCTGCAATGCAATAATCATCAAAAGCATACTCCAGTGTTTTGGAAAGCGACCAATTGTCGGCATTATACTCATCTTTTATATTATAAGGAATATAACCGAGCTTCTTATAAAGCCCGATTCCCCGATAATTGTCCAAGTTGGCAGTGGCGACACAGGCCTTCAATGCTTTCTCTGCATCAAAGTCACCTATTCCTTTCAAATAAGCATCCACAATGACGGGAACAGCATGATAGCCAATCATCATATCTGTTTCACTACCGTAGAAATTCCAAACCGGCAGGCGTCCGTTCTGTTCGTAGAAAGCCAGAAATGATTGAACCATATCGTTGGTACGTTCGGGTTCGGTATAGGTAAATAGAGGATGTGCGGCGCGGTATGTATCCCATAAAGAGAAAGTACTGTAGTTTACCCATCCGTCTGTGCGATGAATCTTTTTGTCCGGACCGTAATACGAACCGTCGACATCGCTATAAATGGTAGGAGCAAGCATGGTGTGATAGAGTGCGGTGTAGAAGTTTACCCAATCGTCCTTATGGTCGCCTTTGACTGCGATTTTAGAGAGTTGCCGGTTCCAGTTGTCCCGTGCAGCCTCACGATATTTATCGAAATTATCCTCCGGAACTTCGGCTGCCAGATTTTGAGCTGCTCCTTCCATGCTGACACCGGAAAGGGCTGTGTTGACAAGTATTTGCTCTCCTTTTTGTGTGTCGAAATCGAATCGGGCTATGGTAGCCGTACCCATTCGTTTTCCGTCTTTCAGGATGGCAGTTGTATCCATTTGAACGGCTGTAAAAGGTTTAGAGAAGCGTGTACGGAAATAGACATGCTGGTCGCGTGCCCATCCGTCGGAGAAGCGGTATCCCTGAATGGTTACCGAGTCGATAACTTCGATGTGCGAATCATTGGTAAAGTCCCAATTCATAGCTTTTTTCAGGTTGAGGAAGATAGCGGCTTTGGCTTCAGGAAAAGTGTAACGCTGAATGCCGCATCGTTCGGTTGCCGTCAATTCGACGTTGATGCCGTAATCTTTCAGCAGTACCTGGTAATATCCTGCCGTGGCATTTTCGTCCTGATGGGAAAATTTGGAGTAAATACCTAACGGAGCTTCTGCTTCTTTATAAGGCAGGGTGACGGGCATAAAAGAGATGTCATATAAGTCGCCTGCCCCCGTACCAGAAAGGTGGGTATGGCTGAATCCGGCAATAGTGCTATCGGGATAGAAATATCCGGAGATACGGTCCCAGCCGGGAAGTCCGTTGTCCGGACTAAGTTGTACCATGCCGAAAGGGACTTGTGCTCCGGGATAGGTATTACCGGTGAAATCGGTTCCGATAAATGGGTTTACATATTGGGTATAGTCAATAGTTGCCTGTTTAGGGGTAGACGTACAGGCAGTGAAAACAAATAAAAGAATAAATAGTGAATGAAAAAGTACTTTCATGCGGCTTGGGTTAGAGTTTTTTAAGTAATTGATTGATTTAGTGTGCAAAGGTAGAGAATATAAATGTAAAACGAAAGAGCTTGTGTGCTGATTGATTCGTCTTTTTGTATTTCGACTCGTTATCATGAGGGCGGAGGGGGGCATTATAAACAGCCGGGGGAGATAATATGCTTTCCGTTTCAGTGATCCCTTCTTAATGTTTTGAAAAACGGGATGTATAGATAAAATACATCTGTTCCCCGGCGTACAATCGAACGTATGAGATGATTTGGATGGAGTTCTTATAGGTTGAAAAGAGGAGAACCGTTGCTTTAAAAGCCAAAGGATTGTTGGTTTTAAAGGCAGGACCCTTTGGTTTTCAATTAATATCTTGAATCTTAAGTATCTGTTTGTTAGTGAATCATGGCTTATGGTATGCTTTGACTTTATCTTTAGTCGGTTGCATTGGATTTTAAATCTCCTTTTAGCGTTTTGTCAGGAAAGAACGCCATAGTAACTTTCAATGATATAGCACTCCGGAGGGTTGAACGGATTGTGACAGTACATATCGGGTGCATGCATAGGCACAGGCAGAACCTGCTAAAAACAATATTCCGGTAGAGGTCATCATATCTCCTAAACTTACCAATGGCGATACAATACCTCCGAATGCAAACCCGGTGGCTCCCAAAAGTGCCGAAGCAATGCCTGCATTCCGTCGCTCACACTCCATGGCCAAGGTGTTGGATGCTGTAAAAGTCATGCCAATCATCGAGAGTAGAGCGAAGATCAATAACTCGTAGATCCAAAAATCACATCTCAAGGACAAGAATACCATCAATAGTGCAGATACTGACAGCATGCCCCGGCTTCCTATATATAAAGCCCGTTCCATGGTAGGTAATTTTATCGATATGGCTGAAGAGATAACCATTGCTATCGCATTGATTCCGAAACAGAGGCTGAAGGATAGAGGAGAGAGTCCGTAGTGTTGCTGCATGATGAATGGTGCAGAAGAGATATTGACAAACAGTATTCCCATAGTGAAACCATATTGCAGGACGTAGCCTACATAGCGGCGGTTGTGGAGGACTTCTCCGAAACTATGGTATAAGTCTTGCCAACTCACAGTCTGTCTGTGTTTTGCCGGAAGTGATTCGTTCAAATGTAAGCTTCCGGATAGGAGAACCACTCCCATAAAGAATAAGCAGATAAAGATGCCTTGCCAGCTTGTTATCTGAGCCAGTATACCTCCTCCGATAGGGGCGATGACTGTAGCTATTCCATTTATTCCGCCGATAACGGCAAGCATGCCGGCCAGTTGCTGTCCCGAATACTCGTCGGTAGCTATGGAGCGGGAAATCACTACACCACCTGCTCCGGCAATGCCTTGTAAGAATCGGGATGTCACAAATTGTGAAATGGTATGTGAAAAGATGCACCCCACCGTAGCGAGCAGGAACAGAATCATGGCCAGAAGTAATGGAGGACGTCGCCCGTACTTGTCACTCAAGGGACCGAAAATTAATTGTCCGGCAGCCAAGCCAATCATGCTGGTGGTGAGTCCCAATTGTACCATAGAAGATGAAGTGTGGAAAAAATCTGCCATAGCCGGTAAGGTAGGCAAATACATGTCCATTATAAAAGGGCCGAAAGCACTTAATACACCTAAAAATAATAATAAGAACCGTCTGGAATTCTGTCTGTCAGTCATTGCTATTCTCTTTGATCAATATGGTTGCAAAATTACTCCATCTGTTAGGAATCGAATATAGGCTAATCTGTACAAAACATGTTGTTTTCAGAACAAAATAGCCCGAATATCAAAAATAAACCTACATTTGTTGCCTAAAACAGACTTTTATGAAAACAGACCGATTGCTTGCCGATACAAAAACGATCCGATATGAAGAGACCGACCTGGCCTCTTTGATATCGGCCCCATACCATTTCCGGTGTGGTATCTATCTGATTTGTACGCAGGGAGAAGCCGTTGTCTCTACCGGTGTGCAGAAATATATATTCAATGAACAGACAGAATTGATCTTCCTGACCGGCGGTTTGCTGCAAGTGCTCGAAACTTCAGGAGATTTACAGGTGAAAATGTTGATGTTTCCTAAAGAAGCATTTTTAAATGCCATGTTACCTATCGATACACCTTACTTTAATTATACTCACGAACATCCCTGTTACCATCATACTGCTGACGAACGGAGTCAGAAGACCTGGCGGCAGATCAATTTGTGGATGGATATGGCACAAATGTTGTTTACCGAACCGATGCCCCAGTTCAGGGGACAACAAGAGCACAACTTTTTGCAAAGTCTGCTTATGTGGCTGTTTAATACGATTCCGGAAAAATTGGCTGTCAGTAAGCAATATAGTCGTACGCAATTACTTTGCCATCGGTTTATGCAATTGATCCGTGAATATAGTATGCATGAACATCAGGTAGCTTTTTATGCCGAAAAACTTTGTATATCGTCTCGTTACCTGCATAAAATTACAGTTCGGCATTTAGATGGAAAGAAGCCTAAACAGCTTATTGATGAACAGTTGGTGGCCGAAATAAAAGTGCTGTTGAATGAGCCTCGTTTATCTGTAACAGAAATAGCTGAGCAACTGCATTTTCCGGACCAATCCTATTTGACGCATTTCTTTAAAAAGAATACGGGTATCTCTCCAAAAGAGTTTCGGGCGATCAAGAATCTTGGATGAGGCTGAGTCTGTCCACTCTTCTCCGTTACTGTAGTAGAAGGAGTAGAATAAACAAGATCATTCTTGCTCTTTCCGGGGGATAAAGTGAGTTTGTGATATGGACATTCGATGAAGGGGAATAAAATAGAAAGAGTCCGGTGCAGTACCGGACTCTTTACTCGGAGAGTCTATGATGTTTAATCTGACTTCTAACTTTATATGGGAACTTTCGGATAGCGTGGTACCCACTCGTAAGAGTCGGCCCCTTTAGATTCCTGCCAGTTCCAGTACCTTCTCAACAGCAGCGTTCAGTCCGTCCGGATTCTTGCCACCGGCTGTTGCGAAGTGAGGTTGACCGCCACCGCCACCCTGAATCAGTTTGGCAGCTTCTTTCACCAGATTACCTGCTTTCAGTCCGCCGGCAACCAGGTTGTCACTGATCATAACAGTCAGCATTGGTTTATTGGCATCTACTGTTCCGGCTACAAAGAAGAGATTTTCTGTAATTTCACCACGAAGTTGGAAAGCGATGTTCTTCACTACTTCGGCGGGCATCGGCAAGCAGAACTTAATGACTTTAATGCCGTTAATCTCTTGTACATTTTTCAGCAGGCGTTCTTTGACGGCAGCTTCTTTTTCTTTCATGAAGTCTTCCACCTGTTTTTTCAGTCCTGCGTTTTCGTCGATATACTTGCGAATGGCCACACCAAGGTCGGGAGTATTGTTGAAAAGAGCTTTCAAGTCGCTCAAAGTATCCTGGATCGTATCCAGCATTTCTTCTACGCGAGCTCCGGTATATGCTTCGATACGGCGTACACCGGCAGCTACCGAACTCTCAGAGATAATTTTTACCATACCGATATTTCCGGTAGCGGCAACGTGGGTACCTCCACAGAATTCAATGGATGAGCCAAACTGGATAACACGTACGTGGTCACCATATTTCTCGCCGAACAGGGCGATTGCGCCCAGTTCTTTCGCTTCTTCGATAGGGATGTTGCGGTGTTCCTGTAATGGAACATTGGCACGTATCTTGGCGTTTACCAGATGCTCTACTTTGCGGAGTTCTTCGTCTGTCACTTTCTGGAAGTGAGAGAAGTCAAAACGCAGAGAGTCCGGTGTAACCAATGATCCTTTCTGCTCTACATGTTCGCCTAAAACTTCACGGAGCGCTTCGTCCAGCAAGTGGGTAGCCGAGTGATTGGCTGCACAAGCGGCACGTTTGTCTGTGTCTACACATGCCATCATCGGAGCTTCCGGATGTTCGGGCAGTTTCTTTGTAATATGTATCGGAAGATTATTTTCTTTCTTGGTGTCGATTACTTCGATAGTCTCGAATTCGTTTACCAATACACCGGTATCACCTACCTGGCCACCGCTCTCTGCATAGAACGGAGTGTAGTCCAGTACGATCTGATACAGAGTTTGGTTTTTCTGTTTCACCTGGCGATAACGCAGGATGGAGGTTTCGTATTCCGTGTAATCGTAACCTACAAATTCAGTAGTTCCTTCTTTCAGTATGATCCAGTCACCTGTCTCTATGGCAGCTGCATTGCGGGCACGTTGTTTCTGCTGTTGCATTTCGGCATCGAACTCTTCGACATTGACTGTCATACCATTTTCACGCAGAATCAACTCTGTCAGGTCGAGTGGGAAACCGAATGTATCGTATAATGTGAAAGCGTCTTTACCGCTGATTTCAGTCTTTCCGTTAGCTTTGGTGTCAGCCATTGTTTTATCGAGCAGGCGGATACCGGTTTCCAAAGTACGGAGGAATGATTCTTCTTCTTCTTTGATAACCTTTTCGATCAACTCTTTTTGAGCAATCAGTTCCGGATAGGCATCTCCCATGCTGTCAATCAGAACCGGAAGTAATTTGTACATAAATGCCTGTTTCTGTCCAAGGAATGTATATCCGTAACGAACGGCACGACGCAGGATACGACGAATCACGTAACCGGCCTTGGCATTCGAAGGCAATTGTCCGTCAGTAATTGAGAACGCAATGGTACGGATGTGGTCGGCAATAACACGCATGGCAATGTCGTTCTGTTCATTTTTGCCATATTCCGTTCCGGCCATTTGGGCGATTGCTTTAATCAACGGCTGGAATACGTCCGTGTCGTAATTGGATGTTTTACCCTGCAAAGCCATGCACAGGCGTTCGAATCCCATACCGGTATCGATCACTTTCGCCGGAAGCGGCTCAAGAGTGCTGTCGGCTTTGCGGTTGTATTGCATGAATACAAGATTCCAGATTTCGATAACCTGGGGATGATCGTGGTTCACCAAGTCGCGTCCTGAAATCTTGGCACGCTCTTCTGCAGGACGGAGGTCGATGTGGATCTCCGAACACGGACCGCAAGGGCCTGTATCACCCATTTCCCAAAAGTTATCATGTTTGTTTCCGTTGATGATATGGTCTTTAGGCAAGTATTGCTCCCAGTAAGAGGCGGCCTCGTTATCACGCTCCAGACCCTCTTCCGGGCTACCTTCGAATACTGTTGCATACAGGTGTTCCGGATTCAGTTTCAGGACGTCTACCAGATATTCCCATGCCCAACTGATGGCTTCTTTCTTGAAGTAATCACCGAACGACCAGTTACCCAGCATTTCGAACATGGTGTGATGGTAGGTATCATGTCCTACTTCTTCAAGGTCATTGTGCTTGCCGCTTACACGAAGGCACTTTTGTGAGTCCGCGACTCTGTGGTATTTCGCCGGGTGGTTACCCAAAATAATATCTTTAAACTGGTTCATACCCGCGTTGGTAAACATCAGGGTAGGGTCATCTTTAATCACCATCGGAGCCGAGGGAACGATGTGGTGTCCTTTCGACTCAAAGAAATTCTTGAATGAATCTCTGATCTCTTTTGCAGTCAACATATTCTTC
>ERZ791603.2256-NODE-2256-length-12581-cov-3.792033_pt1 | contig 12581 bp, 10 predicted proteins | sample MGYA00509966_ERZ791603 | MGnify/ENA primary metagenome ERZ791603 (study PRJEB30046, sample SAMN00791931) | human gut metagenome | study: EMG produced TPA metagenomics assembly of the A metagenome-wide association study of gut microbiota in type 2...
GCAAAACCCGTAAAACTCAAAAAAGTGGCGTTTAGCCACTTTTTTGACACTCTGAAAGTGGCTGAACGCCACTTTTTCGTCAGTTTAGGGACGGTTTTACTATTTAAGGTTGGAAGTGATGCTGTTTACCGCCTTTTCCACGAGCTCCCGTGAGGTGGCAAGGTTCATGCGAATGTGAGTGCCGAACCTTTCGCCGCCGAACCAGTCGCCGTAGTCAAAGGCAAGGCCACACTTGTCCTCCATAAAGCTTTTTATTTCGGAGGCGGGAAGGTACGCGCCGAAGTCTATCCAGAGAAGATAAGTGCCTTCCAGCGGGGATACCACTGCCCCGGGCAGCGACTTTTTCAGGGACTCCCTTACATACTCATAGTTGCCGTAGATGATATCTCTTACCTGCTCGAACCATTGGCGGCCGCCCCGGTACGCGGCTTCCACCGCCACATAGCCGAAGGGGTTTCCTCCGTGTATACGTATGCCCTCCACGAAGCCGTCGAATCTCCTGCGGATATCAGGATCGGGTATTATAGCGAAGGAATTCTGGCAGCCCGCCAGGTTAAAGGTTTTTGTGGCGGCGGTGAGGGTGACGAGTATTTTATCATAGTCGCCTACGGTGGCGCTCGGTATGTGAACGTTGTCGCCGAATACTATGTCGTGGTGTATCTCATCGGATATCACGTATACGCCATGCTTTTTGCAGATGTCCAGCATGGCCTTCAGCTCATCGCGCTTCCATACCCTGCCCGCGGGGTTATGGGGGGAGGAGAGTATAAAGAGCTTCACGCCGTTTTCCACGATCTTCTTTTCAAAGTCCGCAAAATCTACGGTGTATATGCCGCCGGTATTTATAAGGTCGCAGCAGACGAGCCTGCGGCTGTTGTTTTTCACGGCGTGCATAAAGGGGTAATATACAGGCGTCTGCACTATGACGGCATCGCCGGGTTCGGTGAACACCTGCAAAAACCAGTTGAAAGCAGGTACTACGCCGGGTGCAAAGCGCAGCCATTCTTCCTTCACCTGATAGCCGTGATATTTGCGTTCCCAGTCTATGAATGCCTGATGATAGCTTGGCCGGGGAACATAATAGCCGAACACGCCTGTCTTCATGTAGTCCTCAATGGCGGACACGACGCAGTCAGGCACGCGGAAATCCATATCCGCTATCCACATTGCCTGAAGGTCGCTGCGGCCAAATGTGGATTTCAGATTGTCCCACTTGCTGGAATCGGTGCCCCGCCTGTCTACGAATACTATCTGTTCCTTATTATCGCTTGCTGTATTTGTCAATTGATGTTACCTCCGGATAAATCTATATGGATTATAGTGCATTTTCGGCTTTATTCAAAGAGCAAAAAACGCTCATTTGAAAAAAACGATTATACCGTATGCAATATCCTTAAACTGAGGTACCCAAAAGAAAACCAAAAGCGATGCATATGCGGCTTTAAAGGGCCGCCTATGTCTTTGTTTTGGATTGCAAAATAAAGGTGAAGTTTGCGGCTGCCGCATCGACAACGTAAGTTTATGGAGCTATACTTTTATAAATCAAACTATTTTTACAGGCATCATATGCTTTTATAAAAGGAGTGAAAACATGAAAGAAACAAAACCGCCCAAGAAGCCGCTGTTGTTTTATTATAGCATAGTGCTGCTTTGCGTGGTGCTGTTCAACGCGTTCATAGCGCCGATGCTGATGGACGACCCTGTCAAGGAGGTGGATTACGGCACCTTCATGCGCATGGTAGACGACAAGGAAGTGGACAAGGTACAGGTGAATACCGACGAGATAACCTTCATGGACAAGGAGGGCAAGGTATACTACACCAGCGCTATGGAGGATCCCGACCTTACGCAAAGACTCTATGAATCAGGAGCGGCGTTCGACAGGGTAATAGAAAAGACCATGAGCCCGCTGGTGAGCTATCTTATTACCGGCGTGCTGCCGATAATACTCTTTGTCGCCTTGGGCCAGTACCTCTATAAACGCCTTATGAGCCAGGCCGGCGGCAAGAATTCGCTCATGTTCGGCGGAATGGGCAAGAGCAACGCCAAGGTATATATTCAGTCCACGGAAGGCATACACTTCAGCGACGTTGCGGGTGAGGACGAGGCCAAGGAAAGCCTCGCCGAGGTAGTGGACTATCTGCATAACCCCACTAAGTACAGCGAGGTGGGCGCTTCCATGCCTAAGGGCCTGCTGCTTGTTGGCCCTCCGGGCACCGGCAAGACCATGCTCGCAAAGGCTGTTGCCGGCGAATCCAACGTGCCGTTCTTCTCCATATCCGGCTCGGAATTCGTGGAAATGTTCGTCGGCATGGGTGCGTCGAAGGTTCGAGACCTGTTTGAGCAGGCCAAGGAAAAGGCTCCCTGTATAGTGTTCATAGATGAGATCGACGCCATAGGAAAGAAGCGCGATGGCCAATTCGGCGGCAATGACGAGCGCGAGCAGACCCTCAACCAGCTGCTCACCGAGATGGACGGCTTCGACAGTAACAACGGCGTAATAATCCTCGCGGCTACCAACCGTCCCGAGTCGCTCGACCCGGCGCTGACCCGCCCCGGCCGTTTTGACAGGCGGATACCCGTAGAGCTTCCCGATCTAAACGGCAGAGAAGCTATACTGAAGGTTCACGCACGCAAGATAAAGACAGATCCCGACGTCAATTACCACGTTATAGCCCGCATGACCTCCGGCGCTTCCGGCGCGGAGCTGGCGAACATCATAAACGAGGGCGCGCTGCGCGCCGTCCGCGGCGGAAGGAAAACTGTCTCACAGGCAGACCTTGAGGAGAGCGTGGAAGTCGTCATAGCCGGCTATCAGAAGAAGAACGCCGTGATGTCCGACAGGGAGCGCAGCATAGTGGCATACCACGAGATAGGCCATGCGCTTGTGGCGGCCCTGCAGTCCCATTCCGCCCCCGTGCAGAAGATAACCATCATCCCCCGCACCTCAGGCGCATTGGGCTATACGATGCAGGTAGAGGAAAACGACAGATACCTGCTCTCCAAGGAAGAGCTTGAAAACAAGATAGCTACCCTCACAGGAGGCCGCGCCGCAGAAGAGGTTGTTTTCAACGAAGTCACCACCGGCGCTTCCAACGATATAGAGCAGGCCACAAAGCTTGCGAGAGCCATGATCACCCGCTACGGCATGAGCGAGGAATTCGGCATGGTAGCAATGGAGACTGTCACCAACCAGTATCTGGGCGGCGACACCACGCTGAGCTGCTCCGCCGAGACCCAGCGGGTCATAGACCAGAAGGTAGTGGATATGATAAAGAAGCAGCATGAGAAGGCTGTGAACATGCTGAAGGAAAACCGCGAAAAGCTTGAAAAACTGGCTCAGTACCTCACCGAGAAGGAGACTATCACAGGAGAGGAATTCATGAAGATACTGGACAGCTTTAAGGAGGCGGCGGTATGAAATATGAGCACAGATACCTTTTCGTAGAGATACTGGAGGGCGTGCTGCTGGTAATGCTGGGCGTGGCTACCATGCTGCGCACCGAACAGGTGCTGGACAGCCTTACGCTGATATTCGGCATACTGGCTGTCATAACCGGCCTCGCGGACGTGATGTTCTACATACGCCTTGAACGGCACACGGGCTTCCGCCCTGCGGTATCACTGGTTTCCAGCATACTCAGCATAATGCTTGGATGTGCCCTTATAGCACACCCTAATGTGGGTACGGGCATAATGCTCATCATATTCCCGATATTCATAATCGCCCACTGCATCGCCCGCTTAACCCACCTGAACATCGTGCGATACGTGGCAGGAGAGGCGAGCTTCTGGCTCACTCTCATATCAAACGCGGTGGGATTGATACTGGGCGTAATTCTGCTGTTTGATCCGGCCCTGTCTGCGGCGGCGCTGGGAGTCATACTGGGCGTAGATCTGATACTGCTCGGAATCGAAGCCGTAGTGTTCGCCATAGACTGCTATTGCAGGCTGAAGTAACGAACTTAAATAAAAAAACAAATAGGGCAGCCATATCCTCGTTGGAAATGGCTGCCCTCTTTACTTTTGGGGAAATTGTTATTTTACGGTTCGGCGGCGGGTCTCGGCGTGGGCTGCGTATACGGTGTGGCCCGGCTCTACGGATTCCGTCAGCCATACGTTACCGCCTATAACGCAGTTGTCGCCTATCACGGTATTGCCGCCGAGTATAGTCGCACCGGAGTAGATGACCACGTTGTTGCCTATATCGGGGTGGCGCTTTATGCCCTTTACCGGGGTGCCGTCCACGTTGGTGGGGAAGCTCTTTGCACCAAGAGTAACGCCCTGATACAGCTTAACATGGTCGCCAATGGTAGTGGTTTCGCCTATTACCACGCCTGTGCCGTGGTCTATGAAAAAATATCTGCCTATGGTGGCGCCGGGGTGTATGTCTATACCGGTATTGCGGTGGGCTATCTCGGTCATGAGACGGGGAAGTATGGGCACCTTCATCTTGTACAGCTCATGGGCAATGCGGTATATGCTTATTGCCTCAAATCCGGGGTAGGCAAGCATTATCTCCTCAACGCTTATGGCCGCAGGGTCCCCCTCATAGCCCGCCTGGGCGTCAGTTTCCAGCGCTGCCTTGATATCCGTCAGCGAATCCACCAGCCTGTCGGAAATTTCCTGATAATCATCCGGCAGTACCCGCATCACGCAGTCCGCAACGGCGTTGCGAAGGCGCGCGCCATTGCCCAGGTTGCATCCGAACATATTGGGGTACATGGCGCTGCGCAGAGTCTGCAAAAGCTCTGCGGTCTGCTCCATAAGTCCGGCATAGCTGCCGCAGGAGGAACAGCCGTTCTGCCCGCACATGCAGCCGCCGTAGCAGAGCGGTGAAACAAAATTATCTTTCATTACGATCTATCCTTAAAAAATGTTTATAATTTCTAACATTTACCTATCTTTAGGGTAGGATAATAAGCTATTATAGTTTTTTTAGAGATGCCTGTCAATAGCGGTGCAAACCCCAAAATCCCGAGGGGCTTTTGATGCTTTTCAAGATTGATGCTGTCCGGTGTTTTCCGCTGATAATCTGTTGCACCGATGCGTTGAAACAACGCTCGAATTATGGTAATATAATTATTTGATAGGGACGATTTCGAACTTAATCATTATATGCCGGCGAAAGGGGAACAGCTATGACTATAACAAACGATATCCGTTATATCGGCGTAAACGATCATGATATAGACCTGTTTGAGGGGCAGTATATCGTGCCGGAGGGCATGGCATACAACTCATACGTGATAATTGACGAAAAGATCGCCGTGATGGACACGGTAAGCGCCGATTTTGGAGAGGAATGGCTTGCAAACCTGGAAAACGTCCTCGCGGGCAGGAAGCCGGATTATCTGATAATACACCACATGGAGCCGGATCACTCCGCAAACATAGATAAGTTTATAAGCGCATACCCCGAGGCCGCTGTCGTAGGCAACGCAAAGACCTTTGAAATGATAGACCAGTTCTTTGGCAGGGGTCTCTGCAAAAACAAGCTCGCAGTAAAGAACGGCGATACGCTGTCTCTGGGCAGGCACGAGCTGACGTTTTTATTCGCCCCCATGGTACACTGGCCCGAGGTGATGATGAGCTATGACGGCGCGGATAAGGCGCTATTCTCGGCAGACGCCTTCGGAAAGTTCGGCGCGCTGGACTGCCAGGATAAGGAATGGGACTGCGAAGCACGGCGCTATTATATGGGCATAGTGGGCAAATACGGTATGCAGGTGCAGGCCGTGCTCAAGAAGGCGGCGGCGCTGGATATAAAAATGATATGCCCTCTGCACGGCCCGGTGCTCACGGGCAATCTGAGCCATTATATGAGCCTTTATGATATATGGTCCTCCTATGGCGTCGAGAGCGATGGGGTTTGCATAGCCTACACCTCCGTATACGGCAACACAAAGCGGGCAGCCGAGCTGCTGGCGAAAAAGCTGGAGGAAAGGGGCTGCAAGGCGGCGATAAGCGACCTTGCACGCTGCGATATGGCGGAGGCCGTTGAGGACGCCTTCCGCTACGGGAAGCTGGTGCTGGCCACTACCACTTACAATGCGGATATTTTTCCGTTTATGAGACAGTTTATCGACCACCTTACCGAGCGCAATTATCAGAACCGGACCCTTGGCTTCATTGAGAACGGTACATGGGCGCCTACTGCTGCCAAGATCATGAAGGCCATGTTTGAGAAGAGCAAGAATATCAACTATATCGACACTACTGTGACGCTGCGCTCAGCAATGACTGAGGAAAACGCCGAGGCGATAGATAGAATGGCAGAGGAGCTTTGCAGGTAAACAAACTGTAGATAAACGCAATGGACGCTCATGCCGGGCGTCCTTTTGTTATATCATTTATCAATCGGTAAAAGAGATAATAGACCGCTTGTAATCAGATGTCTGAATTTAACGGAAACGGCGCTGCATGCTATTATAAGAAATACCAAAGTATAATTTTATGGAGGTTTCGTCATGTCTATATCCCTTGATTACGCACTTGAACATAAGAATGACCCTGCGGTACTGTGCTGCCGCGCAGAGGCAGGTACGGTGCTGTCCGAGCACAACCTTGAGGATCCCGCCATATTTGACGACCTGGTGGATTCCAACCTGTTGGACCTCACCGGTGCGCTGAAGATAGGCCAGGTGCTTGGCGCAACGCTGAAGGAAACATGCGATTCCCTGACAGCCCTTACCGCCGACAAGGTAGAGGGTGCAAAGGAGGGGACTGACGAGCCTGCTGCCGAAGCTTCAAAGACAGAGGAAGCCGCAGCCCCGGTTATCGGCGGCGACGTGGAAGGCACTCAGGTGACAGTTTCCGGCGGCATACTTACCATAAACATCAAAGAGGGCAAGGGCATCCACATAGAGCTGCCTGTGTGACGATTTTGAGCGAACAAAGCTGAAAAGTGTCGGCACGCCTGCAAGCGAGACGTGCCGGCTTATTATATGACAAAATGAAATGGATAAAATCGATAATTGCATAATACAAGCAATAGATATAGGGAAAATGCCGGAAATGCAAGATTGTTAAAAGAAAAATGCTTGACAGGCCTGAAACGGTCGTGATAAAATACATAAGCAAAATTGATACAGACTTTGTGTCTGCAAATATTTTTGAATATCAAAAGCATATCTTCTATCGGTTGATAGTTCCGGAAGAGATCGCAGCGCAGAACAGACGCGGCGCCGAAGGGGAAGCAGAAACTCTCAGGCAAAAGGACCGGATCTTGACGATGCTCCGAAAAGAACGGCATTATGCCGTGCGCCGAAGGTGCAACTCTTTATTCCCACAGGCTTAAAGGGGAATCTCTCAGGCTACACTACGGAGGCACAAAATTCTCACCAAGGGGAAGTTTGTGCCTTTTTAAGTGTTCAAAAAATAACGCGGATATTTGTCTCAAAAACAATGCCAAATCAAAAAATCATATATCAAAACAGGAGGAAATTTTATGAGCGAACTCAAACGTACTCAGCTGTACGACGCTCACGTTGCGGCGGGGGCGGATATGGTGGACTTCGGCGGATGGGAGATGCCTATACAGTACCCCACCGGCATAGTAGCCGAGCACCTGTACACCCGCCACGCGTGCGGGCTCTTTGACGTTTCCCACATGGGCAGGCTGCTTATCGAGGGCCCCGAGAGGATCGCCTTTTTGCAGCATGTGCTTTCCAGCAACGTAATGGCGCTGGATATCAAGCAGGCACAGTACGCCATAATCCCTGATGAAAACGGCAGCGCCATAGACGACGCGTATCTTTACAAGTTCAATGAGGAGAATTTCCTGTTGGTGGTAAATGCCGCCAACACCGAAAAGGATCTGGCCCACCTTCTGCCAATAGCGAAGGAATACGACTGCACCATAACCGACATATCCGGGGACTACGCCGCGATAGCCGTTCAGGGCCCAAAGAGCAAGGAAATAATGCTTACCCTCACAAAGGGCAAGGCTGTAACCGAGCCCATGAAGAACGCGCTGAATATAATAGAGCTTGAGGGGCATAAGGCGTGGATAGCCAAGACCGGCTACACCGGCGAGCCTCTGGGCTATGAGGTATACGTAAAGAGCTGCGACGCAGAGTGGCTGTGGAACCGCCTCGTAGAGCTGGGCGGCAGGCCCGCGGGCCTTGGCGCCAGAGATACCCTGAGCCTTGAGGCCGGCCTTCCCCTGTACGGCCACGAGATGGGTAAGGGCCCCGATGGCAGCAATATGCCTATATTTGCCGTGTCCCTGGCCAAGTTTGCCGTAAGCTTCTCCGAGCAGAAGGGCGATTTCATTGGCAGGGCGGCGCTCACAAGGCAGTCAGAGGCCTTTAAGAAGATAATGAACCGCGAGTTCTCCGGTATGGACGTTCTGCCCAGGCGCATAATGCCCATAACCCTGCTGGATCGGGGAGTAATGCGCGCAGGCATGGAAATATACCGGAACGGAGAGCTTGTGGGCTGGGTCACCAGCGGCACAATGGTACCGTACTACCGCAGCGAGGGCGAAGGGCTCTCTACCGTGATAACCGACGAGACTGCCAAGCGCTCCATCGGCATGTGCTATATCGCCAGCGACGTGCTGGAGGACGACAAGGTGGAGATAGACGTGCGCGGCAAGCGGCTCAAGGCAGTTATACCTCCGTATCATATGAGGGTGGACGCCCCTCCTTTTGCACGCCCGATAATCTACGGCTATGAGCCCGCCCAGATGGACGTCAAGGTAGACGACAGGGCAAAGAAGGCCGTCGAGCTCATATTCGACGCAACCCACAACCACGAATGGCGCCAGCGTCAGTGCATCAACCTGATACCCTCCGAGAACAGCGCCAGCCGTGCGGTACAGCTCCTTTGCGCCTCCGACCCCGCCTTCAGGTATGCGGAGCACAAGAAGGTGAAGTCCTTCTACGATCAGGATATATTCTACTATCAGGGCACCAAGTTCATAGACCGCGTGGAGCAGCTTCTGGTGGAGCAGATGAAGGAATACTTCAACTGCACGGAGGTAGAGACGAGAGTCATCAGCGGGCAGATGTCCAATATGGCTACATTCTCCGCCCTCATGGACTGGAAGAACCGCCTTGACCGCAAGCATACTCCCCAGCGCCTGGGCTATGTGATGAATAACCATATAATCAAGGGCGGCCACCTTTCCGCTCAGCCCATGGGCGCCCTGCGCGACTATATTGCCATCGACCCCGTTACCGAGCGGCATGCCATAGTGAACTTCCCGGTATGCGAGGACAATATCTATAAGATAGACGTTGAGGAAACCAAGAAGCTTATCGACCAGTACAGGCCTGAGCTGATAATCTTCGGCAAGTCCATGGTGCTGCATAAGGAGCCCGTGGCGGCTATACGCAAGTTCGTGGACGAGCAGAACATACCCACCACCATAATGTACGATATGGCTCACGTTCTGGGCCTGGTGGGCGATTACTTCCAGAAGCCCTTTGAGGAGGGCGCCGAGATAGTCACCGGCTCCACCCACAAGACCTTCTTCGGCCCCCAGCGCGGCGTGATAGCTACCAACTGGAAGAAGGAAGACCTGAAGTACGGCCTCTGGGAGACCATACAGAGCCGCGCCTTCCCCGGCAGCGTATCCAACCACCACTTAGGCACCCAGCTTGGCCTGCTGATGGCCGCATACGAGATGAACACCTTCAAGGCCCAGTACCAGAAGGCGATAATCGAGAACGCCAAGCACTTCGCCAAGGCCCTGAAGAAACAGGGACTGGACGTTGCGGGCGACCCAGAGATCGGCTATACAGAGACCCATCAGGTAATAGCCTCGGTAGGCTACGGCATGGGCCCCGAGATCGCCGAGCGGCTGGAGCGCAACAACATAATCGTAAACTATCAGGCTACCCCCGATGAGGAAGGCTTCACCGCCTCCGGCGCGCTGCGTATGGGCATGAGCGAGATGACCCGCTTTGGCTTCGGCTTTGAGGAGTTCGACAAGCTGGCAGAGCTGATGGCAGACTGCATACTGCGCGGCAAGGAAGTAGGCGACGAGGTAACAAAGCTCCGCGGCGGCTACACCAGGATGCACTACTGCTTCGACGATGAGGAAATGCTCAACGCCTTGGAGAGCTTTTCCGCAAAGATAGGCCTGTAATAAGGCGTAAACCTAAGACGACCCGCCCGGGACTTCCGGGCGGGATGAAACAACAAAACATATAGAATAGTTTAACGGAGGTATTTAAAAAATGAATCATCCCAACGAGCTCAGCTACTCCAAGTCCCATGAATGGGTAAAGATGGATGGCGACACCGCCATAATCGGCATTTCCGATTTCGCGCAGGACGCCCTTGGCGACGTGGTGTTCGTAAACCTGCCTGCAGAGGGCGACGACGTCACCGCCGCCGAAGCCTTTGGCGACGTTGAGTCCGTCAAGGCCGTATCCGACCTGATCTGCCCCGTTACCGGCAAGGTCGTAGCCATAAACGAAGAGCTGCTGGATTCCCCCGAACTGCTCAATTCCGATCCCTACGGCGCATGGATAATCAAGGTCGAGGGCATCACCGACAAGGAAGAGCTGCTGGACGCGGCGGCATACGAAGAGTTCTGCGCACAGGAGGGCTAAATAATGGGCAGCTACGTTCCATCTACAGAGGCGGAACGCAGAGAGATGCTCAAGGCCATCGGTCTTACGGATTACCGGGAGCTTTACCGCGATGTGCCTGAGAAGATGTATCTCGACGAACCGCTGAACATACCCGAGGGAATGAGCGAACTGGAGGTCAGCAACGCCATATCCGCCATGGCGGCCAAGAATAAGGTATTCAAGACCGTTCTCCGGGGCGCGGGCGCATACGACCACTACATTCCCAGCATAGTGAAATACATTCCCACCAAGGAGGAGTTCCTTACCGCGTACACCCCCTATCAGGCCGAAATGAGCCAGGGCGTATTGCAGAGCATATTCGAGTATCAGACCATGATATGCGAGCTCACCGGCATGGACGTTTCCAACGCCTCCGTATACGATGGCGCTACCGCCGCGGGCGAGGCTGCCGCCATGTGCCGCGACCGCAAGCGCAGGGTGACGCTGGTTTCGGGAGCTTCCCACCCGGATACCATAAACACCGTACGCACTTACTGCTACGGCACCGGCGATGAGATGCGCATCGTACCCATGAAGGACGGCAAGACCGATATGGCCGCTCTCCGTGAGATGCTCACCGAAGACGTGGCCTCCGTATATATCCAGCAGCCCAGCTTTTTCGGACAGCTGGAGGATGCGGCGGCCATAGGCGAAATGGTACACGCTGCCGGAGCAATGTATATAATGGGCTGCAACCCAATAGCGCTTGCAATAATGAAGACCCCCAAGGACTGCGGCGCGGATATAGCGGTAGGCGAAGGTCAGCCTCTCGGTATGCCGCTTTCCTACGGCGGCCCATATCTCGGCTTTATGACTACCCTCACAAAGCACATGCGTAAGCTGCCCGGCCGCATAGTAGGCCAGACCACCGACAGCAAGGGCGATACGGCATATGTGCTTTCGCTTCAGGCCCGGGAGCAGCACATACGCCGCGAAAAGGCCAGCAGCAATATATGCTCCAATCAGGCCCTCTGCGCGTTTACGGCAGGCCTGTATATGGCTACCATGGGCCCCGACGGCATGGCGGAGGCGGCAAGGCAGAGCATGGCGAAGGCACACTACCTCGCCGCGAAGCTCTGCGAGATACCCGGCGTAATTCTTAAATACAAGGGCGACTTCTTCCATGAGTTCGTGACGGAGCTGCCCCGTCAGGACGAGGTGCTCAAGGCCCTCGAGGAGGCCGACATACTGGGCGGCCTGCCCGTGGAGGACGGCATAATGTGGTGCGCTACCGAGAAAGTAACGAGGGCTCAGCTTGACAGGGCCATAGAAGTGGTTAAGGAGGTGCTTGCGTAATGAAGCTGATATTCGAAAAGAGCGCGCCCGGACGCAAGTGCTCAATACTGCCCAAGTGCGATGTGGAGACCGTCGAGCTCCCAAAGGAGCTCCGGCGTGAATTGAAACCCGCGCTGCCCGAAATGAGCGAGACCGACATTTCCCGCCACTATACCGAGCTGAACCACCGGGTACACGGCGTGAACTGCGGCTTTTATCCTCTGGGCTCCTGCACAATGAAATATAACCCCCGCATTGACGAGGAGATGGCCGCGCTGCCAGGCTTTACGGCCATTCACCCACTCGCCCCCAAGCACACCACCGAAGGCTGCCGGGAAGTGCTCGACACCATACGCAAGTACCTTTGCGAGGTCACCGGAATGGCGGATATGACCTTTCAGCCCTCCGCAGGCGCCCACGGCGAGTTCACCGGCGTGCTGCTCATCAAGCAGTACCACGACAGCCGGGGCGACACCAAGCGCAGCAAGATAATCGTTCCCGATTCCGCCCACGGCACCAACCCCGCCACAGCGGCGATGTGCGGCTATCAGGTGGTAAATATCGCCTCCGCCCCCAACGGCTGCGTTGATCTCGAGGCGCTGAAGGCGGCGCTTGGCGACGATACTGCCGGCCTTATGCTGACTAACCCCAATACGGTAGGCATATTCGATGAGAACATATTAGAGATAACCCGCCTCGTACACGAGGCAGGCGGCC
>ERZ791603.2259-NODE-2259-length-12559-cov-6.889715_pt1 | contig 12559 bp, 10 predicted proteins | sample MGYA00509966_ERZ791603 | MGnify/ENA primary metagenome ERZ791603 (study PRJEB30046, sample SAMN00791931) | human gut metagenome | study: EMG produced TPA metagenomics assembly of the A metagenome-wide association study of gut microbiota in type 2...
CCTCGGTGATGCGGCGCTTCTCCGGGCGGCGGCGGGCGCCCTCCCAGCCGATGGAGCCATCCCGGAAGATGGCCATGAGGTATTCCCCCTCGATGACCCAATCGGTCACGGCGGCCCAGTCGGTGATGTGGTCATCAGCCGGGGGCAGCCCCGCCCGTTCGGTGGGGGTGCTTTCCCAGATGACCGAGCCATCCCGCTTTTCGCCCAGCAGGTAGTAGCCCTCCTGCCAGATGCGCCGAAGCCCCGACCATTTTTCGGGGGTGATGCTATCGGTGCGGCAGAGAGCCCCATGGCTCCATTTGCCGCTGAAATGCACCTGTCCCTCGTCATCCAGTCCCACAAAGACCGACCCGCCGTTCTGGAAAGCGATGAGCTGGCGGATGTGACGCCATTCCTCCATCCCCTGGTACTGCAGGAAACGGGGGTGCCCGCAGGAGAGGACGGTTCCCGCCCCGGTGAGGGCGGCGGCCGCCTCGGAAACGGCGGCGATCTGGGTAATGTTTGCCCAGTTCTTTACCCCGGCGGTGACCTCCTCATTGGTGCCGGCAGCCAGCACCCGGCCCGCGGTCGTCAGCCCCAGGATGAAATCATCCCCCAGGGCCAGCTGGGTGATATGCCGCCACTGTTCGGTGCCCTGCACCGGCTCGTTGGTATCGGCCCACTGGGCATATACGGTCCCGGCGGCGGTAACGGCGGCCGCCAGGCCGGAGGACTGATAAAGCTGTGTGACATTTTTCCAGGCGGAAACGGCATAGGGCTGGCCATAGCCCCGGCCCGCGGCCAGTACAGAGCCATCCTCGCAGAGGGCCAGGGTCTGGTGCCGGCCGGGGATGACCTCCCGGACATTTTTCCAGTGGGAAACGGCGTTTTCACCGTGCGGGCTGTGGCCGGTGTGGGTAAGCAGGGCGGCTTCCACGGTGCCATCCCGGTACAGGAAGTAGATGTATCTTTCGCTGCGGCGGATGGCCCGCACCGGCTTTTTGGCGGCAGGGGGCGCCAGTTCTTCAACCCGGCGCCAACCCTCCACCCGCTGCCGCAGCAGGGAGAGAATGGCCGGAAGATCCACCGGCTGGCCCAGTGTGACGATGCTTTCCGCCGGGGAAAGGGTATCGCCCTCCTCCGGCTCCTCCAGATCGATGGCGGGGGCGTAGGAAAGATCGGCGGGGAGATAGGCGATGAGCTCCTCCCCCTCCAGCTCAATACCCCGGACATCCTCGCAGAGGATATCCCCGCTGTGGTAGCCGGAGCCGAACACCCGCAGATAGCCGTTCTGGTAGAGGACGGCGAGATACCGGCGGGGCACAGCGGCAAAATCTGCGATTTTTTGGCGGAAGCGGTTGGGGGCGATAATATCGGTGTAATCCCCGCCGAAGAAATCGGCCGAGATGGAATCGCGGGGCTCGCTGCACAAAAAGCGGCCGGTGATCTTGGAAAGGGCGACCCAGGTGGAAACGCCGTAGGGATTGTACCGGACAAGGGCTATTTTTTGCACACGCTCCCGCGGGCGCTGGATGGATCTATTTTTGCGGTCAAAGAGGGTGACAGTGCCGTTTTTTTGCAGCAGATAGGCCACCGGACTGCAATGCCCCGGCAGCGCCGAGCCGACTGCTTCCTCGATCTCCCCGATGCCATCCAATGCCGAAAGGGCCCCCACCGCGCGGAACATTTCATCCTCGCAGAGGGCGCCGAAGCCATCGGTATCCCAGAAAACACGGGCAACACCCTGCCACCCGGCAGCCGGGGCATATTCCCCGGCATTGCCATAGAGCAGCAGGCGGCCATAGGTGGTAAGGGCGGCCGCCATGGGCGGCTCATCCCCATCGTAATCATAGATGCGCAGATCGGTGAGAGTGCGGCAGGCGGCCAGCTGAGAAAGCAGCTGCCGCCATTCCTCCGCAAAGCGGGCGGGCCGGCCAAATTCGGTCAGCTCCACGGTGCCGTCCGGCAGCAGGCGCATCCGGCAGAAGTCATTGCGGTAGGTGAAGGGATCGGCGCCTTCGGTTTGGGTGTAGACCGGGTGCAGCGGATCGAAGCCGCCGGCCGCGCCGCCCATTTCCTCCCGGCTGATGAGCAGGACTCGGTCGAGGGAGGGGTCATTGGCGAAAGATTTCATTGGATGCCATCCCCTGTGCCGTTTTGGTAGCTGTAATACAGCTGGTCGCCCGCGGCGGATTCATTGGCCTCCTGCTGGCTGCTGGCCATACGGGCCCGGCCGCTGCCCGCCCAGGCAATGAGCTTATTGATGGTCTCCCGGAAGCTGACCGAGAGCGGAATGGTGCTGTGGATGGCGGCGAGGATATCCTCGGTGGTGAAATCCCGCTGCTGAGAGAAAGCCTGGAACATGGCATCATTGATGACCTGCTCGATCTCGGCGCCGGAGAAGCCCTTGGTCTCTTTGGCCAGGGCGGCCAGGTCGTAATTCTTGACGGCGATATCCCGGCGGCGGCTGATGTGCAGCCGGAAGATCTCCACCCGTTCCTTTTCGGTGGGAAGATTGACGAAGAATATTTCATCGAAGCGGCCCTTGCGCATGAATTCCGGCGGCAGCTGCTCGATATTATTGGCTGTGGCGACGATGAATACCGGGGATTTCTTTTCCTGCATCCATGTGATCAAACTGCCAAACACACGGGCCTGGGCGCCGCTATCCCCCTGCACGCCGCCGATGCCGGCAAAGCCCTTATCGACCTCGTCGATCCACAAAACGCAGGGGGCCATGGCCTCGGCGATCTGGATCATTTCACGGGTGCGGGCTTCCGATTCGCCGACATAGCTGCCCATCAGCCGGCCGACATCCAGCCGCAGGAGCGGCATGTGCCACTGCTGGCTGATGGCCTTGGCGCAGAGGGACTTGCCGGTGCCCTGGATGCCGACGATGAGGACGCCCTTGGGGTAGGGCAGGCCGAACTGCTGCGCCTGCTCCGAAAAGGCCATGCCGCGGGTGATGATCCAGCTTTTGAGGACATCCATGCCGCCGATGGAGCCCATCGTTTCCTCGGCATTGAAGAATTCCAGCACCTGCGTTTTGCGGATGACCTGTTTTTTCTCCTCCAGCACCAGCTGAAGGTCATCAAGGCTGATCTTACCGCTGCGGGCAAGTGCCTTGGAGAGGATGGTTTTTACGGTGGAGATGGTGAGTCCCTGGAAAGCACGCACGAACTGCTCGAAGCCCTCCTTATCCATATCCACTACGACATTCTGGGTGATATTGGTGATGTACTCCCGCAGCTCCGGCAGGGTGGGCAGCTGGAATTCCAGCACGCTGACCGAGGAGGTCAGCTCCTCCGGGACCTTATACATCGGGCTGACGATGAGGATGCTCTTCTGCTGGGGCTTGAGCTGGGCGGCAAGGTTTTTTACCATGCGGCAGACCATATTGTCCTCCAGGAAACGGTGGAAATCCTTGAGGACATAGAGAATGGGGGTATCGGCGGGTTCTTTGGCGATGAAATCCAGGACGGCAATGGGGTTGCCCTTGCCCACGGCCACGCCGACATCAAAGCCGGAGGCGAAATCCCAGCTGACGACCCGCATATTTTCCAGCTCGGCGGCGCAGTCCTTCACTACCGAAAGGAGGCGTTCCTCCTCCCGGGTGGTGACATACAGCACGGCGCAGCGGGCGCGGATGGACAGATTGAATTCTTCACGGAAGTTCATATTTTTTCTCCTTTCGGGAAAGGGAGTGTAAGTGCGATGGGATGTAAGCGGCGAGGACGAGGGAAAATCGGCAAAGGGCAAGGCGCCGCCGACGCGATACTCTTGTCCGGCGAAAGGCGGACTGATGTATCGTGAGGGGGCAACGCGGCCATTTGCGATTTTCACCGGCCGAAGCCGCGAAAATTACAGGAGGAAAAGCCCCAGCGAATGGGCAAGATCCGTAAAGCCGCGCAGGCATTCCGGGGGGACGGTATAAGGCGGCGGCAGTACAGCGGCGGTATTGCCCTCCGGGACAAAATCCGGGAGGAGGGACAAGGGGTAGCCACGGGGATTATTTTGGGCCAGCAGGCGGAGGGTGTCCTCAGTATTCTGCCATTGCCCCGGTAGGATAAGATGCCGCAGCAGCACACCGCTTTGCAAAAGGCCGACCGCATCATAGCGGTTGGAGCCATAGCGGGCGGAAAGCAGGGCCAGATTGGCCCGGGCATGGGCGGGATAAGCCGGAACGGCGGAAAGGCGCTGACCCAAGGCATCATCGGCGTATTTGAAATCCATGATGTAGGCCTGAAAATAAGGCAGCAGGCGCTCGGTCAAGGCGGCCGGAGCATAGCCATTGAAATTATTGCAGAGCGGGACAGTAAGGCCCAGCTTCCTTGCGATGGCAATGGCTTCGATGACCTCGTCGGCGGAGGGTTCCACATTGGCGAGGCTGATGTGGCTGACACCGCGCTGCTGCAGAGAAAGCAGCAGCTCCGCCAGCTGGCGGGGGGTGTAGGGCATGCCCTTTCCCCCCTGCGAGATATCATGGACCAGACAATAGGCACAGTGCATATCGCAGCCGGAAAGATAGACGACCCCGCAGCCGGTACCGCCGCTGATGCAGCGTTCCTCCCGGTTGCGGTAGAATTTACCCACCTTCATAGGCGGCCCAGCCTTTCCAGCAGGGGGAGGTAGTCCTCCTCCCAGACGGAGCAGCGCACTTCCCCACCGGCGATGTAGAGGGTTTCCGGTTCGGCGGGGGGCAGCAGGCGGCATAGGGCCGGGTACTGCTCATCCGGCGGGGTAGCAAGAAAACCCACAGGGCTGCCGGGGGGCGGCGGGACCTGCCCCAAAGCCAGCAGGCGGCCATGGTTTGCGGGGATCACGACGCTTTCCCAATTGGTGACCGAGAGGTAGTAGATATCCCGGCCGGAAATGGCTGCGGCGATCGTTTCCCTATCATCCGAGGGAGTAAAAAAGCGCTGGCCCGGCAGGACGGGGGCCATCATCTCCGGCGTGACCATTACCTGCACCGGCAGGGACAAAAAGGGAGCCAGCCACTGCGGTTCCATGGAACCGAGCCACAGCGCAGACGCCATGCTGCCTCCCCCCTCTCCTGACACTTTGGCTTAGAAGCGGTTTTTCTCCTGCTCCTTTTCCTCCGCCTGGTCAAAGTATTCGGGCTTGAGCTCGACGGAAAGCTCCACGCCCAGCTTTTCGACGGTTTCCTTTACCAGCTCCCGGCAGGCGGGGCCGCGGACGCCATTGACCTCCACGGTGATCTTGCCATCCTTGCCAATGAGGTAGGTTACAGTCTGTTCCGCCATAGGTCACACCCACCTTCCTACCTTAACGCGGACGGTGCCATCGGGCAGGGTTTCCTGCTCCCGCACCTGGAATTTGCCCTCCTGTTCCACGGTTTTGCGCAGGAGCAGCACAGCGTACTTTTGCAGCAATTCATCCCGGGTCTTTTCGAAATCGCCGGGTTCGAGATTGGAATGGAGCTCGGCCTCGCCATCCACAAATTTGAAAGCCATAACGCGGTTGACGGCATTGACGGCGATGACATCGCAGGTATTGAAGGTCCCGGCAAACTCGTAGTTTTCCGGAACCTCCGCCACGCGGCGCAGGCCGATGGCCCGCAGGGCCTCCCCCAGTACATCGATATCCCGGATGGCGACCTGTACCTTGGAAAGATGCGACACAGCGGCACCTCCTATCATTTGATACTATATTACTCTTATATCATAGGACAATTCGATTGAAAAATCAACCATAAATTCAGGAATAATTCTTGATTTTGTGAATTTTTCGGATGAGATTTGGCGATGCGGAACAAAAGCCCCCGCCGGACGGCGGGGACAAAGGGTTATTTGACCAGTTCGGCAAAGTGCTTGATGAGATAATCCCGGAAGAGGATGGCCGCCGGGGAAAGGTAGCTGCTTTCCCGCCAGGAAAGATTGATGTAGCGGCGGCAGTGGGGGGTGGAAATGGGTACTAGGGCGATGTGTTCATCCTCCATATCCTGCCAAGTGAGGATGGGAATGAAGGAGATGCCGATGCCGGCGCGGATCAGCTCACGGACGGTTTCCGGGCTGTCGCTTTCCAGGACGACATTGGGATCGAAGCCGGCCATTTTACAGTAGGCATCGGTGATGCTGCGGAGATTTTTGCCCTTTTGCAGACAGATGAACTCCTCCTTGGAGACCTGATCGAGGGTGAGGGAATCGAAGTGGGCCAGCGGATTGGTGACCGGCAGCGCCAGGCGAATCTCCTCTTCGATAAGGGTAGTGCAATAGGGGCCGGAAACCGGCTGGCTGCCCGCGAAGAGGGTGAGATCGCAGCTCTGGCCACTATCCTCTACCAGGTCCTCCTGCAGGATGTGCAGACGGATATCGCTGTGTTCTTCCTTAAAGCCGCGCACCAGCCGCGGGATGAGGGTGGAAGCGGCATTCATGGAGAAGGTGACATTCATGACGCTGTTTTCCCGGGCATCGTCGATCTCCCGGTGGATGGCCTCCAGCTCCTTGAGGATGCGGTTGGTGTGGTTGAGCACGATGATGCCGTATTCGTTCAGCTCGATGCTTTTGCCCTTGCGGTTGAAGAGCTTGACCTTGAGCTCATCCTCCAGCATGCTGATGGTGCGGCTGAGAGAAGGCTGGGCCACATGCAGTTCCTGCGCCGCCTTTGTGATATGTTCCAGTTCCGCTGTTTTTTTGAAGTAACGCAGATGTGTAATTTCCATGAAGATACCTCGTGCAATGTGCATATAGCGTGCGTGTTATTGATCTTAGTCATATTATATATTTTACATTATAGAAAGTCAATGCTATACTAAAGCTTAACATGGGCTATTAGGCCGAATTTTGTTGAGAGTGAAAGTGAAAGGTGGTTCTATAACTATGTCCTGGGATAATCAGCGCCGTTCCAAGGCGGAACGACTGCAGGCGGCCGCTGCGCTGTGCTGCGGCAAAACAGTAGCGACCGGCGATATCGTCAAGCTGATGGAAGCGGTCATTCACCCCGGCGATAAGGTGGTGCTGGAGGGCGACAATCAGAAGCAGGCGGCGTTCCTGGCGGCTTCTCTGGCGGAAGTGGACCCCAAAGTGGTGCACGACTTGACCATGATCATTCCCTCCATTTCCCGCAGCGAGCATCTGGATTACTTTGAGAAGGGCATTGCCAGCACGGTAGATTTTGCCTTTGCCGGTACCCAGGCCCAGCGCCTGAGTGAGATGCTTGCCGAGGGCAAGGTGAAGATCGGCAACTTTAATACATACCTGGAGATCTATGCCCGCCTGTTTGTGGACCTGATCCCCAATGTTTGCTTGGTGGCTGCCGACAAGGCCGACAAGGACGGCAACCTGTTTACCGGCTACAGCACCGAGGAGACCCCCACGCTGGTAGAGGCCGCGGCCTGCAAGAGCGGTATTGTCATTGCGCAGGTGAATGAGATCGTAGAGGACCTGCCCCGTGTGGATATCCCCGGCGGCTGGGTAGATTTCATCGTCCCTGCCGATAAGCCCTACCCCATGGAGCCCCTGTTCACCCGTGACCCCCAGTTCATCAAGGATGCCGATATCCTGATGGGCATGATGGTCATTAAGGGCATTTATGCCAAGCACGGCGTGCAGAGCCTCAACCACGGCATCGGCTTTAACGGCGCCGCCATCGAGCTGCTGCTGCCCACCTACGGCGAGCAGCTTGGCCTGAAGGGCAAGATCTGCCGCAACTGGGTGCTGAACCCCCATCCCACGCTGATCCCTGCCATCGAAGCGGGCTGGGTCGAGAGCATCTGCGCCTTTGGCGGCGAAGTGGGTATGGAAAAATACACCGAGGAGCGCAGCGATATCTTCTTTACCGGTGCAGACGGCACCCTGCGCAGCAACCGTACTCTGGCACAGGTGGCAGGTCTGTATGCCATTGACAGCTTCCTGGGCGCTACCCTTCAGATGGACTACTACGGCAACTCCTCCACCGTGACCGCCGGCCGTCTGAGCGGCTTTGGCGGTGCACCCAATATGGGCCACAACCCCGGCGGACGCCGTCACAGCAGCCCCGCCTACCACAGCCTTGTTGAAGGCAAGGACACCCTGCGCGGCGGTCAGAAGATCGTTATTCAGATGCTGAAGAGCAGCGGCAAGAAGGGCAATAACTTCGTGCCGGAGCTGGACGCCATCGCCATCGGCCGTGACGCCGGGATGGAGGCCCCGCCCATTATGGTGTACGGTGAGGATGTGAGCCACACCGTGACCGAGCAGGGCATTGCCTACTGCTACATGGCTGAGGACGCCGAGGAGCGCCGTCTGATGCTGGCTTCCATCGCCCAGGGCACTCCCTTTGGCGAGATGGTGACCAAGGAGCAGATCGAGGCCTTCCGCAAGGCGGGCAAGGTAGCCTATCCCGAGGATCTGGGCATTGACCGCAGCATGGCCACCAAGGACCTGCTGGCCTGCAAGAACCTGGAGGAGATCGCGGAGTGCTCCGGCGGGCTGTATGTGGTGCCCGAAAAGTTCCGCAAGAAAGACTAAGCATACTCCTTTCACGATAAAGCATAGAGAAGGGAAATCCCCCGGCCGGGTGTGGTCGGGGGATTTTTCTTGGATTGGGATAAATGGGCAGGCGGGGCGCACCGGAGCGGGGAGGGCCGCCCGGAGCGAAACGGGGGTGCGGCACGACAAAAGCGGAGGGGCGCCCCGCCGGTGGGTCACAGCAGGGAGTGGCGCCATTCTTCGGGGCCGGGAGCCTGATAATAGTAGAACTCGCTGAGGGTGGGATTCTCAAAGACGCGGAGCATTTCGAGAAAATCGGAAGTAAGGTGGCGGCCTTTCAGTTCCTCGCGGGTCAGCCAAAGCATTTTACCTTCCGAGGAGGAAGTAAGCGTACCAGTGAAGCGGGTGGCACGGAATAGCAGCACCACATAGCGGGCACCATCCTCCCGTGGGAACTGCTTGACGCCACAGAGAATGGGATCCTGAATGGTAAGGCCGGTTTCCTCCTGTACCTCGCGGATGACCGAAGCGACGAAAGATTCGCCGGGTTCCACATGGCCACCGGGGAAGCAGATGCCCGGCCAGTTGGGATCGGTACGATCCTGCACGAGGATACGGTTCTCGGCATCGGTGATCATGCACAGATTGGTCAATTCACAGCGCTCGGTAGGGTGTGACATAGTAAGAGAAGCTCCTTTATTAAGTATAGCCCAAAAGACCTCTGACGCTGACCTCCCCGCTGGAAACGGTGCGGCGGGAACCATCCGGCAGCTCAACGATGAGACCGGCATCGGGGGCAATGGCAACGGCCAGCGCCTCATACTGGCCGGTGGGACTGATGACCTCCACCCGGCGGCCGATGGTACAGCTGCGGCGGGTCAGTTCCCCAATCAGGTTTTCGGCCGGTTGGGAAAGAATGTGCTGGCGGAGGAAGAGGTCATCCAGGCGGGTGATGATACCGGCGGCAATGGCGGCCCGGGGAACGGCAGCACCCGCTTCCCGCACCGAGATGGCTTTATCCCGCAGCTCCTCGGGGAAATCCTGCGGCTGCTGGGTGACATTGACGCCAATGCCGATGACCGCGCCATTGATGGTGCCGCTTTCGGCATCGCTGGTGAGCTTGGTGAGGATGCCGCAGACCTTGCGGCGGTCAAGGATGATATCATTGGGCCACTTGATGGCAGGGGCCAAGCCATGTTGCTCCAGCACCTGGCAGACAGCCAACCCGGCGCAGCTGGTAAGCAGACTGAGCGCGGCGGGGTCGAAATCCGGGCGGAGAAGATAAGAGAGATAGACCCCCTGCCCGGCCGGAGAGGCAAAGCTGCGGCCCAGGCGGCCGTTGCCGTGGGTTTGGCGATCCGCCAGTACAACAGTGCCGGTGGGCGCACCCTCCAGGGCCAGCTGCATCCCGCGGGTATTGGTAGAATCGGTCTCCTCGTAGCAAATGACGGTCTCTCCCCTGCCCTGCGGCAGGTACTGCTCCAACAGTTCCTTTGTCATACCATCCGGCAGGGCAGTAAGGCGGTAACCCAGCCGGGTGACCGATTCAATGGCATAGCCCTGCTCCCGCAGGCGGCAGGCAGCCTTCCACACCGCGGTGCGGCTGACGCCCAACCGGACGGAAAGCTCCTCCCCGGAGTGGTACTGGGTACGGTCCTGCCCCAACTCCCGCAGCAGCTCGGCGGCCAAATCTCTTTTTGCCATGATGAAGTTCCTCCCTTTTGCGGACGGAATGTAAACTTTCCGTTAAATAACAAATTTTTGGGCTCCCGCTGCCGGTGGGCAGTTGAAAATCCCCAATGAAAAGTGATAAAATCAGTATAATTCAATCCGGACAAAAAGGCAACCAGAAATGAGCCGGGAGAGAGAAAGAGGGCGACAGGATGGCATTTGTGGAAATGAAGGATGTGTATAAGCGCTACCGCACTGGGGAGATCGTGACGGCGGCCAGCGACGGCATCAATTTTACCATAGAAAAGGGCGAGTTTGCCATTATTGTTGGGCCCTCCGGCGCCGGTAAAACCACGGTGCTGAACATCCTGGGTGGAATGGACACCGCCGATGAGGGGCAGGTGCTGGTGGATGGAAACGACATCGTGCAGTACACCCCCAAGCAGCTGATCGGCTACCGGCGGCATGATATCGGGTTTGTGTTCCAATTCTATAACCTGGTGCAAAACCTGACGGCGCTGGAAAATGTGGAACTGGCGGCTCAGATCTGCGAGGATCCGATGCCGGCGGCCGAGGCCCTGGAGGCCGTGGGGCTGGGCCACCGGCTGGATAACTTTCCGGCGCAGCTTTCCGGCGGCGAGCAGCAGAGGGTGGCAATCGCGCGCGCCCTTGCAAAAAATCCCAAGTTGCTGCTGTGTGACGAGCCGACCGGTGCGCTCGACTACAACACCGGCAAGGCGGTACTCAAGCTTTTGCAGGACACCTGCCGCAACAGCGGGGTGACGGTCATTGTCATCACCCACAACCAGGCAATCACTGCGATGGCAGACCGCATTATCACCGTCCGCAGCGGAACGGTGGTCAGCGAAGAGAAGAATACAAAGATTATCCCGGTCGAGCAGATTGAATGGTAAAGGCGCAAGCAAGAGAAAAGGAGGTGGAAAGATGGGTTCTTCCATGATGAAGACCACCCTGCGGGAAATCCGGCAGAGTTTGGGACGGTACCTTGCCATCATGGCGATTGTCGCTTTGGGCGTGGGACTGTTCTGCGGACTGAAGGTCACGCGGGATGTCATGGTAAAAAGTGCGCAGCAGTACTTTGAGGAGCGTCAGCTGTATGACATCAGCCTGCTTTCCACGGTCGGTTTTGATACCGATGTTGCCAAACAGCTTTCCCGACGGGAAAAGGTGCTGGATGCACAGGGAGCCGTTTCCACCGATGCCCTCCTGCTGGATGCGCAGGGCAAAGAATCTGCATTGAAGGTGTACAGCCTGCTGGACCAGCAGAACCTGCCGGTGCTGGTCAGCGGCAGGATGCCCCAAAATGCGCAGGAGTGTGTCGTCGATGCGCAGGCGTTTGGCAAGGATGCGGTCGGGACGATGCTTACCCTGTCGGAAAATAACGAGGAGGACACCGAGGAACTATTTGCCCACAAGCAGTTTCATGTGGTGGGAACGGTGAACTCCCCTTACTATGCAAATTATGAGCGCGGAACCACCTCGCTGGGCAACGGAACCATCCGCGGGTTCATGTTGGTGCTAAAGGATGCCTTTGACTGCGATTATGATACCGAAATCTTTGTCCGGCTCAACACCGAAGGAGCTGCCATCTATTCGGAGGAGTATGATGCGCAGATTGACGAGGTGGAGAGCTGGTTGGAGGATTTTGCCCAGCAGAAGGCGGACGAACGCTACCAGAGGCTAAAGGCGGACGGGGAGGAGGAACTGTATGCCTCCCGCCAGCAGCTTTTGAGCCAAACGCAAAAGAATCAGCTGGAGCTGGAAGCCTCCCGCCAACAGCTCAGCCGGGCAGAAGGCACGATTGCCGACGGCAAAGCACAGTTGGAAATCGGAAAAAGTCAGCTGATTTCGGGCAAAGCGCAGCTGCAAGCCCAACGGCAGCAGCTTTTACAGCAGCAGGCGCAGCTGCAAGCCCAACGGCAGCAGATTTTGCAGGGACTCAATCAGGCGCGGACTGCCAAGAGTCAGACGGCAGGCAATGCTTATCTGGCACAAGCCAATGCGCAGGCACAGGCGCAGGAGCAGCAGTTACAGGCATCATTGACCCAGGTGGAGGACGGTCTGCGACAGGTGGAAAGCGGTCTGGACCAGCTGGAGATTGCCCAAAGTGAACTGGAACTGCAGGAGCAGCAGCTGCAAAACTCCCAGACCGAGTTGGAGGCAGCCCAACGGGAATACGATGCGGGACTGCTGCAATACAAGGAAGGCAGCCGCCGGCTATCAGAGGGTGTGGATGAGGCAAACCAGCAGCTGGATGAAGCGCAGGACGAGCTGGACGAACTGGAAGAGCCGGATGTCTACCTACTGAGCAGGGATACCAATATCGGCTATGCCAGCTTTGATAACGACTCCTCCATCGTCAATGGAATCGCCAACGTTTTTCCCATCTTCTTCTTTCTGGTCGCGGCGCTGGTCTGTGTCACCACCATGAACCGCATGGTGGAGGAGCAGCGCACCCA
>ERZ791603.2270-NODE-2270-length-12530-cov-19.198717_pt1 | contig 12530 bp, 14 predicted proteins | sample MGYA00509966_ERZ791603 | MGnify/ENA primary metagenome ERZ791603 (study PRJEB30046, sample SAMN00791931) | human gut metagenome | study: EMG produced TPA metagenomics assembly of the A metagenome-wide association study of gut microbiota in type 2...
GTGGACTACGCGAAGAAGAACCCCAACACGCCGGTCGAGAACCTTGCACGGGAATACGGCATCAGTCCCTCTTCCGGATTCAAGTATCTTCATGAGGCCGGTATCTATCGCGGAAAAGGTCGGAAGAAGACCACCACTCATAAGGGGTGAACCAGTATGGGGAAAAGGAAAGCAACCCGCAGCGAAATAATTGAGCGAAACGAGAAGATTGTCAAAGACTATGAGGACGGGCTATCGTTTGAGCAGTTGTCCGAGAAATACGGGCTTTGCGTCAGAACCTGCTACCGCGCTCTCGATGAAGAACAACAGGCGCAGCGCATTGCAGAAGAGCAGGACCATACCAATCTGGTCGATAAAATCGTGGCGGAGTATCAGAAGAATACAGCTGTCCGCGACATTGCCGAAAAGTACGGCGTTTCCATATCGTATTGTAGTGCTATCGCGGTTCGGGCCGGAATCAGCAACAAAGAACTCAGTCATCGGCGCATCACCCGCCGTCAACAAAAGCGCAACGATGAAATCTTCGAGAAATACCAGAATGGTATCGACGCCAAAGACCTCGCTAAGGCATACCATTATTCCTTGCCGGGTATTTACAGTATCATCCGGCGTGTCCGTAAACAGAAATGTAAAAGAGACTGAGTCCCTTGCATGATGCTGCAGGGGGCTTTTTCTTTTTATGAGGGAGGAAAATCTAGTGAACGATAATGAACAGGCATTGCTTCGGTATGTGGTGGAAGGGGACATGCGGAAATCTCAGCAGCAGGCGAAAATCGTGTTGGAGGGGCTTACTGCTGTCAAGGACAAGGCATTCAAGGAAACCTGTCTGCGAACTCTGGCAAGTAAAAGTCCTACACTCATCGAACTGCCATATAACCTGCAGGGGCTTTTGGTAGCGGAGGATTCGAGCGCTTTCCGAGAAGACCGGTTCCTTATCCGAGACGACGAGAAAGCGGTCATAGAAAAGATGTGCAAGACGCGCCGTGCTGCGCTGCGGTTGCAGGAGATGGGGATTCACTATACGAGTTCTCTTTTACTCATGGGCGAGCCGGGAACCGGAAAGACTGAGTTGGCGCGGTATATCGCTTATACGACAAACCTTCCTTTCGTGTACACGAATTTCTCCGGTCTGGTGAATTCCGCTCTGGGCAAAACACAGAAGAATATCGGTATGATATTCGACTATGCGAGTAAAAGTCCGTGCGTGCTCTGCCTCGATGAGATTGACGCTATCGGGACACGGCGCGGCGGCAAGGACGATGTTGCGGAAATGAACCGTGTGACGATTGCCTTGATGCAGGAACTTGACCGACTCGGCAACGACATCATCCTTATCGGGACCACGAACCGTCCAGATACGCTGGACGATGCTCTGTTCCGGCGTTTTACCTTCGGGCATGCAGTAAGACCTCTGTGCCGGGACGATGCGCGTACCCTCGCAAGGCTGTTCTTTGCATCAGTAGGGTATTCGGCATCCGAAACGGAAATTGAATCGCTGCTCGATGACACTTCACAGTATTATACCGCAAGCAAAATCACGAATCTTTGCATCGACCATATCATCGACTGGGTTGCAAATCAGGAGGATACACCATGCATCGGAAAAGTTTAACCGGAGATGCAAAGCTGAACCGCGATAAGGCAATGCTGAACGATTACATCGCCGGAATGCATATCGTGGAATTGGCTGAAAAATACAGTATCGGCTGCACGAATGTTCGGAAAAGCCTTGAAAAGTTAGAGGGATTTGCTGCTGTGCGCCGCAATGACCGCAAAAGCCCGAATCGGAAACCCAACAACCAGAAACGATTGTCGAAAGCCGACATGGAGCAGCGGAATATTGAGATTGCGCAAGACTACAAAAACGGGGCCTGGACCTTTGAAATCGCAGAGGAATACAATCTTTCGAGGCAACAGGTTTATCATATCTTGCGCAGAAGCCCTGACTATACTCCGCATAAAGAGAATATCGGGTCAGTTGTACAGTTCAAGAAACGCCAGCGCAATGCTGAAATCGTTGAGGATGTCAGGGCAAATCCGTACATGACTGTCGGAGAAATCATGGACAAGTATGGGTTATCGGAATCCACCACCTATCAGGTATTTCGGGAAGCTGGGCATCCGATTTCGGGTGGTCTTGTCCGTTTCGGTCCTGAACCGCCCATGAACATCCCGGAATTCAAGCACAGCCCGAAAGTATTGGGGCTACGGCGTGAAGCCTTGGAAGACACCAAGACAACGGAGGAAATCGAAGCGCGGAACATCGACATCTTGAAAGACTACAAAGCGGGTGTCAAGGTAGAGAATATCGCAGTACGGTATAATGTCACGCCGCGATTCATTGCGAGGCTTATACAGAAATACCGGACACATCATCCCCTCTACCGCAAGAACCTGCGCGGCAACCGGAACCGTTTTACATTTGATAAAACCGCTGGGTTTTAAAATAGACGATAAGAGCCTGAGACGGGCGGGATAGCGGTAGAATACCAGAACGGGAAAAGCGTCTCCGACATTGCTAAAGACCATAAGATTGCCGTTGGTCAGACCTATAAGATTCTGCACGACTACGGAAAACTTGCTGAATCGCTGGCAGAAGCCGAAACCCGTAAAACCACGCAAAGCCGTTCTCCTATCACGGATAATGTAAAAGCCCGAAACCGGGAATTTGCGGAATTTGCACGGATGAATACCGGCAAAAATCTGCGTGACCTTGCGGATATATATGGTATCTCCTACAGCACGGCTGTAAATATCGCAAAGTCCGAAAACATCCATAAACGGGCGGGGGTGGTTGTACCGTGAAAGATTTCGAGTGGCGGTATCGCAGGCATCGTGGCACGGTAGCTGAGGAATGTCCTCGCGTTGCTGCTATGTGGCATCCGACGGCCAATTCTGTATCACCGGAGAAAGTCACTTGCGGCAGCAATCGTAAAATCGCTCTTATCTGCCCGAAATGTGGATACGGAAAGAACGGAGAATGGTGTCCCTCTATCGCTGGTGCCTGTCGAACAGGCGGCGGATGCCCGGCGTGTTCCGGAAAAGTCCTTGTCGAAGGCATCAATGATGTAGCTACCGTACATCCCGAAATCGCTGCACAGTGGCATCCGACACTTAATGAGTTCCCGCCAACGCGAGTGACTTCAGGAAGCGCAAAGCATGTATACCTTGTCTGCAAAGACTGCGGGTACGGCGCAAACGGGGAATGGCATCCGATGATTGCTTTTGCCTGCGGGTCCGGGGAAGTACATACCGGATGTCCTGAATGCGCCAGAAACACGCTGAGAAGGACCAGAAGAGGCCATTACGCTACGGCAGCAAAGAAACCTTTGGTATCAGTTGCATGCCCTCAAATCGCCGCTTTGTGGCATCCCGATAACGAATTCGGCTCATTGAGCATTGAAAACGGGAACGTGACCATCGAGCTTTCATCAGATGGAACGGTCTGGATGACGCAATCGCAAATTGCGCGACTGTTCGGAGTTTTGTGTCAGCCATCAACAGCAATATTCGTTCAATCTACAAGACGAAGCAAATGAGCGAGTATTGTACCCATCGTTTTACCGAATGTGGAGATTTCTACAATTTGGCAATGATTGCCGCTCTATCGTTTCGGGTGTGCACCATGGAATCCGAAGCCTTTCGAAAATGGCTGCTTTACCGTCCACAGCGCAAGATGATTGTCGTGCAAGTCGATGCAGACAATCGACAAAAGGTAAGTTAATTCTTCACACAACCGTTAACAAAAAGAGCAAGTCCATCTTCTTGGAATTGTTCTTTTTGTTACAGTCGATGGCCTTGAATGCGATACACGCTCTCTTATCCGATTTGCAGGGTGAAAGTAACCCGCCGGTCGGTATTGCCTGTCAGACGCAGCGATCCGCCGTGGAGCTGCATGATCTGCCGCGAAAGGCTCAACCCGATGCCCGAGCCGTCGGGCTTGGTCGTGTAGAAGGGGGTAAAGATATTTTCGGCGACCTCGGCCGGGATCGCTCCCCCGTTGTTGTTGAACTCGATGATAACAGTCTACGCCGAGGCTGAACGCAAGCGAGCCGACGAACAATCCTCTACCGGACGCAAGCACCTTGCGAAAATCCTGTCCCTCGACGCAAAGCCATGATCGTTACCAGATTGAGAAATGACGAGAGTAACCCGATGACCGACTACTTTTCCAGCAAAAGCGTGAGCACTGTGATTGGGGGATTCTCCTACCACACGCGCGACCTATTCTCCGAGATACGCATATGCTGCCAATATGCCAGAAACGGCCTATTTAAGTGAGATCAACGATGAGTACGAATATCGCGGGAATCTCGGTAAACCGCGGCTAGTACCTTGGAGAGAGCAGTTACAGAGGGTGAATCATTCAGAAAGTTCCTATTTATGATCGCGAACAGACTTTGGGATTACGACAGCACCGCAGGCAACAAGACAAATATCTGCTTCAAAGCGCACGCCACCGAAACCGAGGACGAGTAAATTGTTATCAAGGGAGAGTTTATTGTCGTGATTTACTTGGGGAAGTCCATCATCCTATTCGGTGATACCTGTCCGATAAAGATGTGCTTGCTGCACTCGTAAGTCGTCTCAAATTATATAACATAAATTTGCCTTATTTTCATTTTATCCTTATTCAACAATGTCTCCCCAACCAACCGGAATAATATTTTCTTTTCTCATCCAAATCAAGGCTTTCATTACGCGATCCCGATATTTATACTTATGAGGATCCCAAGCTAAAAAATCTGCCTTCAATAATTCATCTGTGATCTCCTGTTGTCGAATAATTCGATTATTCCATACGGCATAAAGCGTTGCAACAATCTCACATTGCTCCATTGTTGCTTTATGGAATTTGAATAGGAAGGTATCAATCATGTCGCATTCGGTCGGAAAATTCTTGCGAAACAGATCGTCAAGCTCCTCCGCAGACGACAAGGGGATATATTGCACAGCTTTGTTGTCGGTATGCTGTTGAGAGATATCATAAAAATGATATTGCTGCAACATCGTCTCGACTCTTTTGAGCAGGATTCCATCGTATGGACCTGCGGTTTGTCGTATGTAATTGGAGCGCAGGTTCAGCAGACATACATGCTCAACCAAATAAAGCAATTTTTGAAATTTTACTCTTCCAAAATCTTTCATGTTGCATGTATTGATGATATGTCCGGCGAGGATTGCTTTATCCATGTCGGTACAATGTTTTGAGGATCGTTGATTCTGTACGGCGTTAAAGACAAATTCCGGAGTGCGGAACTTTTCGGGTAACTCTCTGAGCGTTACATTTGCCTCATAAATGGACATCTGCTCGTCTGTTTCAGGGAATAAGTATCCCGTGGATTTCAAGAGGTCTTTAATATACGCCTCATCTGTTTGACGCTTCTTTTCCATCTTTAATATCATTTGTCCATTTCCAACAGCTGAATCTGTTGACGTAACTTCTTCATGGCCCGTGACTTTATTTGACGTGCGTTGTCGGCGGTTATTCCATGTCTTGTACAGAGCTCCTGTAAAACAGTTCCAGGCAAATACTTGGTTCCATCCTCATACATCAAGTATGTCAACAATATGTCTTTTTCCCGGTCGGATAGCATTTCGAGAGCCTGAGTTAGCAATAAATGCAGGGGTGATGATGTCGTAGACTCATCCTCCTCCGAAGAAAATTCGGGTATCGGTTCGACTGTGGTTTGTGTGTGGTCATTCCATTCTTTCAGCAAGTCGAATGCCGTGTTTCTGGCGATGCCGGAGATCCAGGTCGAAACCTTTCCTCTGATAGGATCGTAGGTTGGATGAACGTATATTTTAATCATGGTCTGCGAGAAAAGTTCCTCGACAAATTGTTCTTTATTCCGGCGGACCAATTTACTGCCAGCGTCGCAGCATAAGGACCAGATTAATTGTGCATATCGGTCATATAACACACGATATGCCGCATGTGCAAGATCATCTTTGGCGGCAATCAGTGCAAACAATTGACCGTCGCTTATATTTTTAAGGTCTGGGACATATTCTCCATCTGCAATCATGCTGCCACTCTTATAAAATATACTGAAAACCGTGACACTTTCTACAAAGATAGTATTTTGTCACGCTTTTCTGTATACTAAAATAAAAAAGCATGAGTAAAACACCAATATCAGTGAAGAATCAAAACCTCCTTTGGGCAATATCAGGAGGACGTTGTGAGTATGAGGGTTGCAATACGCCCCTATACATGGATATACTCACGAAAAAGAAGTACAACAAAGCATACATAGCGCATATTGTGGCGGATAGCCTCGACGGGCCTCGAGGAGACCCCGAACGCTCTGAAAAATTGGCCAATGAAATAAGTAACCTGATGCTGCTTTGCGATCCGCATCACACCTTAATTGACAAGGATGTTGCCAATCATCCCGAAGATCGATTGGTTGAGATGAAGCGCAAACACGAAGAACGTATCGCCCGTATTACAGCTATAGCTCCGGAAAAAGAGTCGGAGATCATCCTTTACGGTGCGAATATCGGGAAACACGCTTCACCGTTGAGCTATGCCGAGGCATGTCGGACTTTAACGCCGAACTTTTATCCGGCCAGCAGTACGGCAATTGAAATAGGATTGAAGAATTCGTCCATGACCGATTGCTCCGACGCCTATTGGAATGCAGAAGAAACCAATCTGTGTGAACAAGTGAAAGAACAGATCCTGCCACGAATGCGCAGAGGCGAAGCAAAGCATTATTCGGTGTTTGCATTGGCTCCTCAGCCACTGCTGATCAAGTTTGGCACCATGATCAATGATCTGCAAAATGTGCGGGTCTATCAGAAGCACAGAGAACCTAATACGTGGAAATGGCTTGATGATGGACCGGTCTGGCAAATTGAACTGATCGAGCCTTCACGGCGTAACGGAATCCCGGCATTAGTGATCGGATTAAGCGCTACGGTGCAAGATGAACGAATCATCAGGGTGTTGGGAGACGAAGTGGGTATATGGCGCATCACGATTCCAGACCCCAACAATGACAGTCTCAGAAATGAGGCGTCGCTCTCCCTGTTTCGGCAATGTGTCCGACGGGCCTTGGACACTATCAAAGCCCGCCATGGCCTTACGGAACTGCATGTATTTCCGGTTATGCCCGTTGCTGCCGCAGTCGAGTTTGGCCGAGTTTGGATGCCTAAAGCGGATATGCCCTTGACCATCTACGACCAGAATAAAGGACGTGAAGGCTTTTATAAAACGATTCAAATTGATTAATATGAATACAGAACAGGTAAAACAATTCGACAGCATTTTCAATGCCCTTAGCGAGTCTTTGGATATTACGGAGACTCAGTATGAAGCCGCGGTTCGCAGTTATCGGGCCGTTGGTGATTGGTTGGCAAAGGCGGACTCGGTTTTGGTCTCCTATAATCCGATCATCAGAGCCCAAGGATCATTTATGCTGGGCACGATGATTCGACCCTTGAATGAGCAGGATGATCTGGATATAGACCTTGTCTGCGAACTCACAGGAAAAGGCGCTTCGTGGACACAATATGATCTGAAGCATAAGGTGGGTAACAGGCTGAAAGATCATGAAACCTATAAAAGAATGCTTGATGAAGAGGGGCGTAGATGCTGGACCTTGAAATATGCTCAGGAGTCCAACTACCATATGGACATCCTTCCGTGTTTGGTTGCGAAAGATTATAAGACCGTGATGGAGCGCTCGTTTTCAGCTTCATTGGGGGCAATACGTGAACTGGATAATCTTGCCATTCGCATTACCGACAAGGAGAGCGCAAATTACAGGTATGATCCTTCACCCGAAAACTGGATGAAGAGTAATCCGTTTGGATATGGGATCTGGTTTATTCAACGGGCAACAGCAGGAGATCGGCAAAAAATGATGTTGCTGGCGGAATCGGTACGAGCGGTTCCGAAATATCAGTCCAACAAAACTCCATTGCAAAGGGCCGTGCAGATTCTCAAGCGACACCGGGACATCATGTTTGCCGGAGATGAAGATAAACCCGTCTCCATCATCATCACAACCCTTGCAGCAAAAGCATATCAGGGAGAAGGTTCGATTACCGAAGCCTTGCAAACGATTCTTATACATATGGATAAGTACATACTCAATGAGTTTGATCCACAAAGCGGCAAAACGATCAAGAAAGTGGAAAATCCCGTAAATCCAGAGGAAAACTTTGCTGACAAATGGATCGAACACCCTAAGCGCCAAGATAACTTCTATAAGTGGCTGGAAAAGGTCAGAAAAGATTTGTCGCTGATTCTGCAGTTGCGCGGTATGCATGTGATAGCAGAATCCATGATGCCCCGTTTTGGACGACAAGCTGTCTCTCAAGGATTTGATTCCCTGGCCGAGAAGGCAAGATCCTTAAGAGAATCCGGGACGATGAAGATGGCTGCGGGCAGCGGTATCTTGGGCTCTGCCGGTAGTGTGTCGGCCAAGGCTCACCATTTTTTCGGGAATCATGAGTAATCGGGTTATTCCATTGAGTGTCCAGTTGGGAAAGTTGAAACATTACTTTCCCAACTCTACGAATTATATGGATATCCATACGAATCGACTGATATGGAAAACTACGTTGCAACCTTCAGAGTTAAGCTTGGCTTACGAGATAAAAATCGTGTACACCTTGGGGCAAAGTCCCAAGGTGTACGTCGTATCACCCAAACCATTGGCATTGGCAGACGGTGCGCAACGTCTGCCTCATGTCTATGATCATGTCAAGCAACAGCTTTGTCTTTATTATGGTCCAGCGCGAGAATGGACCCCCGACAAGATGATTGCTGACACCATTGTCCCGTGGGCCTCGGAGTGGTTGCTTCATTATGAATTTTGGTTAGTAACAGGCATATGGCATGGCGGAGGAATACATCCCCGTTAGAAAGACTCTACCACTGACAATACCCCCCCCAGAACTTATGGATGATTGACAACGGGCAATATCTACTATAACCATTTGCGAACAGCTCTATTTTAGTTATGCCCCTCCAATAAATCGAATGAATTTGCAAACAATATTCTAACCTCGTGTGTGAATTATACGAGATTTTGAGATGATTATTATATTTTTGTGAAATGAAACAATGCGATTGATCCGGACGGCCATGATCGCATTGTTTCATCGACGGGCCGTTTCACATTTCATGTCGTCTCTCGTTTACGTGTCAGGCAAAGGCCCGGATGTCGAAGTTGGCGATGGCTTGCCGCTCCTCGGCCGTGGCGTCGCCCATGACGGCGCCCTCTCCGAAGTCCAGCTCTCCGAGCATCGCATGAACCTCCGCGTCACGGAGTTCTGCTTTGGCGGGGAGAGCCGGAAGCTGCGGACGGGCCGGTGGGGCGTCAGGAGCTTCGGGCTCCGCAAGTTCGCCGTCTTCGCCGATCGGGGGTTGCACGACAAGGGTGTTCCACCCCTGCATCGCGGACTTCTCTTCCGAAACCGGGGCAAATATAGCATCTCCGCCTGCCGGGGCGGTGCCGATGTCCGCTCCAGTCCGCTCCAGTCCGCTCCGATAGGATTTTGACACGTTGTCCCGTCCTGAAAAAGGTTTACAGAAAAGAGTAAATCTTATGCAGCAAACAACGAATTCAGACTTATCACGTCATTATTTACCGCGTCAGTTGCGTCATCTGATTTTACAGGAGTATTTGAGCGGAGTCAAGACGGCTCGCCAACTCTCCGAAGAACATGGTATTCCCATGTCTACGATTCATAAGATGGGTCAGCGCTGGAAAGCGAAAAATAGTTGTAGCTTTGTGAGTACCCCTAATCCTTATCCGATCATGTCCCGCGTTACTAGTGAAGAAGCCAGTGAATTATTATCCGAGAACAAAGCCCTTCGGCGGCGCTTGGAAGAGGCTTTATTACGTCTGGAAGGCTATGAGATCATGGGAGATATCCTTCAGGAAGAATACGGTATCGACCTATTAAAAAAATCCGCAGCCGGACAGTCCAGCGTCTCAAAGAAAGACACACAGCAATGAGCCTGTCGTTTCTGTGCGGGTTGTTCGGCTATACCCGTCAGGCCTATTATAAACATTTACGGCGTAATAGGGAAGGATCCTTGTCCGATACCCTTCTTTTGGAGCGGGTGGGTTACTACCGGAAACTGATGCCCAGGCTCGGCGGTCGTAAACTGTGGCATTTGCTGCAACAAGACGGATTTCCGGTCAGCCGGGATCGGTTATTTACGCTGCTTTCGGAAAACAATCTTCTGGTCAAACGTCGGAAGAAATACAGCGTTACGACCTGCTCGCGGCACTGGATGCGTAAATATCCGAATCTGATCCGGGGTTTCGACCTCGAGCGGCCGCATCGTTTATGGGTCGGAGATATTACGTACATTTCTTTGAAAGAAGGATTTGCATATCTGGCTTTGATAACGGATGCCTATTCCAAACGGATCGTAGGCTATGATCTGAATACGACATTGGAACGGGACGGAGCGCTCCGTGCACTGAGGATGGCCATAGACCAGACTCCGCAGCAAAAACGGCAAGGGTTAATCCATCATTCGGACAGAGGATGCCAATATTGTTCGAAAGAATATGTGAAATTGCTGACCGATAATGGGATTCGCATCAGCATGACTGAAAAGGGCGATCCGTATGAGAATGCCGTTGCCGAACGGGTGAACGGTATTCTGAAGAGCGAATGGATCGACGAGGAATGTTTTGAAAGTTTTCAGGCAGCAAAAGAACGCATCGACCAGATCGTTATCCTTTACAATTCACTCAGACCTCATGCCAGCTGCGATTGGCTTACGCCCTTGGAAGCGGAACTTAGAACCGGGAAACTCAAACATCATTGGGGCCGAAAGACGGTTGTTCGGAAGGCATATGTAAACTTATATCAGGACAATATTTTTTGAACCAAAATGTTTATCTTTAATTATCAATCACTGTAAACCTTTTTCAGGACGGGACACATTATAAATCACCGTTACTTTGCAGCGGAGTAACGAACCGCAGGGGGCGCAGGTGTAAAACAGGGCTGGTGAATGGCTGGGCTTACCGTTCCACGCTAACCCCAATCCGTCCGTGACGGATTTCGATTTTCGTCAGAAAATAGCAAGGTGTGTTTTGTAGCATACAAAACCGTTTTCCGTGCCTGAAAACGCCTTGCCCCTTGCGGGGGTAAAAATCACTCCGAAGTCGTAATTTTTTAATCCAAAGAAGCATGGAAACAAGAAGAACCAACAAGGGCGGTCGCCCCGCCCTCGCAGACCCGGCGAAGCATCGCCATGTCCTTTACCTGAACGACCGGGAGAACGCCCGTTTCCTCTCGCAGTGGGAGCAGTCGGGCGTCACGAGCAAGTCCCGGTTCATCGCTGCCCGACTATTCGGCGAGCCGTTCCGGGTGGTGAAAGTGGATAAGTCGGCGGTCGAGTATTGCGCCCGGCTGACCGAATTTTACGCCCAGTTCAGAGCCGTGGCGGTCAATTATAACCAAGTTGTAAAGGCGTTGCATAGCAATTTTTCGGAGAAAAAGGCACTGGCTTTTCTCTATAAACTGGAAAAGGCGACCACTGAATTATCTATGTTAAACCGTCAGGTTATCGACCTGACAAACGAGTGCAAGGAACTATGGTTGCCAAAATAAGCACTGGCGGCAATATGTTCGGCGCACTGGCGTACAACCAAAACAAGGTGGACAGCGAGGAAGCAAAGGTGCTTTTTTCCAACAAAATGCTGTTGAGCGAGGACGGGAATTTCTCTATCGGCGAGTGTATGCGCAGCTTTGAAATGCAGATGCCCGTCCAGCTTTCCACCAAGAAGCCGATACTTCATATTTCCATAAACCCGCACCCGGAAGACGTGCTGACCGACCAGCAGCTTTCCGACATCGCACGGGAGTATATGCGGAAGTTGGGCTATGGCGACCAGCCTTATTTGGTGTACAAGCATACCGACATCGACCGCCACCATATCCACATCGTGGGGTTGCGGGTGGACGAGAACGGCAGACCGCTGAATGACAGGTTCGAGCATCGGCGCAGCAAGCAAATCACCCGTGAACTGGAAAAGAAATACGGGCTGCACCCGGCAGAGCGAAAGGAACGTGCCGAACGTCCGGAACTTAAAAAGGTGGACTATGCCGCCGGGGACGTGAAGCACCAAATCGGCAACACCGTGAAAGCGGCTTGTTACGGCTACCGCTTCCAGTCGTTCGGGGAATATAAGGCTTTGCTTGCCGCTTACAACGTGTGCGCCGAGGAAGTCAAAGGCGAGATAAACGGCAAGCCCTATCAGGGCATTGTCTATTCCGCCATGAACGACAAGGGCGAAAAGACAGGCAACCCGGTAAAGGCTTCCCGCATCGGCAAGTCGGTAGGTTATGAAGCGGTGCAGCGCAGAATGGAGAAATCGGGCGAAGCAATCAAGAACGGGAAATTGAAAGAACGCACCCGGAAGATTGTAGCCAATGCCATGCAGACCGCCCACAGCCGCAAGGAACTGGAACAGCAGCTAAGGAAGCGGGGCATTGACGTGGTATTCCGTCAGAACGACAGCGGGCGCATCTATGGCGTTACG
>ERZ791603.2279-NODE-2279-length-12494-cov-4.306697_pt1 | contig 12494 bp, 10 predicted proteins | sample MGYA00509966_ERZ791603 | MGnify/ENA primary metagenome ERZ791603 (study PRJEB30046, sample SAMN00791931) | human gut metagenome | study: EMG produced TPA metagenomics assembly of the A metagenome-wide association study of gut microbiota in type 2...
CTGCCGAATTGTTATGCCGTGCTTGGCTTTTTGCAGTATGTGTATTTTCCTACAGTTTTTTATCATAGCATGTATGGAAATGATGAATTAAAAATGCCTCTGGTAAGTACAGGGGCTTTATGTGACTATATTGCCGGCCGCGATGTTAAAAATAAAGCTGCTATGCTGGAACTGTTACAAAAGCTGCAGCAGCTGTGGCAACTGCCCGAAGGTGAATGCCTGCAGCAGCTTCAGGATATCTGTACTGCTTTCAATTCACATAGGCTGGATACAACTGCGGTAGCACAGATCCTGCTGTTTGAAGAGGTGCCACAGGTTTTTGAATATATAAAGCAGCAGATCTGGTGCGAAGAAGTTTTTTATGAGGATTTTGGCTGTTCCTACAGCTGGCTGGAAAAGCTGTGTCAAAGCTTTACTAATGGTTCCTTTTTCCGTTATCGGCTGCTGCATTTTTTAAATGACCGTGTCGGTTGTTTAGCAGGTTAAAAGAACAATTTTATAATTTTTACGAAACGTCCCGCACTACCAAGTGCAGGACGTTTCTTTTATGGCGCGATGCCGCAGATTTAGAAAAAAGTTGTATTCTGAGAAGGAATGACTTATGATACTTGCAAGGAAGCTTTAATGTGAAAGTAAATACAGCTTGTAGGAGTATTGGTTTCGTGAAAAGTTATGGAGGGAAAGTAAAAAAGTTACAGACTGATTTTTTGAAAATAATGGAGGTATATGATGCAGCTGACTGTGTTGGTAGATAACAATACTCTGATTGACCGTTATTATTTAGGTGAGCCGGGCGTAGCCTATTATCTGGAAGATGGTGATGTCAGAATTTTATTTGATGTGGGTTATTCGGATATATTTCTTAGAAACGCCCAGGCGTTGGGGATTGATTTGAGCCGCTTACAGCAGGTAGTGCTTTCACATGGGCATAATGATCATACACGGGGTTTGCTATGGCTGAGCGAGCAGGAATATTTTTCTGAACTGCAGCTGCTGGCGCATCCGGAGGCTCTGAAGCCGAAGCAGTTTGCCGGCGAAGCTATAGGCGCCCCTTTTACAGCACAGCAGCTGCAGGAAAAGTGCAGGCTGCGGCTTAGTAAAGAACCGGTATGGTTAACAAAACGGCTGGTTTTTTTAGGCGAGATCCCAACACTGAATGATTTTGAACAGCGGCATGGGTTTGGCAGTGCTGAGGATCCTGTAGATTTAGTACTTGATGATACGGCTTTAGTTTACCGAGGCTCAGAAGGATTATTTGTGATTACAGGCTGTTCGCACAGCGGGATCTGCAATATCATTGAATATGCTAAAAAGGTTTGCGGTGAAGCTAAGGTTCAGGGGGTTATCGGCGGCTGGCATTTATTTAAGGTCGACGACCGTCTGGAAAAAACGATCGCCTATTTACAGAAGCATAATATCCGGGAGCTGTATCCGTGCCACTGCTGTTCCTTTCAAGCGAAAGCGGCAGTACATGCACAGATACCTGTTAAAGAAATTGGTGTTGGTAAGGTTATTGAGATAAACTGAAAAATACCTCGGGAAAAATCCCGAGGTATTTTTATTTATTTTCAGCTATAGTCTTTTATTAGAACAGAATAAACAGTAATCGCAGAACGGCAAATTTTTACAACTTTTTTACAGCGGGGAGGGTTCTTTTGACAGCGGCTTTACGCAAGGTAGTAGTACAATAAGTCATCATCAGTAGTAAGGTGATTTGCAAGTGGTGTTTTTGTACAAGGAGGGAAAATGATGATGGAAATGCTGCCCTTGACTGAGTTATGGCTCAGTTCGCTTTTAGCAGTAGGTATTTTATTTTATCTGATTTATGCATTATTGAAACCGGAGGATTTTTAAAATGACAAAAGACATTATGCTATTTGTGCTGTTTTTAGCCGTATTATTGCTGTGCGCCTGGCCGCTTGGTAAATATATGGCGCGAGTTTTTAATTACGAAAAAACCTGTGGTGAAAGATTTTTTGCACCTTTGGAAAATATTTTTTATAAAATGGCTAAAGTTGACCCGCGCGCAGAAATGCCGTGGAAGGAATACTGCCTGAATCTCATTATTTTTAATGCTTTAGGTATGTTATCACTTTTTGTTTTGCAGCTGACGCAGGCTTTTTTACCGCTCAATCCGCAGCAGCTGCCCAACGTCGAAACCTGGCATCTTGCTTTTAATACGGCTGCCAGCTTTATGACCAATACTAACTGGCAGGCTTATAGCGGCGAAACGACTTTAAGTTATTTGACACAAATGCTGGGCTTGACTGTACAAAACTTCTTGTCGGCGGCAACAGGAGCTGCTGTCGCAATTGCTCTGATCCGTGGTCTGGTGCGTAAAAATACTGGTGAGTTAGGCAATTTTTGGGCAGATATAATCAGATGTACGACCAGAATACTGCTGCCGATTTGTGTTGTAGTAACATTGCTGCTGGTTTCTCAGGGTGTTATCCAAAACCTTAATCCTTATGTTGATGTACAAACCGTCGAAGGGGCACAGCAGACTATTGCTATGGGACCGGTTGCTTCTCAGGAAGCGATTAAGGAGCTGGGTACCAATGGCGGCGGTTTTTTTAATGCCAATTCTTCTCATCCGTTTGAAAATCCGACTCCCTGGAGCAATTTTCTGGAAATGTTTTTGATTTTAGTGATCCCTACAGGTTTATTATTTACTTTTGGTGAGATGTGTAAAGATAAAAAACAAGGCTATGCTGTTTTGGCATCCATGCTGCTGCTTTTTGTTTTGATGCTGGGGGTTTGCTATGCTTCTGAAAAATATGGTAATCCGATAGTTGCTGCGCAGGGCATCAGCGGCGATACTGCTATGGAGGGCAAAGAAGTCCGTTTTGGTATCGGCAGCAGCAGTTTGTTTGCAACGGTTACCACAGCTGCGTCCTGCGGTGCAGTAAACTCGATGCATGACAGCTACACCGGTACCGGCGGATTAGTGCCTATGCTGCAGATGATGCTGGGAGAAGTTGTTCTGGGCGGTGTCGGCGCCGGATTTTACGGTATGATGCTGTACGTATTTATCACAGTTTTCATTGTTGGCCTGATGGTAGGACGTACACCTGAATATCTGGGGAAAAAGATTGAAGCAAAAGAAGTTGTTTTGACAATTGCCGGACTTTTGATTCCGGCTGCCACTATTTTAACGATGTCGGCTGTATCCTGTCTTACAGAAGCCGGTCAGGCCGGGATATCCAACCCCGGGCCGCATGGTCTCAGTGAAATCTTATACGGTTTCGCTTCCGGTGTCGGCAATAACGGCAGTGCTTTTGCCGGTTTGGGCGCCAATAGCCTGTGGTACAATGTTTTGATCGGTTTGGCAATGCTGATCGGCCGCTTTGCCGTTATTGTGCCTGTTTTGGCCATTGCAGGCAATATGGCAACCAAAAAAATCGCTCCTGCCAATGCCGGTACTTTTAATACGGGCAGCAGTCTTTTTGCCGTGCTTTTGGCCGGTGTTGTTTTGATCGTCGGCGCGTTGACTTTTTTACCGGCCCTGGCCCTGGGACCGATCGTAGATCAATTGTTTATGCTGCAGGGCAAGGTATTTTAAGGAGGATCTGAGATGAAAAGAGATAGACAACAGCAAGATATTTTGGGCGAGGCCGTGCGTAATGCGTTCCTGAAGCTCGATCCTCGTATCCAATGGAAGAATCCTGTTATGTTCATAGTTTTTCTGGGCGCGATTTTAGTAGCAGTTCTGGCTGTACGTGCTTTTATGGCAGGCAATACACAGGAAGGCTGGTTTGACCTGCATATAGATTTATGGCTGTGGTTTACGGTTCTGTTTGCCAATTTTGCCGAAGCCGTAGCCGAAGGCCGCGGCAAAGCGCAGGCAGAAAGTCTGCGTAAAGCCCGCAAATCTCTGCAGGCAAAGAAAATCAAAGCTGATGGCAGTTTTGAAATCGTCGGTTCCGAAGCTATCCGCAAGGGTGATATAGTTTTGGTTGAAGCTGGCGATACCATTCCTAACGACGGCGAAGTAATCGAAGGCATGGCATCGGTGGATGAAAGCGCTGTTACCGGTGAATCAGCGCCTGTTATCCGCGAATCAGGCGGTGATAAATCTTCTGTAACCGGCGGCACTAAGGTGTTATCCGACTGGATTAAAGTCAGGGTGACTACTAATCCCGGCGAAACCTTTCTCGATCGGATGATCGGGCTGGTTGAAGGTGCTAAACGTCAGAAAACCCCGAATGAGATCGCCTTGACGCTTCTTTTGGTTGGTTTGACGATCATCTTTTTGTTTGCAGTAGTAACTTTGGAACCGTTTGCGATTTATTCCGGTACGGTTATTTCTGTAACGGCACTGGTTGCGCTGCTGGTTTGCCTGATTCCTACAACGATCGGCGGTTTGCTGTCAGCGATAGGTATTGCCGGAATGGATCGGCTTTTGGGACGTAATGTCCTGGCAATGAGCGGCCGTGCTGTAGAAGCAGCCGGTGACGTAAATGTGCTGCTGCTTGATAAAACGGGGACGATTACCCTGGGCAACAGGATGGCGACGGAATTTATTCCTGCTGCTGGCATTACTGCGGGAGAACTGGCCGATGCGGCACAGCTGGCTTCTTTGGCTGATGAAACTCCGGAAGGGCGTAGTATCGTTGTTCTGGCTAAAGAAAAATATGGCCTGCGCGAGCGTGATCTTACACATTTACAGGCAGAATTCATTCCTTTTACCGCCCAGACCAGAATGAGCGGTATTGATATCGTCGATGCCAGAATACGTAAGGGATCGATGGAAGCCATGCAGAACTATGTCAGCGAACTGGGTGGGGCTTTTCCTGCTGAAGTCCGCAGTGCCTGTGAAAATATTGCGCATCAGGGCGGTACACCTTTAGTAGTTGCCAAAGATAAACAGGTCCTGGGTGTTATTTATCTGAAAGATATCGTCAAAGGCGGTATTAAAGAACGTTTCAGTGAATTGAGGAAAATGGGCATCAAAACGATCATGATCACTGGTGATAACCAGTTGACAGCGGCAGCAATCGCTGCCGAAGCCGGTGTGGATGATTTTCTGGCTGAAGCAACGCCGGAAGCGAAATTGAAAATGATCCGTTCCTATCAGCAGCAGGGAATGCTGGTAGCAATGACAGGTGATGGTACTAACGATGCGCCGGCACTGGCTCAGGCAGATGTGGGCGTTGCAATGAACAGCGGTACACAGGCGGCTAAGGAAGCGGGCAATATGGTCGATCTTGATTCCAATCCAACGAAATTGATCGAAGTTGTGGAGATCGGTAAACAACTTTTGATGACACGCGGTTCCCTGACAACTTTCAGTATTGCCAATGATATTGCCAAATATTTTGCGATTATCCCGGCTTTGTTTGCCGCAACTTATGCACCGTTGGAAGTGCTCAATATCATGCAGCTGCATTCACCGCAGAGCGCTATTTTAAGCGCCGTGATTTTCAATGCGCTGATCATCATCGCGCTGATACCGCTGGCGATGAAAGGCGTAGCCTATAAACCGCTGGGAGCTTCTAAAATACTGCAGAGAAATCTGCTGATCTATGGTGTCGGCGGTATCATCGTACCGTTTATTGGCATCAAGATCATTGATGTGCTTTTAGTTGCTTTAGGTTTGGCTTAAGAAAGAATGAGGTGGAAATATGGGCGCGATAATAAGATCGTTAGTAATGGTTGTAACCTTGAGTATTTTTACCGGGCTGGTTTATCCGCTGGCCATGACAGGCTTGGCGCAAGTGGTATTTCCCAGCCGGGCTAATGGTAGTATAATAATAAAAGACGGAGTTCCGGTAGGATCGGCTCTGATCGGTCAGGCGTTCACAGATGCCCGCTACTTCAGCAGCCGCCCTTCTGCAGGCGGTAATGACGCTGCCAATTCAGGCGGCACTAACTATGGCGGTACCAGCGCTAAACTGCAGCAGCAGGTCGGCGAGCTGGCAGAGTCTGTACGTGCGGCCAATGGCTGGACATCTGATCAAGAAGTGCCCAGCGTACTGGTAACAAATTCCAGCAGTGGTTTGGATCCGCACCTGACGCCGGCAGCTGCTTATTGCCAGGTCGAACGTATTGCCAAAGTACGTGGTCTGGAAATCAGGCAGGTACGCGATCTGGTTTCAGAACATATTGAAAATGCTGATTTGGGAGTTGTCGGAGAGGACAGAGTCAATGTTTTAAAATTGAATCTGGCGCTTGATAATTTACAACAGAACCAATAAAAGTTAGGGCTGCATTCAGGCAGCCCTATTTGACTATCTTGCGAAGGAGAAGGTTATGGAACTGACAGAGAAACCTCAAAGTGGACATGAATATGCTGAAACGCTGCTGGCTGCGGCCAATAAAGAACAGCGCGGCAAGCTGACTGTTTTTTTAGGTGCTGCTGCAGGTGTTGGTAAAACCTGTAGCATGCTGCAGGAAGCACATGCCCGTCTGCGGGAGGGGACTGACATTGTACTCGGCCTGGTGCTTACGCACGGGCGCAAAGAGACAGCAGCGCTTTTGGAAGGTTTGCCGCGTATTCCCGAGCAGGAAATAGAATATCATGGCAAGATGCTGCAGGAAATGGATCTGGATGCTATTCTCAGACGCCGCCCGCAGCTGGTAGTCGTTGATGAACTGGCGCACAGTAATGTGCCGGGTTCGCGCCATCAGCGGCGGTATCAGGATGTAGAAGAACTTTTGGCTGCCGGTATCGACGTTTATACTGCTGTCAATATCCAGCATATCGAAAGCCTGAATGACGTTGTTGCGCAAATTACCGGGAGTATTGTTCGTGAGACTGTACCGGATGCGTTTTTTGAGCTGGCAGATGATATCAGATTGATCGATATTCCGCCCAAAGAATTACTGCAGCGTTTGAAGGAAGGCAAGGTTTATCGTCCGCAGCAGGCCCAGCAGGCATTGCGGGGATTTTTCAGACAGGGCAATATCAGCGCGCTGCGTGAGCTGGCTTTAAGATTTACGGCCCGGCATGTTGATCAGGATATGCTGGCCTATATGCGCCTGCATAAAATAGAAGGTCCCTGGCCGGCTTCCGGCAAGGTCATGGTTTGCGTCAGCGCCAGTCCCTTTTCAGCACAGCTGATCAGAGCGGCGCAGCGTTTAGCTCAGGGACTGCACGCAGAATTTTTGGCTGTGCATATCGAAACACCGGAAAGACGATTTCCTCATGGTGATAAAGAACGGGAAAGGCTTTGGCGTAACCTGAATCTGGCTAAAGAGCTGGGAGGTCAGATCCTGACTACTGCCGGTACGGATTTTGTGGAAACGGTTCTGCAGATTGCTGTCAGAGAAAATGTTACCGCGATCGTGGTCGGGAAATCAGGGCCGCGCCGCTGGTATGAGATAGGCCGAAAAACCTTGGTTGACAGATTGATTGACAGGAGTGGGTTTATCCATGTTTATGTCATCCAGGGACGGGAAGAGGAAGAAAAGTCTCCTGTCATCACTACGGCAGTACCGCAGCAGCAGGCCGGCTGGCGCCAGTATGTAGGGGCGCTTGCGGCAGTTGTCATTACTACTGGGCTTTGCTATGTTTTCCGCGGTCAGCTGGAGCTGGTCAATATATCCTTACTGTATTTGCTGCCGGTATTGTTGACAGCAGCCTGGTGGGGCAGAAGTACGGCCTATGTAACAGCGCTCTTTTGTGTTTTAGGTTTTGACTTTTTATTTTTGGAACCGATTTTTACTTTTACTATTTATGATATCAGATATCTGTGGAGCTTTCTGATCTTTGGACTGGTAGCATTTTTAGTCGGTGGAAAGACAGAATCGCTGAGGCGGGAATTGGAAAGTACCAGACGCCGTGAAAGCAATGTCAACAGTCTATACCGTTTCAGCAGCCGTATTGCCGCAGTCGATGACGCAGTGACGATCATGGAAGAATTTGTCAGTCATGTGGGACGAGAGCTGCAGCGGACAGTGCTGATTTTATTGCCTGAAAGTAAAGTACTGCGGCTGCAGGCCTGTTATGCTGTACAGCAGGAGGATGCGGCCGCGGAGTTTCAGCTGCCGCCGTCAGAATATGCTGTAGCAGCTTGGGTGCAGGAACACGGACAGGCCGCCGGACGTTCTACTGATACTTTACCCGGGGCTGAAAATCTTTTTTTACCGCTGATGAATGGAGAAAAAGTTATCGGTGTTGTTGGCATCGCTATCGATACACGGAAGTTATCGCCGGAGGAAAGGGCTGTACTGGGTGCGTGGGTAAGCCTGCTGGCGATTGCGTTGGTGCGGGCCGGGCTGAGCAGCGAAGCAAAACAGGCCGCCATGCTGCGTGAGGCAGATAAATTACGTACAGCGCTTTTTAATTCTGTTTCCCACGAACTGCGAACGCCTTTAGCGGCTATCATGGCTTCGGTATATACCTTAAATGATAAAGCTGTTGCTTATGGTGAGAAACAGCGGCAGCAGCTTCTGGAAACCATTGCCGATGCCTCTAAAAGGATGGAACGGATCATCGGCAACCTTTTAGATACCGCCCGTCTGGAAAGCGGGATGCTGCAGCTGAAGCTGGACTGGTGCGATCTGGAGGATGTTGTCAGCGGTGCGCTGCGGCGCAGCAAGGAACATACGCAGAGCTATAAGATCAAAGTAGAGATAGCAGACGATCTGCCGCTGATTTATGCCGATGCGGCCTTACTTGAGCACGTAGTGTTGAATTTACTGGATAATGCGGTAAAATATTCAGTAGAAGGCAGTGAGATCGAAATACAGACCTGTCTTGACGATAGCGAAGTGATCGTTATGGTCAAAGATCGGGGGCTGGGGGTGACGGCCAAAGATTTACCGCATTTGTTCGATAAATTTTACAGGGCCAGACAAACGGAGAAAATCAGCGGCACCGGTTTGGGGCTGGCGATCTGCAAAGGCATTGTCGATGCCCACCGCGGCAGGATCTGGGCTAAACAGCGCACTGGTGGCGGCAGTATTTTTGCTTTTGCCTTGCCTGTAACACTGCCGGAAGAAAAGGCTGGTGAAAAAAATGACTGAAAATACATTGCGCGTTTTAATTATTGATGATGAACCCGCAATCAGAAAGCTTTTAAAAATATCAATGCAGGCCTACGGCTATGAGCTGGGTGAAGCTGCTACAGGGCAGGACGGGCTGTTAATGGCGGCCTCCTTCAGGCCGGATATTATTTTGGTTGACCTGGGGCTGCCTGATATGGACGGTAAAGCAGTTGTGAAAGCTCTGAGGGAATGGTCGGAAACGCCGATCATTGTCCTGACGGCGCGTGAGCAGGAACAGGAAAAAATTGCCGCCTTAGATGTCGGAGCTGACGACTATGTGACCAAACCCTTTGGTATGGGTGAGCTGATGGCCAGAATGAGAGTCTGTCTGCGCCGGGCCGGCAATAAAGAAGGAGAACCGATACTGACCTGCGGCGGTTTGCAGCTCAATCTTCTGGAGCACAGGGTAGTAGTGGAAGGTCGTGAAGTAAAGCTGACGCCGACAGAGTATGAGCTGCTTAAGGTGATGCTTAAATATGCCGGACGCGTGCTGACGCATAAACAGCTGCTGAAAGCTGTCTGGGGTAATGAATATGATACGGATACCCATTATATCAGGATCTATATGCGGCAGCTGCGGCGCAAAATAGAACCTGATCCGGCGCAGCCTAAATATCTGATCACCGAAGCGGGGATTGGTTACAGGTTGCTGGGCGGCGAATAAATTTCAGATAGAAAAAAGGACTATTTCGTTAAGAAATAGTCCTTTTGTTTTAATTATTCTATTCTTGTTCAAAATAATTGTTCGATAAAGCCCGGCGGCAGTACTCCAAAAAGATCTGCCAGCATGTACATGGAGAAAAACAGCGTAACTGTAAATGCTACGGTATAGGCAATTTCTTTTTTTGCAGCGTTGGCATAAACACCGCGGATAGAACAGAAAAAGATCAAAGTCCAAATGATTTTAGCCGTCATAATTTAGCTCCTTTAGTTTTCAAAAGTTCCCTTGACAACGGCCTGCCCCTCATCTACCATCAGGCGCCCCCTGGCAAAAACTTTGTTTAAGGTCAGGTCGTCGTTCCAAACGATCAGGTCCGCGTCTTTACCTACGGCAATACGGCCTTTGTCTTCAAGCTTCAGGGCATCGGCAACATTGCAGGTTATCAGCTGTAATGCTTTGTCAAAGGGCAATACGCCGGCTTTGACGATACTCAGCATTTCTTCGTATAGATAACGTGGCGCAGCGGCAGTCAGCCCGATCAGTTCATTGTTTTCGTTAAATTTAGGCATGCTGCCGTTACCATCACTGCTCAAGGTCAGACGTTCCAAAGGTACGCCTGCGTCTAAAGCTTGTTTAACAGCCTGAGGCACAGGGATAGCACTGCCTGTCATGCCGCAGGTCAGATCAATAATACCGCCCTGCAGTGCGAATTGGATAGTCTGTTTGTAAAGCATGGGATTTCGGTTGACATGGGTAGGACGGAACACACTGATCGGCAGCTCTGTAGTTTCAAGGATCTCAAGAACCGGTTCTAGACCGCGTTTACCGTCGCCCATATGGATGTGCAGCACGCCGGCTTTGCCGCTCAGCATACCGCCGATACGGGCTTCTGCTGCCAGGCTGGCATAAGCCTGTGTGCTGGGCATAGACGAACGGTGATCGCTCATTGCGACCTTGCCGCCCAATATTTTGTCGATCAAAACGATGTCACTGCGCAGAGTGCCGGTGATATGCCCGCTGTCAGCAGGATAGGCTCCGGAATAGATCCAGGTGGAAATACCCTCTTCTTCCAGGCCACGGGCTTTCGCCAGCAGATTTTCCATACTGCGGGTCACGCCGTCAGTGCCAAGCAGCCCGATTACTGTCGTAGTACCTGCCGTTGTCAGCTGTGACAGCTGGATTTCAGGTACGCGGGTAGCAAAGCTGCCTTCGCCGCCGCCGCCCGTAATATGAATATGCTGGTCAATAAAACCGGTAGTGACTTTAGCCCCGCTGACGTCAATAACGGTGCAGTCAAAAGGCAGCTCGCCGATTGACGGAGCCATATGAACGATTTTACGTCCGGCCAGCAGGAGATCCTGGCAGCCTGTATCGGCAGGAGCGTAAATATGAGCATTTTTTATGAGTGTAAACATAGCTACCTCCATCAATATATAAATTAACTATTATCAATTCGCTTTAGCTGCTTATAATTCCTGCTGCCAACCAAGATTTTCTGCAGTGAAAGTAAAAAAAAACTGTCGTTTTTGACATCGGGGATAAGCAGACTCTGGCTGGATGATGTAAATAATGCTGCACTTACCCCTTGCGAATACATATTTCTTATTTGAACATATTATAAATATGTGATTTATAATTAATAGCAGACTAATAAAATATATTATTTTAAAAAATAATATTTACTTTCTGAAGAATATATGGTTAAATTCAAATGAGAATAGAATTTAGGAGCGTCCGAAAGTGAAAAGACAAACAGGCTTTACTTTAGTTGAATTGGTGATTGTTATCGCAGTGCTGGGAATTTTAGCAGGTCTGGCGATTCCATATTTTATGGAAGCCCGCGAGGAAGCGGCGAAAAAGGAATGTCTGGCTAACCGGACGCAGATCATGCGGATGTTCTACGCTCAGCAGGCGTCGAACTACAACGGGACACTGGTGGGATTTCTGGCAGAAGTTGTAAAAGAACCTAACGATAATAAATATTTTAATTTTGTCCCTAAATGTGCCGATAATGGCACTTACAGCGTCAGTAATGAAAAAGTAGTCTGTTCTATTGCTGAGCATAATGAAGCTAATGTCAGCGATGATGCCAGTGTTATAGATAATATTACGAATGACTTTCAAGAATTTCTTGATAAGTACGGCGCTATGACAGATCAGCAACTGAAGGATCTGGGCTGGTGGCCAACTTATGCCTCTGGTGTATTAGTAAAGACCAATGATGGTTTTAGAGAAGCTTATTATAAAGAAAAAGGAAAATGGCCCAGCGGAGTAGATTTAAATGGCAATACGATTTATTTTAAATTCCATTTAACTGCAGATGGCAGTTTTCTGACCTATGCAAATGGTAATGGCGATTTTAAAAATAGTGGAGATTGGGGCACTAATTATATATACGATTCTGCAGCTAAAAAATGGTATTATAGTCCCCAAGGGACGAATTTAGGTGGTATTTCCAACAGTGTTGACAAAGGTGGGAAAACGGAAGCGCAGATAATTGATAAAATAAAAAACGAAGGCTGGGAAGAAGTCACCCTGACAGGCAACACTTTCAGCAAATAACATGATTTGATAAATTAAACGATAAAACTCAGCGCTGAAGCGCTGAGTTTTTATTTATATCCGGATATGATTTAAAACAAAAACACCCTTCTTTATTAAAAGAAGGGTGTTGCTCTTTGATGGTGCCTCAGCACAGAATCGAACTGTGGACACAAGGATTTTCAGTCCTTTGCTCTACCAACTGAGCTACCGAGGCAAAATGGCGACCCGGATGGGACTCGAACCCACGACCTCCGCCGTGACAGGGCGGCATTCTAACCAACTGAACCACCGGGCCATT